>ENA-OXEE01000015-OXEE01000015.1-human-gut-metagenome-genome-assembly--contig:-NODE-15-length-111778-cov-24.4485_pt1 | contig 111778 bp, 99 predicted proteins | sample MGYA00249824_ERZ652242 | MGnify/ENA primary metagenome ERZ652242 (study PRJEB26925, sample SAMN05826943) | human gut metagenome | biome: ENVO:2100002; feature: ENVO:00000062; material: ENVO:00002003... | reverse complement strand
CTACACGCGTAAGATCGTCGGCAGCGTCAGATGTGTATAAGAGACAGATCATAGGCATCCTGATGTTGAGTACCATGTGTAGGAAGAAAATACTTATATACAAATATATATTAAGGATAGTAATGACTCCGTTTCTAAAGGAAGTTAGCCCAATAGTAACAATTATCATTACTATTATTTTATATAAAGGTGATAAAGGTATGGCTATGCCATTGTTCAGAAAGAAGCCATTGATAGCATCTATAATCAGCCAAATAGAAACGAGGTTAAAAAAGCAAGACGCGGATTTACTAAGAATCATTGGGGTATTCGCTTTATTATCTGAAGAAAGATTCTTGAAAATATTTTTTTAGTTAAATATGGATATGAGTACCCATATTGATGGCATAAGTGTAATGCTTGGAAGAATTTTCTTATATTGATGAATAATAGTTTTGTCAAGTGGCGATAAAAGAAGTTACATTCCCTATTGATAGTATGGCTTTTATAGAATTTGTTAACTTCTAAGGAAATATAGATTCTTGCCATCCTGTTTGGGAGACTTTGGCTGGTTTCTAAAGAATTGCTTCTGTATGTAACGCAATAGCTTTTTATTGGTTCTATAATTGTTTTCTGTGAGTGCCATCCGCAATAAACAGAAAATAGAGCATCATTGGCTGCCGGTGTTTCAGAAAATATAATATTATTTTCCGTTTGCAATTCTGTCTTAATACACTTACACCACGGAGGAAAAAATGAATATTTTAGTCCTTGAATATCATTGTTTTGAATTAGTGAATTTAGGTGTAAATTCCTATTCGAAACTTCCAATGTCTCGGAATCGGCACTTTCTGCATTAAAGAAGATAATATCAGCTTCTACATTTCTATATTTGTCTAAGATGGAATTTATTTCTTTTGTAAAGAAGTCATCAGCATCGGCAAAAATCAGCCATTTCCCTTTAGCATGTTTCAGCCCCACATTTCGTGCATATCCAGCCCCTTTTCCCTCTTTGGTGAAGTAGACTTCCGTATTCGCTCGTTTGCTACCGGGAAAATTTGTGAAGTCTACTTTTGAAGGATCACTGTTGTCATCAACAATGATGACTTGTACGTCTTCTCTTTCGGGTATTGAACTTAAACAACGTTGCAGTAAATTGGGTATGTTTTTGTGTGGGATAATAATAGTATAATTATAACTGCTCATATTTATTTCCCGATACAATAATATTCAAATCCTAAGTTCTTCATCTCTTGAGCATCATATATGTTTCGCCCATCTATAACTAAAGCACGATTCATTGACTTTTTGATGACTCCCCAACTGGGCAAACGGAATTGCTTCCATTCGGTTAATAATAAAAGGGCATCTGAATTTAAGGTTGCATCGTACATATCGGTAGCATATTCTACTGCATTGCCAATTCGACGGTAACATTCATCCATAGCTACGGGGTCATATACACGGATTTTACATCTTGCTTCTAATAATAATTTGATGGTAACTAATGAGGTTGCTTCGCGCATATCGTCTGTTTCCGGTTTGAAAGCAAGTCCCCAAATAGTAACTGTTTTTCCTTTTAAAGCTCCTCCATAATAATGTTCCAACTTTTTGAATATTACAGTTTTCTGAAGTTCGTTAACTTCTTCTACAGCTTTTAATACCCGCATTGTGTACCCTTGTTTCTCAGCTGTTCTTATTAAAGCTTTTACATCTTTTGGGAAACAACTACCTCCGTACCCACATCCCGGATATAAAAATTTGGTTCCAATACGGGTGTCTGTTCCGATTCCTTTTCGTACCATGTTGACATCTGCTCCCACCAATTCACAAAGATTGGCTATATCGTTCATGAAACTAATTCGGGTTGCAAGCATGGAATTTGCTGCATATTTTATCATTTCAGCACTAGGTATATCGGTAAAGATAACCCGAAAATTGTTTAATAAGAATGGGCGGTATAGTTTGCTCATTAATTCTTTTGCTCGTTCGGACTCCACGCCTACTACCACTCGGTCAGGACTCATGAAGTCTTTTATGGCAGCTCCTTCTTTCAGAAATTCTGGATTGGATGCGACATCGAATGGAATATCTAATCCTCGTTTGTTTAATTCTTCTTGGATAACAGCTTTTACTTTTTTGGCAGTCCCGACAGGGACAGTTGATTTGGTTACTAAAACTAAGTATTTGTTCATGTTCTGCCCTACGGTGCGTGCTACTTCCAATACATACGACAAGTCTGCGCTTCCATCTTCATCGGGTGGAGTTCCTACCGCACTGAATACGATGTCTACTTCATTTAGACATGAAGTAAGGTCAGTGGTAAAATGTAATCGGTTTTCTTTGTAATTGCGAAGTACCATTTCGTCCAATCCCGGTTCATAGATGGGTACTTTTCCGGCCAATAGGCTGTTTATCTTTTCTTGATTAACGTCAACACATGTTACGTTTACACCCATTTCGGCAAAACAAGTTCCTGACACCAAGCCTACATAGCCTGTGCCTACGATTGCTATGTTCATAGTTGTTATTTGTTAAAGGTTTATACATTCCACACGCATTCCCACATTTTTTTTGTATCTTTTTCGATAAGTGGAATTTGTGTCTTTAATATTTGTCTTATTTGTGAGTTTTTTGATTCGGATAAAAAATCATTGATTTTATTCAAGCATGATTCTTGGTTCTGTAAGTCAAGTACGCATTCTGTCATGCCATAGTCATTGAATAGTTCGGCGTATTTATGACTCCAGCTTGTAGCTAAACAAGGTACAGCAGAATTTAGGGCAGATGCTACTCCGTGAAATCGGGATGAAATACATAGATAAGAGGTACTGATCAGTCCTTTTACTTCCAACGCATTTAATCCGCTAACTACTTCAATAGGAAAGGGCAATAATTCTTTACATTTGTAGGCAAGACGTTCATCGCCCATTCCCTCATGGTTAAGTAAATAAATAGTATATCCCTTTTCGTTAATATTCTTGGCTATTCGGCTTAACAATTTGAGATAATCATTTAGAGAAATAATTCCTTTATCTATCATTCGAAGGTTTGGAATGATACATACTCCTTTTTTTAAATGTTTGTATTGGGTAGGAATTATTCCTTTAACTAATGAAGTGAAGTCTGTGAAAAGTTTTATTTTATTTTTGTCTACATAATTTTCTTGTAGTAGGTAATTGAGTGATACTTTCTCGCGTGGCATGATGAGGTCGGCATATTGGCTTAATATTCCAATGACTTTTTTAGTCATAGGTAGGCTAATTGGTCCGAAAGCCTGTGGAAGAAAAATAATTTTCGTTCCTTGTTCTTTATATTTCCGAAGTAGATATTCCCATATTTTTACCGTTTCTGAATTAAATTTCCATTGGTCGGAAAATGTAAATCCGCTTGCATCTATAAAATAGTCTGCATTCTTGATAGGACGCGTATCATAAAAGAAGTGGTAAGGGATATGAAGTTTGCGGCAAACACTGTAAATGCGTAACTTATGAAATAACCGGATTAGACTTGCAAAAGGTTTTTCTTTGATAATTAGATTTGTATGTATATAGTCTAATCCTTGTTTTACGGCAAATACAGGTATGTAGACTTCAGCTTTTGGATATTTTCTTTCTATCTCTTGCAGTATTGCATATAGCATTAATTCTGCACCTTTATTATTTGTTTCTACTCCTGACAATACAATTTTCATGATTTAATTACTGATTTAATGATTCTTAATATGTTGGAAGGTAGCCAACGTCTGATTTTAGAACGTTGAATAGCTGTTTTAACCTTTTCCCTCGCTTGCTGTACGATTTCGGCTTGAGTTAGTTTTTCTGTCTCTATAAATTGTTGAAGTGTTCTTCTTGCCTTTTCAATTTCTGAGGGTTGTAATGTTGGTACATCTTTTTGTTTAAACAGATATGAATTAATAGGTTGAGGAAGCATATTTATTGCTTCAGACCATGTACTGACTGAGGACTTACGTTGATCTATATGTTGTCCTTTAATAAGTTCTTGTGCGTTTGCTTTAATCAAAACGGCATATTGTGTTGCTTGAAGTTGAGATATTAATTCGTTGCCGATGTCATTTCGAGTAATTACAACCGACATTCCTTTTTTCCAGTCTACACCAGTCATCCCCCACGGGTCGCCAATTACAATGTCAGCAAAAGTGTTTAACTTATCATAGCATACTCTGCAACGCGGAGCCGTAAACATTTCTTTTAAAGCAAAACGGTAAATATTAGGAAGAATATATTCTTTGTCTTTCCCGTAACTAACCATTACCGGTGCTGCTTTATATGAATAGAAAACTCCGTTTCGACTAAAATTCTTTTTTCGCCATTCGATTTTGGCATTTCCATCTGTACAGTAACTGACCATGACATTTTGAATAGTGGAACAAAGCGTGCGGTCACAGATCAATCCTATCTTGTACTTGATGTTAGAGAATTTACTGACTGTTTTAATTAGTTTTTCAGCTCCTTGTATGTGACAGGGAAGTCCTACGATAGCTATAGATTTGTATTGGCTGGTTTCTTTAATGATAGAAAGCATATCAACTGGGGTATAACATGATTTTTGACTGTTATACAAATCTTCTGTTCGGGTGACTATTGTGGATCTTATGATAGGAGTATTTCCCTCCGTCATTTTACAAACGATGGCTGCATCTATCTTTTGCGTAGATAGTAGGTAAGTCAATATGGCTGTACAAACACCTCCACTTTGAGAATTATCGAAAATACGTTGGTCGGTCGCTTTACCAATATAAACCTTGCTTATATTCCCAATGTATTTGTCTGCAAATGTTTTGTGTAATGTATCGTCTAAGCTTGGACAAACTTTAGTACATAAGCCGCAATCAATACAATTATCATTAACAAAGGCATACATACGGCCGATGGAGGTGCTTTGGAAAGTAATAGCATTTTTAGGACATATTGCTTTACAAGCCCCACAATTTGAACACATTAGCACGTCTGAAACTTTTTGAATGTTATTCATATTTTGCTTTTAATGTTTTTTATTTTTGTTTGTATAAATTGTTGTTCTTCTCGGTTGCATCCAACGTAATAAATGCTCGTTAAAGTACATGCTATCGTTGCACAAGTAAGCAATATGAATCCTGTAATAGATTTGGGTGTATAATGAGAAAGAATGATAGGCAAGATAGTTGACGTGATACTTACTTTTATGACGTTACTGTAAACTTTTATCAGATATTGACGAACGGAAATACCAATCATACTTTTCAGCATATATAATCGTGCAGCTAAACAGCATTGTGAAATAGTGATTGCTACAATCATTACTGTTTCGGGTATAAGTCCAAATTTTAATCCAATGTATGATATAGGTAGATTTAACATTTGCAATCCCCCAACAATGATTTGGTAATTCCTTATTCTTCCTGTAGCAAGTTGTGCTGTGATTAGCGACTGTGAGATAGATTCACTCATAGCAAATATCAATACCAATTTTACGAACAAAATCGTATGTTCGGGAATATTTTCTAACCATATTTGTAATATATATTGAGTGTTCATTAATACAGGTAATGAAATTAAGAGCAATAAATAAAATGAAAACCTTGCTCCTTGAAATATAAGACTCATCATATATTCATTATTTCCTGATGCGTATGATTTGGTGATTTGCGGATTAAGGGCTGTCATGAAATTTGTAACAAATGCTTGCACGGCAGTATGTACTTGAAAAGCAATTCCACGTGCAGCATTTACCGTCGGTCCGCAGAATAAATTGATAACAATATTGCCTCCTTGATCTCTTAAAACAGACGAAGATGCTCCTATGAAATTCCATCCTGCGAAATTGAACATTTGTTTTAATAGTTGTTTGTCCCATGTGAAAATATAGACGCATTCTGTAAAGTGTTTCTTGCAGTAAAATCCGTATGTGAAACGTACTATCAGAGCTACTGTACACATCAGAATGGAATAGAAGATTAATTTATCTATTGGTGATATCAATATAAAATAGGCGACAGCCAATCTCCCTGTGGTTTCTAATATGCTGATATAAGCAAAAGCTGACATTTTTTCATGGGCTATGATACTTGCATTATATGGAACACTAACCAAATTTATAATGAAGGTTAGCAATGAAAGCTGAAATACCCAGTTGGCGGCTTCTATTCTGTTTATAGGAATACTCATTTTATTGTTTAAAAACCATATTCCGAGACTTTCTGCCAATAAGATAATGAAAAGACTTAAACATAGTTGGATGGATACAGCTGAAGAAAATATTTTCTGTAAATTGCGTTGATTGCCTTTCCCTAATTCGTAAGTAATAAATCGGCTAATAGCAGATGAGAGTGAGCCTGATATAACAGAAAACATCGCAACAATTCCGCCTACAACGTTATAAATACCAAAATCTTCTACTCCGAGTACTTTTAATACTACGCGCGAAGTGTATAGGCTTACTGCCATTGTGAGTAGCATCCTTACATACAGCAGCATCGTGTTTTTTGCTATCCGTTTGTTATTCGAACTATTATCCATAAAAAAATGCGGAGGCATCCGCCGTGTGCAGATGTCCCTGTATAACGTTTGTTTAGGTTTGTTTTTTAATTTGTTAGCTGCGTTAAAAGTTTACAGTTTTTCTATCTCATCGGTCGACAGCCCGGTATATTTGGCTATCAGTTCTGCCGCCAAGCCGTCGGCCTTCATCTGGCGGGCAATGGAAGTGGCTTTGCTTGCCTCTCCTTTTTCAAACCCCTTTGCCACGCCCTTTTGTTCGGCTGTTTTCATCACGCTGAACCAGTCGCGGTAGGCCTTCAGGCTCTCTTCGTATTCGGAGCGTTCTTCGCGGTTGAACTTCGAGATTTCGGCTGCCTCGAACAGGTGTGTGAATACTTTTTCTTGGAGCGCACGCGGGCGTTCCATCAGCGAGGCGAGGTTGCGGATGGCGTACAGCCACTTGTCGAACAGGGTTTCCAGCTCGTTCTCGGTTTTGGTGAACTTCGGCATTTCGAGGTAGATAAACGTCAGCTTGTCGTAAAACACCTCTTTCGTGTCGATGTCCATCAGCTTCACTTCGTGGTAAAACTCGCGGTCGGCGGGCGTGCCGTGGAAACAGAAGTTCAGTATGCCGATGGTGTAGATGCCTTTCAGTCCGTAGTCCCACTCGCCGCGCGGGGCTTGTTCTCGGATGGCGAAGGTGGAGTAGTAGATGCTGCGGTCTTTAAAGAACTGCTGTTCTCCTTTCTGCATCTCTACAAGGAAGTATTCGCCTTTTTCGTTTTTGCAATATACGTCGAACACGGCGCGACGGTTATATACTTGTGTACCCAGACGTTCGGTTTTTAAGAAAGTAACATCGGTTATCACTTCGCGACCCTTGAACAGGGCATTAAGAAAACCGATAAGCAATGCTTTGTTCTTTTCCGAACCGAATAATCTTCTGAATGCGAAGTCGGTATAGAAATAAATATATCTTCCTTCTGAACACATATTGCTTTATTTCGTCAAATAAGTTGTAGGGGCGTATCGCATACGCCCGGATACATGCACTAAAATTACATACACTAAAATTACATGCACCTAATACATACCGCGTGGATGCTGACGGGCGTATGCGATACGCCCCTACATTTTTTGTCTCTTTCCACCGTCTCTTTTCACCGCAGATTACGCAGATTTTCGCAGATATTTTTTCACCGCAGATTACACAGATTTTCGCAGATGAGAATAATATAAATATATCAATCCGCGCTAATCCGCGTAAATCCGCGTTTCAAAAAATAATAATCTGTGTAATCTGTGGTGAGCTGTTTTAGTTAATAAATTCATAATCAACCCATGCCGTGCCCTGACTCCGTGCGGAGTGCCTGCCGGGTGATGTCTCGGTGTTGTTATTTTTTACTGTTTTCTTTCACCACAGATTACACAGATTTTCGCAGATGAAAAAATAATAAAATTATTAATCCGCGCTAATCCGCGTGAATCCGCGTTTCAAAAAATAATAATCTGTGTAATCTGTGGTGAATGGAAAATCATTCGATCAGTTCGCACCACGTGTAGCTCACCTTGATGAGCGTGGTGCTCTGCGGCATCTGTATGGCGATGTAATGCTTTCCGCCGTAGCGCACGAAAGTTCCCGTCACGCCATACAGCGGTCCCGGTTTCACGATGCGTACCGGCGTGCCCTTCTTGCCCTTCAACTTTTCGGGGTTCACGAAGCGCGTCCCCTCGATGTCGGGGTTGGTGGCACGGATGAAGTTCTGCATCTCCGCCTCGCCCACGGTGCAAAACCCGTTTCCCGCCCGTTCGCGCTTCAGGAAGTAGACGGGGTGGGGCGATTCGCGCACAAAGCGGCGGCACCATTCCTCGTCGTACCGGCAGCGGATGAACAGCAGGTTGTGGATGGCGGGTACAAGCGTGCGCCTGCCCTGTTCCGGGTCGCCGTGGGCTTCGTGCAGCTCGTAGCTCATGGGTATGTAATACTCGATATGTTTCTCTCGCAGGTATTCGCCCACCAGCAACTCTTTGTTGTAGATGGTTTGCAGGGGCATCCATACCGTTTCGCTCAGGATGTTTTCCGTCATTCGTATTTGTTCGGGTTCGGTGTTGACTGTTTGTGGTGAGGTTTTTCGTGGGATAGGGGTGTTCCTCTTTTCCCTGCGCTTCGCGTTGTTAGCGCAGGTTCTTGTCCGTCTTTCCCTGAAGATGAAGCCTGCCTGCGTGCCGCCTCCGTATAGGAAAGCCTCCCACAGTTGCTGCCACGGGGTCGTACTTCGGGGCAAAGGTACGCAAAATATGGTAAAGTCCGAACACAAAACCCGAATAATTCAAACATCGTTAGAGATTGTTATGACTTCGGGCAGTGTGTCCGGATTTTTACGGCTTGGGTGTGCGGGTGCTTCCGCAAGCGTTCCGCCTCCCGTGCCGACAAGCGGTTCAACGCTTGCGCTTGCGTTTTTGTGCCAGAATTTTCTCCTGTCCCGGTTCCAGCGGCGCGTCGGGGTCGGCAGGCTGTATCACGAGGTCTTTCCCCTCGCGGCAGCAGTGTATCACCGCCTGTAACAGCGCGTTCAGGTTAAGCGTGAAGTTCATGGCTTGGGTGAGGAAGAACACTAATCTTGCCATGGTTTCAAACTTATAGTTATGCCGTTTGGCGTAGAGCGTCCGCTCGTGGCATCCGGTGGCGCTGATAACGCGCGCTTTCGGTATGTCCGCCGTTTTATACATTTTGTCAAAAAATAAGTGGACGGTACTCATCCACGCCTCAAGTTGCTCCTTGCTTACTTCGCAGAAAGGCAATAGGTCAGTCTGTTTTTTAGCCATGTGTTACGTAAAATATTTTCGGTTTTATCCTGCCCTGTAAGGCAGGGTTTGTTTGATAAAAAATCTCCATTTTTGCGGCGTAACACATAACCTCTTGTTGGGAAATCGAGGTTAAAATTAAGAAAAATATCAATACGAACGTTCTTTGCCGGCAAAGAATCTTCCGTTGCTTATTATTTCTTTCTTTTATATAATAAATAGAGAGGGTGGTACGGCAGGTGGTACACTTGCGTAACACCTCTCCGAGTAATAACCTGAGCGCGAAGCAGTTGAGTGGTCCATTTGAAATGTTAAAGTGGGTCAGACGGTGGTTCGCCTCGCAAAAACTTTTACTGATTGATGATAACGAAAGTTATGCAATCGCCGGGGAATCAGGGATTTATGGTAGTTCCCCGCAACATGTTGGGAGAAATGTTTCATGAGTTGGGCGAAGAACGTCCGTTAACCGACACCGAAGCATACCTGTATATGCTTTACACGGCTTGTTACACCGAGCAGCCCCAGCTTCACCGGGGCGAGATGCACATTTCGGTGCGCCGCCTTTCGCTCCGTTTGGGGTGGGGGCGGACACGTACGCGCCGCTTTCTTGCCGCCTTGCAGCGTGAGGGAATCATCCGCTACACGCTTACGGGCGATGGGGTGAGCATCATCATGCTGCACTACAACAAGCTGTGCCGCATGGAGTGTGGTCCGAAGCCGGGCGTGAACCGCAGCGACGAAAAGTTCGAAGAATTCTGGCAGGTTTACCACGAGCTTACCCAAATGCCCGCCGTCGACAAGGAGATGGCGCGCCGGGCGTGGTCGAAACTGAACGCCTACGAGCGCGGGGAGGCACGCAAAAACATCGAGTGGTATATCTGTGAGGTGGGAGACATGCGGCGCCTGCGCTCGGCTGCCGGCTATCTGGCACGGCGCAGCTTTGTTATCAACTGATTTGTTTTTTCACCACAGATTACACAGATTTCCGCAGATATTTTTTCACCGCAGATTACGCAGATTTTCGCAGATGAACAAAATAATAAAATTATTAATCCGCGCTAATCCGCGTAAATCCGCGTTTCAAAAAATAATAATCTGTGTAATCTGTGGTGAATAAAAAAACACACACATAACACACTATGGAAAATTCAGCATCAGAGATTGAGGAAGCCGTTCTGGGAGCATGTCTCTTGGAACGCGGGGCGCAGGACACGGTATTGAAACGCCTGCGCCCGGAGATGTTTTACGTGTCGGCACATCAGGCAGTGTTTCGTGCCGTGGCTGCGCTCTACGGGCGCGGCGAGGGAGTCGACATGCTTACCGTGACCGAGGAGATGCGGCGCTCCGGAACGCTCGACGAGGCGGGCGGGGCGTACCGCGTGGCAATGCTGGCAGGGCGCGTGGCGTCGGCGGCACACATCGAGTATCACTGCCTTATCCTTCAGCAGTATTACCTGCGCCGGAGGTTGGTGCAGGTGCTCTCGGAGCAGCTCAAGGCGGCGGGCGACATGACGAACGACGTGTACGACGTGGTTATCGCCGTGCAGCGCGAGATTGCTGCCTTGCTCGACGACTCGGAGGTGGAAGACCACCTGCACGACATGCCGGAGGTGATGGACCGCACCGTGCGCGAGGTGGAACGCAGGCAGGCGCTGTCGGTGGGTGGACTGACGGGGGTGCCCACCGGTCTGGCGGAGCTTGACGCGCTGACGGGGGGATGGCAGCCGGGGAACCTGATTTTCACTGCCGCGCGTCCGGGCGACGGGAAGACGGCTATCGACCTCTTTTTTGCCCGCAAAGCGGCGATGGCGGGGGTGCCCGTGGCGTTTTTCACCCTTGAGATGACTGCCGCCGAGGTGGGCGAACGCTTCGTGCTGGCAGAGAGCCGTGCCGACCCGCTGCGCATGAAGCGGGGGCAGCTGACCGACGAGGAGCTGGACGACGTGCGCCGGACGGCGGAGCGGATGTCGGCGCTGCCCATCCACGTCGACGATACGCCTTACATCAACATCGACCAGCTGTGCATCATCGCCAAAGGGCTTCAGGCGAAGGGGCGGCTGGGACTGTTGTTCGTCGATTACCTCCAGTTGCTCGAAACCGTGTCGAAGGGGCGCACGCGCGAGCAGGAGGTGGCAGAGTGCAGCCGGCGGCTCAAAGGCTTGGCTCGTTCGTTAGGCTGTCCGGTCATCGTGTCGAGCCAGCTCAACCGTCAGGTGGAGGGGCAGCGTTACGGCATCCCGGAGCTGCGCAATCTGCGTGAGAGTGGCGCCATCGAGCAGGATGCCGACATGGTGGTGATGCTTTACCGTCCGGAGCGTTGCGGGTTCCACACCGAGAAAGATTCGGGCTATCCTACCGAGGGCTTGGGCGTGGCGATCGTGGCGAAGCACCGCAACGGCAGCACCGGCAAGGTGTATTACGGATATAACCCCAGCATGACGCGCATCGGAGAGTACGAGCCGCCCGCAGGGTGGATTAAAAAGCTGTAGTAAACCGTTTTGTTTCACCACAGATTACACAGATTAAATAAATTATTTTTCTTGTGTAGGGGCGTATCGCATACGCCCGAATACATACACGTTTATGTCTTTTTTCACCACAGATTACACGGATTTTCGCAGATGAGAAAAATAATAAAATTATCTGTCCGCGCTAATCTGCGTGAATCCGCGTTTCCAAGTATACACCGCAGATTACACAGATTTTCGCAGATGAGAAAAATAATAAAATTATTAATCTGTGTAATCTGTGGTGAAAAAATAAAAACAAAATCGACTATGTTAGAACCAGAAGAACCTTTTCGTTTGCGTGTGTACGGCAAGTCGGAGCTTGCCCGGTTGTATTTTCCCAACAGTCGCCCTGCCACGGCGATGCGCAACTTCCAGCGGTGGATAAACCACTGTCCCAGCATCGTGCAGGGGCTGAGCGAACTGAATCACGACAAGCACCGCAAGTATTACCTTAAACCCGAAGTGGAAGTGATTATCCGCGGACTGGGTGAGCCTTGAATCTTTGAAACGCGGATATTTTTTTCACCACAGATTACACAGATTTCCGCAGATGGAAAAAATAAAATTATTAATCCGCGCTAATCCGCGTGAATCCGCGTTAATCCGCGTTTCCAAGTATACACCGCAGATTACGCAGATTTTCGCAGATGAGAAAAATAAAATTATTAATCCGTGTAATCTGTGGTGATCCGCGTTTCCAAGTATACACCGCAGATTACACAGATTTCCGCAGATGAGAAAAATAAAATTATTAATCCGTGTAATCTGTGGTGAATCCGCGTTTCCATCTCCATACGCAAGAAAAAAATAATTTGTTTAATCTGTGTAATCTGTGGTGAAAAAAGAAAAAAAGGAAAGAACCACGACCGCACGCGACCGTTCGCGACATAGCTTTTTCCCGGCATTGTATCTTTGCATCGTAATAAAGAAATCGATGTTTAACCAACTAAAAATGAAAGGAGAACAGAGCTATGGAAAAATTAGTGACCTACTCGCTTGCCGCACGTAAGAACCCCCAAGACCCCGACTCGCCGCCCAAGTTTTACGCACGGGCTCAGGCACGCGGGGTGATGAGCATTGAAGAAATCGCCACGCGCATCCAGCGTGAGTGTACCGTGACGCGACCCGACGTGGTGGCGGTGCTTACGGCGCTTGAGGAGGCGGTGAGCGACGGACTGAAGTGTGGTGAGATTATCCGTCTGGGAAGCCTCGGCTCGCTGCAAGTCAGTCTGGGCAGCGAGGGCAGCGACACCGAAGATGCGTTCACCACGGGCATGATTAAGCGCAAGCGCATCTTGTTCCGTCCGGGGGCGGTGCTGCAAGATGCACTGAAGACGCTGGCGTTTGAGCGCGTGAGCACGCTCGACCGTACCGGCGGCACTGCAGACGGCGGCGAGGAAGAGGAGGGAGAACCCGACAGCGGACTGTCTGCCTGACTCCTCCCGGCCCTGTCGCCCGGTGCGGCGGGGCTGTCTGCCTTTTTTTTTGACGAACCACAAACACCATGTAAAACACACGTATGATGAAAAGTAAACTGAAATGGATTATTGTCAGGGTGATAAAGTGCCTGCTTTGCATCCTCACCGGAAAAAGAAAGGAGTGCGAATGAGGGAAATCGACACGATTGTAGTCCACTGTACGGCTACGAGGGCGGATGTGCCGCTCTCGCCCCACGCGCTGGACGCCATGCACCGCCGTCGCGGGTTCGACGGGTGCGGCTATCATTACTACATCCGCCGCGACGGGCAGATCTGCTCCATGCGCCCCGTGGAGCGGACGGGTGCCCACGCCAGAGGATTCAACGCCAAGAGCATCGGCATAGCCTACGAGGGCGGGCTGGATGCCGGCGGACGTGCTGCCGACACGCGCACCCCGCAGCAACGCCATGCGCTGTGTGTGCTGGTAAGGGTGCTGGCAAAGGATTACGGGATTAAGCGGGTGGTGGGACACCGCGACCTCAGTCCCGACCTCGACGGCGACGGCACGGTAGAGCCTCACGAGTGGACGAAGCAGTGTCCGTGTTTCGACGTCTCGCGCGAAGTCCCGGAGTGGCTCGGCAAAGCATGACGCGCCGCCGCGCGCAAGCACACGATGAACCTTTCGCCGTGCGGGCGAAAGCAAGGGGAAGCCCCCGGTCAGCAGTCGCCCACGTCGAACCGCTCCGGATGCTTCCCCTTGAAGTTTTTGAAATACTGTTTGATTTCGCGCATGTCATTCTCCACATCGCCCGTGGGGATGAGGTAACGCTCGGCGGTGATACACTTCCGCTCGTAGTCGACCCCCACCAGCACGATGGGAATCTGCGCCCCCAGCGCGATGTAGTAAAAGCCCCGTTTCCAGTTGGGGTTGGCAGAGCGCGTGCCCTCCGGCGTGATGGCGAGGTGGAACTCGTCGCTCTCTTTCACGCGGGCGATGAGCTGGTCGACCATCGACGTATGCTTGTCGCGATACACCGGTATGCCCCCCATGCTCCGGAACCATCCGCCCAGCGGGAAGAAGAACCACTCTTTCTTCATGAGGAAGCCCGACTTGCGCCCGATGGCGTTGATGAACAGCTTCCCGATGAAGAGATCCCAGTTGGTGGTATGCGGTGCGGCACAGAAGATGCACTTCTTGAAGTCGGGCACCCCTACCACCGCTTTCCACCCCAGCAGCCTGTGGTAGATAAACCGGCTCAGTGCTTGCTTCATGCCTCGGCAGGTTGGTCGTACAGCTTGTCAAGCGCCGCCTTCATCCCCTCGGCAAAGTCGTTTCTCAGCTTCTGGTAAAAGAGCTTCGTGCTTCCCGGCTCGGTATGGCTGATGCGGCACACCAAATCTTGGAACAGCACGGCAAGGTCGGCCATCACCTCGGCAGCCTTTTCGCGCTGTTGCTGGTTTTCGGCGGCAGAGGCTTCTACCATACACAGGTATAACATTGTTTCGTATGCATTCTTGATGCGTTTTTTCAGATTTTTTCTACTTGCCATGATTCTTAAAAAATTAAAGTTTGCAGTTTTTCATGGGTAAAGGTAAGAAAAGTTTATTACTTTCTTTCGTATTTCCGAAAAAAAAACGAAATTTGCAGGGATTCAAAGCAACCGACTTTTTTACACACCTTATATATAATAATTAAGAATCATGACAAAAAGTGCATTACAAATCGCAAGAGCTGCTTATCAGCCGAAATTGCCAAAAGCCTTAAAGGGCGCGGTGGTAGCAAAAGAGGGCGAACCGACCCAGTCGGTAGCCGACCAAGAAGCTATCCAGAAACTGTTTCCTAACACTTACGGAATGCCTTTGATTCAGTTCGTTGAAGGTGAAGCCAAAGAATACGCTCCGATGAACGTAGGCGTTATCCTTTCGGGCGGACAGGCTCCGGGCGGACACAACGTAATCTCTGGTTTGTTCGACGGTATCAAGAAACTGAACCCCGCCAACAAGCTGTATGGCTTTATCCTCGGCCCGGGCGGTTTGGTAGACCATAACTATAAAGAACTGACTGCCGACATCATCGACGAATACCGTAACACGGGTGGTTTCGACATCATCGGCTCAGGACGTACCAAGCTGGAAAAAGAAGACCAGTTTGAAAAGGGATACGAAATATTGAAAGAACTGGGCATCAAGGCGCTGGTTATCATCGGCGGCGACGACTCGAATACCAATGCCTGCGTGCTGGCTGAATATTACGCTGCGAAGAACTACGGCGTACAGGTTATCGGCTGCCCGAAAACCATCGACGGCGACTTGAAGAACGAAATGATTGAAACTTCTTTCGGTTTCGATACGGCTTGCAAGACTTACTCGGAGGTTATCGGTAACATCGAACGCGACTGTAACTCGGCTCGCAAATACTGGCACTTCATCAAGCTGATGGGACGCTCGGCTTCTCACATCGCGCTGGAATGTGCGCTTCAGGTTCAGCCGAATATCTGCCTTATCTCGGAAGAAGTAGAGGCTAAGAACATGTCGCTCGACGACGTGGTTACGTACATCGCAAGCGCTGTGGCTTCACGTGCTGCCGATGGCAACAACTTCGGTACGGTGCTGATTCCGGAAGGCTTGATCGAGTTCATCCCGGCTATGAAGAAGCTGATTGCCGAACTGAACGACTTCCTTGCCGTAAACGCTGAAGCATACGCTGCGGTAGAACCGAACCAGCAACGCCAGTACATCATCGACCACCTGACGGCTGAAAATGCTGCCGTTTACGCTTCACTGCCCGAAGGCGTGGCTCGCCAGCTGACACTCGACCGCGACCCGCACGGAAACGTACAGGTATCGCTCATCGAAACCGAAAAGCTGCTGTCTGAAATGGTAGGCAAGAAACTGGCTGCATGGAAGGCTGAAGGCAAGTATGTGGGCAAATTCGCTGCTCAGCACCACTTCTTCGGTTACGAAGGACGCTGCGCTGCTCCGTCGAACTTTGATGCCGACTACTGCTACTCACTGGGTTACACGGCTTCAATGCTGATTGCTAACGGCAAGACGGGTTACATGTCATCGGTACGCAACACCACGGCTCCGGCTGAAGAGTGGATTGCAGGCGGTGTGCCTATCACGATGATGATGAACATGGAACGTCGTCACGGCGAAATGAAACCGGTTATCCAGAAAGCACTGGTGCGCTTGGATGGTGCTCCGTTCAAGGCTTTTGCTGCCGTACGCGACACTTGGGCTAAGGAAACCGCTTACGTATATCCGGGCCCGATCCAGTACTTCGGTCCTACGGAAGTATGCGACCAGCCTACGAAGACCCTCCAGTTGGAGCAGGCTAAGTAAATAGAATACTTTTTTTATTATTTGTAAGAAACACCATTCATCAGGCACGAATTGCGTGAGTACCGTGCGGATTTGCGTCCGTGCGGCTCGGCGGAATTCGTGCCTTAAATGAATCCTGAAATCCCTGACTGATATATCATGACCAAAGAACCGCCCATATTGGTGGTGAATAAACCTCGACAGACAACGACACGCTCACGCAAGGCTGCACCTGCCAGACGCAGGGAGGCTGCACCGCGTAAGGGAAATGCAAAACGCGGCAGGAAGAAAAAAGGCGGAGAGCGCAAACGGAATTTCCCCTCATGGGCGTATTACCTGATGATGGGGGCGGTGGGGGTTATCCTGTTGGCAGGGTTTTACTATTTCTTTATCCGCCCTTATGCTTACCGCTGGAAGCCCTGCTACGGAACGAAGGCTTACGGCGTGTGTCTGCCCTACGGCTACAGTGTACACGGGTTTGACATCTCGCACCATCAGGGACGCATCGACTGGGAGAAGCTGCGAGGCGTGCAGCAGGCTCCGTTTCCTGTGAGGTTCGTATTCATGAAAGCATCGGAGGGGGGAGATTTCAGCGACACGGCTTTCGTGCGCAATTTTGATGAAGCACGCCGCGTGGGATTTATCCGCGGTGCCTATCATTTCTATAATCCGAAGACTTCGCCAGAGCGTCAGGCGGACTTCTTCATCCGTTCGGTGAAGCTCGAACCGGGCGACTTGCCTCCGGTGCTTGACATCGAGACACGCCCTGCCGACGCCCGCAAGCTGCGTGCCGACCTCAAGAAGTGGCTCGACCGCGTGGAGCGTCATTACGGCGTGAAGCCTATCCTGTATACCTCGTACAAGTATAAAACGCGCTATCTGAACGACTCGCTGTTCAACTCATATCCTTACTGGATAGCACATTATTATGTCGACTCGGTGGCATACGAGGGCGAGTGGAAATTCTGGCAGCATACCGACGTGGGCACGCTGCCCGGAATTGATAATCAGGTAGACCTGAACGTGTTTAACGGGACGATGGCGGAGATGGACTCGCTGCGCATCAAGCCTGTCATCACAGACCAAACAGGGCAGACAGACCCTTGTCTACTCCCGAAAAACCCATAAACGCCATAGCCAGCAGTCCGGCGGTAATCAGGGCGATAGACATGCCTTGCATCCCTTTCGGGATATTGACGAGGCTGAGCTGTTCGCGTATGCCGGCAAACACGATGAGCGCCAGCGCAAATCCCAGTGCGGTAGAGAAAGCGTAAACCACACCCGTAAGCAGGTCGTAATCGTTTTGAATCACCAAGATGGCAACGCCAAGGATGCAGCAGTTGGTGGTAATGAGCGGCAGAAACACTCCGAGCGCCTGATACAGCGCGGGCGATACCTTTTTAAGAATGATTTCAACCATCTGAACCAGTGCGGCTATCACGAGGATAAACGCGATGGTCTGCATGTAGGCCAGCCCGAAGGCATCCAATACAAATTTCTGAATGACATACGTTACGATGGTGGCAAGCGTAAGCACGAACGCCACGGCTGCCCCCATGCCCATGGCGGTTTCTACCTTCTTCGACACGCCGAGGAACGGACAGATGCCGAGGAACTGCGACAGCACGATGTTATTGACAAACACTGCCGTGATAAATATCAAGATGTATTCCATACTCAGTTTCTGTTTTTATGATAGATGTAACAATGCGTTATGCCTTGCGCAGGCGGTTGACGATGGCTATCAGGTAACCCAGTGCGATAAACGCTCCCGGAGCCAAGACGAACACCAGCATCCCGTACTGTTCGGGCAGGATGGTCATGTTAAACAGTTTGCCTGTGCCCAGCAGCTCGCGCACGCCGCCCAGCAGCGTCAGTGCGATGGTAAAGCCCAGCCCGATGCCCAGCCCGTCGAAGAACGAGGGGACAGGCCCGTGCTTGCAGGCAAAAGCCTCGGCACGCCCCAGCAGGATACAGTTGACCACGATAAGCGGGATGAACAGCCCCAGCGTGGCATACAGCGCCGGCACGTAAGCCTGCATCACCATCTGAAGCACGGTTACGAACGTGGCGATGACCACCACGAAGATGGGGATGCGCACCATGTCGGGCACGAGGTTCTTGATGGATGAGATGGCAACGTTCGAACACACCAGCACGAACATCGTGGCAAGCCCCATGCTCATGCCGTTGATGGCAGACGACGTGGTGCCCAGCGTAGGACACATGCCCAAGAGCAACACAAATGTGGGATTCTCTTTGATAATCCCGTTCATCAATATTTTGAAATTATTCATCATAATACGATTCCTCCTTCTTTCTTTATGGATTGGCGGTAGCCCCGCTCGTGGCATCAGTCTGTCCGGTAGCCCCGCTGTGTGCGTCTACCGGCTGGTTGGTGTAAGCGGCGTAAGCAGCGTTTACGGCTCTCAGGAACGCCCGCGTGGTGATGGTCGAAGCGGTGATGGCATCAATCTCGCCCCCGTCTTTGCTCACCGTGAGCGGTTTCTCGCCCGGATTCTTTCCGGTGATGTCTCCCTTCGCCCCCTTCTTAAACCAGTCTGCCGCCTTCGAGCCTAATCCCGGCGTCTCCGAGTGGCTCAGCAGCGAATAGTCGGTAATGTTACCTTCCTTGTCAAATCCCACCAGTACGGTCAGCGTGCCTCCGAACCCGTTTGCCGACGATTCTACGGCAGCACCTACAAACTCGCCTCCCTTCGTGGCACGGTATACCTTGTAGGCAACTCCCTCTACCTCCACCGTTTCGGGCGAAGCGGCAGGGTCGTTGTCGAACGGCGGAACCACCACGGCGATGGCGTCGCTCAGCGTCTTGGCGTTAGCTTGTGCGATAGGCTCAGCCGTCACGCTGTTCACCCATCCCAGCAGTGCCCCGGCAGCCACCGAAAAGCCCGTCAGCGCCAGAGCCATGTTCTTTAAAGATGATGTAAGTTTCTTCATTTCTTCGTTACCTCCCCGAAACGTTTTGGTTTGCAGTACGTATTAATCAGCGGCGTAAAGGCGTTCATAATCAGGATGGCGAACGACATGCCTTCGGGGTACGAGCCGAAAGCGCGGATTACCACCGTGAGGAATCCGATAGCCACTCCGTAGATAATCATTCCCTTGTGGGTCATGGGCGAGGTCACATAGTCGGTAGCCATGAAGATGGCGCCCAGCATCAGACCTCCGCTCAGCAGGTGCTGGACGGGCGATGCGTACACCGGGTTCGCCCAGTGCATCAGTCCCGAGCAGACGAACACCGTGGCGAGGATAGACACCGGGATGTGCCACGTGATGATGCGCTTCCACAGCATGTAAGCCAAGCCCAGCAGCAGGGCAAGCGCACTGATTTCGCCCAGACAGCCCGGAGCGTTGCCTATGAACATATCCCATGCCGAGGGCAGTTGCGACAGCGCGTCCGCGTCGCCATGTATCGCCTGCTTCATCAGCGCCAGCGGAGTAGCCCCCGTTTCGGCATCGAGATACTCGGCCCACTGTCCTGCCCGCGGCCACGAGGTCATCTGTACGGGGAAGGAAATCAGCAGGAACACACGTCCCACCAGCGCGGGATTAAACGGGTTGCACCCCAGTCCGCCAAACGTCATCTTGCCCACGCCGATGGCCACCAGCGCCCCGATGATTACAATCCATACCGGGAGGTTCGACGGCAGGTTAAACGCCAGCAGCAGCCCCGTAATGGCCGCCGACCCGTCTGTCACCGTCGAGCGTTCGCGCCGCAAGATATATTTCGTGATAGCCCACTCGAAGAATACACACGCCGCCACCGAGGTGAGCGTGACGATAGCCGCCCCCACGCCAAACACCAGCAGCGACACCAGCAGCGCAGGTATCAGCGCAATGATTACGCCATACATGTTCCGCTTCACGCTGTCGCCCCCGTGTACGTGAGGCGATAATGATACGATAAATTTATTTGCCATAATAATCAGTGTGTGAGTTATTTTTTAGCATTACGTGCGCGAACGATGGCGCCCACCTTGCCTTTGCCTAAACGGATGTAGTCGAGCATCGGGCGGTGCGACGGGCAGGTGAACTGACACGAGCCGCACTCGATGCACGAGAGAATCATTTCATGCTCCACGCGCTCCCAGTCGCCGCGCGCCGAGCACGTGGCAAGCAGGTAGGGTTCAAGCCCCATGGGGCATACGCTGACGCACTTGGCGCACCGGATACACGGCTGGGGTTCTGCCCTGCGTGCCTCCTCGTCGTCCATTATCAGCACGCCCGAACTGCCTTTACACACGGGCGCGTCCAGCGTGGCGAGCGCTTTGCCCATCATCGGACCGCCGCTTATCACCTTGCCGGCATTGTCGGGCAGTCCGCCTGCCGCCTCGATGAGTTGGCTCACAGGCGTTCCGATGCGCGTAAGGAAGTTCGACGGATGTTTCACCGACCGCCCCGTGACCGTCACCACCCGCTCAAGCAAGGGTTTGTTTTTCTGCACCGCCTCGTAGACGGCATACGCCGTGCCCACGTTCTGCACCACCGCTCCCACGTGGATGGGGATGGCAGGCGGCGCCGGAACCTGACGTCCGATGATGGCGTCGATAAGCTGTTTCTCGCCTCCCTGCGGGTACTTCATCTGGAGCGGAACCACCTCGATGCCCGGATGCGAGGCAGCCTTTTCGGTGAGCAGTCGGATGGCATCCGCCTTGTTCGCTTCGATGCCGATGTACGCCCGGTTAACCTTCGCCGCACGCATCAGCAGCTCCACGCCCACCAGTATCTGGTCGGGCTTTTCAAGCATCAGCCGGTGGTCGGCAGTAAGATACGGTTCACACTCCACGCCGTTGATTATCACACACTCGGCACGTACTCCCGGCGGGGGAGAGAGCTTCACATGGGTAGGGAAGCACGCGCCTCCCATGCCCACCACGCCTGCGTTTTTTATCTTCGCTATGATTTCTTCCGAACTCAGGCTGCACGCGCTTACCAGCTCCGGCGAGCGGTCGATTCCGTCTTCCCACTCATCGCCTTCCACGTCGATGAATACGGCAGGTTTGCGGTATCCGCTCGCGTCGGTCACGCTGTCAATCTTGCTCACCGTGCCCGACACCGACGAGAACACCGCTGCCGACACGAATCCGCCCGCCTCGGCTATCTTCGTCCCCACCTTAACCTTGTCGCCCCGCTTCACTATCGCCACGGCAGGTGCGCCGATGTGTTGCGACAGCGGGAACACCGCCTGACGCGGAAGCCCCAGCACCTCGATTGCCGTCGCTGCCGACAGCTTGTTTTCTGCCGGATGCACTCCGCCTATTCTGAATGTTTTCACTGTACTATATCTTTATTGGGTTAGTTACTTTGGTCTTTTTTTCCCGGTTGTCACGCCTCCGCCTCGGCTTGTGGTTTCGCCTTGCGCGGAGGGAAGTTTACAGCCACGATGGTTCCCTGCGGACATTCCAGCTCGCACTTGCGGCACGCCTTACACTTGGCAGGGTCGATGTACGCCAAGTTGTCTTTCAGCGTGATGGCCTCGAACGGACACGTCTTCACGCACTTGCCGCAGCCGATGCACGCCGCCGCACAAGCCTTCCGTGCCACCGCTCCCTTGTCTTTGTTGACACACCTTACGTACACCCGGCGGTTGTTCCGTCCCTTCGGGCGAATCTCGATGATGTTTCGCGGACACGCCTTCACGCACGCCCCGCACGCCGTACACCGCTCCTCGTCCACCTCCGGCAGTCCCGTTTCGGGGTTCATGCGCAGTGCGCCGAACTGACACGCCTGCACACAGTCGCCACATCCCAGACAGCCGAACGTACAGCCCGTTTCGCCTCCGTACGTGGCATGAGCCACGGCACACGAGCGCACGCCGTCATACTGCGTGAGGCGCGGACGGTTTTCACACGTGCCGTTACACCTCACCACCGCCACTTCCGGCTCGGCAGCCACCGGCTCCAGTCCCAGAATGGCAGCCACCTTGTCCATCGTAGGCTGTCCGCCCACCGGACATAGTTTCCCATCCAGCGAGCCCGCCTTGACGCACGCCGCCGCAAAGCCCGAACAGCCCGGATAGCCACATCCTCCGCAGTTTGCCTGCGGAAGCACCTCCGCCACCCGGGCGATGCGCGGGTCTTCGTTTACGGCAAACCGTTTCGATGCCACATATAAGATGACTGCCGCCACCAGCCCGATGGCGCCTAACGAGATGATTGCTATCAGAATAGAGTTCATAGTATGATGAAGTTAGTTTGTTTGAATGGTTAATTGACAGATTCTAAGGTAAACACAAAGCTGCGTCCCAGCCACCTCCGGCAGAGGCGCAGGGCGAGGTAATAAGGCACAAGCATTGCCAGCGCCACCACTGCCGACAGCGGTTCGTTGCCTCCCGTGAGCTTCATGGCGGCAAAGAGCGATGCCACCACCACCGCAAAGGGCAGTGCGAAAGCCCATCCCACCGCTTTCATTCCCATCGAGGCAGCTCCGCAGATCACCACCTCCTGTCCGGCGCGGCAGGGAATCCCCCGCTCGTTTCTCACGTCGATCAGCTTTTCTTTTGTTTCCGAGGCATTGCAGTGTGCCTTCGCGCTACACGCCGCACACGCCGATGTCTGCCTGATGCGCACCTTGAGCCGCATCCCGTCCACCTGCTCTACAACCCCCGTATGTTTTATGTTTTTCATCGTTTTTGCAAACTGAAGATTACAACTAAAGGCAAATGTAGCAGAAAAATTGTTTCGGTGGTCAAGGTTTCGGGGAAAATGTTGCAAAAAAGTATAAAAATGCGCAAGCAGGCATTTTTCTCGTGTTGAATCAAGAAAAAAAACACCTGTTTGCGTTGTCCGGTTTTAGCCGGAGCAGCCCTTCTTCTTACGGGTAGTGTCGCCCCTCCTTATTCGTAGTATCCGGGCATGGGGTGCGGTGTTCCGCCTCCATCGGATTCATGTCGAAATAATAACTTGTTTAATCCGTGTAATCTGTGGTGGAAAAAACATAAACGTGGTTGTATTCGGGCGTATGCAATACGCCCCTACCTTGTTGATGTTGGATATAAAATGTTCGCTTTTTTTGCGAATGTCTGAAAAAAAGCGTATTTTTGTCCGTGATAAAAACAGAGGCATGGAAATAATCTTCAATGAGGAATACCTTCGGGAAATGTATACTACGGGTAAAACGGACAAGAAACACCATTTTCAGCCCCAAGTTATACGGAAATATATCCGGGTGATAGATTTGATGCGAGATACTTCCAACGTTTTGGGGCTTATGCGTTATAACGCTCTGAATTACGAAAAGTTAGAAGGTGATAAAGCAGGACTTTCTTCCGTGAGGGTGAATGACCAATATCGTATCGAATTTAAGGAATACATCAGGGACGGAGAAACCGTTGCTACGATATGTAATATAACAAATTTGTCAAACCATTATAAATAAATTGATTATGATAACCATTCAAGGAATTGACCCCAATATGATAGCAGGCAATCTTGAGCCGGCGTTTCCCACGCATCCGGGGGAAATCTTGAAAGAGGAAATCGAATGCAGGGGGATTTCACAACGGAAACTTGCGGAGCAAATGGGCATAGGATATTCTGTTCTGAATGAGATACTCAACGCACGTCGTCCTGTTACAGAGAAGACGGCTATGATGTTTGAAGCGGCTTTAGGAGTGGATGCCGAACCTCTGATGCGACTTCAAATGAGATACAACATGCGCATTGCTAAAAAAGACAAGTCGTTCATGCAGCGTTTGGAGAATATCCGAAAGGTTGCAGCAGTGCTTTGAGTGTGTCTGCCTGCCGCCGGATAGCTTGTAGGGGCGTATGGCATACGCCCGAATACAACCCACGGAAATAAGTGTGTGTCCGAGGGCGTATGCGATACGCCCCTACCTTGATAACTGCCCTTTCTTATTTTTGGTAAGATTTTACCCACTCGCCGAGGCTGTTGCTGTCGGTGTGGTTCAGCAGTTTGCCTTCCTGCCAGTTTAAGTCGGGATAAGTAGTTTTCAGCGTGCTTACGCTGTGGCTTATTCCGCTTCCGCCCGACGTGGCAAAGGGGATGAGCGTTTTTCCCTTCAGGTCATGACGCTCGATGAACGTGTTGATTACGCGCGGCGCTTGGTCCCACCAGATGGGGTAGCCGATGAAAACCACGTCGTAAGCGGCTACGTCGGGCGTTTGTGATTCTTTCAGTTCGGGGCGCGACTGGGGATTGCTCATTTCCACCGAGCTGCGCGAGTGCTTGTCGTTCCAGTCGAGGTCGGCAGCCGTGTAAGCCTCCTGCGGCGTAATCTCGTAAAGCGTGCCGCCCGTGATGCCGGCAATCTGCCGCGCAACCTTTGCCGTGGTTCCGGTGGCAGAGAAGTATGCCACCAGCGTGCGAGGTGTTGTTGTTTCCATGTTCCGTTTCTCCTTGTTTTGTGCGCAGGCGGTGAGGCATATAGCCATCGCCGCTGCAAGTGTCAGTAAAATTTTGTTCATGGCGTATCGTTAGGCTTTATTGATGAATAGTGCAAAGATAAGCGGTTGAATCCGAAAAAATGTAACTAATTTACTGACTATTGTACCAGATTTACAGCTTTTCTGCCCCTTGTTTCGCTTTTTTGTATTACATTTGCTCTCATTACATAACAGATTATACGCATGAAAAAAGTTCTTTTTATCGACCGCGACGGCACGCTGGTCATCGAGCCGCCTGTGGATTATCAGCTCGACTCGTTCGAGAAGCTGGAGTTTTACCCGAAAGTGATGCGCAACCTGTATTTCATACGCCGGAAGCTGGACTTTGAGTTTGTGATGGTGACCAATCAGGACGGGCTGGGGACGGAGGCTTTTCCGGAACATACGTTCTGGGGGGTGCATAACTTGGTGATGAAAACGCTGGAGGGCGAGGGGGTGACGTTCGACGAGGTGTGTATCGACCGCTCGTTTCCTGCCGACGACGCGCCTACGCGCAAGCCGCGCACGGGGATGCTGACGCGCTTTATCGGGAATCCGGACTATGACTTGGCGGGGAGTTTCGTGATTGGCGACCGTGCCACGGATGTGGAGTTGGCGCGTAATCTGGGGTGCCGTGCCATCCTCTTGCAGCCCGACAAGGCGGTGCTGGCGGGTACGGGACTGGAGGATGTGTGCGCCCTTGCCACTACCGACTGGGACCGCGTGGCGGAGTTTCTGTTTGCCGGAGAACGCACGGCGGAGGTGCGCCGCACCACGAAGGAGACGGACATTTACATCCGTGTAGACTTGGACGGGGCGGGGAAGTGTGACATCCGTACGGGATTAGGATTCTTCGACCATCTGCTGGAGCAGATAGGCAAGCACGGGGGGATGGACCTTACGGTGCATGTCAAGGGAGATTTGGAGGTGGACGAGCATCACACCGTGGAGGATACGGCGCTGGCGCTGGGTGAGTGTCTGCGGCGTGCGCTGGGCGACAAGCGGGGCATCGAGCGTTACGGCTTCTGCCTGCCGATGGACGACTGCCTGTGTACGGTGGCGCTCGACTTCGGTGGACGCCCGTGGTTAGTGTGGGATGCCGAGTTCCGCCGCGAGCGTATCGGCGACGTGCCCACCGAGATGTTCTTCCACTTCTTCAAGTCGCTGAGCGATGCGGCGATGATGAACCTCAACATCCGTGCCGAGGGCGTGAACGAGCATCACAAGATAGAGGGGATATTCAAGGCACTGGCGCGCAGCCTGCGCATGGCGGTGCGGCGCGATGTGTATCACTTCGAAGTGCCGTCGAGCAAGGGGACGCTGTAAGGGGCGGGGCGCTCCCTTGCGCGGGGCGGTTACTGCTTGCGTTTCATCGTGCGGATGACTTCTTTCGTGGGTGCATCTACGCGATACGACTCGATGATTTTCTGCAACGCCTTATTATAAGTAAATGTGTCGAGGCGGTTGTGGCGGAGGTAATCCATCGTGAGGGTGGGGAACTTGACGAAGCACACCGACAGCGCCCACGCCACCGCCATCTTCACGTAGTAACCTTCGTGGCGGATGTCGTCGAGGCAGGAGAGGAGTTCGGCAATGTGAGCCTCGTCAGTGAAAAGGCTCATCGCCATCACCACCCCGAAGCGCACCTCGTATTCGCCCTCGGCACGCATCCATTCTTTCAGATACTCCCACAGGCGGTCGGCATGGGTGGCGATGAACTTCTTCCCGCCGCCGAACTTGAACGTGTCGCATACCGACCAACTGTTGATTATCCATACGAATTTCGTTACGCGGTGCAGATACACCTCCACGTCGGCATCGGGTTTCACACAGCCCAACACCATGCCTTGCAGCATCCGCTCTTCCATGTAAAACGTGTCTGCCGTGTCAAGGTAAGCCTCCCAGTCGGTGCGGGCGATGCGTGCCGCCAGCCGGCGCAAGGCAGGTATGCGGATGCCCAGTACGTGTTCCACTCCCGGATTGAGGCTCTCGGTGAACGGTTTGTTGCCTTCTTCGGCAAGGCGCAGCAAGTGTTCTTTAACGGTCAGCCCGTCTAACAGATATTCCATTGTTCCGATAAATAAATGATTGATTATTATACCGTAGGGGCGTATCGCATACGCCCCGATTACACCAACTTAATCCGTGTGGGTGTTTTCGGGCGTATGCGATACGCCCCTACAGGATGAATATGTTTAGAAATGTACGCCGAGCGTAAACAGCAACTGATGGCGGTCGTTGTTCACCTTCGTGGCAGACGGGGTAAGGTCGATTTGCTCCGCCCCGAAAGCATAGAAGTCAGCCTTGTAGAAATCATACTTGTAGGCAAGGTCGGCATAGAACAGCTTTCCGCGCCAGCCCAGTCCTACCGTAACTGCCTGTTGCGATTTCAGGTTCAGGTACTCGGCATCGGTACGGGTCTCGTCGGTCACAGGGATGTTTTTAAACGCATCTTCCTGTATCGGAGCCGAACGGAAGTTATATCCCGCACGCAGGCTGAACGCCGAGGTCAGCTTCGTCTCCATACCGGCGCGGAACGTATGTACGCCTTTCAGCGTCTCGCTCACGGCATTGGTGGCGCTCAGTTGGTAGCCGTCTACATCGTCTAATTGTGCCGAAGAATACTTGGCGTACTCATATTCAGCGTCCAGCGCCATGATGCCGCCCACGATGGTACCCATGCTCACGTTGAAACGCCACGGCGTGGTGAGGCGGTAATCCATGATGTAGGCAGGGTTGAGGTAATCCACCAAGTTCTCGGTGGTGCTCAGCATCGAGCCGTCGGTAGTGGGCAGGTTCGACGTGAGGTTAGCCGTGTGATGCTCCGTCAGCGAGTACCATATCGGGGTGTGTACCGCAAGTCCGATGCGGAACGGAGAGTACTCGAACGGGCGGATGATAGCACCCAATTTCAGGTCGACTCCCGAACCCTCGGCAGTGTAAAAGTTGTTCAGCGTAAAGTCGCCCCCCGCCGTCAGCGTCTCGCCGTAAGACGAGTAGCGGTTATAATCGAGGTTATACACGCCTAAGGTGATGCCGAAGTAATAACGGTCTTTCACGTTAAACGCCACGTTGAAATCGTATTCATCGATGCCGCCTTCCTCACGGGTGTAATACTGGTTGCTGGCAGCGTCCCACCCGTCCATGCCGATAATCGTAGGGTCGGTAGCCGACTGGAGTCGGGGAGTAACCAGATTGGTACGTGCGCCCAATGCCGCCAGATACGGCGTGCCGTAATAATACGTGTCGGTGTAGGGGTTTTGTGCATCATACAGGTTGGCGAAATCCGTTTCCGTGTTATAATACGTACCTGCCGCATCGCCGGCGCGCCACAGCATGTCTGCCATCACGTGGGTGAGCGACAGCCCGTTGCTTGCATTGCCTCCCGCCGAGAACTGGCGGTTGAAGTTGGCACGCTTGTGATAGTTGAACGCGAAGTTCACGTAACGCAAGTCAGTCTTGTTCCCAATCTTCGAGCTCCACACGATGCCCGCTTGGTCGAACGACGCTTTGGTACGCTTCTCGGTGGCAGTCGAACCGTTCATGTCCGCTTTCGCCTGATTGTTGTTAAACCCGAACGACAGCGAAATATCATTTCCCCGGAACAGACCGATACCGGCAGGGTTTGTGCCGATGGTCGAAATATCGGCGCCCAGTGCACTCATGGCACCGCCCATGCCCACGAAACGCGCCGTTCCGTTCAGGTCGTCGTTCAAGATTCGAGCCACGTCATACTGGTTTTGTGCGCCTGCTGCCGACACCATGCCGGCAAGTAGCGCTATCATGCTTATCTTTGTTTTCATACCTTGTAGTGTGTTTATATTCTCTACCTTTCGTTGAGCTTATCTTCTGCGTGAGCTTCCTCCTCCGCCTCCGCTGCGCATCCGTGTGCTTCCTCCGCCCATCGAGCCGCGGTTGAAGCTGCTTCGGCTGCTGCCCGATGAGAAGCTGCTCCGGTTCGAGTTGTAGCTTCGGCTTGAATTATAGCTTCGCGTATTCGTGTTGTTATACGAGCGTGAGCGCGTGGTGTTCACGTTGCGGTTATACACATCGTTGTAACTGCGGCGCGTGCTGCTGGGGCGGTTATACGAAGAGCCGGTGCGGTCTATCGTGCTGCTGGGGCGCACGTAAGTAGCGTTTCCGCGCGTGGTAGTCCCGGTGCTGAATCCGTTCCGCGTAGCCTCTCCCCGGTTACCCGGCAGCGTGCTTACGGGGCGGAGCGAATAACCGTTGTTGCGTGAGTTGGGGCTGACCACCCGTCCGGTAGTACGTGAAGCCGTCGAAGCGTTGTTCCGCCGGATGCTCGACGTGCTGTATCCCCGGCGTGTGCTGCTGCCTCCGCGCGTGCCCGTCACCACCCGGTTATGCCGCGAGGTAGTATATCCCGTGTATCGTCCCGGCCGGGCGTCGCGGTGTCCGTAGGGACGCCATCCTGCGCCTCCCCATCCTCCGGCGTAATAAGGCGGATGATGATGCCAGTAAGGGTGCGGGTGATGCCAGTACGGTCCCCAGTAACCTCCCCAATATCCGGCGTACCAGTAAGGCGAGTACCACGGGTCATAGTACCACGAGCTCCATCCCCAGCTGAATCCGAAGCGCGGTCCGGCTACGCCCCATGTCCACCGCCAGTCCCACCACAGCGGGTTGCTGAACGTCGGGAACACGTAAGCATACAGTCCGTCGTCGTACACGTTCCATTCCCACGAGGGCAGTGCGCCGTAAGCCACGTCCCAGTACAGCGGGCTGCTTACCGGGATGGCATAGCGTGGGCTTCGGAAGCGTACGATGCGCATGGCATATTCATAATCATCCTGCGAGCCTTCGAACCCGTTCACCCACTCACCGCGTTCGCCGTAAGGCTTTTCTTGGATGTAGAGGGTATCGTTTTCCATCGTAAACGTATTCTCGCGCGAAGTATACCGTCGGTTATACTCGTCGATGTCGCGCGTTTTTCCCGCAGCGTCTTTCACCACTACGGTAGAGCCCGGCGCGGCATATACCGTCGTCGTATTTGACACCTTCTTCGGCGCAGTTTCCACCGTCACCTTTGTTTCGGTTTTGGTTTCGGCTTTCTTTTTCGGCACGAAGTAAAGGTCATCGTTGCTCTGCGCCGCTGCCAGCAACGGCAGGCAGGCAACCAGCAATGAAGCAAATACTTTACCTTTCATAGTTGTTCGTCTTTTTTTATGTTGTACATTCTTTTCTTGTTACAAATTTAGGGAGTTATTTTTTCTCTGCAAATAGAAATTCCCTATTTCGGGGTAGGGTTTTCCCTATTTATGGCTATCTTTGCGAAAATTAATACTTCCCTTTTATATATGAAATACTTTGAAGTGACTTTTACTGCACGTCCGTGTACCGAAACCGTGACCGACGTGCTGGCGGCTCTCATTGCCGACATCGGATTCGAGAGTTTCGTGGCGTGTGAGGGCGGTATGCAGGCATACATCCAGCAGGCGCAGTTCAGCGAAGATGCTTTGCGGGAGGTGCTGGAAACCTTTCCGCTTCCGGACACGAACATTACCTATACCGTTACCGAACCTGAGGACAAGGACTGGAACGAGGAATGGGAAAAGAATTTTTTCCAACCCATAGTAATCGGCGACCGCTGCGTTATCCACAGCACTTTCCATACCGACTACCCGAAGGCTGAGTATGACATCGTTATCAATCCGCAGATGGCGTTCGGCACGGGACACCACGAAACCACCGGCTCTATCATCGCCGAACTGCTCGATGCCGACCTGCGGGGCAAGTCGGTGCTCGACATGGGATGCGGAACGTCTATCCTCGCCATCCTTGCCAGTATGCGCGGCGCCGACTCGGTGACGGCTATCGACATCGACGACTGGTGTGTGAACAACTCGCGCGACAACATTGCGCTGAACCGCATCGCGAACATCACCGTGGAGCTGGGCGACGCTTCGCTGCTCAAGGGACGGAAGCCTTTCGATGTCATCATCGCCAACATCAACCGTAACATCTTGCTTGCCGACCTCCCGGCTTACGTGGCGTGTATGCACGAGGGTTCGGAAATCTACATGAGCGGATTCTACGTAGACGATATCCCTGCTATCCGCGAGCGCGGCGAGAGCCTCGGACTGACTTTCGTGCATCACCGCGAGAAGAACCGCTGGGCGGCAGTGAAGCTCGTAAAATAATCCCCCCGTGCGGGGCATTCCCTTCCCGGCGGGTCAGCGCATCCGCCGGCGGAACTCCGCACAGACGACAGCCGTAGCCACCGCCACGTTGAGCGACTCGCTCGTCTCCTCTCCCTGCGGATAGTTGGGTATCAGGAGGCGGCGGTTGACGACAGCGGCAAGTTCGGGGCTGATGCCGTTTCCCTCGTTGCCCATCACGATAAGCCCGTTTGCCGACAGCTCCTGCGTGTAGAGGTCGCCCCCGTCGAGGAACGTGCCGAATACGGGTACATCCGGCAATGAAGCCACCAGCTCCCTCAAGTCGCAGTAATGCAACTGCACGCGCGCCAGCGCACCCATCGTAGCCTGCACCGTTTTAGGATTGAACGCATCCGCCGTCCCCGCCGAGCAGAAGATGTGCCGGATGCCGAACCAGTCGGCAATGCGGATGATAGTCCCCAAGTTGCCGGGGTCTTGCACGCCGTCGAGCGCAAGGCACAGCGACCTCCTGACCACCTCCGCCTCCGCCTCGTACTGCGGAATACGGAACACCGCCAGCGCCTCCTGCGGCGTTTTCAGCAGGCTGGCACGCGACAACTCCTCGCGGCTCGCCTCAATCACCTCCTGCGCCCTTACGTGGGGATGCTCCTCTAACCAGTGCGCCGTAGCCACCAGCAGCAGGCAGTCGAAATACCCCGACAGGTCGTTGACTAATTTGTTACCCTCGGCAAGGAAAGCCTGTTCCTCCTTGCGATGTTTCTTCTGCTCTAACGAGCGGATATACTTTATTTTATTCTTGCTAAGCATAATCTTGTTTTACGGATAAACTTTATCGGTTGAATTGTTCGAGCGTGCGGTTTTCGGGGATGAAGTTATAGAGGGTCACGCCATCGTCGGCAACCAACTGCCATACGGTGGCGTCGGCATCGGTCGCTGTGCCCCGCTGCGTGTATCGTCGTCCCGTGTAGATGAGCGTCGTGTCGTTTCCCGCCTCCGTTTGTGCAGGAGTGAGGTGCAACAGGAAATACCCGTCGCCGCTATGCTCGCGGTGACGCACAGCCAGCCGGTAACGCGCCCCCGCAGCCGTCCCTTCGAAACGCTCCGTCAGCCAGTTGCCCAGTCCGTCGGCAGCTCCCGCTTCAGAGAAAATCAGTTTCCCGCGGCGGCTCACCGTCCACAGTCCGCCGTCCTCCCGGCGCAGATTCTTGGTATCATCGTCTTCCATGTTCCACACCCGTTTGCCCGCCGGCGTGATGCGCCGCTCCAGCGTCTCGGTCACCCCCTCGGCAGGCGAGAACAGCTCCGCCGTCAGCGAGTCTTTGCCGAACCTCACATACATGCCTCCCGCCTTTCCGTCGGCACGCTCCAAGCGGATTCCTTCGGTAAAGAACCGAGTGTAATCGTCCGTCACCTCTGCCGGAACAGGCGTTGCCTCCGCCCCGGCATCATCCGCCTTCTTTGACGATGCACTGCACCCCGCCAGCAACAAGACACATCCCAGTATGAGCGTTAAATCACTTTTCATATATCGCATGATTAATCTATTTTAGATTTTAAAAGATAAATCTTTAACACTGTTTGATTTTGCACAATTTCTTTTGCAATACCTAAAAATTCATATTCGCATTTGTTGAGTACAATTGCATTCATGGTATGACTTTCATCATTAAACCCATAATGAAGTTCAATCGTATTCCAATTTAGAACAGAAGCATTTGCCATATCAACAAAAATTATAGTTGTCCACCAACACCTTTAAACTTTTCGACAAAAGCGGCAATCTTTTCAAACACCTTATGTTTTTTAGTCAGGTATAATGGGTTCAGGGGACTCATTTTGGGTAGGATATTATTAAAGTCAGTTCCATTCTCACTTGCGTATTTACGTTTTAAAGACACTTCAATATAATGCTTGGCTTCTTTTTCATTCAGATTCTCGCTCGCTATCAAATCCGATGCTTCCTTCTTTTGCTGAGTTTGCGCATATTCAAAGAATGCTTTTATAATTTCAGTCTTATCAGATATGGCATCGAGATTAGCGTCATTGATAAAATCAACAATCAGGCTTTCTTTGGCTCTGTTGCCGACACTTGACCGAATAACCCTGCGGATTTCATCAATCAATGAAGATTTGTCTAACTTCTTTTTGTTATTTTCAAAAATTAACTCAAGAATATAATCAAGGTTTATCTCCTGCGATTTAAGCAAATCTATCTCGAATATGACATCATCCCAGTCTATTCTTGATTTTTCTGGCCTCTTTCCTTCTTTTTCTCGTCTTAACCAATCTCGTATGTCGTTATAAGTCGATTTGTAATCCTGAATGATCCTATCAGACGGCATTTGCAATTTCTGCATTTTCGCAATATCGTCATCGTTGACAAAATAATTGTTTTTAAATGCTTCGATTGCATCCGGATTATCCGTATCTATTGTCTGAAAGGCTTTAACTACCGTAAACTCATCAAAGTTCTGCAATATGTTTTCCACCCGCAGATATTCGCCAAACAGTTTGACAAATTCCTTTTTATCTTGTTCTGTAACGATCTTGTCCGTACCAGGGAATTTATCTCCCAGTTCTTTTACAATTTCAATATATCCTCTCCGTGCCTCACCCGTAGCAATGTCTTTAAAGCCTTCCAAATATTCCTTGTAGCTTTTCTCCAGCACTACATTTGCGGTATTTTCATCGCCGAATAATTTTATGGCATCAATCGTGTGTTTTTCGAGGTCTCTGAATGTAATGATATTGCCAAATGTCTTGGTGGCATCATAAATCCTGTTGGTACGGGAAAATGCCTGTATTAATCCGTGATAACGTAAATTCTTGTCTACAAACAGTGTATTCAAAGTCGGAGCATCAAAGCCAGTCAGGAACATGCCTACTACGATTACAAGATCCACCTCTTTATTTTTTACTCTTTTGGAAAGGTCTCTGTAATAATTTTGAAACTCTTTGCCGTCAATGCCATAACTTGTTCCAAACAGGGCATTATAATCGTCGATGGCTTTTGTCAAAAACTCTTTTGCGCTGAGATCCATTGCCGACGGTTCAAAATTCTCATCCGGTATTTCACCTATTGAACTTTGCTCTTCGTTAGCGGCGAAAGAAAATATGGTAGCTATTTTCAAAGGCTTTTCCAAATCTTTCTGCAATCGGTTCAGTTCTTCATAGTAGCATTTGGCTGCATCCACACTACTGACAGCAAACATGGCATTGAAACCTTTGCTGTCGCTTTGATTCCGATGTGTCTTAATTCTGAAATTGTGCAAGATGTATTGCGAAATTTCATTTATGCGGGCAGGGTGAAGTAATGCCTGTTTGTTTTCTGCGGCACTGAGCTTTTGTTCGTCAAGTTCTGTTTCTATATTTCTGAAACGAGGTCGTACATTGTTGTAGTCAACCTTGAATTTCAATACTTTTTCATCGCGGATGGCATCCGTTATCACATACGAATGCAATTCCCTGCCGAACACGCTTGCCGTTGTTTCCGAGCCATAAGCATTCTCCGGGAATATGGGAGTTCCTGTAAAACCGAACTGATAATACTTCTTGAACTTTTTTCTTAATTGTTTTTGCGCTTCGCCAAATTGGGAGCGATGGCACTCATCGAAAATGAAAACAACCTGTTTTTGATAAACGGGCAGATTGTCTTCACTTTTCATCAGATTATTCAGTTTCTGAATTGTAGTGACGATAATCCTGTTGTCATCCTTCTCTATATTCCGTTTCAATCCAGCCGTGCTTTCAGACCCGTTGACACTATCCGGAGAGAACCGTTGATATTCTTTCATCGTCTGATAGTCAAGATCCTTGCGGTCAACGACAAAGAATACCTTGTCAATAAAGTCCAGTTGGGTTGCCAATCGTGCTGCTTTGAAACTGGTAAGCGTTTTTCCCGAGCCTGTGGTATGCCAGATATATCCACCACCTTCGGTTGTAGACCATTTTTTTGCTTGGTATGCACTTCTGATTTTCCATAACATACGCTCTGTCGCCGCAATCTGATACGGGCGCATTACAAGCAAAGTATTGTTTGTGTCAAAGACTGTATAAGTAAAAATGATGTTAAGCAAGGTGCTCTTTTGGAAAAAGGTCTCTGTAAAGTCTTTGAGATCCTTTATCACGGTATTCTTTGCATTTGCCCAGTTCATGGTAAAGTCAAAGCTGTTTTTGTTGCGCTCAACCGTATTGGCAAAATAACGGCTGTCTGTACCATTTGAAATGACAAACACCTGAATATACTTAAAAAGTGAATTATCACTGTTGAAACTCTCTTTGGAATATCGGTGAACCTGATTGAATGCTTCACGGATGGCGACACCGCGTTTTTTCAATTCAACATGTACCAATGGCAAACCATTAACCAGAATGGTAACATCATAACGGTTGGCTTGTGTTCCGGTTTGTTCAAACTGATTGATTACTTGTACCTTGTTACGGGCAATGTTTTGTTTGTCGGCAATATAGATGTTCTTAATATGTCCGTCATCAAAAACAAAATCATAGATGTGGTTATCGTGAATCTTACGGGTCTTGTCTGTCAGGGTATCTCCCGGTTTATCCAGATATTCCTCTACGAACCGCAACCATTCCTTATCGGTAAACTCCACATCGTTAAGTTCTTGAATCCTCTTACGCGCATTGTCCAGCAGTGCATCGGGAGTTGATATATCCGGGCGATATTCATAGCCTTGATTCACTAAATCCTCGATAAATTCGTGTTCAAGACCTGCCTCCGACTGATATAAAACCGGAGGTTCATGAAGTTCATTATACTTGGTGTATGCATCAAGTACGATGAAGTTGTTTGATTCTGCTATGGTGTTATATTGCCCCATATTATGCTCCTATTTTAATTCTTGGAAATGAGAGTATTTTATTTCGATAATATTCATATTGTTCTTGTACGGCAGCTATCTCGGCAGGTAAATCTTGTGAAAGATCACTGACCAATGCATCAAAATTATTAAGCAATGTAGCTATTCTTACTTGTTCTTCATAAGAAGGAATTGGAATAATAGCATTACCCAAACCTTTGGCTGATATAGAACAAATCTTTCCTTCAGAAACATACTTAATTATTTGCTTATGATAATAATTTGAACGCAAATAATGCGAAATGTATTGAGGATACAAATCACTCCTAAATATAAAACACGCGTCATGTACGGCAGCAGGTTTCTCTCCAAGCCAAGCCAAACCGATTCCAATGTCTTCTTTATTCTCACCCGCAGCAACAATTACTACATCATTTTTCTGAGCATACCTCATTCTTGAAGCCAGTTCACTTCTGAGACTTCCTTTGCTTTTGGTTGCATATAGTCCGTAATACGTGTATATGTCGCCATAATGAATGCAAGGAATACCATCATTAACAATGTCTGTCCTTACAAATCGTTTACCTCTTATAAACGTACCTATCTCACTCATTTTCATCCAAGTTACGTTTTGCGTACCCCCCCCTATTTTATTAAACGTTAACAGTTGGTTCCGATAATATTCATACTGCTCCTTTCTCGCTTGCAGTTCCGCTTGCAGCTCTGCTTGCATCTCCGCTGCAAGATCGGTAAAGTGGTCAAGAATGCGGACTATTTCATTTTGGACTTCGAGAGGAGGAATAGGAAGTATTATTTTATTTAAAATGGATTGAGTTAAACTTGGAACTCCACCTGCTTTATTTAAATTCTCTAAATGCTCTTTAGCCAATAAGTAATATAAATATTTCACGTCAATTTGTTGCGTATCAACCTCTGTGTAAAAAATGGTGTCAACATTCCAAAATGGCGTATCTACATAAAACAAATTACCAAGTGAACCTTTACGTGGAATTAAAACTGTTGGCTTATTATATACATAAGTATCAACATAAGTCATTATTCCACCAGAGCCATAAACAGGAACATTCCCTTTACCTAAATGTTTGTAATCTCTACCATTTTTTATGGTAGCAATTTCCCCCAATGTCTTATACTCCACTCCATCCGGGCAAAGTTCCTGAATTAATTTCTGCAACTTGCTCATACCTCATCCTCCATTTCATTACCCCTATTAAATCCATGTTGTTCTTCCACCATCTTTCGCACACTATTCACTTCGTCAATCAGTTGTGCTTGTGTGGGCAGATAAAGTTTATATTCGCTTGCCAATATGGTTTTATTGTCTTCTGGCAGCGCCATGCGCACGGCAGTATCATTTTTACTGGTGCAAAGCAGGATGCCGATGGTAGGATTCTCTTCCGCAGTCTTTTCCACACGGTCGTAGTAGTTGACGTACATTTGCAATTGCCCCAAATCCTGATGTGTCAATTTGCCGGTTTTCAGTTCGATGACAACGAAACATTTCAGCAGACGGTTGTAAAACACGAGGTCGGCAAAAAACTCGTCATCTTCAAGCAGAATACGTTTTTGCCGTGCTACGAAAGTGAATCCTTGCCCCAATTCAAGCAAGAAATGTTGCAAGTGAGTGATGATAGCCGACTCCAAATCTTTTTCATAATAGGCAGCCTTACGTTCCATTCCTAAAAACTCCAGATACATCGGATCTTTAATGATTTCCAAAGGCGATTGCGGAATGCGCTCTTTGCGGGCAACGGCAAGGACAGCTTCCTTGTCATTGCTCAGTAACAGACGTTCGTAAAGCTGCGAATTGATTTGCCGTTCCGTTTCTCTTGCCGTCCAACCGTTATTGACAGATTCCAATTCATAATACATACGCTTATCAGGATCATCTATCTGAATCAGCATACGATATTGAGTCCAGTTCAATTGTGAACGCAGTGCGTTCGCAATTGGATAAATCCGATAGAATTGACGGCAAAAAGCCAATTGGCGGACAGAAAAACCGCTTCCATATTCAGGCTCCAGTTGTTTGGCAAGATTCTTTATAAGGTATGTTCCGTAATCGGCACGGTCTTTTCCCTGCTGTTCTTCCTCAAAAATACGCTTTCCCATGTGCCAATACATCTGTACCCGGCAAAAGTCCACACTACGCACGGCATTTTGTTTGGCCGAATTTATAATACCTCTGATGTCATTCAGAAAGGTATCTTCTTTTTTCCATATCTCACTCATACCTCATCCTCCTCTAATTCAGCTACTATTTTGTCTATTTCCGCACGCAGTTCGTTTTCTCGTGCCACTATACGGCGGATGCGCTCATTCAGTTCCTTAATGTCAGTCTTCGGACGGGTGTCTTTAACCTCTATATAGCTACTTACCGACAAGTTATAATCATTTTCGGCAATGGTTTTATAATCAACTGATTTGGCTATGTAATCAACATCTTCTTTTTTATCGAAGATTTCTATAATCCTGTTTATATGCTTATCCTCAAGCACATTGTTGTTGGTCTGTTTCGTAAAAAATTCCTCTCCGCTTGCATCTATAAACTGGATTTTAGTATCAGATTTATGTTTTGATAAAACCAAAATATTAACCGCTATCGAAGTTCCATAGAATAAATTGGAAGGCAATGAGATAATGGTCTCCACATAGTTACCATCCACCAGATATTTCCTGATTTTCTGCTCAGCCCCGCCTCGGTAGAATATGCCGGGGAAACAGACAATAGCGGCACGTCCTTTGCTTGACAAATAATGCAAAGAATGTAGGACGAAGGCAAAATCCGCTTTCGATTTAGGAGCAAGCACCCCGGCTGGAGCAAAACGGTCGTCATTGATAAGTGTGGGATCATCCGAACCAATCCAGTTTACTGAATAAGGTGGGTTGGAAACGATGGCATCAAAAGGCTTTTCGTCTCCAAACTGTGGATCGATAAGTGTATTTCCAAGTGCGATATTGAACTTATCGTAATTGATATTGTGTAGGAACATATTCATACGAGCCAAGTTATAGGTTGTATGGTTTATTTCCTGACCGAAGAAGCCATCTTCAATGATATGGTCTTCAAATTGTTTCTTTGCTTGAAGCAACAAAGAACCTGAACCTGCAGCAGGGTCGTATATTTTGTTTACGGTCGTTTGTTTGTGCATGGCAAGCCTTGATATGAGTTTGGAAACATTTTGAGGAGTGAAGAACTCGCCGCCCGATTTTCCTGCATTGGCTGCATAGTTGTTAATCAGAAATTCGTATGCATCACCGAAAAGGTCTATTTCATGCTCTTCAAAACTTCCAAAATTCAATCCTGCCACACCTTTTAAAACCGCCGCCAAACGGCTGTTCTTGTTTTCTACGGTATTGCCAAGCCGGGTGCTTGTCGTGTCAAAATCGGCGAACAGTCCTTTGATATTCTTTTCGGATGCATAACCGTTCGCAGAGCTTTCGATAGAATCAAAGATGGCTTTCAAATCTGTATTAAGATTGGGATTGTTGTTGGCGGTCTTTACCACGTTGACAAAAAGCTGGCTCGGATATATGAAATATCCTTTCGTCTTGACCGCATCCTCTTTTATCTCCGGAGTTATTATACTGTCAGGTAAAGAAGCATAGTCAATACTATCGTCTCCGCCTTCTATATAGTCTGTAAAGTTTTCGCTGATGAAGCGGTAGAACAATGTTCCCAAAACAAATTGCTTGAAGTCCCATCCATCAACAGCCCCACGCACTTCGTTGGCTATTTTCCAAATCTGAGACTGCAATTGCTCTCTTTGTTGTATGCTTGTCATTATATATACTTCTATGTTATTGTACTTATTTTCCTCAGAGGAACGAGTTTACTTGCTTTTGTTAATAAGTTCTCTCCTGTCAATATCTAATAATTCAGCTATTCTTGAAAGAGTAGCCAAGTCAGGCTGTGAAACATTGGTACACCATTTTGATACTGTCGAAGGATCTTTTTTCAATTGTTCAGCCAGCCATTTACCTGTTTTCTTTTTTCGACAAGAACCAACTTGAGCCTATTATATCTTCCATGCTAATCATTAAATTGAATTTGCTGCAAATATAATGAATTGACTTTATTTGGTCGTAGAAGTACACTGCTTTTTTGTACGCATATATTTCCCGACTTTGGAAGAAAAGATTTCAGCAAATTGTTTCTTGAATATAAGATTTGAGTATGGAAATAACAACCAAACAGCGGTCATATTATCTGCCACATCCGAGAGAAAACGATAAGTTGGTTTGTTTGTCGAATTGTTGGTTGGTATCTTGGTTGATTGGACTATACTCTGATGTAATAGTCGAAACTTAATAGCTGAGATATCCAAATCGCAAGGGCATAAGAATGCACAGCATCAATAATGCCGGAATTAGGAAAATCCCGCTCTTTTATTTGCTCCTAATGGGAATAATCGCTAATTTTCCCCATTACCGCAATATCAGTATCGTTGAAAGTTAATAAGCCGAAATTTATTCTGTTATTCCAACGATAATCCGTATATTTGCAACTGTTTTGCACATTTCCGTGCTTCTACGAACTGATATGGAAAAAGCGATGTTGCGTATTCTTTATTTGCTGGCGGCAGTCCTCACACTGGCAGGATGTTCGGTAAGCAAATTTATCCCGGAGGGTCAGTATTTGTTGGACGACGTGAAGATTGAGTCGGACAACAAAGAGGTGAAGCCTTCGCAGATGAATACGTATATCCGCCAGACGCCTAACGCCAAGTGGTTCAGCTTGGTGAAGCTGCCGATGTACATATACAGCGCGTCGGGGCGGGATTCGTCGAAGTGGATAAACCGCTTTCTGTGGAAGATAGGCGACGCACCCCGCATCTACGACCCTGAGGCTGCCGAGGAGTCGCGCCGGCAGATAGAACTTGCCGTGCAGAACATGGGCTACATGGGGGCGTACGTCGACCTGAGCGAACAGCAGAAGGGTAAGAAAAAAATGAAAGTGCGTTACAGCATCCACACCGGAGAGCCTTACGTGATCGACCATATTACTTATGACATTGCCGACTCTACCGTGGGGAGTTACCTTGCCCGCGACTCGGCGCTCACCCGTCTGCACCCCGGTATGCGCCTCGATGTGAACGTGCTCGACGAGGAACGCCAGCGCATCACCCAGTACCTGCAAAACCGGGGATATTACCGCTTCAACAAAGACTTTATCACTTATCAGGCAGACACCACGGCGCACTCGCGCAAGGTGGGGCTGACGGTAAAGCTGCTTCCGTTCCGCCGCAAGAAGTCGGACGACCCGGAACCGCACCGCCAGTACACGGTGAGAAATGTAAACTTCCTGCTCGACGTGGACTTTGCCGAGCTTTCCGCCGATGCCATCCGCGGCATGGATTCCATCCGCTCGCAGGGGGCAATGCTGTACTTCCACGGCAAGCCTTTCTTGCGCCCCAAAGTGATAACCGATTATAACCGACTGAAAACAGGACGCTTATACCGGAGCAGCGATGTGCAGAACACGTATTCAGACTTGAGCCGGCTGGGTATCCTGAAGTATTCCAACATCCGCTTCCGCGAGGAGCTGGAGGGCGACTCGGCGTATCTCGATGCGTACGTAACCCTCTCGAAACGAAAGAACAAGTCGGTGTCGTTCGAAATCGAAGGGACGAACTCGGCTGGCGACCTCGGTGCGGCGGCATCGGTGGCGTACACCCACCGCAACCTGTTCCGCGGCTCGGAAACGCTGACGCTGAAGCTGCGAGGCGCATACGAGGCGGTGAGCGGGTTAGAGGGGTATGCCAACAGCAACTACATGGAGTACGCCGTGGAGGGAAGCCTGAATTTCCCCGAATTTATGTTCCCTTTCCTCTCGTCCGACTTCAAGCGGCGCATCCGTGCCACTTCGGAGGTGAGCGTGAAGTATAACTGGCAGATTCGTCCGGAGTTTGAACGCACCGTGGCGTCGGCGGCATGGAGTTACCGGTGGTCGAAGCGGCGGGCGGTTCACCGGTTCGACTTGCTCGACGTGAACTACATTTACATGCCTTACCGCTCCGAGACCTTCCGTGATTACCTCGACATGATGGACGAACGCAATCCCCTGCTGCGTTACAGCTACGAAGACTTGTTCATCGTGCGCATGGGCTATACCTATACGTATAACAGCTCCGGAGCCATATCGAGCAAAACCGCCCAGCGCAATTCCTATTCCATCCGCTTCAACATCGAAGAGTCGGGCAACCTGCTTTATGCTTTCTCGAAGATAGTAAACGGGCGTCCGAAAAACGGCGAGGCGTTTCAGATGGCAAACATCGACTTTGCACAGTATGTGAAGGCTGATTTCGATTTCGCAAAAAACTTTATGATAGACGACCGTAACTCGCTCGTGTTCCACGTGGGCGTGGGCGTGGCGTATCCTTACGGAAACTCGAAAAGCCTCCCTTTCGAAAAACTCTACTTTTCGGGTGGGGCGAACAGTGTGCGTGGCTGGAGCGTCCGCTCGCTGGGTCCGGGAGGTTATCGCGGCGACACCAACAGTCTGGACTACGTGAACCATACGGGCGACATCAAGCTGGATTTGAACTTGGAGTACCGCACGCATCTGTTCTGGAAACTGAACGGGGCGGCATTTATCGATGCCGGAAACGTGTGGACCATCCGTAACCGCGAGATGCAGCCCGAAGGATTGTTTAAGTTCAACCGCTTCTACAAGCAGCTGGCTGTGGCATACGGTCTGGGCATCCGCTTCGACTTGGATTTCCTGATTATCCGCTTCGACGGCGGTATGAAGGCTATCAACCCCATGTACGAAGGGCGCGACCGTTATCCGATTATTTCGCCCGACTTCGGACGCGACTTTGCGTTCCACTTTGCGGTAGGTTATCCGTTTTAAAAACATTATAACAGTAATATGCTAATCAGAAAGAAAAGTGACAACCCGGAAGATTACCGGAAAATAAAAGTAGTAGAAGAGTGGTTCGAGCAACAGCAGTTGCCCGCCAGTATGCAGTTAGACAGTGCCACTTACATCCCCGACTTGCCCGACACCGTTTCGCGCCTTTTCGAACAGTCATACCTCTATGCCGGCAATCCGCGCATGGAAGGCAGCCTGTGGCTGTTGTTGCGCATCAAAAAGAAATTAGAGGGCGAAGCATCCCTGTAAGAGCCTGAAAAAAACGCTACGGCATAAGCCCCTCGACGCTATGGATAGAACCGGTAAACGCTGCCATATAGGGTGAACCGCGCTAACGGAAGCGTTTCTCCGGAGCATCACGGCGGAGGGTTTCTTCGTGTGCTTCAGTGCAGGTGAGGAAAATTAATACGGGCTCACTGCCTCGTAACCGAATAAAAGTGTATATCTTTGCAGCATGGAATGGCTATATAATTTGTTTTTCGAGCAATCCGCTTTGCAGGCGGTCATCATCATGTCCCTCATTATCTCCATCGGGTTAGGATTGGGAAAGGTTCACGTGTTCGGCGTGTCGCTGGGGGTTACTTTCGTATTTTTCACAGGTATTTTTGCAGGACACCTCGGCTTTACGGTCGATCCTCAGATGCTTGCCTACGCCGAGAGCTTCGGACTGGTGCTCTTCGTCTACGCGCTGGGGCTTCAGGTAGGTCCGGGATTCTTCAGCTCCTTCCACCGAGGAGGCTTCACGCTGAACATGCTGGGGCTGGGCGTTATCCTGATAGGTACGCTGATGGCGGTGGTGCTGTCGTTTGTAAGCGGTGTGTCGATGCCCGACATGGTGGGAATCCTCTGCGGAGCCACTACCAACACTCCTGCATTAGGAGCGGCGCAGCAGACGCTGAAACAGTTTGGCGAACCTACCAACGGGGCGGCGCTGAGCTGTGCCGTTACGTATCCGCTGGGCGTGGTGGGGGTCATCCTTGCCATCATCGTGATGAAGAAACTCTTTGTCCGCCCGTCCGACATGGAGAACCACGAGCCCGAAGACCCCAACCATACGTATATAGCCGCCTTTCAGGTGCATAATCCTGCCATCTTCAATAAAAGCATACAAGACATCGCCCATGCCGGATACCCCAAGTTCGTCATCTCGCGCATCTGGCGCGAAGGCTCGGTAAGCATCCCCACGTACGACAAGATACTGAAGGAGAACGACCGCCTGCTGGTCATCACCACCGAGAAAGACGCTCCCGCGCTGACCATCCTCTTCGGCGAGCAGGAGAAGCGCGACTGGAACAAGGAGGACATCGACTGGGATGCCATCGACAGCAAGCTGATTTCGAAACACATCATCGTGTCGCGTCCTGAAATCAACGGAAAGAAATTAGGCTCGCTCCGCCTGCGAAATACTTACGGCATCAACATCAGCCGCGTGCTGCGAAGCGGGGTGAAACTGCTTGCCACGCCGGGACTGGTGCTCCAGCTTGGCGACCGCCTGACGGTGGTGGGCGAGGCTGCGGCGATACAGAACGTTGAAAAAGTGCTGGGAAACACCGTGAAAACCCTGCGCGACCCTAACTTGGCATGTATCTTCATCGGCATCGTGCTGGGACTGGTAATCGGTTCTATCCCCATCTCCATCCCCGGCATCAGCTCGCCCGTGAAGTTAGGACTCGCCGGAGGCCCCATCGTGATGGGAATCCTTATCGGGGCATACGGTCCGCGCCTCCACATGGTGACTTACACCACCCGCAGCGCAAGCCTCATGCTGCGCGGCATCGGGCTGTCGCTCTACTTGGCGTGTCTGGGCATCGAGGCAGGCGCCCATTTCTTCGAAACCGTACTCCGCCCCGAAGGTGCGCTGTGGGTGGGGCTGGGCTTTGCCATCACCTTCGTGCCCGTGGTAATCATGGCGTTAGTGGCGATGCGCTGCTGCCGCCTCGACTTCGGAAACACCTGCGGGATGCTCTGCGGAAGCATGGCAAACCCTATGGCGCTGAACTATGCCAACGACATCATCCCCAACGATAACCCCTCGGTGAGCTACGCCACGGTTTATCCGTTGGGAATGTTTACCCGCGTAATTATCGCCCAACTGATACTGATGATATTCTTATAATACTCATACCGCTATGAAAACATATAAACAGATTACTGACGAAATGATTCAGCGCGACTGCCGCTATCTGGAGTTGCTGTCACATAGTTTTCCTACCATTGCCACCGCAAGTACGGAAATCATCAATCTGGAAGCCATACTCAACCTACCGAAGGGTACGGAGCATTTCCTTGCCGACCTGCACGGAGAGTACGAGGCTTTCCAACACGTGCTGCGCACTGCTTCGGGAGCCATCAAACGGAAGGTGAACGAGATTTTTGAAAATACCCTGCGCGAAACCGAAAAGAAAGAACTCTGTACGCTGATTTACTATCCGGAACAGAAGTTGCAGCTGGTGAAAGACTCGGAAGAGTATCTGGAAGACTGGTACGTGATTACGCTGAACCAACTGGTGAAGGTGTGTCAGAACGTATCGTCGAAATACACCCGCTCGAAGGTGCGCAAGGCATTGCCCGAAGAGTTCTCGTACATCATTCAGGAGTTGCTTCACGAAAGCAGCATGGAGCCGAACAAGCAGGCGTATATCAACGTAATTATCAGTACGATAATTGATACGAACCGTGCCGACGATTTCATCGTGGCGCTGTGTAACCTCATCCAGCGGCTTACGATAGACTCGCTGCACATCTTGGGCGACATCTTCGACCGCGGACCCGGCCCTCACGTCATCATGGACACGCTTTGCAACTATCATAACTTCGACATCCAGTGGGGAAACCACGACATCCTCTGGATGGGGGCTGCCGCCGGAAACGTGTGCAGCATGGCGAACGTGCTGCGCTTGGCGATGCGCTACGGCAACCTCTCGGCATTGGAAGACGGCTACGGAATCAACCTCCTGCCGCTTGCCACCTTCGCGATGGATACCTACGCCAGCGACCCCTGCACGCTGTTCGGCCCGCGCATGGACGAAACCACCAGTCCGTATAACGACAAGACCCTCCGCCTGATAGCCCAGATGCACAAGGCAATCAGCGTGATACAGTTTAAGTTGGAGGCAGAGATAATCCGCCGCCGCCCTGAGTTCGAGATGGAAAACCGCCTGTTGCTCCACCACATCGACTTCGGACGCAAGGTGTTTGTGGCAGACGGACGCGAGTATGAAATGCGCGACTGTTATTTCCCCACTGTCGACCCGTCCGACCCGTACCGCCTCACCGACGAGGAGCGCGAGATAGTCGCCAAGCTGCATAATTCGTTTACCCACAGCGAAAAGCTGCGCAAGCACATGAAATGCCTCTTCCGTTACGGCTGCATGTACAACGTATGCAACTCGAACCTGCTGTTCCATGCCTCCATGCCCCTCAACGCCGACGGGACACTGAAGGAAGTCGACATCTTGGGCAAGAAGTACAAGGGCAAGGCACTGTTGGAGCGCGTGGGGCAGCTTATCCGCACCGCCTACTTTGCCGACAACGACAACAAAGAAAAATCCTTTGCCCTCGATTACCTCTGGTACTTGTGGTGCGGCCCCGATTCGCCTGCGTTCGACAAGAGCAAGATGGCAACCTTTGAGCGTTACTTCCTCGTCGACAAGGAAACCCACAAAGAGGTGAAAGGATATTATTACTCCCTGCGCGACCGCGAAGACATCTGCGACATGATTATGGACGAGTTCGGCGTAGAGGGAGAACACCGCCACATCATCAACGGACACGTGCCCGTGAAAGCCGTGAAAGGCGAGAAGCCCATCAAGGCAAACGGCAAGCTGATGGTGATAGACGGCGGATTCTCGAAAGCATACCAGCCCGAAACGGGCATCGCCGGATATACATTGGTATATCACTCGCGCGGATTCCAGTTGGTTCAACACGAGCCGTTCACCTCCACGCAAAAAGCCATCGAGGAGGGGCAGGACATCAAGTCGACCACCCAAATCGTGGAAATGAGCAGCAAGCGCATGATGGTGAAAGACACCGACAAGGGCCGCGAGCTGATGATTCAGATAGAAGACCTGAAAAAACTCTTGGCAGCCTACCGCATGGGGCTGATAAAGGAAAAGTCATTCTGACGGGAAACGGGGCGCACGTAACGCCCCGTTTTTTTTAACACCTGCTGTATAACATCAACTTATTTATTAGGAGTTTGCTTCGGATGCGGATAATTATTTTTATTTTTGTGGAATGTATGGATTATATAACCAATAATTTTAAAAATACATTACTTTATGACGAAGAAACTACTTTTGATGATGCTTCTCGTTCTGCCGGTATGCGTGGCGGCGCAAGTGCGCACCGAGCGTTTGCTGGAAAAAGGATGGAAGTTTACACGTGAAGACAATGCTACTTTTTCTGCCACCGAGTGCGATGATTCCAAATGGCAGTCGGTAACCGTTCCTCACGACTGGGCTATCTACGGGCCGTTCAGCATCGACAATGACAAGCAGAACCTCGCCATCACTCAAGACGGACAGAAGGAAGCGATGGAACACGCCGGACGTACGGGCGGCCTGCCTTTCGTGGGCACGGGATGGTATCGCCTCGATTTCGATGCCCCTGAGTTCCGCGCCGGAAAAACCGCCACGCTGGTGTTCGACGGAGCCATGAGCCACGCCCGCGTATGGCTGAACGGACACGAAGTGGGCTACTGGCCTTACGGTTATAACTCGTTCTACTTCGACATCACTCCGTACCTGAAACCGGGCGAAACGAATACCCTCGCCGTGCGGTTAGAGAACGAACACGAATCTTCACGCTGGTATCCCGGTGCCGGACTGTATCGCAACGTACACCTCGTAATCAATGAAGATGCTTACGTTCCTACGTGGGGCACTCAGCTCACTACGCCCGTGGTGAAGAAAGAGTATGCCAAAGTACATCTGCTGACCGGACTGCGGATGCCGGAGGGCAAACAGTTGGCCGACTACCGCATCGTTACCGAACTGAAAGATGCATCGGGAAAGGTGGTGGCTACGGCTGAAAACCGCGGCTCGAAGTATGATGACGGCAAGTTTGTGCAAGACTTCGTGGTAGACCGCCCCGCGCTGTGGACTCCCGAAACTCCCGCGCTTTATACCGCCGAATCGCGTATCTACGAAGGCAACGAGCTGAAAGACGAATATACCACCCGCTTCGGAATCCGTTCCATCGAGATTATCCCCGACAAGGGTTTCTTCCTGAATGGCGAACGTACCGTGTTCAAAGGCGTTTGTAACCACCACGACTTGGGCCCGTTGGGAGGTATTGCCAACGTAGCAGGCATCCGCCGCCAGATCCGTATCCTGAAAGACATGGGATGTAACGCCATCCGCACCTCGCACAACATGCCTGCGCCGGAGCTGGTTGAGGCTTGCGACGAGATGGGTATGATGCTGATGGCAGAATCGTTCGACGGGTGGAAAACCCCGAAAGTGCCCAACGGATATAACAAGCTGTTCGACGAGTGGGCGGAGAAAGACTTGGTGAACTTGCTTCGCCACTTCCGCAACAACCCCAGCATCGTGATGTGGTGTATCGGCAACGAGGTGCCCGACCAGTGGAACGGTGCGACGGGTCCGAAGCTGACGCGCTTCCTCCAAGACATCTGTCACCGCGAAGACCCCACACGCCCCGTAACGCAGGGGATGGATGCGCCCGACGCAGTGGTAAACAACAACATGGCTGCCGTGATGGACGTGCCGGGATTCAACTACCGCCCGTTCAAGTATGCCGAGAATTACAAGAAGCTCCCCCAACAGATTTCATTAGGTAGCGAAACCGCTTCTACCATCAGCTCGCGCGGCGTATATAAGTTCCCTGTGGTTCGTCGCGCCATGCAGAAGTACGATGACCATCAGGCTTCCTCGTACGACGTGGAACACTGCGGATGGTCTGACCTTCCGGAAGATAACTTCATCTGGCACGAAGACTACCCGTGGAGCATCGGCGAGTTCGTATGGACGGGATTCGACTATCTGGGCGAGCCTACTCCGTATTACTCCGACTGGCCCAGCCATTCGTCATTGTTCGGTATCATCGACTTGGCAGGTATCCCCAAAGACCGTTACTACCTGTATCGCAGCCACTGGAACAAAGACGTGGAAACGCTCCACATCCTTCCGCACTGGAACTGGGAGGGACGCGAAGGCGAGGTGACTCCGGTATTCGTCTACACCAACTATCCTTCTGCCGAGCTGTTCATCAACGGAAAGAGTCAGGGCAAACGCACGAAAGACCTCACCGTGACCATCGACAACAGCAAGTGCGACTCGGTAGGTTCTACTACCTTCAAGCGTCAGCAGCGCTACCGCCTGATGTGGATGGACACCAAGTACGAACCGGGAACGGTGAAAGTGGTGGCATACGATGCCAACGGCAAGGCTGTGGCAGAGAAAGAAATCCACACGGCAGGCAAGCCCTACGCCATCAAGTTGGAAGCCGACCGCACGAAGATAGCAGCCGACGGCAAAGACCTCTCGTTCGTAACCGTCAGCGTGGTGGATAAAGACGGAAACCTCTGTCCGCTTGCCGACAACGAAATCAAGTTTAAGGTGAAAGGCAAAGGTTACTACCGCGCCGGGGCAAACGGCAATCCCGCTTCGCTCGAATCGTTCCAGAAGCCGCAGATGAAAGTCTTTTCGGGCATGATGACCGCTATTGTGTCTTCCACTGAAGAAGCCGGCGAGATTGTGCTTGAAGCCAGTTCGAAGGGACTGAAAACCGCCAAGCTGGAAATCGTATCCGAGAAGTAACACACGGAACGTGGGGCAGCGGATTGCCCCGCGTCTGTTCCAATCGCTATAAACAAAAAAATCATTCCAAACCTCTCGGCTTGGAATGATTTTTTTGTTTCTGAACAGTCCGTTCAGTTCTTATTTTTTGAAGTATCTGTTGTACAATCCTTCGAAACCTTTACCGTGACGAGCTTCGTCTTTAGCCATTTCGTGAACCGTATCGTGGATAGCGTCCAAGTTCAACGCTTTAGCGCGGGTAGCGATGCGTTTCTTGTCTTCGCAAGCACCACATTCAGCGTTCATGCGTTTTTCCAAGTTCGTTTTTGTATCCCATACGCAGTCGCCCAGCAGTTCAGCGAATTTTGCAGCATGTTCAGCTTCTTCCCAAGCGTAGCGTTTGAAAGCCTCAGCTACTTCAGGATAGCCTTCGCGGTCTGCCTGACGGCTCATAGCCAAATACATACCTACTTCAGTACATTCGCCCATGAAGTGGTTGTTCAGGTCTTTAATCATTTCTTCGTCGCAACCTTTAGCTACGCCGATAACGTGTTCGTCAACGAATTGCAAACCACCTTCTGCGTTTTCTTCCATTTCTTTGAACTTAGAAGCGGGAGCTTTACACAAAGGGCATTTTTCGGGAGCGGTTTCGCCTTCATAGATGTAACCACAAACAGTACAGATAAATTTTTTCATAATGTAAAAGTTTTAGTTGTTAGTTAATATCGTTAATTCGTTGGTTTTCTCTTTAATTCTTTCTTAATTCTTTGCGAGGGATTTTTCGCAGCAGTGGGGGCAAATCCCCTTGTAGTAATGATGTACTTCTTCTACTTCAAATCCGCTCTTTGTCAGTTTTTCGGTTTCGTTGGTTTCGGTACTCAGCGGAACGTCATAGATTTTTCCGCATGACTTACACTGGAAATGCGCGTGCAGCGACAAGTCGCCATCAAAACAAGTGTTTCGCTCATCAATCGTCAACTGTTTTGCCGCACCGTGTTCAACGAACAACTTGAGCGTATTATATACAGTTGTCTTTGAAAGGGTAGGGATGTCTTTGCATAAAGCCAAGTAAATTTCATCAATGCTGGGATGGGTTTTATGCTTCAGCAAGTAGTCCATAATCGCGATGCGTTGTACGGATGGCTTAATGTTATAGCTAATCAAGTATTCGTAAACGTTCATATTCTCTTTCAACTCTGTAATTATTACAACTTTAATTCGATGGCAAAGATATAGATATTTATTTTATTAGCAAACGCTGTGTGCAGTTTTTTTATTTTTTTAATGAATGTCTGTATCCGCCTGTGCGGGCGTTTGGGGGCGTATGCGATACGTCACGGCATGAAGGGAGCAGATATCTGCATGTCTGTCAGTCGTTTATCTTATCCTTTAGCCGATAGGTTACGCCGAATGTAACCAGCGTGCATACCATAATCCAGATAAAGAACAGCCGGTAGCCCAGCAGCTCCTGAATCCATCCCGCCACCATGCCCGGTATCATCATGCCCAGCGCCATAAACGCCGTACAGATGGCGTAGTGGGCAGTTTGGTGACTGCCTTCCGAAAAGCGGATGAGGTAGAGCATGTAGGCGGTGAACCCGAATCCGTAGCCAAACTGCTCGATGAAGATGCAACTGTTGATCAGCGTCAGACTTTCCGGCTGGGCGTAGCTGAGGTAGATGTAAACGGCATCGGGCAGGGAGATGGCACACACCATCGGCCACAACCACCGGCGCAGTCCGTGGCGGGCAGCGGCTATCCCGCCGAGAATCCCCCCGATGGTAAGTCCGATGATTCCTATCGTCCCCTGCGTGAATCCGATTTGCTCGGTCGTCATGCCCAGTCCGCCCTGTGCGAGCGGGTCGAGCAGGAACGGAATGCTCATTTTGGCAAGCTGGGCTTCGGGCAGGCGGTAGAGCAGCATGAAGAGGATGGCGGTGGCGGCATGTTCTTTTCGGAAGAACGAGCCAAACGTCTGCATGAAATCTTTAAGCAAGCCGATAAACGGGCGCGCCTTAGCGGAAGCGTCGGAGGGCGGATGCGGTAGCGTTACGGCGTGGTACAGCCAGAGCGCGATGAACACCCCTGCTGAGAGGAAAAACGTCAGACTCCAAGCGTAGGCGATGCGTCCCGTGTAGCGTTCCAAGAAGCCTGCCAGCATGATGAGCAGCCCCTGTCCGGCGATGGTGGCGATGCGGTAAAACGTGCTGCGGATGCCCACGAAGAAAGCCTGTTGGCGGGTGTCGAGCCCCAGCATGTAAAACCCGTCGGCAGCAATGTCGTGGGTGGCGGAGCTGAACGCCATGAGCCAGAAAAAGGCGAGCGTGTAGCGGAAATACCCGTCGGCAGGAAGCGTGAGCGCCACCCCCGCCAGCGCAGCCCCTATCAGCAACTGCATACTAACAATCCACCAGCGCTTGGTGCGCAGCAGGTCGACAAACGGACTCCACAGCGGCTTGATAACCCACGGCAGGTTCAGCCATCCGGTGTAAAGAGCCACTTCGGTGTTTGACACGCCCATGCGCTTATACATCACGAGCGAAAGCGTCATGACCACCACGTAAGGCAGTCCCTCGGCAAAGTAGAGGGTAGGAACCCAGCTCCACGGCGAATGTGTTTTCATCAGTCTATTCATAAAGTTTGCTCAGGGTTGCCCCTTTATAATAATGTAACAGGATGTCGGTATAACGGTAACCGCGTTCGCCCATTACCGCCGCCCCTATCTGGCACAGCCCCACGCCGTGGCCCCATCCCGCCCCGGTAAGGGTAAAGGTTTCGGGTGCGCCATCGTGTTCCGCGCCGTAGTCTACCACGAACGCCGAACTGAACAGATGGGTTGCCGACAGCGCCTTGCGTATTTCCAGTTCTTTGCCGATGACGGCAGTACGCCGGCTGCCCGTGATTTTCAGTTTGCAGATGCGCCCCGACTTGCCCCGCTCTACGGCAGTGAGGCGGAGAATCTTCCCGAAGTCGATGCCCGTCTTGCGGCAGATGAGAGCCGACAGCTCCTCCTGCGCATACGTCACCCGCCAGCGGTAAAAGTCGGTGGTAGCCCGGTCGTAATCATTCAGAATCACCGACAGGAGGTGCGCGTCGCGGGTGTTACACAGCGCGTCCGGAGCGTGGCGAATCCACTGTTCCGCTTCCTCCTCACGGCTCAGGTCGGGCAGGGGAGACGGTTCTGCCGCATCTCTTACGGGGCGCAGGTACGGATAATTCTTGTCCTCCCAGCAAGTGGAAAACACCTCGGTGGCACCGCCGCAACACTTCGAGAAACGAGCGTCGCAGATTACCCCGCCGTAAGTCAGCACCTCGCCGCGCGTAGCTTCGATTGCCGCCTTCACCGCCGGGGTAGAAGCCTTCGTGATGCCCTGATACCGCTGGCAGTGGTCGTCGGCACACACATGGAACAGCGTGTGGTCTTCGTGGTCGTACCAGCGGATGTACTCGTTTTCGGCAGAGGCTACCGAATGGCCGGAATACATCACCCGATAGGCATCCGAAGCCTGCCTGCTGATTTGCGCCAGCAGCCAGCTCCGCGAGATGACGGCATGAGCCTTCAGAAACTCCGGAGGCGAGGCAGCATTCATTTCCGAGGAGATGACACTCGTCAGGTAATCTTCGGCAGGAAGCTGGTTGACAGCCGTAACCTTCCCTTCGGCAGCGATGAAGCGCAGCCTGCCCGTAAACGTCTGGGTCTCTTTCCGCTCCCAGTGGAAGTGGATTCCGATGGTTACGTGGTGTATCGAGAAAGAAGCCTCCTCCCCGGTAACGGGAGTAAAAAACAGCTCACGGTACGTTTTCCCGTTCCACCGCAGCCGATTGCCTTCGGCGGTTACTTGCTGACTGCCGCATACCGTCTGCCCCTCGGCGCGGAACGGAGCATTCAGCGTGAAATCTATCCTTTCGGCACTGAGGATGCCTACATGTATTTCGGGTTCTTTCATGTCGGTCTTGTTTTATAAGGTTACTTCCCGGTAAATCTGCCGGATATCGTCTGCCGTAATGCCCTCGAAATCTTTTTCACGGCACGTTACGATGATGCCTCCCATGTCCAATGCCCCCGGACTGATGAGGCGTTGGGTATCATCGTTTGCGGCATAACATTGCGGGCGGTGTTCCTTTCGCGGGAAATAAGCCAGCGTAAATCCCCGTGCCTCGTCCATCCATGCAAACAGGTTATACCGCGGTTCGGCTTCGCCGGTGTGTTGCGGCAGGCTGTTCAGGTAGCGGGTTACGAGGCGGGGCGCGTACTTATACCCCCGTTCGCTTACAAAAGCATGAACCGTACACGGGTAATTGTTTATCCGATACTCCGTACAGCAGCCTCCCGTTTCCAGCTCGCAGCGCCCAAGCTCGTCGGCAGTAAGCATCAGCCGTTTCCATTGGCGGATAAACGGAATATCCTGTTGCAGGGCAGCCTGAAAATGAAAATGGTCGGGCGCAGAAGCCCCGCATTTCGCCCCGTTATAAAACAGCGCATAGCCTTTCGCAAAATGTTCGTCCATCCACTCCAAGAGCCTTCCCGGAAGCTGCCGGTCGGTCTTGTCGGCAAGCACCTGCGGCTGGTGGCGCACGGCAGACAAGGTAAGATGTTCCGGCAAGATGGGGTAAGGATTTACGCGGAGCGTGAACCCCTCGTCAATCCCGATGCGGATGCTGCTTTGTGCTTCCGGTTTGTTTTCCTCGCAAAGAAAGCACGGACGCGCCTCGATGGAAGCCTTGTCGAGCTTGGCACAGGTAGACACGGCTCGTTCGGGATTATACTGTACAAGGATGTCTGAATCGCCGATGCGGAAGCTGCGCAGCCTGATGCGGTTCAGCTCCCGGTGATTATTCTTCGCCAGCTCCCATTTTTCGAACTGTCCGGCAAAAAAAGCCTCTTTGGGCGGACACGGCGCCGAAGCGTCGAGGTGTTTGGCAAGCTCCTGCCTCAGCCGGATTTCCAGCGTGCGCAGGCTGTCTTTGTACGCATTGTTGCGGTTGATTTGCTCGATGCTCAAGGCGGCATCCGAGTTTCCCTCCCAGCGGCGGCAGAGGTAGAGCACATCGTAGATGCGCCCGATGCGGTAACGGCGCGAAAAGCACAGTCCGAGTGCATAATCCTCTCCGTAGCTGGTGTTCGGGATGCGCATTTGCCGTAACAGAGGCGTGTAGAAAGCCCGCGGCGCACCCAGCCCGTTGACACGCAGCGCGTTGTTATGTCCGTTCTCGCGGCTCCACTCGCGATGGTCGATAACCCCCGGCGGAAGCGTGTGGAGATTGAAGTCCGTCATGCGGTACGAGCCGACCACCATCGCACAACGCTCGCGGCGGAACATGTCGACGATGGTTTGCAGCGTGGCGGGCGAGCTGTATAAATCGTCGCTGTCAAGCTGGACGGCAAAGCGTCCGCACAGCGGATGGTCGATTCCCACGTTCCAGCACCCGCCGATACCGAGGTCGGTACGTGAGGGGACAAGGTGAATCACCCTCCGGTCATCGGCATAACGGGCAATGATGTCCGCCGTACCGTCGGTAGAATGATTGTCAATCACAATCACGTTAAACGGGAAGTCGGTTTGCTGTTCCACCGCCGAGCGGATGGCATCGCCGATGGTTCGCACCCGGTTCCTCACCGGAATAATCACCGAAGCCTCGTATTCAAAATCGCCCTTCTGCGGGTCAATCCCCTCCGTGGGTTCGGGCAGAAACGCCCCGATGTCTTTCAGGTAATACGTAAACGCCCGTTCGCGCTCCACCTGCACTTGCCGGTTGCGCGGGTCAACATAGTCGAACTGCTTTTCTTCGGGGCGGCGCGTGTCGTTCTCCTCCATTTCGGTGTAAAGATATTCGCGGATGTGTGTCAGTTCATGCGTCCGCGTAAGAGCAAGCCGGAGCGCATACAGCGCGGAATACTCATAATCGGGCTGGGCACCCATCAGGCGGAACGCATTTTTCAGACACTCCGTTTTGAAAAGCATCACCGAGCCGAAATCGAAATCATCCCTTACGCTGCCCGGCTGATAATCTGCCACGGGATGCGGTTTGCGCGTTCCGTCCTCCCACCGGTAATGGTCGGCGTACACCATCCCCGTTTCCGGGGCGTTCAGGTAATCACACATGCGCTCCAGCGCCTTGTATCCCAGCTCCAGCGGCTGAGGCTTTATATAAAATAATGTATAAGGCGTGTCTGCCATCGAAACCACCTTATGCAGCATCTCTGTCGACTCCATGCTCGCCGCCGGCAAGTCCAGCTCGTCGGGAGTAACGATGCGCGCTGTCGGCAGGCAATCCTTCAGGTTGGTAACGGTGTTGTCAGAAGGACAAGAATGGTCGTGAAAAAGAAAACAAGTAATCATTTTGTTCCATGAATTAAGTTAGTGTAGAACAAAGGTAATGATTCTTGCCGGAATATAAGATGCAAGGGAGGGCAATCGTTAAAATCTTTCTATTTTTAACGGACTTATTTATTTTTTGCCTAACTTTGTACGCTAATTGTATTTTCAGAATTAATAAAAAAGCAGATATGGCGAAAATTCCTTTGCTGGGAAAAACATTAAGTGAACTGGGCGAAATCGTGAAAGACTTGGGGATGCCCAAGTTTTCGGCTGGTCAGATAGCCGGATGGCTGTACGACAAGAAAGTTGCAACGATTGACGAAATGACCAACCTCTCGCAGAAAAACCGGGAGCGGCTGAAAGAAACGTACGAGGTAGGGGCGAGCAGTCCGGTACACGAAATGCGCTCGGCAGACGGCACGGTGAAGTATCTTTTCCGTACGCCGGAAGGTAATTACATCGAGTCGGTTTATATCCCTGACGGCGAGCGTGCCACGCTGTGCGTGTCCTCGCAGGTAGGGTGTAAGATGAACTGCATGTTCTGCATGACGGGGAAGCAGGGATTTTCAGCCGACCTGACTGCTGCCCAGATACTGAACCAAATCTACTCGCTCCCCGAACGCGACACGCTGACCAACGTGGTTTTCATGGGGATGGGAGAACCGATGGATAATTTAGACGAGGTGTTGCGCGCGCTGGAGATACTTACCGCCGACTACGGTTATAAGTGGAGTCCCAAGCGCATCACGGTGTCTACGGTGGGGCTGCGCAAGGGATTCGAACGGTTCTTGCGCGAAAGCAACTGCCATTTGGCGGTGAGCCTGCACTCGCCTTTCCCGGCACAGCGCCGCACGCTGATGCCTGCCGAAAAAGCCTTCTCCATTACCGAAATGGTGGAGATTCTGCACCGGTACGATTTCAGCAAGCAGCGCCGCCTGTCGTTCGAGTACATCGTGTTCAAGGGCGTAAACGACAGCCTGATCTACGCCAAAGAGCTGGTACGCCTGTTGCGCGGATTGGAGTGCCGGATGAACCTGATTCGTTTCCACGCCATCCCCGGAGTGGACTTGGAAGGAACAGACATGGACTCGATGATTGCTTTCCGCGACTACCTGACGCGCCACGGACTGTTTGCTACCATCCGTGCCTCGCGCGGAGAAGACATTTTTGCCGCTTGCGGTATGCTCTCTACGGCCCGCCAGCAGGCAGAAAAAGAATGAGATATTAATTTTTAAAACAAGAGGGATATGAAACGATTTGCCTTTTATTTGAGCTTTATGTTGGCAGTTCTTTCGCTTGCTTCGTGTCAAGAAGGAGGAAAGAGCATGATAACCCCCGTAGCCAGCGGACGTCCTTACGAAATACTGGTTGTGGCAGACGATAAATGTTGGATGAGCCCTGACAGTGCATTGTTCCACGTGTTGGATACCGATGTTCCGGGACTTCCCCAGTCGGAGCGTTCGTTCCGTATCTCTCGTGTGCGTCCCGATTACTTCGAACGCGGGATGCGTCTGTTCCGCAATATCATCATCGTAGATATCCAAGACATCTATACGCAGACTAAGTTCAAATACTCACGCGACGTTTATTCTTCGCCGCAGATGATAATGAGCATCCAGTCGCCTAACCAGAAAGACTTTGCCGAGTATGTGTCGAAACACGGTCAGGTGATAGTCGATTTCTTTACCCGCGCCGAGATGAACCGCGAGGTAAGCCTGCTGAAAACAAAACACAGCGAAGTGATTTCGGCTAAGGTGGGAAGCCAGTTCGACTGCGACGTGTGGCTGCCCGTAGAGCTGAATTCGTATAAGACGGGAGAACAGTTTTTCTGGGCATCGACCCAACTGAACGATATGAACTTCGTAATGTATTCATATCCCTATACCGACAAACAGACGTTTACAAAGGCGTATTTCATCCACAAGCGCGACTCGGTGATGCAGATTAACCTGCCCGGCTCGGAAGAAGGCATGTACATGCAGACGGCAGACTCTTCGTTCGTGAGCGTGAGAAACATTGCCGTGAAGGGCGATTACGCATTCGAAGCACGCGGACTGTGGGAAATGAAGAACGACGCAATGGGCGGCCCGTTTGTGGCACACGCCCGCGTAGACCGTGCCAACGGCAGGGTGATAGTAGTCGAGGGATTCGTATATAACCCCGGAAAATTGAAACGCGACCAGATAAGAAAGTTAAACGCTGCACTCTATACCCTGAAGCTGCCTTCTGAAAAAGAAGCGCCCGAAATAACGGTAGACCAGTCGATAGCGGAAGAAAAGAAAGAAGGAGAACAGAAATAAGAAGTGAATATGGAAGAACGTAAAATAAAGGTGGGTATCACCCACGGAGACATAAACGGCATTGGTTACGAGGTTATATTGAAAACCTTTGCCGACCCCGCGATGTTTGACCTCTGTACGCCGGTTATCTACGGTTCGCCGAAGGTGGCTGCTTATCACCGCAAGGCGATGGATATTCCCACCAATTTCAGTATCGTGGCTTCTGCCGCCGATGCGCAAGAGGGGAAACTGAACATCGTAAACTGCATCGAGGAGGAAGTGAAGGTTGAACTTACCAAGCCTACACCGGAAGGCGGACGTGCCGCGCTGCTGGCACTGGAAAGGGCGCTTGCCGAATACCGGGAAGGATACTTCGACGTGCTGGTGACGGCGCCGATAAACAAATCGACCATCCAGTCGGACGACTTTCATTTCCCCGGACACACCGAGTACATCGAACAGCGTGTGGGCAACGGACAGAAGGCGCTGATGATTCTGCTGAAAGACGATTTCCGCGTAGCGCTCGTTACGGGACATATCCCGGTGAGCGAAATATCGAAAGACATTACCAAAGAGCTGATAAAAGAAAAACTCGCCATCTTCCATCGTTCGCTGAAGCAAGACTTCAATATCGACAGTCCGCGCATCGCCGTGTTCTCGCTGAACCCCCATGCCGGCGACGAAGGGCTGCTGGGTACGGAGGAACAAACCGTGATTACGCCTGCCATACAGGAAATGGCGGAAGAAGGTGTGCTGTGTTTCGGTCCTTACCCTGCCGACGGGTTCATGGGTTCGGGAAACCATACCCATTTCGACGGCATTCTGGCGATGTATCATGATCAGGGGCTTGCACCGTTTAAGGCACTTGCTATGGATGAGGGTGTCAACTTTACGGCGGGGCTTCCCATCGTGCGCACTTCGCCCGCCCACGGCACTGCTTACGACATTGCCGGACAGGGCATCGCTTCGGAAGACTCGTTCCGTCAGGCTGTTTACGTAGCCATCGACGTGTTCCGCCACCGCTGCATCGAGAGAGAAATCAGTGCCCATCCCCTGCGAAAGCAGTATTACGAAAAACGCGATGACAGCGATAAACTTAAATTAGACACTATCGACGAAGATTGAATCAGATAAAAAGAAACTACGATAAAACATGAAATTTGCAATAATCTCAGCCGGAGAAGGTTCCAGACTTTCCCAAGAGGGTGTCCGGTTGCCCAAACCGTTGGTGCAACTCAACGGTACGGCAATGATTGACCGCCTGATTCGCATTTTTGAAGCAAACGGAGCCGAGCAGGTGGTGGTAATCATCAATAATGAAGTCCCCGAAACGAAAGCGCATCTTGCCGAACTGAAAAAAACTTCGGGCGTACCGCTGGAGGTCGTGGTAAAAACCACCCCCAGTTCGATGCACAGTTTTTATGAGTTAAGCAGATACCTGAAAGACGATAAATTCTGTCTTACTACCGTCGACACGATATTCCGTGAAGACGAGTTCGCGCGCTTTATCGAGGCATTCAAGGCATCGGACAAAGACGGTATGATGGCAGTAACCGATTACATCGACGACGAAAAACCCCTCTATATCTCGACCGATGAAGAGCTGAACATTACCGGATTCCATGACGAAGCCACCCCGCAGTGTCGTTACATTTCGGGCGGCATCTACTGCCTCACACCGAAAGCCATCCGCACCCTTGAAGGATGTATGGAAAAAGGCATGTCGCGCATGAGGAATTTCCAGCGTCAATTAGTGGCAGACGGGCTTCGGCTGACTGCCTATCCGTTTTCGAAAATATTAGACGTAGACCACGCAAGTGATATAGTAAAAGCTGAGGCTTTTCTGAATCGAAAGGAATAAATAAAAAAGATTGAGAGTAAAAAGATGTTTGTAACAGACAAGAAGATTCGGGTAGTGGGCGTGAGCCGTGGTAATGAATACTCGCCGAATCATGTAGGAAACGACGCTGCTATCTTCAGAATAACAGCCGAAAGTTTGGAAAAAAAAGGATGCGAGGTAATCCTTTATCCTGAGAAGGAGTTTGTGAAACAAGGTATTGAGGCAGATTTTATCTTTGATATGGCACGCGACAGGGCTACCATCAACCGCTTGAAAGAACTGGAAGACAACGGGGCTACGGTGGTCAACTCGGCGTATGGCATCGACAACTGCGTGCGCAAGGCGATGACCGAACTGCTGGTAGCCAACCACGTTCCCCATCCGCGCAGCTTCATCATCCCCACCGACGGGGCTTTTACCCCGGACGTATTTCCGTGTTGGATAAAGCGGGGCAATTCCCACGCGATGGTGAAAGAAGATGTAGTTTACGTAGAGTGTCGCGAAGAGGCGGAACACGTGCTGGCAGACTTCCGCCGGCGCAACATCCCCGAAGCGGTAGTCAACGAGCATCTGGTAGGCGACTTGGTGAAGTTCTACGGCGTGCGCGGAACCGATTTCTTTTACACTTTCTATCCCACCGAGCAGTCGCACAGCAAATTCGGACTGAAAGCCATCAACGGCGAAACGCGCGGATTTCCTTTCGACGTAAAGAAACTCCAAGCATACGGCAATCAGGCAGCCGAAGCCCTGAACATATACATCTACGGAGGCGACTGTGTGGTATCATCGACGGGAGAAATCCGTATCATCGATTTCAACGACTGGCCCAGCTTTGCCCGCTGCCGCGAAGAAGCAGGACCCAAAATAGCGGAATGTATCTATAATTGCATAACTCAAAAAACAGAAAAACTAAACGACTGATTATGGAAAAGAAAGGATTTGAGGCTTCTTTCAAGTCGATGGATACGGAAGAGCTCCTTGATATCTATTTTAACCGTCCGATAGGTTACGCTTGGGCGTTGTTTTTCAAACGCTTCGGGGTACATCCCAACGTGGTGACCATCCTGTCTATCATCTTGGGCATGGCGGCAGGAGTGATGTTTTATTTTCCCGACATGAAACATACGCTGGCAGGAATCTTTCTGCTGATGTGGGCAAACCATTACGATAGCTGCGACGGGCAGTTGGCACGGCTCACCGGAAAGAAAACCCGCTGGGGACGTATGTTAGACGGCTTTGCGGGCGACTTGTGGTTTTTTACCATCTATGCCGCTATTTGCCTGCGGCTCACCAACGACCCCCTGCCTTTCGGGATAGGAGCCGGCGAAGGCATGACGTGGGGCATTTACATCTGGATTCTGGCGCTCTTCTCAGGCACCATCTGCCACAGCAAGCAGTGTACGCTTGCCGATTATTACCGGAACATCCATCTGTATTTCCTGAAAGGCACGTCGGGCAGCGAATTAGACAACTTCAAACAGCAGCGCGAGATATTCTACAGCCTGCCGTGGAAACACAATTTCTGGTGGAAGGCTTTCCTGTACTTCTACGGAAATTATACCCGTCAGCAAGAGCAGATGACGCCTAACTTCCAGCGTTTCTACGCACTGGTTCAACAAAAGTACGGCAACAACATTCCGCAGGCACTGCGCGACGAGTTCCGCACCCTGAGCCTGCCGCTGATGAAGTACACCAACATCCTCACCTTCAACACCCGCGCCATCGCCCTCTACATCAGTCTGCTGATAGGCGAACCGTGGCTGTATTTTATCTTTGAAATCGTAATAATGACGGCACTCTTCGTTTACATGCGTCACCGGCACGAAGCGATGTGTGCCCGTCTGTATCAAAAATATAAATGACAAAATGAAAAAGCTGGAAGATATTAAAGGTATCATCTTTGATTACGGAGGAACGATTGACACGAACAGCCGCCACTGGGCAGAAGTGTTGTGGGGCGAATACGAAGCTCTGCAAGTGCCCGTAAGTAAGGCGGATTTCCGCGAAGCATACGTACACGGCGAACGCACGCTGGCACGCATCCCGCTGGTAAAACCCGAACACGACTTTCACGATGTGTTGCGCATCAAAACCGATATTCAGATAACTTACCTCGTAGAACAGGGAAAACTGAGCGAAGCCGATGCTGCCGGGAAAGCGTATGCCTGCAAGGTGGCAGACGCTTGTTACCAATACGTATTAAACGTGTTACAGCGCACGCGCCCCGTGGTAGAAACGCTTGCCGGACGCTACAAGTTGGTGTTGGTATCTAATTTTTACGGAAATATCCAGACCATTCTGAAAGACTTCGCGCTGTCCGACTGTTTTTCAGACATCATCGAATCGTCGGTGGTAGGCGTGCGTAAGCCCGACCCTGCCATCTACCGGTTGGGCGTAGAGGCTATGGGATTCCCGGCAGAAAACATCCTCGTAGTGGGCGATTCGTTCTCGAAAGATGTAGTACCGGCAAAAACCGTAGGCTGCAAGGTGGCTTGGCTGAAAGGCGAGGGATGGGGCAACGAAACCATCGACGAAACCCTGCCCGACGTGATTATCACCGATTTGCCCCAACTGTTGTCTTATTTGTAATAACCGTTCAGAAAGGAGTCGTGATATGAAAAAACAGCGCATCGCTCTGGTAGAAAAACGATACCTCATACCGTTTGTTCTGCTTACGTCTTTATTCTTTCTGTGGGGGTTCGCACACGCTATTTTAGACGTATTAAACAAGCACTTCCAAGAACTCTTGGCGATAACCAAAGCCCATTCTGCCATGATACAGGTTACGATGTACATGGGCTATTTCATCATGGCGATACCCGCCGGACTGTTTATCAACCGTTTCGGTTACCGTAGGGGGGTGGTGTTCGGACTGCTGCTTTACGGGGTTGGTTCGTTGCTCTTCATCCCCGGCCAGCATTGGATGTCGTTCAACTTCTTTCTTTTTTCACTCTTCGTCATCGGTTGCGGACTGGTGTTTCTCGAAACAGCCGCCAATCCCTATGTAACCGAGCTGGGAGCAAAAGAAACCGCTGCCAGCCGCCTGAACTTCGCACAGTCGTTTAACGGGTTAGGCTGCATTTTCGCCCCGATACTCGCCGCACTGGTGCTGTTCTCTGACGACAAGGAACCTTCGGGCAACGTGGCATTGCCTTACACCATCATGGGTATCATCGTGCTGCTGGTGGGCGTGGTATTTTCGCGCATCAGCCTCCCTGAAATCAAGCACGAAGTAGAAACGGACGAACAGGGAAATCGCGTCAGCCTGTGGTCGCATAAGCTGTTTATCTTCGGACTGATAGCCCTCTTTGCCTACGAGGTGGGAGAAATATCCATCAACAGTTTCTTTATCAACTACGTAACCGACCAAGGCTGGATGAGCCCCCGTCAGGCATCGCTCGTCCTTTCGTTCGGCGGACTGAGCCTGTTTATGGTGGGACGTTTCGCCGGAAGCTGGATAATGAGCCGCGTACGCGCCGAAAAAATGCTTTTCTGCTGCGCCACCGGCACCGTACTGACCACCCTCTGCGTAGTGATGGACTTGGGTATGGCATCGCTAATCGCCCTGCTTGCAGGCTATGCGTTCGAAGCCATCATGTTCCCCACCATCTTTGCCCTCTCACTCAGAGGTTTGGGAAGCCATACCAAGCGTGCTTCCTCCTTCTTGATGATGTCTCCCGTGGGCGGAGCGGTAGGTCCGCTGCTGATGGGCTACGTAGCCGACTGCTCTACGATGAGCATGGCATTCATCGTCCCCTTTGTTGGCTATTTGGTAGTATGGTTTTACGCCCGTAAGATGATGCAGGCGTAAAACCACACAGCTTTTCGACTGTCATAGCCGTTCCACCTCTTCAGCGGAAAGTCCCGTAGCCTTGCATGTATCGGCGGTAGACAACCCCATCCGCTTCAAGTTCCGGGCTATTTCCAGCTGTTTGCTTTTTTCACCTTCAGCTCTACCTTCCACTCTGCCTTCTTCCCGTTCTGTAAAAATATTGCTTTTCAGGATGACAATATTATCCAGATGCCGGTAATACGCTTTAAGTTCCTCTTTGCTCATCTTGTCCAGCTTCAACTGTTCCCGCGCCTTGTCAAGTCCGGGCGCAGTGGCATTGTCGGGTATTTCTCCTGTGTTAAGATAATATATCCATTCTTCGAGCGGACTTTTTGCCACGCTGTTAAAATCGTTCACTTTCAAAATGTAATACTCCGGATATAGCTGGCTCACGGTATCTGCCTTGAATGTTTGTTTTTGGAAAGGAGTCAGTTCAAGAATATCTCCTTTGTGTATCCCTTTGAATTCGGTTTTTCCGTGATACACATAATCTTTCCCGTGACCGAGCGAGAAATACACGATGTTGATGCTATATACTTTTCTTACTTTCTCATATCCCTCTCCTCGGTTTATGTATTCAGTGACCAATTTTGATGTGCCGAAAAGCATCCGCTGGAAATAAGCATACTCATTGTTGTTCTGTATTTCCACAAGAAAGAGTTCTCCCTTATCGTTTTCGGCAAGCATGTCTACCCTGTTATATTTGTCGAACTCCTCTTCTTGGTTGCTTTCACTCTCAAGCAGTTTCTGTATGTGTATGTTTTCTTTCAGTAGCGTGGTAAGCAACCCCTCCAACACATTAAAGTTCGCTTTGTTTCTGAGCAACCTCTTCATTGCCCAGTCGAATCTTATATAACTGTTTGCCATATATTTGTCGTTTTTAGCAAAAGTACGAAATAATATCAGTATTCCAAATTTTCACCGCAGATTAAATAAGTTATAAAAATAAAGCAATATCTGCTAATGAGGCTATGATACGGGCGATTAGGGTAGCCGGTGGTTGAGGCTCAGGAGCAGTAGCCCGATGAATGTAAGCAGACCGTTGACCATCAGAATCTCGTAGCCGAACTGGTAGCCGGTGGTGGAGGAGATGAGGCGGGAGAGCAGGTAGCAGGCCACGGGGGAAGCGATGGCTATGTAGGGCACGAAGCGGTCGCGGGGCTGTCGGCGGGTGAAGAGTCCGAAGCAGAACAGACCCAACAACGGGCCGTAGGTGTACGATGCCAGCACGTAAATCATGTCGATGACACTCGGACTGTCTATTGCCTTGAATGCCAGCATACATGCGATGAATACTACCGAGATGAGCAGGTGTGACAGCTTGCGGATGCGTTGCGCTTTCTGTTCAGGGTAACGGCTGATGTTCAGCAGGTCGATGCAGAAGCTGGTGGTCAGGGCGGCAAGGGCAGAGTCGGCGCTCGAAAAGGCGGCTGCTATGATGCCGATGGTGAAAAGTACGAGAACCGTGTAGCCGAGATGCCCTCCGGCGGCAAACATGGGAAGGATGTCATCGCCTTTTGCCGGAACGTCTAAGTGGAGCCGGGAGGCTACCGCCAGCAGCAGGATGCCCAGTACGAGGAACAGCAGGTTGACCGGAACGAACGATACACCGTAACAGTACATGTTTTTCTGGGCTTCACGAAGGTTGCGGCAAGAAAGGTTTTTCTGCATCATGTCTTGGTCGAGCCCTGTCATCACGATGGTGATGAAGATACCGCTGAAGAACTGTTTGAAGAAATTCTGTTTCGACTGCCAGTCGTCGAACACGAAGATGCGGCTGTGTTCATCGCCCGCCACCAGTTCTATTGTTTCTTTTGCGCTCAGCCCCAATGTGCCGATTATCTGATACAGAATCAGTCCTAAGGCAGCCAGCAGGCAGAGCGTTTGCAGGCTGTCGGTCCACACGATGGTGCGTATTCCGCTGCGCCGCGTGTAAAGCCAGATTAGCACGATGGTGCCTGCGGCGGTCACGGCAAACGGGATATGGTAAGCGTCGAACACGTAATGCTGGAGGATGAGGCATACCAAGTACAGGCGTGCGGCAGCTCCCAACAGCTTCGAAATCAGGAAAAACGATGCTCCCGTCTTGTAAGAGCATCTTCCGAGGCGTCCGCCCAAGTAAGTATAAATGGAAGTCAGATTCAGCCGGTAGTACAGCGGCAGCAATACATGGGCGATGATGAAATAGCCGACGGCAAACCCCAGACACGTCTGCATGTAAGTCATGTCGATGCTGCCCACCATGCCGGGAACAGACACAAACGTAACTCCGGAGAGCGATGCGCCTATCATGCCAAACGATACGATGAACCACGGCGACTGGCGGTTGCCACGGAAAAAAGCGTCGTTGTCGGTATGTCGGTTGGCGGTGAGTCGGGCTACCAGCAGCAGAAGCCCGAAGTAAAGAAATATCGTGATAAGGATAAAAGTGCCGTTCATGATGAATCTGTTTCGTTAAGGGGTACAAAGATATATAGAAAATTAGTAAATTTGCCCGCGCAATCAAAAAATAAGAAACTGAATCAAATGAATCAACAATATCCGTCGGTGTTGCTCGAAAAGGCAGTGGGAGAGTTTGCCAAACTTCCGGGTATCGGGCGCAAAACCGCCATGAGGCTGGTGTTACACCTCCTGCGTCAAGACGCACAGACCGTAGAGGCGTTCGCCGGTGCCATCGTAACCCTGAAGCGCGAGGTGAAATACTGCAAGGTGTGTCATAACATCTCCGATACGGATGTTTGCCGCATCTGTTCCAACCCTGCGCGCGATGCGTCTACCATCTGTGTGGTCGAGAATATCCGCGACGTGATGGCGGTCGAAAATACCCAGCAGTTCAAGGGGCTGTATCACGTGTTGGGCGGGGTGATTTCGCCGATGGACGGCATCGGTCCCTCGGATTTGCAAATCGACAGCTTGGTAGAGCGCGTGAAAGGCGGTTCGGTAAAGGAAGTGATACTGGCGTTGAGCTCGACGATGGAAGGCGACACCACAAACTTCTACATCTTCCGCAAGCTGAGCGGGCTGGACGTAAAACTGACGGTCATTGCCCGCGGTATTTCGATAGGCGACGAGCTGGAGTATACCGACGAGGTTACTTTAGGACGTTCGATAGTAAACCGCATAGCGTTTACGGGGACGATGTAACGGTGGGTGCGTACCTTTTTAATATAATTGTGTAATGATGGAGAAAAAGATAAATCGTTTGTTGCGGCGTTTGCAACTGGAGTTTGTTCTGATGTGGGCGATAGTAGTGGCAGAGGTGGTGCTTTTTGAGGCAGATTTTCTACCGCAAGGAACACTGACCGCTAACGCTAAGGCTGATTACTTCATGCGGTTGAGTGGGATATTGCTAGCGTTAGCGTTGATACCCTTGTCTCTCCGCCTGTTCAACCTCTCTCTTACCCGCTACGTAAGGCAGTTGCCGCTGCCCGGTGCGCTGGTTAGTTACCGCAGGTGGAGCGAGGTACGCCTTTCGTTATTGCTTGCTCCGGCAGTCTTTAATCTTACTTCTTATTATTGTACGCTGAACACAACCGGATTGCTGTGTACGGGGATGGTGATGATAGCTTCGCTTTTCTGCGTGCCCGGCCGTCAGCGTCTGCTGTCTGAGCTTGATTTGATAAACCCCGCAGATGAGGCTGAGCTATGAAAGACTGGACGGATGAAATTACGCTTCGTGCGCCTGAGCCCGAAGACTTGGATATGATGCTGGCGTTTGAAAACGATGCAGAACTGTGGGCGGAAGGAACGGCTACCGGTCCTTATTCGCGTTTCCAACTGAAGACTTACCTTTCAGAAGCCCAGAACGATGTGTTTGTCGACCGCCAGCTCCGTTTTATGATTGTCCATCACGACCGAGGCACGCTGGGCATGGTAGACCTCTGTACTTTCGACCCCCGTCATAACCGTGCCGAGGTAGGCATCATGGTTTGTAAGGAGATGCGCGGACAAGGAGTGGGGCGTAAGGCGCTGCTGCTGCTTGAAGCGCATTGTTTCGACTTGCTGGGCATTCATCAGCTTTATGCCTACGTGCGGAAAGACAATGTGGGCTGTATGCGCTTGTTCTTGTCGGCAGGATATGAAGAATGCGGCTGCTTGCATGATTGGGTTCGGGTGCGGGGCAGATACCATACCGTCTGCATGTTGCAGAAACTCAATCCTTCGCGTGACACGCAGATTTGAATCCGGCGGTTACGGGCGGGCTTGCAATAACTTTTCGTAAATACTCGCGTCTTCTTCCAAAAAACAGCAGAAGATGACCTCGCCTTTATAACTTCCGCTGTCTATATGGCGTAAAACCGTGTCGAAGGCGATTTTGGCAGCCTCTTCATGCGGGTAGTTATATACCCCGGTGCTGATACACGGAAAAGCGATGCTGAGCAGGTTATGTTTCTCGGCCAAATCCATAGCCGTGTCATAACACGATGCCAACAGTCGGGCTTCGTTATGTCCGCCCCCGTGCCACACAGGACCTACCGTATGGATGACTTTCTTACACGGCAGGTTATAAGCATCTGTCATTTTGCTTTCTCCCGTCGGGCAGCCACCCAGAGTGAGACACTCTTTTAAGAGTCCGATGCCGGCAGCCCGATGAATGGCACCGTCTACTCCGCCACCGCCAAGCAGCGAGTTATTCGCCGCATTTACGATGGCATCCACACTCAGCCGGGTGATGTCGCCTTTCAGTATCTGTATTGTCTTTTTCATGGTTTCTAAAGCTCTGCTTAGTTCAGTGAAGGAAACTGGGGGTATGTAGCCCAAATGTTGTACGGGCTTCCCATATTTTCCAGACAGTTTTTCCAGCAATGGTGTTTGAATTGTCCTCTCAGGAAAGTCGTCGGATTGCTGTTCCCGATAATCCACGAATTTTCTTCAATTTCCTGTTCCAGTTGTCCATACGTCCATCCCGCATAGCCGGTAAAGAAACGGATGCGCCCCTCTACGGGATTTCCTGCCATGATGTAGTCTTTTATGAACTCGAAGTCGCCGTTCACGTACAGCCCGTGTCCCAAAGGCACAGCTCCGTCTAAGAAAGAAAGCGAATGAATGAAAAACAGGTTGTCTTTATCCATCGGTCCTCCCGGGTAGACAGGAACCTGTGGTCCGTATTTTAACTCCGGGACTATCATGTTCAGAGTGTATGTCGTGTAAAAGCGTTTGTTTACAACAAGTCCTACGCTTCCTTCCGAGTCGTGTGCTACCAGCAGGATGACCGTACGCGCAAAGCGATAGTCGGGCAGCAGCGGAGAGGCGATAAGGATGTTTCCGGCGTGTACCGGAAAGGTCTTGTTTGATTCTACATGGAAAATACTCATGTCCATACTTGCATTGTCTGTTTTTATTGAAATATTCATCTAAGATATTGACTATTGTTGGAATAAAAAAGTTTTTGCCTTTATTTTTTATCATTTTCTTTATTGTCTTGGGGCGGACGAAAGGAGCAGATCGGTGCGTGTCGGTTCTTTTTTTATTGTGAACCAAAGGCATACCGGTTTTTCCGAAACGTTTCCGAAAAGCCCGTTCGGGCAACTTAAAGAATGTTTGCACGGCTGTTTGTCTTTTAAGACGGGCAGAAATATTCCCAATCGCTGAAAAAATAGTCAAAAAGTTGTATTTGAATTTTCCCGACTTTGCTTTCAAGCAACTATTTGTATTTTTGCATCCCGTATGAGAAATATTAGTGTAAATAGAGTCAGGACGAAGCGTGAAATGAACGATTTTCTACGGTTTGCAGACAAATTATATGCTAATTGTCCGTATTATGTTCCCGATTTGCGAATGGACATCCGCGAGACGTTCGACCCGCGTAAAAACACGGGACTGGAGTTTTCTGAGATTCAGCCATTCATTGCATACGATGCAGAGGGAAATCCCGTAGGCCGCATAGCCGGTATCATCAATCATCACGCCAATGAGAAGTGGCATACCAAGAATGTCCGGTTTGGGTTTGTTGAGTTTATTGACGACTTGGATGTTTCGGGTGCGCTGCTTCACGCGGTGGAAGAGTGGGGCAGAGAACGCGGCATGGACTGCATACAGGGGCCGATGGGAATTTTCGACTTCGATAAGGAGGGCATGTTGGTAGAGGATTTCGACCAGATGGGTTCGATGATTACCATTTATAACTATCCTTACTACCCCAAACACATGGAGACGCTGGGGTATGAAAAAGAAGTAGACTGGGTACAAATTCGGATAGACATCCCCAAAGAGATTCCTGAGAAATATGCCCGTGTGTCAAGTCTGTCGAAAGAACTCTTCGGGCTTAGTGTCAAGAAGCTGACCAATGCCGATGTTTACAAGCGCGGATACGGGAAGAAAGTGTTCGAGCTGATGAATAAGGCATATTCGCCCCTGTTCGGATACACCGAACTGTCGGACAAGCAGATAGAACAGTACGTAAAGCGTTATTTCCCGCTGATAAATAACCAGATGCTGCCTGTCATCGAAAACGATAAGGGCGAGCTGGTAGGTGTGGCGATAACAATGGGCAGTTTGTCGTATGCGTTGCGCAAGTCGGGTGGAAAATTGTTCCCCTTCGGGTGGTATCACCTGCTTCGCGCCCTGAAGTGGAAGCATGAAGACAAGGCAGAACTGCTGCTCATAGCCGTGCGTCCCGATTATCAGGGACTGGGCGTGAACGCCTTGTTCTTTGCCGACCTGATACCTATTTATAATAAGTATCATTTTACGTGGGCGGAAACCGGGCCACAGCTGGAAAGCAATGTAAAAGAACTATCGCAATGGAAACCTTTGCATCCCACCTTTACCAAAAGGAGGAGATGTTATAAGAAAAAACTATAATTTAAGATTAAAGTTATGGAAAGAAGAGTGGTAATAACAGGTATGGGCATTTGGTCTTGTCTGGGAAAAACGCTTGAAGAAGTACGTAACTCGTTGTACACGGGGAAGAGCGGCATCGTTTTCAGTCAGGAGCGTAAAGATGCCGGATTCCGTTCCGCCTTATGTGCCCATGTAGAACATCCCGACCTGAAACCGTTTGTTTCGCGCAATTTCCGTCAGTTTATGCCCGAAGAGGCTCAATATGCTTACATGGCAACTCGCGCGGCACTTGAAAATGCAAAGTTGGATCAGGATTATATTAATACGCATGAAGTGGGTCTGATTTATGGCAATGACTCGGTGGCCGAAGCTACGATGAATGCGCTCGATAAGTTCCGCGAGTTTAAAGACACGGCAGCGTGTGGCAGCGGAGCCATCTTTCAGTCGATGAACTCGACGGTTACGATGAACCTCGCCTGCTTGTTTAAGTTGCGGGGCATCAATCTCACGGCATCTGCCGCCTGCGCATCGGGGTCTCAGTCGATTGGCTTGGGAGCTTTGCTGATACGTAACGGACTGCAAGACTGTGTAGTGTGTGGCGGAGCACAAGAGGCAAACATGTATAGCGTGGCGGCGTTCGACGGAATCCAGTCGTTTTCCGTACGCGAGGATGAACCCGCACGTGCCAGTCGCCCGTTCGACCGCGACCGCGACGGACTCGTGCCCGGTGGAGGTGCGGCGACAGTCATCCTTGAAAGCTATGAACACGCCGTGAAGCGCGGAGCACCCATTTTGGCGGAAATCGTAAGTTGGGGATTCTCAAGCAATGGCGACCATATCTCTACGCCTAACGTGGCAGGGCCTGCCCGTTCGCTGGAGCTGTGCCTGAAAAACGGGGGCGTTTCGCCGGCGGAGATAGGTTACATCAACGCTCATGCCACATCGACCCGCATCGGAGACAGCCGCGAAGCACAGGCGATAGCGCAGGTGTTCGCCGACAGCAAGGTGCCGGTAACCTCAACCAAGAGCCAGACCGGACACGAGATGTGGATGGCGGGAGCCAGCGAGATTATCTATTCGATACTGATGATGAAAAACGGGTTCATCGCCGGAAACATCAACTTTGAGAACCCCGACGAGGATACCGCCTGCATCAATATTTTGCCCGAAACGCGCGAAACGCATTTCGACATGTTCTTGTCGAACTCATTCGGATTTGGCGGAACAAATTCAACCCTTATCGTAAAAAACTTATAATTACATCATAAAAAACACATTAGTTATGACACGCGAAGAAATAGTAGAAAAAGTAAATGCTTTATTATCCGAAGAATTTGAAGTAGAAGCAGAGGCTTTCACGCCGGAAGCAAACGTAAAGGAAACGCTTTCGCTGGACAGCCTGAGTTTGGTAGATCTTGTAGCTATCATTCAGCAGACCTACAAAATCAAGATTCCGGTAGCAGACTTGCGTGAAATCAAAACGTTTAACGACCTCTATACTTACATAGAGACTCATTTGCCTGCATGATGGAGATTGTAGATGTAACGAAGCTCGTCCCGCAGCGCGCCCCGATTCTGATGGTCGACAGGCTGACGGATGCAACGGACGATGTGGCTGTAACGGGCTTCGTTGTCAAGGCGGATAACTATTTTCTCGACGACGACGGCCTCTTGGCAGAAGTCGGGTTGATAGAACACATCGCCCAGTCTGCTTCAGCCTTTGCCGGATACAAGGCACTGCTCGCAGGGGCTTCCGAGCCTCCTGTGGGTTATATCGGCGAAATCAAGAAATTCCATTGTTACCGCCGTCCGGCTCCCGGTGAAGAGCTGAATACCACGATAACGATGGGAGCCGAGGTAGCCGGCGTTACGATAATCAAAGGCGAAACGCGGGTAAAGGGCGAAACGGTGGCAGATACGCAAATGAAGATTTTCATTAAATAAGAATACCGCCATGTTGCTTGAAAACAGCTATTATAAAATCATCGGCCGGAGCGGAGAGGGCTTGGATGCCGTATTCCGCGTGGCGCTTCTTCCCAATTGCGAGGTATATAAAGGACACTTCCCCGGCAATCCGGTAAGCCCCGGCGTTTGTAATATAGAAACCATCAAAGAGTGCGCCATGTTACTTACGGGTAAGCGGTTGGTTATCGATACCATCAGGCAGTGCCGCCTTACGGCAGTGGCATCGCCGTCGGTGTGTCCCGAAGTGGAGGTTACGCTGAGCTGTTCGCCTGTCGGAAAAGGTTTTGCGGTGACGGCAAAGATAGCCGACAACGAGCGGACATACATGGTGTACAAAGGCGAGATGACAGTGATTACGGCATGAAGTATGATGTGATTATCATAGGCAGCGGATTGGGCGGACTGGTGTGTGCTTCGGTTCTGTCTCGTTCGGGGCGAAGCGTTCTTTTACTTGAAAGAGAAACACAGGCGGGCGGATGTATCCAGAGCTATAAACGCCGGGGGATGCGGTTCGATACGGGCTTTCACTATGTGGGAGGACTGGGCGAAGGACAGTCGCTTCATGCGGCGTTCGATTATTTGGGATTGCTCCGCCTTCCGTGGCAGCGCCTCGATGAGGCTTTCGACCGCGTGACCATCGCCGACCGCACGTTTGCTTTCATGCAGGGATACGATGCCTTTGTCGACGCATTGGCTGCCGAATTTCCTGCCGAGCGCAAGGGGCTGGAGCTGTATGCGAGGCTGCTGCGTTACACAGGCGAACATCAGTTTGATGCGTTGAATCCCTCGGCACCCGAATCGTCTGACTTTCCGGATTTGGTGGAGACAAGCGCATACGGATATTTGGAGCGTACGTTCAACGATTCGTTGCTGATAAACGTACTGAGCGGCACTTCGCTGAAAATGGAACTGCGGCGCGAGTCGTTACCCTTGTTTACATTCGCCCACGGCAACGGCAGTTTTATCGAAAGTAGCTGGAGGCTCAAGGGAGATGGTTCGCTGATAGTCGATTCTTTGCTGAACGATATTCGTTCGCGTGGAGGAGACATCGTTTACAACGCCGAAGTGACCGAGCTGGTGGAGCAGGGCGGAAAACTGAGATGTGCCGTCTGTGCCGATGGCGAACGTTACGATGGCGATACCTTCATCAGCGATGTGCATCCCGCCGTTACGTGTGGCTGGGTAAAACAAAGCGAGCGGATGAAAAAAGTGTATCGCAACCGCATTGCACGCCTCGAAAACACGTTTGGGATGTTTACCGTTTCGCTCGCTCTCAAGCCTCAGTCGGTTCGTTACTTCAACTGCAACCGCTATGTGTACCGTCGTCCCGATGTGTGGACGTTTTATCAGGCAGATGCTCCCGTAAGCGGGATTTTGATAAGTTGCCGTGTGCCGGACGACGGGAGTGAATACACCCGTCAGCTCGACTTGCTGACTCCCATGCCGTGGAGCCGCTGTACGCCGTGGACCGATACCACCGTGGGCAGGCGCGGAGAGGCATACCGTCAGATGAAAGAACAGATGGCAGATGAATGTATGACGCTGGCAGAACGCATTTTGCCGGGACTTTCCCGTCACGTGGAGGCACGCTATACCAGCACACCGCTTACTTATCGCGACTATACGTTCACGCCCGAAGGCTCGGCATACGGGTTGCGTAAAGACTTTAACAGCCCGATGCTGACGATGCTTTCGCCGCGCACTCCTATCCCTAACCTCTTGCTCACCGGACAAAATCTGATGCTCCACGGGTTACATGGCGTAACAATGACCGCCCTGTTTACCTGTGCCGAGGTAATGGGAAAAGAAAAAATTTGGAATATAGTAAATACGAATCAATAATAACAGTAGAAACGAATAACAATGAAATATGCTTTGGTAACGGGAGGCAGTCGCGGCATTGGCCGGGCTGTCTGTGTAAAGCTCGCCCGGATGGGCTACCGTATTCTCGTCAATTATGTGTCAAACGCCGCCGAAGCGGAAAAGACGCTGGAACTGGTGCGTGAGGCAGGGCAGGACGGCGAGTTGTTGAAATTCGACGTAAGCAGCCGTCAGCAAACAGCCGAGGCACTTGCCGCATGGGAGGCGGCTCACCCCGATGAATACGTCGAGGTATTGGTAAACAATGCCGGCATACGTCGCGACAACATCTTGGCGCTGATGCCCGAAGAAGACTGGACGCGCGTGCTCGACATTACGCTGAACGGATTTTATAACGTGACGCAACCGCTGCTGCAACCCATGATGTTCCATAAGTTCGGGCGCATCGTCAACATGGCGAGTGTCAGCGGCATCAAGGGACTTCCCGGACAAACCAACTACTCGGCGGCAAAAGGGGGCATCATAGCGGCTACAAAGGCGCTGGCTCAGGAAGTGGCGCGGAAGAATGTAACCGTCAACGCCGTAGCTCCCGGATTCATAAAAACCGACATGGTGGAAGGACTGGATGAAGCTGCACTGAAAAAGACCATCCCCGCCAACCGTTTCGGAACTCCCGAAGAGGTTGCCGAGCTGGTAGGCTTCCTTGTGTCGCCCGGTGCAAGCTATATCACCGGCGAAGTTATCTCGATAAACGGAGGACTTTATACGTAAGTGCAGGCTTACGTAATGGGATAAGTTCTTACATGCTATGGGTACGGTTGAAGACATCTGCCGCGTGCAGGTAAAGTTTAGCGAGATTGACTCCATGCAGAGGGTTTGGCACGGGTCGTATGTCACTTATTTTGAAGACGGACGAGAGTCTTTTGGCAGGCATTATCCGGGGATAGGCTATGCCGATATGCAGCGTTCGGGAATCTATGCGCCGATTTACGACCTGCATGTGAAATATTACGCACCGCTCGCCCTTAACGACGTGGCAGTGATTCATACGTGCTACGTGTATAAGCCCGGCGCACGGCTGGATTACCGCTATAAGGTATATCGCGAAAGTGATGGCACACTGTGTGCCGAGGGAGAAACTACCCAACTGTTCATTGACCCCTGCGGGGAGTTGATGGTAGAGAAGCCCGATTATTATCAAGAGTGGCAGAACAAATATTTGCGCCTGTCTGAAACCGGACGGGAAGAATAAAAACAGAATAAAAATATGCGGAAATATCTTAACAATTTGTTTTTCATTATAGGTCTTGCGGCCGTGGTCGTAATGTTTTTCACATTCGATGTAAGTTTCGTCGAGCTGTGGGGCTATATAACAAGAGCCGGTTACTGGCTGGTTGCCATTTTGGGGCTGTGGGGATTCCTTTATATACTGAATGCGTGTACTTGGAAAGTAATTATCAAGGGAAGCGGAGCGTGTACCATTGATTTCCCGAATTTGCTGAAGTTGACCATATCGGGCTTTGCGCTGAATTATGCCACACCGATAGGTCTGCTGGGCGGCGAGCCTTATAAAATCATGGAAATGACGAAATACATCGGTGTGAGGCGAGCCACTTCGTCGGTGGTTCTTTTTGCTATGATGCACATCTTCAGTCATTTCTGGTTTTGGGTGACGGGAGTTGTTACCTATCTTATTCTTGTGGCAATAGGCGATTTGCCGTTCAACGTAGGCATCGGCATCATCTTGGGACTGATTCTGCTGTTTTGCTGGGGAGGCATTTACCTGTTTGTAAAGGGATATAAAAACGGGATGGCGGTTAAGTTCATCCGTTTCCTCGGCAAACTTCCGGGACTCAGAAAGTGGGGGAAACGTTTTTTGGAGAATCATCTGGACGACTTGAAGAAAATCGATGAACAGATATCCGAATTACAGGGACAGAACAAACGCTCCTTTTTCGGCAGTTTCTTCTTGGAGTACGTGGGGCGTCTGTTACAGAGCTTTGAAATATTCTTCATGCTGCTGCTTTTCAACATCAACGGCGGGGGCGGATGGGAAGGCTACGTGCTGACGTTCCTTCATTCGTTCCTGATACTGGCGTTCACTTCGCTGTTTGCCAACCTGCTGGGCTTTCTTCCCTTGCAGTTGGGCGGACGCGAAGGCGGGTTTGCCATGTCGGTGGCTCAGATGGGGATGACGGGCGATGTGGGGATGTTTGTCAGCATCATTTGCCGCGTGCGCGAACTGTTTTGGACCTCGATCGGGTTGTTGCTCATGAAGATAGGCAAAAAATCGGACGACTGAATAAAAACATACTACTGCAATGACTAAAGAAGACGTTAAATCAACTTACAAATCGAACGATACGGAAGAATGGCTCGACACCGTGTGGACCCGTCCTATCGGTTACCGTTGGGCGCTTTTCTTTCAGCGTTTCAATATCCACCCCAATACGGTTACCATCCTCTCGATGATAATCGGTGCCGGCTCGTCGTGGTTTTTCGCACACGGTTCGTACCGCACGGAGGGAATGGACGGATTGCTGTATAACCTGATTGCGATGTTGCTTTTGGCGTGGGCTAATTTTTACGACAGCGCCGACGGACAACTGGCGCGTATGACGGGAAAGAAAACCCGTCTCGGACGTATTCTCGACGGGGCGGCAAGCGAGGTATGGTTCATACCTATTTATCTGTCGCTGGTTTACCGCTTTTACGTCCATCACGACTGGGAGTTTCGGATGCTCGGCATTGAGAATACCGGACAGAACACATGGATTGCCGTGTCGGTATTTCTTGCCGTGGTGCTGTATTCCGGTTTCGGATGCCACAGCCGCCAGTGCGGTATAGCCGATTACTACCGTCAGATTCACCTGTTCTTCCTGAAAGGAGAGGCAGGCAGCGAACTCGATAACTCGGTTCAGCAGCAGAAATTGTACGATGAAACCCCGTGGAAAGGCAACTTCCTTTGGAAAGCATTCCTGAAGACGTATGTGAATTACACCCGTACGCAGGAAAAGCAGACCCCTGAATTTCAGCGTCTGATGAAAAAGCTGCGCGAGCGGTACGGCGAAACCGGACATATCCCTCAGGAATTCCGCGACCGTTTCCGGGCATTGTCATTGCCCATGATGAAGTGGACAAACATCCTTACCTTTAATACGCGGGCTATCGTACTTTACGCAACGTGTCTTGCCGATGTGCCGTGGCTTTACTTCTTTTTCGAAGTGGTTATCATGACGGCAATCTGCCGGTATATGCGCGCACGTCACGAAAGGTTCTGTAGAGAGCTGTGCAGTCAGTTATAGGATTTTAGGATTGAAACAAACATAAAGGAGTTGATATGGGAAAAAAGATTGTCTTAGGGTGCGTTCTTTTGCTCGTGTGCCTGCTGGCAGACGCTCAGAAGATTGTGATAAAGGGAGTGGTAACCGACTCGATAAGCGGAGAGGCATTGCCTTATGCTTCGTTGATGCTGAAGGGAACTACTATCGGAACAATCACGGATGCCGATGGCAGGTTTTCGCTGTCAACTTCTTCGGCGGTACGGGTGCTGGAGGTTTCGTATCTGGGGTATGACGTCAAGACAGTCGACATCTCGTCGGGCAAAACCACGAACCTCAAGATACGCTTGGCGCCCACGGGAATTACGTTGAACGAAATCGTGGTGGAACCGGGGCGGGAGAGATACCGCCGGAAAGATAATCCTGCCGTCCGCTTCGTGAAAGAGGTCATTGCCCGGCGCGACGGGAACGACCCCCGTAATCATGACTATTTCCGTTACGACCAGTATGAGAAAGTGGTATTTGCGATGAACGATTATACGCCGAAAAAGAAGAAAAACGGACAGCCCGGCAAATTCGATTTCTTGGCAGATTTCATCGACACCCTCGAAGTCGGCACAACGATTCTCCCCGTATCCGAGAAAGAAAAAATAGAAACCGTTTATTACCGCAAACACCCCAAGTCGGAAAAACGTGTGGTGAAAGCAAGCAAATCGGCAGGAGTGGATGAAATCTTCTCGCGCGACGGTATCCAGCAGTTTCTCGATGAGGCATTCCAAGAAGTAGACATCTTTCAGAACAACATACCGCTGTTTCTGCAACGTTTTGTCAGTCCGTTGTCTACCATCGGTCCGGCTTTTTATAAATACTACCTGCTCGATACGTTACAGGTCGACAACAAACCGTGTGTCGATTTGGGTTTCGTACCCTTTAATTCGGAGTCGTTCGGATTTACGGGACATCTCTTTGTTGCGCTCGATTCCACGTACTTCGTCAAGCGTGCCATTCTGAATGTGGCGAAAGACATTAACCTGAATTTCGTGTCGCAGATGACCATCGAACAAACGTTTGAACGCGAGCCCGACAGTACGCGCATCATTACGAAAGACGATATACGGGTAAACTTCAAGCTGAGCGAAAAATCGAAGGGCATGTACGCACAGCGGCTGAATGTGTACAGCAATCACTCGTTCGAGCAGCCGTTGGGCGAGCAGGCGGGGGTGTTCGAGCAGAGTGCCCCGGTCATTACGCTGAAAGACGCATACCGGCAACCCGACGAGTTCTGGGTAGCCAACCGTCCGGAGAGCGGGAAGAAAAGAAATTCCAATTCGGTAGAAGCCCTGATGGTAAAGCTGCGTTCCGTGCCGGTATTCTATATCACCGAGAAAGTGGTAACAACCCTTGTGTCGGGCTACATTCCCACCAATAAAGACCCCCGGAAAAACAAGTTCGACTTAGGACCGATGAACAGTACCATTAACGGTAATGCCATCGAAGGCGCACGTTTTCGCGTGGGCGGAGGAACCACTCCTGTATTCAATCCTCACTGGTTTTTCGACGGCTACGTGGCATACGGAACGAAAGACAAGAAGATGAAATACGACGCGCTGGTGGAATACTCGTTTAACCGCCGCAAAGATTATCGTCTGGAGTTTCCACGGCACGCCCTGCGCATGGAGTACATGTACGACATTAATAAGTTGGGACAAAATTACATGTACACCAGCAAAGATAACGTGATGCTTGCCATCAAGCGGCAGAAAGACACGCGCGCCACTTACCTGCGCAAGGCGGAGCTGGAATACACGCGCGAACATTATAATGGAATATCCTACGGTGCCATTGTGCGCAACCGCCGCGAGTATGCTACCGAGTATGCTGCGTTCGACCGTATCAACAGCGACGGCTCTACCACCCCGGTCAAAAGTTACGACATGACCGAACTTGAACTGAACTTCCGGTACGGAAAAGATGAAAAATTTTATCAGACACGTACCCAGCGCATTCCGATAACCTACGATGCGCTTATCTTTAACCTCAGTCATCTGATGGCGAAGAAAGGGCTGTTAGGCTCGTCGTACACGTATCACCGCACGGAGATCGGCATCCAGAAACGTTTCTGGTTCTCGGCTTTCGGTTACGCCGACCTGATTACGAAGGCAGGAAAGGTGTGGAGCAAAGTGCCGTATCCGTTGCTGATTCTGCCGAACGCCAACATTACCTACACCATCCAGCCCGAAGCGTATACAAACATGAATGCCATCGAGTTTATCAACGACGAATACATTTCGTGGGACTTGACTTATTACATGAACGGAAACCTGTTCAACCGTCTGCCGCTCATCAAGAAACTGAAATGGAGGGAAGTGTTCTGTTTCCGCGGACTGTGGGGACACCTGACCGACAAAAACAATCCGGCGGTAAACGGTGAGGGGCTGTACGCTTTTCCGGCAGGTTCTTACACGATGGGGAAAGCCCCTTACATGGAAGTGAGTGTGGGTATTGAAAACATTTTCAAGTTTCTGCGCCTTGACTACGTGTGGCGTTTGAATTACCGCAACCATCCCGGCATCCAGACGAAAGGCGTGCGCTGTACGATGCACCTGTCTTTCTGATACGTGCTTTGAAAATCAAAGTGTTATATTCCTTGAAAACGCAAGCCGATAAGCATCATGGTTTATCGGCTTGCGTTGTCTGCTTCTTCGGCTAAGAACGGGCGGCCTGTCCGCATGGGGTTATTCGTCGAGAAATCCCTGCTGAATCAACACCCGTTTCAGTCCCGCCGACATGTAATCGTTATCCGATTTCTTATAACGGATATTTGTAAAGATTTGTGCCAATGTCTCCGTGTGATTGATTTCCACAAAATGCTTGTTTTCGGGAAGCGACTCTTTGTACGCATAAATATCGTCAATCATTTCGGGCGAATAATCGTGATACCGTTCCTCGTGGACGATTCCCCGCAGCGGAAGACGGTCGGGCTGTTCGGGATGCTCATCGGGATAACCCACTGTGATGGTAGCAACGGGGATAACCTGTTCCGGCAGTCCGAGTATCTCGATTATCTGGTCGGGGTTATAGATGGTAGTGCCGAGAAAACAAATCCCCAGCCCGTTTTCTTCTGCCAGCGTACAGAAGTTCTGGGTAACCAACAACGCATCGGTAGCCGCGTTAAGAAACGAAATGAAGTTGTTATACCCCGGTTCCGCCTTGCGCTGGCGGCACCATTTGCTGAAGCGGTTGAAATCGGCGCAAAACGTCAGTACCACCGGTGCCGACGTAACCATCGGCTGGTTGAAATGAGCCGGAGCCAGCTTTGCTTTCATTTCGGCATCGCGCGTAACCACCACGCTGTAAAGTTGCATATTCCCCATTGTAGAAGCCCGGAACGACTCTTCCAGCAGTTCGTTCAGCAAGTCGGCAGAGATGTCCTGTTGCTTGTACTTGCGTATAGTTCTTCTGTTCTTGATTGATTCCATGATGTTTATCTGTTTTGGTGTTACAAAGATATTATTTTCTTTTTAATTTTGGCAGAAAAGCATTATATTGTTCGCGGGCGTTTTTATTATGATATTGTCCGTTTTGGAAAACTTTTCAAATCGACAAATTTTTTAAATCATTGTTTATCAGAAGTTTGTGTTTTTATTTTGGAAAACTTGATAAGTTCTTTCGCATTCTTTTGCATATAAAAAAAAACATTTTTAGCTTTGCAGACGTTTTTTGAAAAGAAAAACATTTTCATTATATATATCAATCGTGGAAAAGAAAACTTATAGTTACAATGAAGCGTTTGAGGCTTCGTTACAGTATTTCAAAGGAGATGAGTTGGCGGCGCGCGTTTGGGTTAATAAATACGCCGTCAAAGACTCGTTTGGAAACATCTATGAAAAGTCTCCGGAGGACATGCACTGGCGTCTTGCCAATGAAGTAGCCCGCATCGAAGCGAAGTATCCTAATGCGCTCAGCGCACAGGAATTGTTTAATCTGTTCGACCGGTTTAAGTACATTGTCCCGCAGGGCAGTCCGATGACCGGAATCGGGAATGATTTTCAGGTGGCATCTCTTTCCAACTGTTTCGTTATCGGGTTGGATGGTCAGGCAGATTCTTATGGCGCGATTATCCGCATCGACGAAGAACAGGTACAGTTGATGAAGCGCCGTGGAGGAGTGGGACACGACCTTTCACACATTCGTCCGAAAGGTTCTCCGGTAAAAAACTCGGCGTTGACTTCTACGGGGTTGGTACCGTTTATGGAGCGTTATTCAAACTCTACGCGCGAGGTGGCGCAAGACGGACGCCGGGGGGCGTTGATGCTTACGGTATCTATCAAACATCCCGATTCGGAGTCGTTTATCGACGCTAAGATGACTGAAGGAAAAGTGACGGGAGCCAATGTCTCGGTAAAGTTGGACGATGCGTTCATGCAAGCGGCAGTAGAAGGCCACCCGTATACGCAGCAGTTTCCTATCGACTCTGCCAACCCGACATTTACGAAAGAAATCAATGCTTCTGAACTATGGAAGAAAATCGTACATAACGCATGGAAGTCGGCAGAACCCGGCGTATTGTTCTGGGACACCATCATCCGTGAGTCTGTGCCCGACTGTTATGCCGATTTAGGTTTCCGCACCGTATCTACCAACCCGTGTGGCGAAATCCCCTTGTGTCCGTACGACTCTTGCCGCCTGTTGGCCATCAACCTGTATTCGTATGTAGTCAATCCGTTTACTCCGGAAGCTTATTTCGATTTCGACCTGTTTAAGAAACATGTGGCGCTGGCTCAGCGTATCATGGATGACATCATCGACCTTGAGCTGGAAAAGATAGACCGCATCATGGAGAAAATCGACTCCGACCCTGAAAGCGAAGAAGTGAAAGGTGCCGAACGCCACTTGTGGGAGAAGATTTACCGCAAGTCGGGCATGGGACGCCGTACCGGAGTGGGTATCACTGCCGAAGGAGACATGCTGGCTGCGATGGGACTGCGCTACGGAACGGAAGAAGCTACCGAATTTTCTGAAAAAGTACATAAAACCATTGCGCTGGAGGCATACCGCTCGTCGGTCAACATGGCGAAAGAGCGTGGTGCGTTTGAAATCTACGATGCCGAACGCGAAAAGAACAATCCGTTTGTAAACCGTATCAAAGAAGCCGACCCCGAACTGTACGAGGAAATGGCGAAGTACGGCCGTCGTAACATCGCGTGTCTGACGATTGCGCCCACGGGTACTACCAGTCTGATGACACAAACCACATCGGGTATCGAACCGGTGTTCATGCCCGTGTACAAGCGTCGTCGCAAGGTAAACCCGAACGATACCAACGTGCACGTAGACTTTGTAGACGAAACGGGCGACGCTTTTGAAGAATACATCGTGTTCCACCACAAGTTCCTGAAGTGGATGGAAGTAAACGGTTACGACCCGAACAAGCGTTATACGCAGGAAGAAATAGATGAACTGGTGGCTAAATCGCCTTACTATAAAGCTACTTCGAACGACGTAGACTGGTTGATGAAAGTGAAGATGCAGGGACGTATCCAGAAGTGGGTAGACCATTCAATCAGCGTTACCATCAACCTGCCGAACAATGTAGACGAAGAGTTGGTAAACCACTTGTATGTAGAAGCATGGCGTTCGGGCTGTAAAGGATGTACGGTATATCGTGACGGTTCTCGTGCGGGCGTATTGCTCTCTACCAAAAAGAAAGATGAGAAGAAGGAAGAAGAATGTCACTGCAAGCCGCCTCAGATAGTAGAGGTTCGCCCGAAGGTGTTGGAGGCAGACGTGGTTCGTTTCCAGAACAACAAAGAAAAGTGGGTGGCATTTGTAGGTTTGCTCGACGGACATCCGTACGAAATATTTACCGGTTTGCAGGACGATGATGACGGTATCATCCTGCCGAAGTCGGTAACCACGGGACGTATCATCAAGAACTACGATGAAAACGGTAACAAGCATTATGATTTCCAGTTCGAGAACAAGCGCGGCTATAAGATGACCATCGAAGGGCTGTCGGAAAAGTTCAACAAAGAGTATTGGAACTATGCGAAGCTGATTTCGGGCGTGTTGCGCTGGCGTATGCCTATCGAGCAGGTTATCAAGTTGGTCGACTCACTCCAGTTGGATAGCGAAAGCATCAACACTTGGAAGAACGGAGTGGCACGCGCGCTGAAGAAATACGTTCAGGACGGAACAGAAGCCAAAGGCGTGAAATGCCCCAACTGCGGACACGAAACGCTGGTTTACCAAGAAGGATGCCTGATTTGTAAAACCTGCGGTTCTTCACGCTGCGGATAATCCCGATAAATAATAATAGTTTAATCATATCGTTTTGTCATTCTGAACGTGGTAGATACCTGTGTCAAGGTTTTCAGTCAGCGTTTGGGATGACAAAACTTTTTAGTAGTAATTATGAAAAGTTCTTCGATGTATATCCGTATCAACGGACTGAAACTGTTTGCTTATCACGGCGTGTTGCCTCAAGAAAACAAGGTGGGGGCGGAATATACCATCGATCTCCGCCTCCGTACCGACTTCGCTCGTGCTGCCGAGAATGACGAGCTGGAGGGTACGGTAAGTTACGCCGAGGTTTACCGGAGCGTGAAAGATGAAATGCAAATTCCCTCTCGCCTGTTGGAGCATGTGATTTACCGCATTGCACGGCGTTTGTTCGATGATTTTTCGGCATTGACCGAGGTAAACATTTGCCTTTACAAACAGAACCCGCCGATGGGAGCCGATTGCAGCCAAGTAGGTGTGGAGGCTACTTATACTCGCTGAGCCAGCCGGACATTCGGAAATAGAACCATTATTCAATAAATAAAATGGAACAACTGATAAAGAAGAGTCCCCGTATCGAGGTGGTAGATGCCCTGCGCGGGTTTGCTGTAATGGCAATAATCTTGGTTCATAATCTGGAACACTTTATTTTTCCGGTATATCCTGCCGATTCGCCCGCGTGGTTGAATATTTTGGATCAGGGAGTATTCAACGGCGTATTCAGCCTGTTTGCCGGAAAAGCCTATGCTATTTTTGCTTTGCTTTTTGGTTTTACATTTTATATACAGACCAATAACCAGAGGAAGCAAGGGAAAGATTTCGGGTATCGCTTTTTGTGGCGACTGGTTTTGTTGGCAGGGTTCGCCACGCTGAATGCCGCGTTTTTCCCGGCGGGCGATGTGCTTTTGCTGTTTGTGGTAGTGGGCTTGGTATTGTTTTTCACCCGCAACTGGAGCGACAAGGCGCTGCTGGTTACCTCTGTGCTTTTCTTATTACAGCCCGTGGAATGGTATCACTACATTGCCGGTCTGATAAACCCTGCACACCATCTGCCCGACCTGAAAGTAGGCGAGATGTATACCGAAGTGGCAGAATACACCAAAGCCGGAAACTTCGGCGATTTCATCTTGGGTAACATCACCCTCGGACAAAAAGCCAGTCTGCTGTGGGCGGTCAATGCCGGACGATTCTTCCAGACGGCCGGACTTTTCCTCTTGGGATTTTATATCGGCAGAAAGCAGTTGTTTGTTTCTACCGAACGGAACCTGCGCCTGTGGGTAAATATCTTGATAGTTTCGGCAGTGGCATTTGCTCCGCTGTATACCCTGAAGGAGCTGATTATGAAAAACGATACACTCATCCAGCAAACGGCAGGTACGGCTTTCGACATGTGGCAGAAGCTGGCATTCACGCTGGTTTTGGTGGCATCGTTTGTGATACTCTACCAAAACAAGAAGTTCAGCAGCAAGGTAAGCAACCTGCGCTTTTACGGAAAAATGAGTCTTACGAACTACATCACACAGTCTATTATAGGTTCTCTTATCTATTTTCCCTTCGGACTATACCTTGCGCCTTACTGCGGATATACGGTAAGCCTTTTGGTAGGAATCTGCACCTTCCTGCTGCAAGTTTGGTTCTGTAAATGGTGGTTGGGAAAACACAAGCAAGGCCCGCTGGAACATATCTGGCACAAATGGACTTGGATGGGTACGAACAAATAACAAAAAAACATCACTCAATGAAGAAACTTGTAATATTCGATTTAGACGGAACGCTGCTTAATACGATAGCCGACTTGGCAGCGGCAACGAATCACGCATTGGCACATTTCGGTTATCCGACACACGAAACCGATGCCTACCGATTTTTTGTGGGAAACGGTATCAATAAGCTCTTCGAGCGTGCTCTGCCGGCAAATGCCCGTACGCAAGACAACGTTCTGAAAATCCGTTCCGAGTTTATCCCTTATTATAACGAACATAACGCCGATTTAAGCCGTCCCTATCCGGGAATCACGGAAGTGCTGTCAGCTTTGCAGGAGCGCGGAATCCAAGTGGCAGTAGCATCGAACAAGTATCAGGATGCCACCCGCAAGCTCATCCTGCAATTCTTTCCGGAGATTGATTTCGTGGGAATCTACGGTCAGCGCGAAGGGATTCCCGCCAAGCCCGACCCGCATGTGGTGTTCGAGATTATGGAAAAAGCCGGAGTAGGGAAGCCGGATACGGTTTACGTGGGCGACTCTTGCGTAGATATGGAAACCGGGAAAAACGCAGGTGTTACCACGGTGGGCGTGAGCTGGGGATTCCGTCCGCGCGCGGAGCTGGAAGCATATTCGCCCGATTTCATTGCAGACCACAGCCAAGACATTCTGCGGTTTCTATTTCCGGAATAAGCAAACCCGTGATGAAATTTTTCGTTTATTCCGCAGAAAATACGTAAGTTTGCAATGAACTTGTTCAGGCTTTCTCCGAGGCTGAAAATTCTATTCGAAAGACGGGTAAGTCTTCCGAATAGAAAGAATGGGGCTGTCGGCAAGAAATAAAAATGCTAACCGTAGTGTTTTTGGGAATATGACGTTAGAGCTTTTTCGTGTAAAAAGAAAGTCTTAACCGGTTCAGTAACATATCATTAAAAAAACAGTTTTATGTTGGTGTATAATACTACGTTTCATGTAGAGTTAGATGATGCCCGTAACTTCGTAATCTGGCTGAATGAATGTTATATTCCTGAAGCAGAGAAGTCGGGAGAGTTGAAAAATCCGCGTATCTTGCGTATCTTGAGCCATAAGGAACAAGACAGCGAATGTTTCTCCTTGCAGTGGGAGGTGGAAGACAGCGCTGCCCTTCACCGCTGGCACACGGCTTGCGGAGCGAAGCTGAACGAAGAAATGATGAAAATTTTTAAAGGCAAGGTGGTTGGTTTTCCCACTTTGATGGAGGTTATCAGGTGATACGTCCGGTAAAAGAGAAAATCATATTGGGTATCGACCCCGGCACGAATATCATGGGGTACGGTGTCTTGAAAATAACGGGTACGAAACCCGAAGTGATGACACTGGGCGTAATAGACCTCCGCAAGTGTGCCGACCCGTACCTGAAACTGAAGCATATTTATGAGCGCGTACAGGGAGTAATAGCGTCGTACCTGCCTGACGAACTTGCCATCGAAGCCCCTTTTTTCGGTAAAAACGTACAGTCGATGTTGAAATTGGGGCGGGCGCAAGGCGTGGCTATCGTGGCAGCTCTCCGCCGTGACATACCCGTAACCGAATATGCCCCGCTGAAGATAAAAATGGCTATTACCGGAAACGGGCAGGCAAGCAAGGAACAGGTAGCCGACATGCTGAAACGTATGCTTCACATTCCGCAGTCGGAGATGGGGCCTTTCATGGATGCTACGGATGCGCTGGGTGCAGCCTATTGCCATTATTTGCAAATGGGGCGTCCGGAAATGCCCAAAGCCTACTCGGGGTGGAAAGATTATATAGCGAAAAATCCTGATAAAGTAAGATAAAGTAACTAAGTATGAACCTGAAAAGTTTTCTTGCTATGTCTATGCTTGTAACGGCGGGATGTAGCTCTTATCAGCCGAAAGAATACCGGAGCTACGACGAATATCCGGTTTATGAAGGTAAATGGGAAGAAATGGTTTATTCGCCTGCGGCTACTCGGTTTGCACTGTGGGCGCCTACGGCACAGGAAGTCCGTGTCTTGTTGTACGATGAAGGACAAGGCGGCTCGGCGGTTCGCATGATTCCGATGGAAGTGGGCGAATCGGGTATGTGGAACATTAGCGTTGAAGGCGACTTGAAAGGAAAGTTCTATACATTCAATGCTAAAATAAACGATGTGTGGCAGGGAGACACGCCGGGCGTGATGGCTAAGGCGGTAGGAGTGAACGGTGACCGGGCGGCGGTTATCGACCTTGCTTCCACCAATCCCGAAGGCTGGGAGAATGACGTGCGTCCTCCCCTGAAAAGCTTTTCCGACATTGTTATTTATGAAATGCACCACCGCGATTTCTCTATCGACACCGTGGCGGGGATTCGCAACCGTGGAAAATTTCTTGCCCTGACCGAAGAAGGTACTCACACGTACCTCGGCGAAAAGACAGGTATCGACCATTTGAAGGAATTGGGAGTAACGCATGTACACTTGCTCCCCTCGTTCGACTTTTCTTCGGTAGACGAGACCAAGCCCGACGTTCCGCAGTATAACTGGGGATACGACCCGAAGAATTACAACGTTCCCGAAGGTTCGTATGCTACCGACCCGTATCGTCCCGATGTCCGCATCCGTGAGTTCAAACAAATGGTGATGGCGTTGCATCGTGCCGGTATCCGTGTGATAATGGACGTGGTATATAACCATACCGCAACCACGGAAGGCGGCAACTTTGAGCGTACCGTTCCGGGATATTTTTACCGGCAGGACAAAGACGGAAAGTTTGCCAATGCTTCGGGCTGCGGGAATGAAACGGCAAGCGAACGGGCGATGGTGAGGAAATATATGGTAGAATCGGTAACTTATTGGGCGAAAGAATACCATGTTGACGGTTTCCGGTTTGACTTGATGGGAATCCATGACATTGAGACAATGAATGCCATCCGGAAAGCATTGAATGACATCGACCCTACTATTTATATGTATGGCGAGGGGTGGGCTGCGAGCGCGCCTCAGCTTCCTGACGACCGGTTGGCGATGAAGGCAAATACTTATAAAATGCCGGGTATTGCCGCTTTCAGCGATGAATTTCGCGACTCTTTGCGCGGTGCATGGGGCGACGATTCGAAAGGGGCTTTCGTTATCGGCCGTTTGGGTCACGCTAACGGAATCAAGTTCGGCTTGGCAGGTGGCATACGCCATGCACAGGTAACCAACGACACGTTAGGCCACGCACTTGTGTCGTGGGCATTGGCTCCCAGCCAGTTTATCAGCTACGTAAGCTGCCACGACGATTTGTGTATCACCGACCGACTGAAAACAACGCTTCCCGGAGCTTCGGTACAAGAATTGGAAGCGCTTCTGAAGCTGGCGGAAACCGCCGTGCTTACCTCTCAGGGTGTTCCTTTTATCTTTGCCGGCGACGAAGTGATGCGCGACAAGCAGGGGGTAGGAAACTCATACAACAGTCCGGATGAGATAAACGCAATCGACTGGCATAACAAGACCTCCCACCGTGGCGTGTTCGATTACGTAAAAGGGTTGATAGCCCTGCGGAAAGCACATCCTGCCTTCCGTATGGGAGATGCCGACCTGATACGCGAGCATCTGGAGTTTCTGGAAACTCCGGCAAGTAACGTTGTGGCTTTCCGCCTGAAAGGAAGTCCGTGTAACGACTCATGGATAAATACAACGGTGGTACTTAATGCACGTACCGAGCCTGTCAAGATAAGCGTTCCGGCAGGTAAGTACTGGGTGGCTTGCCGCGACGGGAAAGTGGACCTGATTACCGGACTGGGCATGATAGTGGGCAACCAGCTTCAGGTGGCACCACGCTCAGCGCTGATAGTTCATCAATAATAAAATTCATATACAAGATGCAAAACATCATAGCTGTTGAGGATGGCGTTACGCGCCATCCGCTTTACAGACTGAAAGAACCGATAAACTTACAGATAGCTAAAGGAGAACATATAGCGGTGGTAGGTGCGAACGGTGCGGGAAAGAGCCTGCTGATAGACACACTGACCGGACGTTATCCGCTGTTGATGAACGAAGTGAAATATGATTTTTCGCCTTCGGAGTCTTCGCTTGTGTCGGACAATATCAAGTATATCGCCTTCCGCGATTCGTACGGAGATGCCGACGGCGGTTACTATTACCAGCAGCGTTGGAATGCTCACGACCTTGACGACACGCCGATTGTCCGCGACTTGCTTCCGCCATGTACCAACGAGGCTTTGCGCAATGCACTTTATGATTTGTTTGGTATTGAAGCAATGCTTGATAAGCACATCATCCTCTTGTCGAGCGGTGAGCTTCGCAAATTCCAACTAACGAAGACATTGCTCAGCAATCCGCGTGTACTGATAATGGATAACCCGTTTATAGGTTTGGATGCCAAGACGCGCGATTTGCTTCACTCCCTGCTGAAGAGGCTGATTGAGGTTACCGATTTGCAGGTTATCCTTGTCTTGTCGAAAACAGACGATATACCTTCGTTTATCACTCACGTTATCCCCGTAGCCGGACGTGTTTGCGGCAAGAAAATCACTTTGCAGGAATACCTTGAGCATCGGGAATCCATTCCCTCGCATGTCTTGTCGGAAGAAAAGTGCAGCCGCATCCTGAATCTTCCTTATGCTGAAAATTTATATCATAACGAGCATGTGGTCGACTTGCATAAGGTAAGCATCCGCTACGGTGAACGTACCATCCTGAAAGATTTGGACTGGACGGTGAAATGCGGTGAGAAGTGGGCGCTTAGCGGTGAGAACGGCTCCGGAAAATCGACCTTGTTAAGTTTGGTCTGTGCCGACAATCCGCAGAGTTATGCGTGCGATATAGCCCTGTTCGGACGAAAGCGCGGTAGCGGAGAAAGCATTTGGGAAATCAAAAAACACATCGGATACGTAAGCCCGGAGATGCATCGGGCGTATCTGAAAAACCTTCCGGCGATAGACATCGTGGCAAGCGGACTTCATGACTCCATCGGACTTTATAAAAAAATGCAGGAAAAAGACCGGGCTGTTTGCGAATGGTGGATGGATATTTTCGGCATTGCAGACTTGAAAGACCGGAGTTTCTTGCAACTTTCGAGCGGTGAACAGCGCATGGTGTTGCTGGCACGAGCTTTTGTGAAAGACCCCGAACTGCTGATTTTGGATGAACCGCTACACGGATTGGATATGTATAACCGCCGGATGGTAAAAGATATCATAGAGGCTTTTTGTGCGCGAAAAGACAAAACGCTGATTATGGTGACTCATTATCAGGAAGAGTTACCGGATACGATTACGCATTCATTGTTCTTGAAGCGGAATTGAAGCTACTTTTTTGAATTGAATTGAAACATTTTAATGCTAATAGAATGGAAGAGTTTATTCTAAGCGAAATGCCGGCAGGCAGTAGCCGTAGAAATAGTTTTATTAACCGTAAAATTATTTTGCGTATTTTAGGTATTTTGCTCTTTATTGAAGCAGCGTTGTTCCTTGTTTGCATGGGGGTGTCGTTGCTCTATCGGGAAGCGGATTATATTTATTTCATTTATGCCGCCGTAATCAATGTAGTGGTAGGCGGAATCATGTTCTTTTTGGGACGGGGAGCCAACAACGTGGTTACACGGCGCGACGGCTATTGCGTGGTGGCATTCACATGGCTGCTGTTCACCGTGTTCGGCATGATGCCGTTTTATATGAGTGGCGCCATCCCTTCGGTAGCAGATGCCTTTTTTGAAACCATGTCGGGGTTCACTACCACCGGGGCAACGATTCTCGACAACATTGAGGAGTTGTCTCATGGGATGTTGTTTTGGCGCAGCTTCACACATTGGGTAGGAGGTTTGGGAATCGTGTTCTTTACGATTGCCGTATTGCCGATTTTTGGAGTGGGAAACCAAGTGCTGTTCTCTGCCGAAGCGACCGGTGTGACGCATGACAAGATACATCCGAAGATTAGTGTGATGGCGAAAATGTTGTGGACGGTTTATCTGATTCTGACCATCGTGGTAACCGGACTGCTGATGTTGGGCGGTATGGACTGGTTTGACGCAGTTTGTCATGCTTTCGGTACTACGGGTACAGGAGGTTTCTCTACCAAACAAGACAGTGTGGCTCATTGGCATTCACCTTTTATCGAGTATGTGATTGCTATTTTCATGATTCTGTCTGCCATGAACTTCTCACTCTATTTCATGTGTCTGAAAGGTCGTTGCAAACAGTTGTTCCGCGACGACGAAGTAAAATGGTTTATCAGTTCTATTCTAATCGTTACGCTGATTATCACCGCATCGCTCGTGGTGCATAATCATTACGGGGTAGAAGAGGCTTTCCGTAAGGCATTGTTCCAAGTTGCCACCTTGCATACATCCTGTGGTTTCTCTACGGATGATTATGCTAATTGGCAGCCGTTTACATGGATGCTGTTGATTTATGCCATGTTTGCGGGAGGATGTACCGGCTCTACCGCCGGAGGTATCAAAAACATGCGGTTGCTTATCGTGATGCGTAATATAAAGAATGAATTTCAGCGACTGATGCACCCGCGTGCCGTACTGCCTGTAAAAGTGAACGATCAGACCGTTTCTCGTTCCACGATTTCCACGGTAACCACGTTTGTAGTGTTCTATTTGATTTGCTTTTTTGTCAGTTGGATCGTGCTGATGTTTTTAGGTCTGGGAGTGACAGAGGCTTTTAGTACGGTAGTATCCAGTTTGGGCAATGCCGGTTTGGCTTTAGGAGCATACGGACCTGCCTACTCATGGAGCAGTATGCCGGACGCAGCCAAGTGGATACATTCGTTCCTGATGTTGCTCGGCCGTTTGGAACTGTTCGGCATATTGCTGATGTTTACGCCCGGATTTTGGAGAAAGAGATAAATTATTTCTCTTTCAACAAATCCTCTAATTTCAACAATTCGTCGCGATACTGGGCGGCTTCGATGAAGTTTAGCTTCTTTGCCGCCTCTTGCATTAATTTCCGCGTACGGTTTATGCTGCGCTGAAGTTGCTCTTTCGACATGTATTCGATAATCGGATCGGCAGCCGTTTGAATCTCCTGCGGTGCTTCGGCGTATGCTTTGGGCGAGGCGGTTGTCTTTTCTCCCTGTATGTCAAGTAAAACGTTATTCCGTGCACGTTTTATTTGTCGGGGAGTTATGCCATGCGCTTCGTTGTAAGCCAACTGTTTTTCCCGCCGGCGATTGGTTTCGTCAATCGTCTGGCGCATACTGTCCGTTATCTTGTCGGCATACATGATGACCTTTCCGTTGACGTTTCGTGCTGCGCGTCCTGCCGTCTGTGTCAGCGAGCGGTGAGAACGCAAGAAACCTTCCTTATCCGCATCCAAGATGGCAACCAGCGATACTTCAGGCAAGTCCAGTCCTTCACGCAGCAGGTTTACACCGATCAACACGTCGTAAAGTCCCTGCCTCAAATCGTCCATAATCTTTACACGCTCCAGCGTCTCCACATCGCTGTGGATGTACGTACAGCGTATCCCGTGGTTCAGCAGATATTCCGTCAGCTCTTCCGCCATGCGCTTGGTTAAAGTGGTAACCAACACACGTTCTTCCTGCTCGATGCGCTGTTGTATCTCTTCCATCAGGTCGTCAATCTGATTCAAACTCGGACGCACTTCGATGATCGGGTCTAACAATCCGGTGGGGCGGATAACCTGCTCTACAACTATCCCTTCACTTTGTTGCAGTTCGTATTCGGCGGGGGTGGCACTGACGTAGATGACTTCGTTCGTCATTGCCTGAAACTCTTCAAATGTCAGCGGGCGGTTATCCATCGCAGCCGGCAGCCGGAATCCGTATTCTACCAGATTGGTTTTCCGCGCGCGGTCTCCGCCGTACATGGCACGGATTTGAGGCACACTGACGTGGCTTTCGTCAATGACCATCAGGTAGTCTTTGGGGAAGAAATCCAACAAGCAGTAAGGCCGTGTTCCCGCCTCGCGTCCGTCGAAGTAACGCGAATAGTTTTCGATGCCCGAACAGTGTCCTAACTCGCGGAGCATCTCCATGTCGTAAGTCACCCGCTCGTACAGCCGTTTTGCCTCGTAAGGCTTCCCGATTTCCTCGAAATAAGCCACCTGTTTGGTTAAATCGTCTTCTATCTGATGAATGGCGCGCAGCGTACTCTCTTTCGTTGTCATGAAAAGATTAGCCGGATAGATTTTATATTCATCGAAAGAGTCGGTACGATGTCCCGACACGGGGTCTATTTCTTCGATGCTGTCTATCTCATCATCCCAAAACATGACACGCAGTATGTCATCGGTATATGCCAGAAAGATGTCTACCGTATCACCCTTTACGCGGAAATTCCCACGGTTCAGCTCAATGTCGTTACGCACATAAAGACTATCCACCAGCCGGCGGAGGAACACGTTGCGGTCGATGCGCTTTCCTTTTTTCACCTCGATTACATTATTATAAAAGTCCGCAGGATTTCCCATACCGTAAATGCACGATACAGATGAAATAACGATAACATCTTTGCGCCCCGACAGCAAGGCAGATGTGGCGGCAAGTCTCAGCTTATCTATTTCGTCATTGATGGCAAGGTCTTTTTCTATATAAGTATCCGTAGAAGGTATATAGGCTTCCGGCTGGTAATAGTCGTAATAAGATACGTAATATTCCACGGCATTATGCGGGAAGAAGTTTTTGAACTCTCCGTACAGCTGCGCGGCAAGCGTTTTGTTGTGGCTTAAAATAAGTGTCGGCTTATTTACGTTTTTGATGACGTTTGCTATTGTGAAAGTCTTTCCCGAGCCTGTAACCCCCAGCAGCGTTTGTGCCGGAAGATGATTCATCACCCCCTCCGTCAGTTGTGCGATAGTTTCCGGCTGGTCGCCCGTCGGCTTATAATCAGATACCAGTTCAAAATCCATAGTTGTCCTTGTGTTAAGTTAGCCCTCAAAGATACGATAAAAAATGAATTGGTGATAAAAATCGCAGATGCAAACATTCCAAAAAAACGCTACCGCAAGCGTCACTCATCCCATGCGGAAGCCTTGCCTGTTTCTATTCGGAAGGTTAACCGGTTTTGCCGTTAGTGTTTTTTCAGCCTGAAACAGGCTCTTGAAAACAAGCCTGTGCGTAACTCTGAATAGCTTCAGAATCTTTGTAAAGCATTAGGAATATTCAATATTTATATTTATTTTTGTGAAAAGTGTTTCCCTTATAATCTGATGGTATGAAAAGAAATAGCTACATTCCGATTATTTGCCTTTGGGCTTTCCCCTTTTGTTTCCAGTCTTTATCGGCGCAAGAAAATCCGCAGACAGAATTGCCGCCCGACTCGATATTGAACATCGGTTACGCGCGCGGAAGCCTGATAAACCTCTCCGGCTCGGTGGAACGGATAACTGAAAGTCAGATGAATAAAGAACAGATAACCAATCCGCTGGAGGCTATTCAAGGCAGGGTGGCAGGACTTACGATTCTGAAGAGCAGCAACGGCATGGCGGCATTAGAGTCGGTGCGTATGCGTGGTACTACCTCGCTTACCAGCGGAAACGACCCGCTGATAATAGTAGACGGGGTATTGGGCGACTTGACGATGCTGACCTCCATCTATCCGGCAGACATCGAGAGCTTTACAATCCTGAAAGACGCTTCCGAGACGGCTCAGTACGGTTCGCGGGGAGCTTCGGGCGTTATCAACATTGTGACCAAAAAAGGTGTGGCAGGAAAAACGCGGGTAAATTACAGCGGCAGTTTCGGCATCGCTCATGTGTACCGTCATTTGGACATGCTTTCGGGAGCAGAATTTCGGAGGGTGGCAGCCGAAAACAACCTGCAAATATTAGACAAGGGGTATGATACAGACTTCCAGAAAGAGATTGAGCAGGTAGGTTTGCAGCAGAATCATAACATAGCGTTCTATGGAGGCGGTGAAGCATCGAACTACCGTGTGTCGTTGGGGTATCAAGACCGTCAGGGAGTGGTTGACAACGAGAGCATGAAGCTGTTTACCGCAAACATGAACATGAGCCAGAAACTGCTTGACGGATTCATCGACTGCGAATTGGGGCTGTTTGGCTCGGTAAAGAAAAACCGCACGCTGTTTGATACGCAAAAGACTTTTTATTCGGCTGCAACTTTTAATCCTACTTTCCCTAACCATAAGAATCCGGAAACGGGAGGATGGGACCAAATCACCACTGCCAGCCAGATAACCAACCCGTTGGCTTGGATGGAAGTAGATAATAACAACGATGCTTCTTATCTCAGTGCACATGCCCGGCTGACCTTTAATTTGATGGAAGACCTGAAATTGGTGATGTTCGGCTCTTACACCTATAACGATGCCGAGGATGCTCAGTATCTTCCTACCAGCGTATGGGCAAACGGGCAGGCTTACCGTGGCGATCGCAAGTCGGAGTCGTTGTTGGGCAACCTGATGCTGACCTATCGCAAACAGGCAGGGGCGCATTTCTTTGATGTGCTTGCGCTGGGCGAATTAGAGAAAAATATATATAAAGGCTTTTACACCACGGTGACAAACTTTTCATCGAACGCTTTGGGTTATCATAACTTGCAGGCGGGAGCTTTGCGCCCGTGGGACGGTACAGGCTCGTATTATGAAGCCCCTCACTTGGCTTCTTTCTTGGGGCGCGTGAATTATACGTACGATAACCGTTACGTTGTCACGCTGAATGCGCGTACGGATGCTTCATCCAAATTCGGGAGAAACCATAAGTGGGGCTTTTTCCCTTCGGCTTCGTTGGCATGGAATGTAACAGAAGAAACTTTTATGAAACAATTCCGTTCCGTTGATAATCTGAAGCTGCGTGTGGGATACGGACTGGCAGGTAATCAAGGCGGAATTGATTCGTACACTACGATGGCGCTGGTACGCCCGAACGGTGTGGCTCCCGTAGGCAATGCGCCGCTGGTAACTTACGAAAGTATGAAAAACGTCAATCCCGACCTGAAATGGGAAGTAAAACACACCTTCAACGCCGGATTCGATTTAAGCATGTATGGCAACCGCCTCTTGCTGTCGGTCAACTATTACAATTCGAAAACCACCGACATGCTGTATCAGTACAACGTCAGTGTGCCGCCATTTCCGTACAGCACACTGCTTGCCAATTTAGGCTCGATGCGCAACAGCGGAACCGAAGTTTCGGTAGGTGTCACTCCGCTGAAAACCAAAGATATGGAACTGAATATCAATGCGAACATCACTTTCCAGAAAAATAAGTTGCTTTCGTTGAGCGGAGTGTATAACGGAGAATATATTTCGGCATCGGAATATACGGCGATAGCCGGTCTGAACGGTGCGGGTACCCACGGAGGATATAATAATATCGTATATCAGATAGTGGGACAGCCGTTGGGCGTATTTTACCTTCCTCATTGCGAAGGCTTGGTATCCGACGGTGAAGGAGGATATACGTATCAGATTGCCGACCTGAACGGGGGAGGGGTTAATCTGGAAGACGGAGAAGACCGCTACGTGGCAGGGCAAGCCATCCCGAAGGTTCTGTTAGGTTCGAACATCAGTTTCCGATATAAGAATATAGACATCTCGTTACAGATAAACGGCGCATTCGGACATAAGGTGTATAACGGGACTTCGCTTTCGTATATGAACATGAACAGTCTGCCCGATTATAACGTATTGGCAGAGGCTCCCAAACGGATGATAAAAGACCAGACGGCCACCGATTACTGGTTAGAGAGCGGAAACTACGTTAATTTCGATTATCTGACCGTGGGGTGGACTGTGCCTCTAAAGCCACGCCGTTTCCTGAAAGGCATACGCTTGGCGGGTACGGTCAATAACTTGGGAACCATTAGCGGATATTCAGGGCTGACCCCGCTGGTAAACTCCAGTCTGGTAGATGCCACGCTGGGAGTTGACGACAAGCGTACTTATCCTTTATTGCGTACTTATACTGTTAGTTTGAGTTTGAATTTCTAATCCGGTTATTATGAAAACTTTATCTTATTTAATTGTGCTTGTGCTTGGCGTTGCGGGAATGCTGGTTTCATGTGGTAAGTTTTTAGAAGAACATCCTCAAGATAGCCGGGATGAAGAAACCGCTTATGCTACTTTGCAGGAGCTTTATCAAAACGGGGTTTTGTCGCTTTATAATCACATAGGCGGTTATGCCGACAGTCAGGGACTGCAAGGTACGGGGCGGGGCGTTTACGACCTGAATACCTTTACCACCGATGAGGCCATCATGCCTACCCGTGGCGGAGACTGGTACGACGGTGGCTTCTGGCAGGGACTTTACCTGCACCGCTGGGGAGTTAATAACGACGCCATCTATGATACATGGGAATATCTGTATCAGGTAATCATTTTGTGTAACGGTTCGTTGGAAAAAATAAATGCCTATGCCGCTTTACATCCGAATGACGATGTAAACGCTTATATAGCCGAAGTACGTGCGTTTCGGGCTATGTTCTATTATTACACGATGGATTTGTTTGGACGGATTCCGTTGGTATTGTCGTCGGGTGATCGCGTTGGCGATGTCCGTCAGGAAGAAAGAAGCGAGGTGTTCCGTTTCATTGTCGACGAGCTTCAGGCGGCAGCTCCCTTGTTGAGTGAGGAGCATAGCAATCTGCCGGGGCTTTACTACGGAAGAATTACGCGCCCGGTGGTATATTTCCTGTTGGCAAAACTTGCCTTGAATGCCGAAATTTATTCGGATGACAACTGGACAGACGGAAACAAGCCCGATGGCAGCCAACTCTTTTTTGAGGTAGAAGGACAACAGCTTAATGCATGGGAAACGGTGAAATATTATTGTGGAAAAATAACAGCTTCCGGCTATATCTTAGAGCCTGACTATACGCAGAATTTTGCGGTGTTCAACGAGTCCTCGCGCGAAAACATCTTTGTAATACCTATGAGCAAAACGCTGTATACCAATCAGTTTATATATCTGTTCCGCTCGCGCCACTATAACCACGCGAAAGCCTACGGACTGAGTGGGGAAAACGGCTCAAGCGCAACGATAGAGGTACTGAAAACCTTCGGCTACGATACGCCCGAAGTCGACCCGCGTTTCGAATGGTGTTACTTTGCCGGTGCGGTAAAAGATTTGGATGGCAACCAGATTATGCTCGATGACGAAGTAACTCCTCTGGTATACGAGCCGTGGCAGGTGGCTCTTGATGTATCGGGAAAACCTTACGAGAAAACGGCCGGTGCTCGCATGAAGAAGTATGAGGTGGATAAAACCGGACTGAAAGACGGTAAACTGCTGGATAACGACATCGTGTTGTTCCGTTATGCCGACGTGTTACTGATGCAGAGCGAGGCACAAGTGCGCAACGGAGAAAATGGCGATACTGCACTGAACGCTGTACGGGGCAGGGCAGGTGCATCCTCTCGTCCGGCAACGTTAGCCAATTTGCTGGCAGAAAGGCAGATGGAACTGGCATGGGAAGGCTGGCGGCGTCAAGACATGATTCGTTTCGGAATATTTACGCAGGCATACAGTTTCCGTCCTCAGATAGAAAACGAAGAAAGCGGATTCACTACTGTTTTCCCGATACCGGAAAAGGTCATCACGATGAACCAATCATTGGAACAAAATATCGGATATAAGGTAACGGTCTCTTATTAATCTGTTGAATGGTAAGATGTTATGCCTTTAAGAGCATAACGTGAACCCACGTAGATTTATCCCTGCAAACACTACCGTTAGTGTTTCTATGTTCATGCGGAAGGATTACCCGGTTCTACCCATAGGGCGCATCAGTCCTATGGGTAGAATTTTAATGGGGATAATTATCTGTTGAGTGGCATAAAAAATCACGCTTGCTATGCCAAGCGGCAAAAGCAAGCGTGAAACTATTACGTTAAGTGTACGAATGACTTTATTCTACATCGTCTTCGTATCCCGGTGTTTGTTCTAACTGTTTGTCATTATTCAGGTCAGAAGTGCTTAACGGCCACAATACACGATAAGCCAAGTCTGTGCTGAGAATCGGTTCTACTACGATTTCCGGTGGTGTCTGCTGATCCCACGGAATATTGCTGACTTCTTTCATGTTGTCTGTAATAGTCAGACCGTATGCAATGTGACCCTCGTTATGGAATACTAAATGGTCTAAAGCTCCGCAATTTGCACTGACAGACATACGGCAGATGTCATACCAGCGTTGACCTTCCTGAACAAATTCTTTGTCTTTTTCATGCAGAATGGCTACTTCGTTTTCTACAAAGCTTCCAGCCGTATAGCCATACGTGTCAGCGTTCCAGTTTTCACCGTATGCTCGTTCACGGATGCGGTTCACATATCTTTCAACGGCGGAATTGTCGCCTTCCATGTTTGCTATTTCTGCTAATGACAAATATGCCAATGCCAAACGGTAAATAGGCTGGTCGCCGTTATAACATTTGAAACCGGTAGACTCTAAGATGGAACCCAAGTTCTTGCAGGCAAAAGTGCCTCGAAGCTGGGTAGCTGCTTGATCATGCCAAGAAGGAAGCAAAGTGGCGTCTCGGCGTGTATCTGCTTCATCGAACTGATACCACAAGGCGTTTGCATACTGGTAACGTTGCTGTGTACCCGGTATTTGCAAGGGATTATCCCAAAGATTTCCTTCGCTGTCGTATGCGGCTCCGATTGTGTTACCGGTAATGATACCGTAAAGGTTATTTACCGGAATGCTGTTGGTAGCTTCGTTCTCATCAAATTTGAATGCAAAGATGATTTCTTCATTTTGCTTGTTGCTTGTACTGAAAATGTCTGTAAAGTTTCCTTCCAAGTCCAATCCGTAATCAGAAATCACGTTCTCAAAGTGAGTTTTGGCTGTTGTCAGGTCGGCGGGTGTAGCCTGCTGGTCTCCAACCGTCACCTTCGCGTTCCACAGATAAACCTCTCCGGCAAGCATTTCCGTAGCTGCTTTCGACCAATAATATTTGGCATTGGCGTCGCTTCCGTTGAAATTGAAAGTGGTTTGATTACCGAAATATTCTAACGATTTGGTGATGTCTGCCTTGATTTGTGTCATGGTCTCAGAAGCCGTGGCACGTGGCATATACAAAGTACTTGGGTCATAATTACCGTTTTCTACTTCCGGAGTCAGGCGCAAAGGTACACCCCCGTATGCACGATACATTAAGAAATAATAATAAGCACGCATACCGTATGCCATACCTAAACAGTAATTTTTGGTATCTTCACTCGAAAAGTAATTGGCTGCTTCTACGTTGGCAATGAAAAGATTGACTGAAGATATCAGTCCCCAGTAACCTCCGAAGTTTCCTACACCGTAGTTGGTTTGCGATAAGTTTTGGTCTCGAAGGTATTGGTAATCAAGACTTGAACCGTCCGACCCATTGGTAGCTCTTGTATAAGCCCCACCTCTCAGTTCGCCGTAAACAATGACAGACTGAAAACAATACCCACGGAAGGCTGACATTTGGGCACTTAAATTTCCGATAGCTTGCGCTTCTGTTTGCCAGAAGTTGCCTGCTCCATAGTAGTCAATAGGAGACAAGTCCAGCCAATCAGAGCATGAACTCAATCCCATGCCTGCGCTCAGCAAGGCTGCAGAGAATACATTGAATAATTTATTTCTTTTCATATTGTAATTTCTGTGTTAGATAAACGTTTGTTAGAATGTAATGTTAAGACCGAAAAGTACGGTACGAGGCAGTGCGTATGTACCTCCGTAACCTCCAGTATTTCCGTTGGTATACTGGATGCGGTCAGGGATGGCACAAGAGCTGCTTGTCCAATAGCCAAGATTCTGACCGGTTACAGATACTGTCAGCCCCTGACAATAGAACTTCTGGCAGATGTTTTTCGGCAAAGTGTAAGATAATTGCAGTTCGCGTAGAGCCAAATAATTACCTTTTGTTACCCAAAATTCTGAAGTACGTACATAGTTGTTCGTACCTAACTGGTCTGCCCATACATAGCGCGGGTATTTTGCATTTGGATTCTCCGGTGTCCATGAATCCCAAATATCGGTTGTCATGTTATATTCTCCTTGTGCACAACCATTAATCCATTGGCGCATACCGTCGTAGCTTTCAAATCCTAAGCCAAAGTCTGTACGGAGGTAGAGTGAGAGGCCTTTCCAACTGAACGTTGTGTTGAAACCGCCATTCCATTTCGGGGTGTACCGACCGATAACCTTTTGGTCATACGAAGTGATGACACCGTCGCCGTTGATATCTTGATACATCAAATCGCCGGGAGCCAATTCATAAGCGGTTCCTGTCCACTTGGCATCCACTAATTTCTGATATCCTTTCTGACCTGAGTAAACGGCGATGCTTTGCGACATGTCGCAATAACCATCTACTAAATCATTTTCCGAACGTACCATCTTGTCTACACCGTAGCCAACGATAACATCATACGGGGTTTCGCCTTCTTGAAGACCGCCTACATACATTGTTTTATCCCCGTTGCCGGTATAGATTTGAGTTGCTCCTTGACGGTTCTTTTCCAGACCGTTGTATGGCAATTCTACTACTGTGTTTTTATTGTATGCGATGTTTGCACCCAATGTCCAAGTGATGTCTTTTCTTTTAAGTAAGTTGGCGTTGATATCTATTTCGATACCCCGGTTGCGGAATTTACCATTGTTGTTGGTAATAGAACTCCAACCCGTAGTAGGTGGCAAAGGCAGAGATGCATATTTGTCAGACGTAACACGGTCATAGAATGTGAAGCCTAAGGTAAACCGGTTATTCAGGAATCCTAAATCCAATCCGACTTCGGCCGTGCGGGTCTTTTCCCAACGGAGGTCAGGATTAGGAAGCGTGCTCAACCGGAAACCGACATTATTGTTGTATCGGTTAGAACCGTATTGGCCATGCAAGGTATAAATGCCGATATAATCAGTATCAATACTACCGTTTATACCAAAGCTGGCGCGCAACTTACCGTAGTTCATGATATCACGCAAAGGTGCATAGAAGTCTTCACTTGAGAATACCCAACCTGTAGATACACCGGGGAAGAAGCCCCAACGGTTGTTGATGAGGCGTGAATAACCATCTTCACGGAATGTAAATGCAAGAATGTAACGTTCTTTATAGTCGTATTGAGCACGTCCGAAGAATGACATGATACGTTCGCGGGTATGCTCTGTATCTGTTGAACGCTTGCCTGCTTCAGTAGAGGTATATCCCAAATCTCCAAAGTCGTCAGTAGGTGCTTCTTGTCCGGCAGCATAAATGTATTTGTATTGCTTGTCCCAAAACTCTGTACCTGCCATTACACTTACATTATGGTCACCGAACTGCTTATCGTAATTGGCAACGATATTGTAAGTTTGGTTGAAATAACGGTAGAATGTAGCACTTGAAGCACGTGTGGTGTTCAAACCGCTCTCACCGGCATTCTGATAGTAATCTTTGTTGAACGATTCGCCTACAAATTCGCTGAAACTCCATGCCATTGTACCTCTCAGTGTGAAACCGTCGAACAAGTTTGCCTGCAATGTTTGAGTCATGTTGAACTTGTCTGTTTGATTGTTGCGCTGGAATTTGTCTGCTTGGTAAGACCAGTTTCCATTCGTGCGGTCAATACCGATCAAAGGATTTCCCTCTTCATCTTCCAAACGGATGGTGGCAGGCACCGTTAGGATACGGCCGAAGTAGTATGAGTCGAAGCTGCTTCCGTATGTATCTGCCAACAGTCCGGGACCTTGTTCCCAGTTTGCACGGTTGTAATTGAAGATGGAGCTGGCTTCTAACCATTTTGTCAGTTTATAGTTTCCCGTAAATGAGAATGAATATCTCTTGTAAAAAGAATTGATGGGAAGACCTTCGGCATCATAATATCCTAAGCCTGCATAATATTTTCCCCGTTCGTTACCGCCTGAAAAACTCAGGTTATATTCTTGGGATATGGCAGGACTGTTGATGTTATAGTCTTCAATGTTTGTATCTTTGAATAAGATTTTTCCATCGCTGACGGGGTCGTCCATGACGCGCCATCCGTGGTTGTTTATCAAGTCTAACTGGTAGTCGGAACCTGTGTAACCTAAGATATTATATTGGCTGCTGGGAGTCAGTTCTGTTGCTCCTGTAGACATCGGGCGGGAGGTAGAACTTAAATTGGCTGCGGGCGCCCACGGAGTTTCGGCATGTGCCCTGCGCATCCAATAAATATATCCTTCCGTATCCATCATATCGTAAGCAGGAGTATAATATTGTGCACCCACTTTCATGTTGAAGTTTACCTGAGCTTTACCTTCTTTACCTTGTTTCGTTGTGACTAAGATTACACCATTGGCAGCGCGTGCACCGTAAATGGCAGTAGCACCGGCATCTTTCATAATCTCCATCGATTCGATGTCATTGGAGTTTAAGTCACTTAAACCGTCTGTGCGGATTTGTCCGTCTACCACAACCAATGGCTCGCCTGAACCGTCATAACTTGTACCACCACGGAGAGTAATGGTGGGAGTAGAGCCGGCAAAACCGGAAGATTGTTGGACTTTCAAGCCGGAAACCGCACCTACCAATGCCTGTGCAGGGTCGCCATACGAACCTACTGTCAATGTCTCTTCTGAAACTGATGATACAGAGTTGGTCAGTTTTCCGCGTTTCTGTTTTACGCCGTAGGCCAATACCACTACTTCATCAAGCGTTTTAACGTCTTCTTGCAGAGTGATTTGCAAAGGTTTTCCTGTCCATTTAACTTCTTGTGGTGTAAAACCGATATAGCTGACTACGATAATGTCTCCCTGTTTTACGCCAGATAATGTGAAATTACCGTCCATATCGGTAATAACACCGTTTGTTGTGCCCTTGACTACTACGGAGGCACCGATGGCAACTTCGCCGTTGGCATCTTTTACAACACCTGTACAAGTACCGGATTGTTGCGTCATATTTATTTCGTCTACCCTCATTTCGGCAGGCGTAGCATTGGCTGTTCCTACTGATAATGCACCGAGGAACGGCACCATAACAATTAAACTGTATTTTTTGCGCATAAATTTCATGATATTTAGATTCTCATTAAAATGAAGTTGATATATGGACTCGATCGAATCCGGGAAATAAGGAAAGCAGTTGTTAGGTCATAGGCATAGGTTTTAAAGTTTAACATAAATTTTATCGGTTTAATTAGCTTTAATTGATAAACTTTGCAATATTAATAAACTTTTTACGTATAAACAAAATTGTTATGCGGTTTTTTTATGAAGTCATGGTGTTTTATGAGTTTAGGTTGATAAAGCACCTTAAAATCAGAGTTCCTTTGAATTTTCTGGTAAGGTGATTTAGACAGCTCCATATTGGACTTGTATTTCACTTTTACGGCTTGGCAGGAAGCCTGAAAAACGCTAACGGTAGAACCTGTTGACTCTCCGAATAGAAATGGTCAACTCTTCCGCATGGAATGAGTTACACTAACGGTAGCGTTTTTCGGTCATTTTGATGTTAATAATAATGTATAGGATGGAGTACGGTTTCTTACTTCTGTTTCTGGATATTGACTGCGTTGTCAAGAATAAAGTTATGTTATATAATTCTGATACCAGAATCATGTTGGAATACGAATATAAAACAGCCTCTGAGCACGATAAATTGAATAAATTCTTATTTTTCCATAGTTATTTCTTCTTTATTTCCTTATTTTTTGTTTATTTTTGCCCGCAAAATATAAAACCATTTTTATAACCCATATATGGCTAATTTAATAAAATTACGTAAAGGCTTAGACATAAATCTGAAAGGAAAAGCTACAGCCGAGGTTATGTCTGTGAAAGAGCCGGGATTCTACGCTTTGTGTCCTGACGACTTTACGGGTGTAACTCCAAAAGTGGTAGTGAAAGAACAGGAGTATGTGATGGCCGGAGGACCCTTGTTTATTGACAAGAATCATCCTGAAGTGAAATTTGTTTCGCCCGTAAGTGGCGTAGTAACAAGCGTTGAGCGCGGAGCTCGCCGTAAAGTGATGAGTATTACCGTTGAAGCAGCACCGGAACAAGATTTCGAAGAGTTTGGAAAGAAAAACGTGGCTTCAATGGATGGGGATGCTGTGAAGGCAGCTTTGCAAGACGCCGGAATGTTTGCTTTTATCAAGCAGCGTCCTTACGACGTGATAGCTGATCCTACTGTGGCTCCGAGAGCTATTTTTGTTTCTGCATTCGACAGTAATCCGTTGGCGCCTGATTTTGAGATTGCCTTGAAAGGAGAAGAGGCTCATTTCCAGACAGGACTTGATGCGCTGGCTAAAATAGCTACAACGTATTTAAGCATCAGCGTGAATCAGAAAAGCGCAGCTCTGACGCAAGCTAAACACGTAACGCTTACGGTGTTCGACGGACCACATCCGGCAGGAAATGTGGGTGTGCAGATTAATCATATCGCACCGGTCAATAAAGGAGAAACCGTATGGACTATTGATCCGCAGGCGGTTATTTTTATTGGCAGGTTGTTTAATACGGGACGGGTAGACTTGACCCGTACGGTTGCAATTACGGGTTCGGAAGTGAAGAAACCGGCTTATTGCAAATTAAAAATAGGGGCTTTGCTGACAGACGTATTGGCCAATAATGTAAACAAGGATAAAGAGTTGCGCTATATCAGTGGCAATCCGTTGACGGGAAAACAAATTCCGGCAAACGGCTTCTTGGGCGCTTTTCACAGTCAGGTAACCGTGATTCCGGAAGGAAGCGACATTCATGAAATGTTGGGTTGGATAATGCCCCGCTGCGACCAGTTCAGCGTAAATCACTCTTATTTCAGCTGGCTGATGGGCAAGAAGAAAGAATATGTATTGGATGCCCGTGTGAAAGGCGGTGAACGCCACATGATAATGTCGAATGAATACGACAAGGTGCTCCCGATGGATATTCTTCCTGAATACCTGATAAAAGCAATCATCGCAGGAGATATCGACCGCATGGAGCAGTTGGGTATTTACGAAGTGGCTCCTGAGGATTTCGCATTGTGTGAGTTCGTTTGTTCGTCAAAGATGGAGTTGCAGCGTATTGTCCGCGAGGGCTTGGATATGCTTCGCCGTGAGATGTGTTAACAGATGTGTTTTTGAGTGATATTAAATTGATTTGTTGGATTGATGCTCAAAAACGGTAAATTACAAACTAAATAATAATGAAAGCATTAAGAAATTATCTCGATAAGATAAAGCCGAACTTTGAAGAGGGAGGCAAATACCATGCTTTTCGTTCTGTATTCGATGGTTTTGAAACATTTTTGTTCGTGCCGAATACAACATCGAAAACGGGTACGCATATCCACGATGCGATTGATAGCAAGCGTATCATGTCGTTCGTGGTCATAGCATTGATGCCGGCATTGCTGTTCGGTATGTATAACGTAGGCTACCAGCACTACCATGCTACGGGCGTGGAAGGCAGCTTTTGGGAAATGTTCGGTTACGGCTTTTTGGCTGTATTGCCTAAAATCATCGTTTCCTATGTGGTAGGATTGGGTATTGAGTTCGTAGTGGCTCAATGGAAAAAAGAAGAAATTCAGGAAGGTTTCTTGGTGTCAGGTATGTTGATACCGATGATTGTACCGGTCGACTGTCCGTTGTGGATGCTTGCCGTGGCTACCGCTTTCTCTGTAATCTTCGCAAAAGAAGTCTTTGGTGGTACAGGTATGAATATCTTCAACCCGGCTTTGATTACCCGTGCATTCTTGTTTTTCGCTTATCCTACAAAGATGTCAGGTGACACGGTATGGGTGTCGGGCGACAGCATTTTCGGTCTGGGAAAAACGGTCGACGGATTGACGGCAGCTACCCCGCTGGGTATAGCTAAGGTTGCCGAGTGTCCGGAATTCTCTTGGGACATGGTTACGGGTCTGATACCGGGTTCTATCGGTGAGACCAGCGTGATAGCCATTGCCATCGGAGCCGTTATCCTGCTGTGGTCAGGCGTGGCAAGTTGGAAAACCATGCTGTCTGTCTTCGTGGGAGGTGCGCTGATGGGCTGGATTTTCAACACGATTGGTCCGGATACCTACATTGCCCAAATGCCGTGGTACGAACACTTGTGCTTGGGAGGCTTCTGCTTCGGAGCTGTATTCATGGCTACCGACCCTGTTACGTCTTCACGTACTGAAAACGGTAAGTTTGTTTACGGTTTCTTAATCGGTGCGATGGCAATCATCATCCGCGTTCTGAATCCGGGCTATCCTGAAGGTATGATGCTGGCAATCTTGTTGATGAACATTTTTGCTCCGCTGATTGACTATGTAGTAGTGCAGAATAATATTTCACGCCGTGCTAAACGTGCTATGTCTAACAAATAAAAACCGAATACAATGAATACCAATAGTAACTCTTATACTATCGTTTATGCTTCGGTACTGGTTGTTATCGTAGCATTCTTACTGGCTTTTGTCAACTCTTCTCTGCGCGACCTTCAAGGAAAAAATGTAGAGCTGGATACGAAAAAGCAGATTCTGTCTGCATTGAACATCAGAGAGGTGCAGGATGCAGAAGCTGAATTTGCCAAAGTAGTAAAAGCAGATATGGTTGTAGCCGAAGACGGAACACTGAAACCTTACGAGGGAACTTTTGTTACGGGCTATGAAAAAGAATATAAGGAAAACGGCCGCGCCCATCTGTTTGTGTGTGAAATAGACGGAAAGGCTAAGTATGTCATCCCTGTTTACGGTACAGGTCTTTGGGGGGCTATCTGGGGCTATGTGGCTCTGAACGAAGATAAGAATACCGTTTACGGAACTTATTTCTCTCACGCATCAGAAACTCCGGGACTTGGAGCCGAAATTGCAACAGAACATTTCCAGAATGAGTTTAAAGATAAAAACGTGATGGAAGGCGGTGCAATCGGTCTGGGCGTAGTAAAGAATGGAAAGATTGAAAAACCGGAATATCAGGTAGACGGTATATCCGGAGGTACAATCACTTCGTTGGCGGTAGACCAAATGCTGAAAAACTGCATGGGACAGTATACCAAATTTTTAACGATTAAAGAATAAAGTGAGGAGGAAATTACATGGGAAGTTTATTTTCATCTAAAAACAAAGAAGTATTTTCAACTCCGATAAGCATGAATAACCCTGTAACTGTTCAGGTGCTGGGTATTTGTTCGGCATTGGCAGTAACCTCTAAGCTGGAGCCTGCCATTGTAATGGGACTTTCTGTAACGATTATCACGGCGTTTTCTAACGTGGTTATTTCATTGATTCGTAAAACAATCCCTAATCGTATTCGTATTATCGTGCAGTTGGTTGTAGTGGCAGCGTTGGTAACAATCGTGAGCGAAGTATTGAAAGCATTTGCCTACGATGTCAGCGTTCAGTTGTCTGTATACGTAGGTTTGATTATCACCAACTGTATCTTGATGGGACGTTTGGAAGCCTTTGCGATGGCTAACGGCCCGTGGGAATCTTGCTTGGACGGACTTGGAAACGGATTGGGTTATGCCAAGATTCTGGTTATCGTAGCGTTTATCCGTGAATTATTAGGTTCGGGAACACTGCTGGGCATCAATATCCTGAATTACGATGCAATCAAAGAAGCCGGTTATGTAAATAACGGTTTGATGCTGATGCCGCCTATGGCATTGATTATCGTAGCTTGCCTTATTTGGTATCAGCGTGCAAAACACCCGGAATTGCAAGATAAGGAATAATATTAAGGAAAGGAAAGTATTATGGAACATTTTATAAGTTTATTGGTCCGCTCTATATTCGTGGACAACATGATTTTTGCATTCTTTCTCGGTATGTGTTCCTACCTTGCCGTATCGAAGAATGTAAAGACTGCTATCGGATTGGGTATTGCCGTAACCTTCGTACTGGTGGTTACGCTGCCGGTTAACTACCTGCTTCAAACCAAAGTGCTTGCTGCCGACGGCATCTTGGGTATCGACTTGAGCTTCTTGAGCTTCATCCTCTTTATTGCGGTTATCGCTGCGATTACCCAGTTGGTAGAAATGGTGGTAGAGCGTTTCAGCCCTTCACTCTATGCTTCGTTGGGTATCTTCTTGCCGCTGATCGCCGTTAACTGCGCCATCATGGGTGCTTCTCTGTTTATGCAGCAGCGCATCAACCTGACTCCTTCCGACCCTAAGTACATCGGCGACATTTGGGATTCTATCTCTTACGCACTGGGTTCAGGTATCGGATGGATGCTGGCTATCGTGGGTTTGGCTGCCATCCGTGAAAAAATGGCTTACTCAAACGTGCCGGCTCCCTTGCGGGGATTGGGTATCACGTTTATTACCGTAGGCTTGATGGCTATGGCATTTATGTGTTTCTCTGGTTTGAACATCTAATAACGAAAGGAATAAGACAATGGACATGAATTTTATTTTAGCAAGCATTGGAGTATTCCTCGTGACTATTCTTGTGCTGGTAGTTATCTTGTTGGTAGCTAAGAAATTCTTGGTTACTTCAGGAAAGGTGAAACTGACTATCAATGGCGAAAACCAACTGGAGGTTGAATCCGGCTCTACGCTGCTGAATACGTTGGCGGTTAACAATATCTTTTTGTCGTCGGCTTGTGGCGGTAAAGGTTCTTGCGGACAATGCAAGTGTCAGGTAGTTGAAGGGGGCGGTGAGATTCTTCCTTCTGAAGTGAGCCATTTCAGCCGTAAACAGCAGAAAGACCATTGGCGTTTGGGCTGTCAGGTAAAAGTGAAAGGCGATTTGTCGATAAAAGTGCCCGAATCAGTGATGGGAGTAAAAGAGTACGAATGTACCGTTATCTCAAACAAGAACGTGGCTACGTTTATCAAAGAGTTCAAAGTGCAGTTGCCTAAAGGGGCACACATGGACTTTATTCCGGGTTCTTACGCCCAAATCAAGATTCCTGCATTTACGATGGACTATGACAAGGATATCGACAAGGCTCTGATTGGCGATGAATACCTGCCTGCATGGAAGAAGTTTAACATGTTCTCGCTGAAGTGTGTGAACCCCGAACCTACGATTCGTGCTTACTCAATGGCAAACTATCCTGCCGAAGGCGATGTGTTTATGCTGACGGTACGTATTGCCACTCCGCCGTTTAAACCCGACCGTAGCGGATTCATGGATGTTAATCCGGGTATCGCTTCTTCTTATATCTTTACGCTGAAACCCGGCGATAAGGTGCTGATGAGTGGACCTTACGGAGATTTCCATCCTATCTTCGACTCGAAGAAAGAAATGATTTGGGTAGGTGGTGGTGCCGGTATGGCTCCGTTGCGCGCTCAGATTATGCACATGACTCGTACACTGAACACTCACGACCGCGAAATGCACTACTTCTACGGTGCGCGTGCGCTGAACGAAGTGTTCTATTTGCAAGACTTCTTGCAGTTGGAAAAAGACTTCTCAAACTTCCACTTCCATTTGGCGTTAGACCGTCCGGACCCGGCTGCCGACGCTGCGGGCGTAAAATATACCGCCGGATTTGTTCATCAGGTTATGTATGAAACTTATCTGAAGAATCACGAAGCTCCGGAAGACATTGAATACTACATGTGTGGTCCCGGCCCGATGTCGAAAGCTGTGGTTAACATGCTGGATAGTCTGGGTGTTGATCCCGCTTCAATTATGTATGATAATTTTGGAGGTTAATAATATTTTATTCCAATTAGTGAAAACTCCTGCCATTCCGGTAGGAGTTTTTTTTATTGCCGGGGGAGCAATCTTTAAAGCCGGCAGGATGCGAAACGAAACGTTCCTGTCCGGTAAAAGTACAAAAAGAAATAAGCGTTGTTATACATCGAAAAACACTACCGTTAGTGTTGGTCATCCCTAACGGATGAGTTGCCCGGTTCTACCCATAGAAATTGTCGGTTTGTCGGGTAGAATTTTTATAGGCTACAGATAAGTCCGGATAGACGTTTTGATGACTTAGAGCCTGTTTAAATTTTCCGATTAAGTATTTTTATCCGCCCCTTTTTGAGTTTGTTTCCGGTCTGTTTCCCCGTTTTTACTCGTCAGATAGCCCGCTATCCTCCTCGTAAAAGCCGAAAAACAACCTCGAAAACAATTCTCAAACTGAGGCAGAGCAAAATTTAAACAGGCTCTTAATGGCAGGATTGGATGACGGATGGAAGCCGTGTTTGATACGGGCATAAAAAAAGGGAATCTTCCCAGACTCCCAATCTTCATTAACCTTAAATCTAATACCATGAAAAACACGATGCAAAAGTAATGTTTTTATGTTATCAAACATAACAATGAAATAGAAAAGTGTTTTTTATTAACACTTTTTATATCTG
>ENA-OXEE01000014-OXEE01000014.1-human-gut-metagenome-genome-assembly--contig:-NODE-14-length-114731-cov-23.5504_pt1 | contig 114731 bp, 86 predicted proteins | sample MGYA00249824_ERZ652242 | MGnify/ENA primary metagenome ERZ652242 (study PRJEB26925, sample SAMN05826943) | human gut metagenome | biome: ENVO:2100002; feature: ENVO:00000062; material: ENVO:00002003... | reverse complement strand
GTCGGCAGCGTCAGATGTGTATAAGAGACAGGAAGTAAACATCATCTCATCAAACATCAATACATTAATCACATTCTGTTTGGACTTGTAAATATATTCATAGAAAGCATATCTGTATTTCATAATAAGCTGATAAATCAAGAATTTGCCGTTATCCGATCTTTTTGATAAATCGACCTCACCAAAGTATAGTGATTTATAAGAACCATCTTTTTTAATCATTACCAAGCAATTATTAAAGATTTCCCTTACTACTACATATTCAAAACTAAATATATCTTTTAGGATAATATCTCGTTCTTCTTCAAATATCTCATCCCGTTTATACCCTGCTAACATTACGTTTTCTATGAGTAAGGGTTTATCAAAATAATAACGGAACATAGGAACAAAATCAATATCATTGATCACTATATCTTTAGCTTTAGAATAATTCAACAAATAGAAATCCGACAACTCTTTGATTTCATGTTGTTCGAATAAACTCTTTATCAGTTCCCGATAAGACAATGGTGTTTCGTTCTCATGAAATAAATTCAAGAATAGCTTGTTTTCCCGTTGATTGACAGCTATGGGCAATGGATTAGGCAAGACTTTCCTTAATATCAAGGATTGGAATTTGTCAAGTAACAAAGCTTCTTCAAAGGAGATGCGACCAGAAAGTCCTTCATCCATGCAAGCTGTCCGATGAACAAGAAATAGTTTTTTATCATTCAAACCATTCAAGAATCCACTTACCCCATAAAGAATTCCATTTACTGTTTTATTAAATTCGCCCTTGTTATATAGTTTATCTTTTAAATAGCAATCGTGAGCTTTTTTATAATCATTCAATGAAACACTCCGCAAATAAATACTAATGTATTCATCATCTTTCAATTGATCGATAAGTACAATCTTCTTTTCATCAGCTTGTTCTCTGATAAAGTTTTCTAGCTCTTTCAATATGATGCCACAAATTGATTCAAAACTAACAATTCGTTGTTGCTCTTCTAAAGGGCATAATTTCCTTGCATTCTCAAAATAGAACGGAAGTAATTTGCAAATCTTTTCACCTTTTATTCCTGGTATCTTTTCATTTGTTAATGACTTCTTTTTAAATACGACAGCATAAGGTGAGCATGAAAATATCTGACTGCTTTTATCCAGCACTTTATTCATAGAAGTCCCTACACGCTTTACTTCTTCTTCAAGAGCAGTAATCTCTGAAATAGGAATAGAACTTTCTGAATCATTTGTCTTCAAATACAAATAATCTTGTCCATACACGCCGTTCTCATTAACCCAATTACCTGCTTCATCTATATCCACAAATATATATAGACCTCCATTAGGCTTTAGGTTCCTCTGCATTATATCCGGACAATCCTCTATAATGTCTTTAGTAAAGTTAATAATTTCTCGTATCATAATCATTCTTTTTTATTCCGCAACCCTCAAACATCCGAACCCTTGCGAGTTCAGCGATCCTACTCCACCTTCATACATCAGCCGCATCAACTCTACAGGAGCTTCCATTTCCAACTTACACATAAACCCTCGGACTCTTGTCTCTTCGGGCATGCCTGCTTTCACTTTTATCAATGCCGATTTAGGCGTGTCGAGCACCTTCATCTTACATTCGGAAAACGTATATGAACAATCTTTCCCATAAAACAATTTGTATTTGTCGAACAAGCCGTTAAACAACAGGAAAGAAGCACGAGCGTCTGTTGGCGACAGATAATCCATCTTCCCATCGGAACGACGGAGTTTCAAACAAAGAGGCGACATCGTAGCGAAAACCATCCTTTCGGAATAATTTGGTTCGGGCATAACCTCTACACTGCGCACGATGAACTGCACTACCGACTTAGTGTCTCCTATCTCGAACACCTGATCTTGAAAAACGCCTTGAATAAATTTCTCGGTGCTTTTTTCGGGCAAGAAACCGACCTGCCACTCAACAGTATCCGAAAATATCTGCAACCGTTCCGTATCACGAAGTATCCGGAAATTTTCTATCTTGAATCGCGAATAAACAAACAGCTTGAAAGTCTTTCCGCTCTCCAATCGAAAACCATTATCGTGAAGCCAAGAGGCATACGCCTCATCTGCACCCGACAATATCTTGTAGATAGCAGCAGACTGCTCGTATTGGTAATTAATTGGAAGCATTCCACCAAAAGCACGCTTGTTCACCTCTAATATCAATTTAAAACGCATATCTTACAATATTTTTAATTCCACATTCATATTCAGCTTCAAAAAATCGGCATCACACAAGCCTTCGGCTATGCCTCTGCGGCAAATTTCATCACATCGACCGGGCTTGTCATCAAACGGATAGGCACCCCAACCGTCTTCCATCTTGTTCTGGTTTATCACGTCATCAAAAAGATGATTGTAATACGCTTCGGTTATCACACCCAAGTCTTTCGCACGATGAACGATAGCGGCGACAGAAATGCCGTATATCGTTTTCAACTCTGTCAATTCTTCTAAAGCAAACGCCGAGCGTTTCTTCCCTATATGGCAGAAGAAAGCCTCTTTCGGGAAAAGTAATGCTGCCGCAAAACGGTTACAAAGACGTTCCTTCATTTTTTCTGTACAATCCTCCAATTCAGTGAAAAGAATATGAGCCAACTCATGCAGGGCAGTAAAACGTTTCCGGTCTACTTTCACATCCTTTCTCAATGCGATGAAAGGAATTTTCTGATTCGCCCATCCGCTTACTCCGTCAAGGCCTTCTTCCATATCGAACTCTATCACTTTGATGCCCGCACGTTCTAACATACGGCAGATGTATGGAATAGAATCAATGCCAAGTTTCCATTTTTTCCGGATAAACAGAGCCGCTTCTTCCATGCTTTCCATCGTTACTGGATAATCTTTAGGAAAAGGAGAACGGAATATTGAGGACAAGCCTAATCTTTTTTCAACGCCTAAATACTTTTCCAAACAATATATAATGTTATTTTTAACTACCGATTCGATTTTGGCTGGCATATTTTGCCCGCGTCTGAAATTCCAACTTGCTGTCACATACACAGACGACGGTACAGATTCACGCAAATCAACCCTATAAATCTTCGACAAAGCTGAAAGCACTGCAGGAGACGGAGACATAAGCCCACGCTCGTATTTCGAAATAGCTTGCTTGGTAACCATTCCGTCTAATTTTGTAGCCACTTCATCAAGTGTCAACCCCTGCATTGTCCTCAATATTCTCAATCTATTCATAATGCATTCAAGTACAATATATTTTCGGTTTACAAAAATATAAAAGTTTGTAGAATTAATCAACCTTTCAAGTGCTGTTTCTTAACTGTTTTAAAACATAAGCACTTACATTTCTACAAAAAAGCAAAGGCATGTGAAATGAGTATGTGAAACAACCCATTGCACATGCCTTTTTATGGCATCTTATGAATATCTCTTTATTTTAGGAGAATACAATGTGATTTTAAATGGTTAACAATCTGTTTCCTGCCAGCTCCCTTTTACGGTTTCCGTCCCAAAACCGTACGGTTTTCGAACCAAGAACGTACGGTTTCCGAACCAAAAACATACGGTTTTGGGATGGAAACCATAAAAAGGAAGCATCTGCAAAGATAATACAACCCAGCCTCGAAGTTAAATGTATCAGGGTTTATTTAAATGCCTCTCCCTCAACTGAACAACAGCATCACATTCAGCACCGAGACCACGATAGCGATGGTGTAGAGCACGAAGGTGCTCCAACGGGAATTGACGTACTGCCCCATTACACGGCGGGAGGAAGTAAGCCCTACTTGAAGAAAGACAGTGAAAGGAAGCTGCACGCTTAATGCCATTTGTGAGATAATCAGCCCTTGAAAGGGGTCGCTGATGAAGAAGATAATCAGCAAAGCGACTCCTAAAGAGAGCAAGATACCTACACGGGAGTGTATATCCTTGATGTGATAGGACTCGCCGAACATACCGGCGAAGATAGAACCTGCTGCCATACCGCTGGTAACGGTAGACGAAAGCCCTGCCATCAATAATGCCAAAGCAAAAATAGTACCTGCCTGACTGCCCAATAAGGGGTCAAGCAAGGATTTGGCTTGTTGCAACTCCTCCACATGTACGCCATTTGCAAAGAACGTAGAGGCAGCCAAGAGAATCATCGCGCTATTTATCGCCCAACCTACACCCATTGAGAACAACGTATCGTAGAACTCATATTTCAACAGGCGGCGGATAGAACGCTCGTCTCCTTTATTATATTCGCGGCTCTGTACCACCTCCGAATGCAAGAAGAGGTTGTGCGGCATCACCACCGCACCTAATACACTCATAATAATAAGCAGGCTGCCTTCGGGAATGCTTGGCACCACCCATGAACGAGCCGCCAAATGCCAGTCGATATCTACCAAGAAGAGTTCGTAAAGGAAAGAAAGCCCGATGACGGACACAAAACCGATAATGGCACGCTCGATGCGTCTGTAGGAATTGGTGAATAACAAGATGATGACCAATACCGTTGTTATTAAAGCACCCCAAACGATAGGCATTCCCAACAACATCTGCAAGGCTATGGCTCCTCCCAATATCTCGGCAAGCGATGTGGAGATAGAGGCAAGTACCGCACTGCCCAATATAGGGAGAGACAACCAACGAGGCGCATACTTCTCGGCAGCCTCACTCAAACATAGACCGGTTACGATGCCTAGGTGTGCCACATTATGCTGGAGCACGATAAGCATCACCGTAGAGAGTGTAACTACCCATAACAGCGTATACCCGAATTCTGACCCTGCAGCAAAATTCGAAGCCCAATTGCCCGGGTCGATAAACCCTACCGTCACCAACAATCCGGGACCGATATATTTAAAGAAATCCAATCCACCCAAATACCGCTGGTGGTCTTTCCGTTTCAATTCGTTGAGTAATTTCGTTAGCATAATAGTATGTATTTATTATTCACCACAGATTACACAGATTTAATTGATTATGAATAAATAATGGTATATTATAGTGGCTACACTTTTAATTATTTAAATCTGTGTCATCTGTGGTGTTCTTCATTCGTCTTCAAAAACAAAATCCAGTTTCAGTTGGTTCTCGTCCGTCTTCCGCTTCGGCTTCGGAAGCAAGAGACGGCGCACGCCTTGTGGCCCCAATTCGTGGATGGTCTTTTCGGGCAGTTCGTGGCACGTGATGAAGTAACGCGCCTTCTTCATCACTGCCCCCATCTGCTTCAATTCGTAGAAACCAATGCGGGAGAAACGGCGAGACATCACAATCATCTTTGCCGACTTCACCCCGATGCCCGGCACACGGAGCAACATCTCATAATCAGCCGTCTGGATATTAACAGGAAAGAACTCGGGGTGCTTTAACGCCCATGCCAACTTAGGGTCTATCTCCATATCGAGGTCGGGTGAAGCATCGTCTACCAACTCGTCTACCGTAAACTGATAATACCGCAAGAGCCAATCTGCCTGATAGAGACGGTTCTCTCGCACCAGCGGAGGCTGTTTCAGGAGTGGCAGACGCTTATCGTAGGTATTGACCGCCACATATCCCGAATAATACACCCGCTTCATGGTGGGCTGGCGGTAAAGTGCCGAAGATACCCGGAGGATGTCCTTGTCCGTCTCGCTCGTAGCACCCACTATCATCTGCGTGCTCTGCCCTGCCGGCACGAAACGTGGTGCATGGCGGTGGCGCTTACGCTCTTCTGCACTCTCCAACACTCCTTGCTGGATATAGCGCATCGGCAGATAGACGCTTCGGTGGTCTTTCTCCGGTGCCAAAAGTTTCAGGTTCTTTTCAGTAGGGATTTCCAAGTTCACGCTCATACGGTCGGCATAAAGTCCGGCTTCATGTACCAGTTCTTCACTCGCTCCGGGAATGCTTTTTAGGTGGATATATCCATTGAAACGGTGCTTCAGGCGGAGGTCTTTCGCTACCCTTACCAAGCGTTCCATGGTATAATCGGGATTACGCACTACGCCCGAACTCAAAAACAATCCCTCGATGTAGTTGCGCCGGTAGAACTCCATAGTCAAGTCGACCAGTTCGGTCACCGAAAGCGTGGCACGCGGAATGTCGTTGCTCACGCGGTTGATGCAATAGGCACAATCGTAGATGCAATAATTGGTCAGCATGATTTTCAGCAACGAGATGCACCGCCCGTCTTCGGCAAAGCTATGGCAGATGCCGATGCCGCCCACCGTATTGCCCACGCCTCCCTTCGTATTGCGGCGCACCGTGCCGCTCGATGCGCACGACACATCGTATTTCGCCGATTCGGCAAGCACTTTCAGTTTATGTAACACCTGTTCGTTCATCCGAAATCACCAATTATTTAGAATCATTTCAAATCCAAAGATACGGAGAGTTTCCGGTTTATGCAAACATTCTAAACTATCAACCGAAATATTTTGTACCTTTGCACCCGATTAAACTAAACAATACGATATGTGGTTATTATTAGCGTTCTGCTCGGCGGCGTTGCTGGGCTTTTATGATGTATTCAAGAAGAAATCACTCAACGGGAACGCGGTGCTTCCCGTACTGGCTCTGAACACGTTGTTCTCCAGCCTCATCTTTATCCCGTTTATCCTGATTTCCCGCTTTTATCCTTCGGCATTGCAAGACACCATTTTCTTCGTGCCCGAAACGGGTGGATGGGAAACCCATAAATACATCCTCCTGAAATCAGTCATAGTACTCTCATCTTGGACTTTCGGCTATTTCGGCATGAAACACTTGCCTTTGACTATCGTGGGACCAATAAACGCCACGCGACCCGTAATGACACTTGTGGGTGCACTGCTCATCTTCGGCGAACGGCTGAACCTGTATCAATGGATTGGTGTGATGCTGGCAATAGTATCGTTTTTTATGTTAAGTCGTTCGGGAAAAAAGGAAGGAATCAATTTCGAACACAACCGTTGGGTATGGTTCGTGGTGCTGGCAGCTCTACTAGGCGCGGTAAGCGGACTATACGATAAATACCTAATGGGGATGTTCAATAATATGGTGGTACAAGCATGGTATAACATCTACCAACTTTTCATGATGGGAGGCATCCTGCTTTTCTTGTGGCTTCCGAAGCGCAAGACCAGCACCCCTTTCCACTGGGACTGGTGTATCCCGCTGATTTCCATCTTCCTGTCGGCGGCAGACTTCGTATATTTCTATGCATTGGGAATGGACGAGTCGATGATTTCCATTGTATCCATGGTGCGCCGGGGAAGTGTAGTGGTATCGTTCCTCTTCGGAGCAATGTTGTTCCGCGAAAAGAACTTGCGAAGCAAAGCCATTGACCTCGCCTTAGTACTTATCGGTATGTTCTTCCTGTACTTAGGAAGCCGATAGGGTTCTTTAGTTAATAGTTAATAATGAATAACGGGAATATATCCACTCCTCGTTGTTCACTATTCATTATTAACTATTAACTATTCAAATCATGTGATTAGCCTTAAGCCATCGCCTGCCCCACGGAGTAAGGCACCATAACAAAAACACTACGCAAGGCAATCCGATAACGGACAAAACAAATATTGCTTCCATTATTTCTTCTCCTTTTTATTACTTAACAATAAACCAGACAATAACGTAAAACCAGCAACCAATATACCGATTCCATAAATCAAATACCTATTATCGCCCATATCCTTGAATAAAGAAGCGATAACAACGCCCGTTAATACATACTTGGATACATCAATCAAGTATCCTCCTAATTTCTCTTTCCACATTGCAAATATAGTTTATTCTTTTAAAACTAACAACGCATACTTACATGAATGTACATCTTTGTATAGAAAAAGAGGATACGAAAAAAAGGCAGTCACGCACGAAACGCAACTGCCTCTAAAACAAGTACAATCTTTCTTTTACCTTATTCCTATGAAAACTACTTTATCATTAATTTTGCGCTAAATCTACCGCATAGTTGGCACGTTTGCCCGACGGATAAACACCCGTCATGAACAGTACCTGGTCGGGAGATTGGGAAGCGGCTTTCATCACTTCTTCCAAATCGTCTACGGTACGCAATTGTTCACCGTTCGCTTTCAGGATGATGAATCCCTTGCGGATACCACTATCAGCCATACGTCCGTCGCTCACACCCGTTACCTGTACGCCATAGCCCAAGTTCAACTGGCGTTTCAGTTCGGCAGGCACTTCACGGAAGGCTGCGCCCAGAATTTCCATGTCGGCTTTCTTCACTACCTTCGTATTGCCTTGGGCATTCTTCAACGTGATAGTAAATTCTTGGTCTTTTTTGTCACGGAAAACTTTCACTTTCACCTTATCACCCGGACGTTTCTTGGCAAGAATGCCTTGCAGGGCAGCCATTGTCTCTACTTTCTCTCCGTCTACGCCGATGATGACATCGTTTTCCTTCAAGATACCGGCAGCCGAACCTTCATCTTGCACTTCTATTACCTGAACACCGTATCCGATGCCTAATTCTTTCTGTTCCTTGCGCATTTCTTCAGGATATTCTTCCCGTCCCATGTCGCGTCCGGCAATGCCCAACAATGCGCGCTGCACGGTTCCATACTGTTTCAGGTCGGTCACTACTTTCGTCATGATACTAGTCGGAATGGCAAATCCGTAACCCGAATAAGTGCCTGTAGGAGAATAAAGCATGGCATTGATACCTACCAGTTCGCCGCGCGCGTTGACCAATGCGCCTCCACTGTTCCCTTTATTGATTGCCGCATCGGTCTGGATAAACGATTCTACGTCATTGGCTCGCAAACTACGTGCCTTGGCACTTACCACACCGGCGGTCACAGTAGAGCCTAAGTTGAAAGGATTACCTACGGCAAGCACCCATTCGCCTACCTTCAAGGCATCCGAATCGCCGACCGGAATAGCAGGGAAATCATCTCCTTCTATCTTGACCAAAGCCAAATCGGTGGAAGCGTCGGTTCCGATAACACGTCCTTTCATCTCACGTCCGTCATGCAATTTGACCGAAATTTCATCGGCATCGTCTATCACATGATTATTCGTCACGATATAGCCGTCTTTCGAAATAATTACGCCTGAGCCGAATCCACGTTGTTCGGGAGTCTGGACTTGCTGCTGGCGACCGCGACCGTCACCGAAAAAGTAATCGAAAATATCCGGTTGGGTCTGTATCATCTTCGTCTTACTGTGTTGCACCGCCATGATGTGTACCACCGAATTGAGTGAACTCTCTGCGGCTTGAGTCAAATCTACCGGCTGCATTTTAGATGCATCAAGTGCGGCAAAGCTTGCCGGAGTAGCGGTTTTAAATTCATCATAAAAAGAAGCATTCTTTGTATCTTTAGATTGAAGAATGGCATACGAGGTTACTCCTGCCACACCTGCACTTACTGCTATCAATGCGATAGCTCCCAGTGCAAATTTAGTTGTTTTTTTCATAACTATAAATCGTTTAAATTGTTAATTTCAATACTCGTTTAACATTTCATCTGCTAAAGTAGAACAAAAATCATGCGGTTGTACTTCCTAAGGATTCTTTTTTTTCTCTTTTAACAAAGCTACTTGTCTGCTTAACCGCGCTTAACGGGGTAAACTGACAAATTTGCATTCATTATCAGTCACTTTTACAGGCATAAAAGATATTTCTTGCAAAAATGGCAGGAAGTACGTTTTTATTGTGTACCTTTGCATACAGAAAGCAGCCGGACGGTCTGTCGCTGGTATCTTTGATACAAGAGGAAAGTCCGGGCAACACAGAGCATCCTACTTCCTAACAGAAAGCTATCCGCAAGGGTAGAGTAATGCAGAAGAAAACAACCGCCTTTCCTACCCGGAGAGGTAAGGGTGAGAAGGCAGGGTAAGAGCCTACCAGCCGTATGGCGACATACGGGCTGTGCATCTTAGGAGTTGTAAGGTCATGTAAACCGGCATCATGAGGGTTGCTCGCCCAACGTCGGAGGGTAGACCGCTAGAGCTTTTTGGTGACAAAAGGCGTAGATAAATGACAGACACCTTTATCTAATAAAGGCACAGAACCCGGCTTATAGGCCGGCTGCTTTTTTTAATGAAGAATTAAGAATGAAGAATATCCTACTAAGGCAACATTCAACCTCATTCCTAATTCTTCATTCTTAATTCTTCATTTCTTAAATTAAATGCTATGCAACTGCAATCTTGGCTTCAATTCTTAACAGACGGCATTTGGCGGATAACCGAAGATGAAGTAACGCCTGTCAGGAAACGTCTGTATTCGTGCGTGAAAATCATTTACCTTTCGGTAGACCAGTTCTTGAACGACCGCATTCCGGTGCGTGCCTCTGCCCTGACATACAGCACTCTATTATCTATCATCCCGATACTTGCCCTTTTGTTTGCGATAGCCCGCGGCTTCGGATTCGACGCATTAATGGAAGAACAAATCAAAAGCGGCGTAATGAGCCAACAAAGCGAACTGATCTTTTCGTGGGTCAATTCCTACTTACAACACGCACAGAGCGGCATCTTTATCGGTATCGGCCTGATTATGTTGCTGTTCACCATTCTGATGCTGATAGACAATATCGAGCGCAGCTTCAATGCCATTTGGCAAGTAAAACGTCCGCGCACGGTCTTCCGGCAAATAACCGATTATTTTTCGATGTTATTATTGCTCCCCTTATTGATTGTTATCTCCAGCGGTCTGACTATCTTCATGACCACGTATGTGAAAGATTTAGAGACTTTCCTTTTATTGGGACCAATGCTGAAATTCCTGGTACGGCTTATCCCGTATGCCTTGACTTGGGGAATGTTTATTGGGCTATATGTATTCATGCCCAATACCAGCGTCAAACTAAAACATGCCTGGTTTCCGGGAATCCTGGCTGGAAGTGCTTTTCAGGCATTCCAATACTTCTACGTCAATAGCCAAATCTGGATTTCAAACTACAATGCCATTTACGGAAGCTTTGCAGCTATCCCGATGTTCTTGTTATGGACTCAAATTTCATGGACTATCTGCTTATTCGGAGCACAAATGAGCTATATCAGCCAAAACCTTCCTTCATTCAGTTTCGGCAAAGAGACCGCTCGCATCAGCCGCAGATACCATGATTTTTTCTGCACCGTCATTCTCTCCGCTATTTGTAAACGATTTGAAGACGAACAAACACCTTATACTGCCGAAGAACTAAGCAAAGAACATAAAATCCCCATCCGGCTCACCAAAAACATCTTATACGAATTGACCGACATACGGTTATTGTACGAAACATTCAGCGATGATAAAGAAGGAAGCGTCCGTTACTTGCCCGGAATGGATATTAACCAACTGACGGTAGGCGTACTGATAGAAAAGCTGGATGAAGCCGGAGCAGAAAATTTCAAGATAGACAAAACGCAATACAGCGCTTCATGGCAAGCATTGATTGACGCAAAAGAGACTTACCTCTATCAAAACAATCAGATATTGATAAAAGATTTGTAAGAGAAAAACCGCCGACAGGGCTTCTGGAAAATTTTAAATGCCGTCGATGGTCGACAATAGCGGTTACAGAAGTTTTTAAGTACTATCGTCAGCGACGACAGGGCTTACAGAAAATTTTAAGCACCGTCGTCGACCGACAATAGTAGTTACAGAAGTTTTTAAGTACTGTCGTCGGCGTCGACAGAGCTTACGGAAAATTTTAAGCCCTGTCGACGACCGATGACACGCTTTTTTGATGAAGAAACGAATTACTCCATATCCACCTGATTCTTGCAAGGCTTCATGATGAATGTAAATTCATAATCACCGTATGGCAAACGGTATTTCTCCAACGGAAGCGCTCCCCAGCTATTGACACATCCCAAGCCCATTTGAGCCTTATCAATGCAAAGGCTGGTCAAGTCTGCTTCTTCCAGTTCGCCTGAATGACGTTGGCATTTCTCCCAACCTTCATCCAAATCAGCAATGCGATAATGCAAAGCCGAAGCCGAGAAAGGAGCTTCCGAAATAAACGTCAGTCCGTTTCCAGCCGCATCTGCCATTGTCCACCAACGGATATCCGTCTTCGTTCCACTTTCTTGCGGACGGATATACGGATAATATTGGTCGCTCACTTGCTGGCGATAGATACCCAACGGAGTGCAATGATTACGGTCGGAATAATTTTCAATCGGTCCACGTCCGTAATAAGCGATTGTCTCAAAGCTCTTTGGCATAGTCAGGTTCATTCCGAAACGGAACATATCCGAAACCTTAGTGCCCGGAGTCGATTTCATAGATTGTACGACTTTTATTTCTCCTTCATTATTAATCAGATAAGTAAGCGAGAGGGTAGCCGAAACTTCTTTCATCTCATATTCCGCACTGATTTTAGCCATGCCGTTCTCTTGTGTTCCTTCCAATGAGGTCAAACGGATTGCAGGATTCTTCCATACGACATACTTCTGTTGCAGGTTTGCACCGAAATCATTATCCGTAGGAGCACGCCAGAAATTAGGAACAAGTGCTTCGCCTTCTTTAATGTAGTCTACTCCATTTACTTGATAAATAGACAAATAACCGGTACGTTTATTAAACTCGATAGTAAAGTTCTCGCCTTCTACTACCAAATAATTGTAGTTTTCCGTACGGATTTCCGGCTCAACCACATCCAGATTCGTTTCTTTTGCATTGGCAATTTCCAAAGCCGGAGCTTCATATTCCTTCAAAACCAATTGGTTAGAAGCAATTACATGACCTGCCGGAAGCAAGCCTTCCTGATTCTTCAATGCATAGTTCACATTCAGCAACCATTCGCCTTCTGTACCGATAGTTCCGTAATCCAATTGGATTGTCTTCGTTTGTTGAGGAGCAACTTCAACCTGTTCAATAATTCCGGAACGAACTGCTTTACCGTCATGAAGCAACTCCCATTGCATACGGTATGCCGACAAATCGCGGAAGAAATACTCATTGAATACTTTCACCTGACCTTCGCCAGCCAATGAAGTCCAAATATCCTGATAGAAATGTTTCACTTCGTATGCATGCGGATTCGGAACACGGTCGGGGCTGATCAACCCGTTATCGCAGAAGTTGATATCACTTGCATCGAAACGGTTGAAATCACCTCCGTATGCATAAATCATTTTACCGTTCTTTCCAGTCCAGCGGCAAGATTGGTCAACAAAGTCCCAAATAAATCCACCTTGGTATTTCGGATACTTGCGCACCAAATCCCAATATTCTTTGAATCCGCCTTCCGAGTTACCCATGGCATGCGCATACTCGCACTGAATCAACGGTTTCTGCTTGCTATCGTCTTCGCAATAAGCAATACAGCCCTTGTAATCATAATACATCGGACAGAACACATCGGTCTTTCCGTCTTGCCGTGCTTGTTCATATTGTACCGGACGGCTGGGGTCTTCTGCCTTTATCCAGTCGTATGCGGCTTCAAAGTTCGGTCCATAACCGGCTTCATTACCCAACGACCAGAAAATAATGCTGGGATGATTGAACGAACGTTGCACATTGCGTTGGTTACGTTCCATGTGTGCCTTGGCATACGATTTGTTTTTCGCCAACGTCTCGTCACCATATCCCATACCGTGAGACTCAATATTCGCCTCTGCTACCATATAAATTCCATACCGGTCGCACAATTCATACCAGAAAGCGTCATCTGGATAATGGCAGGTACGTACTGCATTGATATTGAGTTCCTTCATGCGCAATACGTCTTGAATCATCCGTTCGCGTGAGACATAATAACCGCCATCCGGATCCATTTCATGACGGTTCGCGCCCTTAAACAAGACCGGCTTGCCGTTTACCAAGATTTGCGCATTCTTCATTTCAATTTTACGGAAACCGACTTTGACCGGCACCACTTCCGTCACTTTGCTTCCCTCTTTCAGGCTTGCACGCAACGTATATAAATAAGGAGTCTCTGCCGTCCATTTATTCGGGTTTTCCACCTCAATTGTAGTACTTACTTTACCCGAACCGCGCACTTCTTTGCTGGCTACCACCTGATTATCTGCATCTGTCAATTCCAATGACACCGAAGCGTTTCCTTTCAGGCTCAAATTTACCGCCAAAGTTCCGTTCTGATAGTTAGCATCCAAGTCAGGCGTAATGCGGATATCATCGATGCGTTTCTTATTGCGGGCATACAAATAGCAATGACGTGCTACACCTGTATAACGGAAAAAGTCTTGGTCTTCCAAATAAGAACCGTCACACCAACGGAATACTTGGAAAGCGATAAGATTCTTCTGTCCCGGCTTCAGATAACGGGTCAAGTCGAATTCAGCTTCCAATTTGCTATCCTCGCTATAACCTACGAATTTCCCGTTCACCCATATATACATATTCGAACTGACCGCACCGAAATGAGCGATAATGTCTTTTCCGCTCCACGAAGCAGGCACCGTTATTTCCTTCCGGTAAGAACCGACATGATTCTTTTCGGTCGGCACATACGGAGGATTGTTCTTATACTGATTGCGCCAAGGGAAACCGGTATTCACATAGATAGGGTCGCCATATCCGTTCAATTCCCATACCCCGGGCACCTGCATATCATCCCAACCTTTATCATTGAAACCGACTTTCCAAAAATCGGTAGGACGCTGGTCGGCATTTGCCACCCAAAAGAATTTCCATGTGCCGTCCAGGCTCATAAAGTTCTGGGATTGTTCTTTTGCTCCCTCTGCCGCTTCTTCATTCTCGAATGCAAAAAAAGCCGCATGCATCGGAGCACGGTTGATTGCATTTACTTCTGGATCTTGCCATTCGCGAAAGGTCTGGGCATGACCGGCAAGAAAGAACCCGCCCAAAAGACTCAACCAAAATGCTTTTCTCATGCTTCTAAATTTAAGTTAATGAAATTATAGGTATTAAACAAAATCATTCACCAGCCAACTGCATCATCCGGCTCAAGTATTTCCCGATAATGTCAAATTCCAAATTTACCACACTTCCCACACGGAATGTATGGAAATTGGTATGCTCGAACGTATAAGGGATTATTGCCACCTGAAACGTGTCTTGCGTAGGATTGCATACCGTCAGACTGACCCCGTTTACCGTTACCGAGCCTTTATCTACCGTGAAATAGCCACGTTTCGCCATATCCGGATGGAAATCATACTTAAACGTGAAATACCAACTTCCTTCCGCATCCTCTATAGCCACACACGTAGCGGTCTGGTCTACATGCCCCTGTACGATATGCCCGTCCAATCTGCCATTCATCATCATACTTCGCTCCACGTTTACTTCATCCCCTTCTTTTAACAAGCCGATATTCGACCGCTCAATCGTCTCTTTCATGGCGGTCACGGTATAAGTGTCCCCTTCGATACGGACCACCGTCAGGCATACACCGTTATGCGATACACTTTGGTCTACTTTCAATTCGCTTACAAACGAACAGGTCAAGGTGAGATGCAAATTCTCCTGCTCTTTTACCACCTTTACCACTTTCGCGCATTCTTCTACTATTCCTGAGAACATATTGTGTCAATCTTTAAGTTTATTAGTTTGTTACTTTTCCGGTATCGGCTTGCTCCAAACCGTCACCCCCTCAGAGTCTACCACCGAAATGGTTCCTCCGGCATACTCTTCTACATAACTGCTCCCCTTGGCTATCATATCTTCCGCCATGTGAATGGCTTTCTCTTCCGTTTTGATAGCAAATCCTTTATTGTCACTCGAATTCTTGTCCGAGAAATAAATGTCATACGTTTTCATTTCGTCCTATACTATTTTTAATGGATATGCAAATATATACAGGCTATAAATAGGAAACAAGAAAACAACAATTTTTATGTTCCGGAACAAGTATAAAAAAAAGAGACCGACAAAAAACCGACCTCTTCAGGAGCGGAAAACGAGACTCGAACTCGCGACCCCAACCTTGGCAAGGTTGTGCTCTACCAACTGAGCTATTTCCGCAATAAACCAAAATAACTAACGAGAGCGGAAAACGAGACTCGAACTCGCGACCCCAACCTTGGCAAGGTTGTGCTCTACCAACTGAGCTATTTCCGCAATAAACCAAAATAACTAACGAGAGCGGAAAACGAGACTCGAACTCGCGACCCCAACCTTGGCAAGGTTGTGCTCTACCAACTGAGCTATTTCCGCATTTAGTGCCCAGAACAGGACTCGAACCTGCATGCCTCTCGACACACGCACCTGAAACGTGCGCGTCTACCATTCCGCCACCTGGGCTTCTGCGTTGAGCGGAAAACGAGACTCGAACTCGCGACCCCAACCTTGGCAAGGTTGTGCTCTACCAACTGAGCTATTTCCGCAACAAACATTCAAAGAACCGCAAAACATTTTTTCTGATTTTGCGGTTGCAAAGGTAATGCTTTTTCTTAAAAACCCAAACAAAGGAAACACTTTTTTTTCATAAAAAATATCCCTCACCCCATTATATGACAAAAAGTCAGCTACATACAGACAAAAATGCATACGGCTTCATCGACTCACGAAGCCGTATGCATCACCCGATGAAGCAGGCTTCTTCTGCCTTCGAAGCCGTATGCATTAAAAAACCGACCCAGCTATCAACACATGCGGTCACGATAATCTTCGTAACGGAACGTGCGATAAACCTCCAGTTCACCGTTGCTATGGCACAAAGCGATAGAAGGATGCTGGATGCCGTTGAACATATTCGTCTTGACCATAGTGTAATGAATCATGTCTTCGAATACAATCCGTTCGCCCACCTGCAAGGCATGGTCGAACTTCCAACTGCCCATATAATCCCCGCTCAAGCAACTATTCCCGCCCAACCGATAAACATGCTCTTCGGGCCGTGCCGCCTTGACCGCCTCAGCCGGAAGCGATTCCGCCCCACGTACCACAGGCTGGTAAGGCATTTCCAAGCAATCGGGCATGTGGCACGTGAAACTTACATCCAAAATCGCGGTACGGATACCTCGGCTCTCCACTACATCAACCACCGAAGCCACCAACGGTCCGGTCTGCCAAGCAAAAGCAGAACCCGGCTCCAGAATAATCTGCAAATGCGGATAACGTGCCCTTAACCCTTGCAACAAGCCTATCAGATGTTCTACGTCATAATCCTTACGGGTCATCAGATGCCCGCCTCCCAAGTTCAGCCATTTCAATTGAGGGAACCAACGGGCAAATTTCGCTTCAATATGCTCTAAAGTACGTGCCAACTCATACGAACTTGACTCACAATGGCAATGGCAATGAAAACCTTCAATGCCTTCGGGCAAATGCTCAGGCAAGACATCTGCCGTTACCCCGAAACGGGTTCCAGGCGCACAAGGGTTATATAATTCCACTTCCACTTCCGAATACTCCGGATTGATGCGGATTCCACAAGATACCGGTTCGGAATATGCTTTCGCCTGCGGATAAAACCGCTCGAATTGCGACAGGGAATTGAACGTAATGTGATTGCTATATTTCAGAAACTCAGGGAAATTCTCATCGGTATAAGCAGGCGAATATGTATGCGCCTTACTTCCGAACTCTTCGAAAGCCAGCCGTGCCTCATACACCGAGCTAGCCGTCGTATGACGGATATACTCGCGGAATATCGGAAACGTTTTCCACATCGCAAATGCCTTGAAAGCAAGAATGATTTCCACTCCTGCCCGGTCTGCCACCGACTTTATCAAACTCAGGTTCTTCCTGAGCAAATCTTCTTCCATCACATAACAAGGAGAAGGAACTTTCGTTATATCTAACATCGTATGTGTTTTTTATCACCACAGATTACACAGATTTAATTAAGGGAAACAAAGATGCTGTCTCAAAATAGAAATTAGCTTTCATTTTGTCATCCTGAACGTAGTGAAGGATCTCGAATACACAAACTGATGTACACGAGATTCTTCGCTACGCTCAGAATGACATCACTTTTTGATAGGCAATTCTCGTTTTGAGACAGCCTCCACTATTAATTGATTGAAATCTGTGCAATCTGTGGAAAACATTATAATAAACATTATTCTATTACTTTAAATCTCGCGAACTTTAACAAGAGCTGCTTGGTTCCGGCATGTCGGAAACGGACCGTTGCCTTGCAATTATCACCCGTTCCTTCTACCTGAATAATCTCACCGATGCCGAAACGCTCGTGCTCGATAGTCTGCCCTACTTCCACTCCTGTTCCAGCTTGAGAAGAAGGCTTTCCTTCCGAAACCGAAGAGAGGGATACTTTGCGCAACATGCGAGGCGGTTCGGGCTTGACAAAACGTGGAGCATCGGATATGACCCGCTTCGGGCTTGCAGGAATATTCTCTCCCAAAGGCAACTTCAAATAACGGGCATCAATATCCCGCAAGAAACGGCTAGGATTGCTGAACTCCATTTTCCCGTATTTAAACCGAGACTTAGCAAAAGACAAAAAACAATGCTCCTCGGCACGGGTTATCGCAACATAAAACAAACGACGTTCCTCTTCCAACTGGCGATAAGACCCGGATGCCATCGGACTGGGAAACAAATTCTCTTCCAGCCCCACTACAAACACATTCTTGAACTCCAGCCCTTTTGCCGAATGGATAGTCATAAGCGTAATCCGCGCCCCTTCCCCTTCTTCGCTATCCAAATCGGTAAGCAAAGAAATCTCGGACAAATAATCGGAAAGGGAAACCCGCTCATTGCCTTCCTCTTCCCGGCTGGCACAAAAATCGTGCATGCCATTGATTAATTCTTCTACATTTTCCTGACGGCTCAGATTCTCCGGCGTACGGTCTCGATAGACCTCTGCAATAATCCCCGAACGGCGCACAATGTCCTGCCCCACCTCGTATGCATTCTTTTGCAACGCACCTTCCGCAAAACCGGCTATCAGGTCACGAAAGCCTTGCAACTTAGCACATGTATTCTTCGCCAACGACAAACCATACGCAAGCGGTTCATTCAATACCGCCCAAAGGCTCACATTCGCCCGTGTGGCTGCATCAATGATTTTGTTTAAGGTCGTATCGCCAATACCACGTGCCGGGAAATTGATGATTCGCTTAAACGCTTCTTCGTCATTGGGGTTCACCACCAAACGGAAATAAGCCACGATATCCTTGATTTCTTTCCGCTGATAGAAAGAAAGGCCTCCATAAATACGGTACGGAAGTCCCCGTTTACGCAAAGCTTCCTCGAAGATACGGCTTTGCGCGTTCGTGCGATACAGAATCGCAAAATCATCATACCCGTATGCACCTCCAGCCGCTAATTTCACGATTTGATTGGCAACGATATCGCCCTCTTCCACATCGCTATACGCATTGAACACCGGTATAGGCTCGCCCTTGGCTTTTTCCGAAAAGACTTCCTTCCGAATCTGTTCGCTATTCTTGGCAATCAGGCTATTAGCAGCATTTACAATGGTTTGCGTAGACCGGTAATTCTGTTCCAACTTAAAGAGACGCGCCTCCTTATATTCTTTTGTAAACTTAAGAATATTGTCAATATTGGCACCACGGAACGAATAAATGCTTTGTGCGTCATCTCCTACGACACATACTTTCCGGTTCTTTTCGGTCAATTGCCAAACAATGCGATGCTGGGCGAAATTCGTATCTTGATACTCATCCACCAATACAAAGCGGAAACGGGAAGCATATTTCTCACGCACCTCCGGATATTTTTCGAAAAGCAGATACGTATATACTAACAAATCATCGAAATCCATCGCATCGCTCTGCTTACATCTCTCCCAATAACGGGTGTATATATCCCGCAAGGAAGGCACTTTCGCCTCTAAATCGCTTTGATAAAACTCGGCACTTGCCGCATACGCTTCGGGCAACACCAAATGATTCTTCGCATTGCTGATGCGGCTCTGCACCATTCCCGGACGATAAACCTTATCATCCAAATGCATTTCTTTGATAATCGCCTTAACCAGGCTTTTGGAATCTGCCGCATCATATACGGTAAAATTAGGCGAGAAACCCAACAACGCCGCTTCGGTACGCAAGATACGTGAGAATATAGAATGGAACGTACCCATCCACAAATAACGTGCCTGGTCTATTCCAACCTGTTTGGCAATACGTTCTTTCATCTCACGTGCCGCCTTGTTGGTGAAAGTCAAGGCAAGAATGGACCAAGGTTCATAACTCTGGTCCAATAAATAAGCTATCTTATAAGTCAGCACACGTGTCTTCCCCGACCCTGCACCTGCTATCACAAGTGAAGGACCGTCAATATACAAGACCGCCTCGCGCTGGCTTTCGTTCAGTTCGTCCAAGAAATCCGCCATAGCTTCCAATTAGTTCTTAAAGCTATGTATCGGTGCCGGAATGCGTCCGCCACGGTTTACAAACGCCTCACAACTAAACCGGTTGACCGGCATAATCGGAGCATAACCCAACAAACCTCCGAATTCGACCGTATCTCCGATATTCTTTCCTTCTACCGGAATGATACGCACCGCTGTAGTCTTCTGGTTTACCATACCGATAGCCGACTCGTCCGCAATGATTCCGGCAATTGTTGTTGCTGGAGTATCGCCTGGAATGGCTATCATATCCAAACCTACCGAACATACGCAAGTCATCGCTTCTAACTTTTCGATGGTCAAAGCTCCGGCTTCTACCGCATCAATCATACCTTGGTCTTCACTTACCGGAATGAAAGCGCCGCTTAATCCTCCAACATAAGATGATGCCATTACGCCTCCCTTCTTCACCTGATCATTCAGCAAAGCCAAGGCAGCCGTAGTTCCCGGTGCACCCGGATGTTCCAATCCGATTTCCTTTAAAATATCTGCCACGCTATCCCCGATTGCCGGTGTAGGTGCCAAAGACAAATCAATAATCCCGAACGGCACACCCAACCGGCGAGAAGCCTCTTGTGCCACTAATTGACCTACACGGGTAATCTTGAACGCCGTGCGCTTGATAGTCTCGCACAATACTTCAAAATTAGCGTCACGAATCTGTTCGAGTACATATTTCACTACACCCGGACCGCTTACGCCCACATTGATAATCGCATCGTCTTCCGAAACGCCATGGAAAGCTCCAGCCATAAACGGATTGTCATCCGGTGCATTACACAACACCACCAATTTGGCACATCCCAATGAATCACGGTCGGCGGTCATGCGTGCCGTCTCCTTAATAATATCCCCCATCAGACGTACCGCATCCATATTAATGCCTGTCTTGGTAGAACCGACATTGACCGAACTGCAAATCCGCTCTGTGCAAGCCAAAGCTTTCGGAATCGAACGAATCAGCAATTCATCACTCCGGGTCATGCCTTTCGATACAATAGCCGAATATCCTCCAATGAAATTCACGCCCAATTCTTCCGCAGCACGGTCCAATGTTTGAGCAATCTTGACATAATCATCAGGAGTTTGACAAGCCGCACCTCCCACCAACGAAATCGGTGTAATTGAGATACGCTTGTTCACGATAGGGATTCCATATTCTTGCGAAATGTCTTCTCCGGTCTTCACCAAGTCCTTGGCAAGGCGGGTTATTTTCTCATATATATTCCGGCAAAGAACATCCAGATTACTATTGGCGCACTCCAACAGATTAATACCCATCGTAATGGTGCGCACATCCAGATTTTCTTTCTCTATCATTTTATTGGTTTCGAGAACCTCTGATATGTTTATCATAAACTAATTCCTTTTTAAATTCGATGCATTTTGTCGAAAATCTCTTCACGCTGGCATTTCACTTGAACACCCATCTCGTTTCCCACTTCTGCCAATTCCTTCGATATTTGCTCGAATGGCTTTTCGATGCGTGTCATATCCACAATCATCATCATATTGAAATATTCCTGTACGATGGTCTGTGATATATCCAAGATATTAATATTGTTCTCTGCCAGATACGAGCATACCTTTGCGATAATGCCGACTGAATCTTTTCCTACTACCGTAATGATTGACTTATTCATAATCCTCTTTTTATTAAATTATACCGCGGCAAAGATAGGCAAATCTTAGCGAATATTTCCTTTCCTCGAACTTTTTTTGCCCAAATGCTTGCATATTCAAAAATAATGCGTACCTTTGCATCGCTTTTGAAAAACAAAAGCACTTGACAAAGAAGTTTGGAGAGGTGGCAGAGTGGTCGATTGCGGCGGTCTTGAAAACCGTTGTACCGCGAGGTACCCGGGGTTCGAATCCCTGTCTCTCCGCCCTGTAAAGCGCTTTTTGAATTTTCAAAAGGCGCTTTAATCTTTTTGGAGAGATGCCGGAGTGGTCGATCGGGCCGCACTCGAAATGCGGTGAACGGGTAACTGTTCCCAGGGTTCGAATCCCTGTCTCTCCGCTGAGAAACAATAAATAAAAATAGGAATCAGACTTTGAAGTTTGATTCCTATTTTCATTTATAGAAGTGCTTTTTATGGAAGAAAAAGTTAACACGGTCATGGAGTTTTTCAGGCTCGTATATGAATTACGGAAATTTTTCTTTAATTTACCGGTAAATATATCCTTTTAATCCCAATAATGTTGTAACTTTGCACCAGCTTTACACAAAAACAAAATGATATGAGTTTCAACATTGAAAGAGAAAAAGGTAAAAAGAGAGTTGTCATTGTGGGAGGAGGCTTCGGAGGCCTTAAACTGGCAAACAAATTATCGAAGTCCGACTTTCAAGTCATCCTGATTGACAAAAACAACTATCATCAATTCCCGCCACTCATCTATCAAGTGGCATCTGCAGGCATCGAACCGAGTTCTATCTCCTTTCCCTTCCGGAAAATCTTCGGAAAGAACTCGCACGTACACTATCGGATGGCGGAAGCCCGTCTGATTTTCCCCGAAAAGAACATCCTTCAGACCTCTATCGGAAAAATCGAATACGATTACCTGATATTGGCGGCAGGTACGACCTCGAATTTCTTCGGGAACCAGAACATCGAGCGGGAAGCTATCCCGATGAAGACTTTACAAGAAGCCATGGGATTGCGCAACGCTTTATTGAGCAATTTCGAGCGAAGCGTGACCTGCGCCACCGAACAAGAACGGCGCGAACTGCTGAACATCGTCATCGTAGGAGGAGGCGCTACCGGAGTGGAAATAGCCGGGGCATTGGCGGAAATGAAACGCTACGTCCTGCCCAAAGACTATCCCGACATGAACGAAAACCTGCTCCAAATCTATCTGATAGAAGCAGGAAACCGTCTGCTCTCAGGCATGGCACCTGTATCATCTAAGAAATCAGCCGAATTCTTGCGCGAAATGGGCATCAATGTATGGCTGGACAAGAAAGTATTGGATTACCGCGACCATAAAGTGATATTGGAAGACGGCACTCAGATTCCTACCCGAACCTTCATTTGGGTGAGCGGCGTGCGTGCCCAAGCTATCGGAAATATGCCCGCCGCTTCTATCGGACGCGGAGGACGAATCAAGGTAGATGCATATAATAAGGTAGAAGGATTCGACAATATCTATAGCATCGGAGACCAATGCATCATGAGCGGAGACAAGGACTATCCGAACGGACATCCGCAACTGGCACAAGTGGCTATCCAGCAAGGCAATCTGTTGGCGGAAAACCTGATACGCATCCAAAAAGGGAAAAAGCTGAAACCGTTCCGTTACCGCAACTTGGGAAGCATGGCTACCGTAGGAAGGAACAAGGCCGTGGCCGAATTCAGTTCCTTAAAGACCCAAGGCTGGATTGCCTGGTTCTTGTGGCTGGTGGTACACCTGCGCTCCATCCTCGGCGTAAGGAACAAGCTCAACGTCCTCTTCAACTGGATGTGGAGCTACATGACCTACGACCATTCGCTCCGCCTCATCCTCTACCCGCGCAAAGCACAAGAGGTTATCGAGCGCGAAAAACGTGAAGCCGAAACCCACTGGGGAGAAGACGAGCTGAAAGCCGAAGCGGAGGAGCAAAAAGCGTAAAAGACTTGTTGTAAATAAAAACGCAGAGACGCAAAAGCGCAGAGCAACAATTTAGAGAAGGCAAAGAACAAATGTGACAAACGTAGGGGCGTATCGCATACACCCGAAAACATCCACATGGATAAGTAGGTGTATTCAGGGCGTATGCAATACGCCCCTACAGTTAATTGGGAAAATGCGGATATTCCTAAAATTTAAACAGGCTCTTGAAGAACTCCGCGCTTTTGCGTCTCTGCGTTTAATTTTCAAAAATACGCACAAGCTACTTGCCCGTTTCCTTCTCGTGCGCCTCCATTTCCGCCCGCGAGCGGCTTCGGGTCACCATATAGACCCCTCCGAATATCAAGAGGACGGAAAGCCCTTTCACCCAATTGAACGTGTCCATGCCCCAGCATATCGCCACAATGCAAGCCACGACCGGCTGCACATAATTATACATGCCAGCCACCGTAGGGCGCAAGTTCTTCTGGCCTACAATCACAAACACATAACATAAGAATGTGCCTCCCACCACGATGAAAAGTATCGAACCGATTTCTTCCATGCTTAAGCTTGACCATCCAGCCGCCAACAAATCGTTATAAGAAAACGGGAGCAAGCAGATGAAAGCGTAAGTGAACATCCACTTCATGATGGTGAACACCGAATACTTGCTTACAAAATTCTTGAACAAGACCAAATAGAACGCATAGCTCAACTGAGCCGTCAAGACCAGCAAATCGCCCCAAACGCTATACGGATTCGACACCGAAGCCCCGGTATTCGAACTCCCCATAATCAGCAACAAAGCCCCCGTAGCTCCGAAAGCGATGCCCAACACCTTTTTGCCCGTAACCGGCTCTTTCAAGAAGATAGCCGCAAGCACCATTGCCCATAGGGGCATGCTGGTGGTGATGATGGAAGCATCGGCGGGCGAAGTAAGCCCCACCCCAAAGATGAAACACCCCTGATTGAACACAATAGCCAACAAGGAAGCCACAAAAAGCTTAGCCAAATCTTTATGCCCCACGTGTTCGGGCTTGCGGAAAAACGAAGCAATCCAAAACAGGAGCATCGCCCCGAAGACACGCAAGTCGGTCACAACCAACGGAGTGACCAACCCTCCCACCATTACAAGCTTAGCCAACGGAGACATCAACCCCCACATGGCATTGGCGCAAAGCATCGCTCCGTGCCCTTTCATTTTTTGCATATCCATAAAAACATCTTTTTAAGATTCCGGCGCAAAATTACATCAGATTTTGAATCGAAAGATAGAAAATGCCACAAAATAAATGTAACTTTGCACGTTCATTAATCATAAAAAGAGGAAGAATATGCAAATAGAACCCGGTAAACCCTACGAACCGAAAGAATCCATTGCCCGACACCTCGGCATTAAATTAGTAGAAGTAAAAGAAGGATATATCAAAGCGACTATGCCCGTAAACGACCATACGGCACGCCCCTGCACCCCCGTAGACATCCTGAACGGAGGAGCCTCATTGGCATGTGCCGAAATCGTAAGCGGCTATGGATCGATAGTCTTGTGCAAAGAAGACGAAGAGCCCGTAGGCATTCAGGTAAGCGCCAACCACGTAGGCATGACTCCCGTAGGAGAAGGACGGTATGTAGAAGCCCGTGCCACCATCGTACACCGCGGACGCACCCAGCACGTATGGAATGTAGACATCGTCACACCGGAGGGCAAACTGATATCCACCGCCCGCATTACCAACCTGATTATAAAGAAACGGTCATGATACTGCCTTCCATATCCATTCATAAACTAATAGACAGCCTGACACGGAGCAAGGCCAGCTTTGCCCTCTACCGCCAGCCGTGGACAGACGAGCCTATCCTAATATTGCAAGAAAGCCGGGAGGCACATATCTTAAATGACTTGACCGGCCTGAACGGGAAACAAGGTTTCCTGATTGCCCCGTTCAAGCAAACCGAGCAACACCCGATTGTCCTCATCCGTCCGGACCATAGAGTGCGCGAATGGGAAGCCATCAGCGAGACATTAGACCAATTTGCCAAAGCACATCCGGAGGAAATTCCGGCTTCGCCAAACGAGCTTCCGCTTGTTTCCGCCAACCAGGCATTCCAACCGGATTTATCGGAAAAAGACAAGGAGACTTACGAAGAAGCCTTCAAACGGTTCATCGGGCCTCTGCAACAAAACACGTTTCAGAAGCTCGTATTATCGCGTTGCATCCACCAAGACCTGCCCGAAGACTTCTCTCCGCTCTCCGCTTTTGTCAATGCCTGCAACAATTATCCGCGCATGATGATTTCGCTTTGCCATACGCCGGAAACGGGAACTTGGCTTGGAAGCACACCCGAAATCATCCTAAGCGGGCACGACACCCAATGGCATACCGTATCACTTGCCGGAACCATGCCGATGCAAGGAGATGTCATGCCTACCGAATGGAGCGAAAAGAACCAGCGGGAACAGGCATTCGTGAGCGATTATATACGCAAGACCGTAAAACAATTCGGAAGCAAAATCACCGAAAAAGGGCCTTATACGGCACGTGCAGGCGAATTGGTACATCTGAAGACCGACTTCAATTTCCAGCTGAAAGACGCCTCCAATTTAGGAAATATCCTGAAAGAGTTGCATCCTACACCTGCCGTATGCGGACTTCCGAAACAAGAAGCCTACACATTCATCGAAGAAAACGAAGGATTTGACCGGAATTACTATGCCGGAATCATCGGCTGGCTCGACCCGCAAGAAGACACTTCGCTTTATGTCAACTTGCGTTGCATGAAAATAAAAGGCAAAAAGAGCATCCTCTATGCCGGAGGAGGCATTCTGCCCTCATCTACTTTAGAAACCGAATGGGAAGAGACACAACAGAAGTTGAAAACCATGCTGAAGATATTATAAGTGTACAAATGATCCGACAGAATGAAAAACGCAGATTTTCGCAGATTAACGCAAATTGGATTAATAATTATTATCTGCGCTAATCTGCGTGAATCTGCGTTTCTAAACAGACACATTAATAAAGACAAAACATGTTTACAGACAAGAAGAACATATTGCAACTGACCGCCTTGCTCCGCGCACACAGCATCCGACGGATTGTAATTTGTCCCGGAAGCCGGAACATTCCGTTGGCGCAAACCTTTGCCAATGTGCCCGAATTCGTATGCTATCCCATGACCGATGAACGAAGCGCGGGCTTCTTCGCACTCGGACTGGCATTGCACGAAGGCGCTCCTGTAGCTGTATGCTGCACCTCGGGCACTGCCCTGCTCAACCTGCACCCAGCCGTGGCTGAAGCCTTTTACCAGCAAGTGCCCTTAGTGGTTATATCCGCCGACCGTCCAGCCGCGTGGATCGGGCAAATGGATGGGCAAACCCTGCCCCAACCGGGTGTATTCGGCACATTAGTCAAAAAATCAGCCAACCTTCCCGAAGTGCAAACCGAAGAAGACGAATGGTTCTGCAACCGGCTCATCAACGAAGCCCTGTTGGAGACTCACCACCATGGGAAAGGCCCGGTGCATATCAATGTGCCCATTAGCGAACCGTTCTTCTTGCTTCCCGTAAACGAATTGCCCCAAGCGCGCGTCATTACCCGCTATCAAGGATTGAATATCTACGAAAAGGATTACAAGCCGCTCATCGAACGGTTGAACAAATACCAAAGGCGCATGGCGGTAGTAGGGCAAATGAACTTGATTTATCTTTTCGACAAAAAATACACCCAATTAATCTATAAGCATTTCGCTTGGTTCACCGAGAACATCAGCAACCAGACCGTTCCGGGTATGCCTATCCGCAACATCGAACCCCTGTTGTACTCGATGAACAACGACATGCAAGAGACAATGCGTCCCGAATTGCTGATTACGTATGGCGGGCATATCATCTCGAAACGCCTGAAGAAATTCTTGCGGAAACATCCTCCTATCGAACATTGGCACATCTCGGCAGACGGGGAAATAGCCGACCTTTACGGTTCATTAAGTGTAGTTATCGAAATGGACCCGTTTGAATTTTTGGAGAAAACCGCCACTCTAATCGATGCGCCTACGCCCGACTATCCTAAAAAATGGGAAATGAAATCGAAAGCAATTCCCAAAGCCCAATTCGCTTATTCCGAAATGAGCGCGATAGGCGAAGTCATCCGGCACCTCCCCTCGCCTTGCTCCCTGCATCTTGCCAATAGTTCTACGGTACGGTATGCCCAACTCTTCGACCTTCCCCCCGAAGTAGAAGTCTTGTCCAACCGAGGTACAAACGGCATCGAAGGTTCGCTTTCCACCGCCTTGGGCTATGCGACCGTATCGGACAAGTTGAACTTTATCCTGATAGGAGACCTGAGTTTCTTCTATGACATGAATGCCTTGTGGAACACCAATTACGGATGCAACATCCGCATCCTCTTACTCAATAATGAAGGAGGAGAAATCTTCCATGCCCTGCCCGGACTGACTTTGCACGAAAACGCACGCCGTTTCGTGACGGGCACCCATCATGCTTCGGGCAAAGCATGGGCAGAAGACCGGGGCTTCGAATACCTTTGCGCACACGATGAAGAAGAATTGCAAACCGCACTGGAAACATTCATGCAACCCTCTGTCACCCATCGTCCGATGCTATTGGAAGTATTTACCGACAAGAATCAGGACATCGAATTATTAAAAGCATATTATCATAACTTGAAACAATAAAAGAAAGCGATTATGGCACAAAGAGAATGGAAAACCATCAAAGAATACAACGATATTCTTTTCGATTATTATAACGGCATTGCGAAAATCACCATCAACCGCCCCAGGTACCGCAATGCTTTTACCCCCGATACGACCATGGAACTGAGCAATGCCTTGCTCTATTGCCGCGAATGTCCGGATATCAACGTCATCGTACTGACCGGTGCAGGCGATAAGGCATTCTGCTCGGGCGGAGACATGCACGTAAAAGGGCATGGAGGGTATGTAGGTTCTGATGGCGTGCCCCGCCTGAATATCCTCGACGTACAAAAGCAAATCCGTTCCATCCCGAAACCGGTCATTGCCATGGTTAACGGATATGCCATCGGAGGCGGACATGTGCTTCATGTCGTATGCGATTTGACCATCGCTTCCGATAATGCCATCTTCGGACAGACCGGTCCGCGCGTAGGGAGCTTTGATGCCGGATTCGGCGCATCTTATTTAGCACGCGTAGTAGGACAGAAGAAAGCACGCGAAATCTGGTTCCTCTGCCGCCAATATTCAGCACAAGAGGCATTGGAAATGGGATTGGTAAATAAAGTCGTGCCTTTCGACCAATTGGAAGACGAAGTCGTGGCATGGGCAGAAACCATGATGCAACACAGCCCCCTTGCCCTCCGCATGATTAAAGCCGGACTAAACGCCGAACTGGACGGACAAGCCGGCATCCAGGAATTAGCAGGAGACGCGACTATGTTGTATTATATGACCGAAGAAGCCCAAGAAGGCGGCAAAGCATTCTTGGAAAAGCGCAAACCCGACTGGTCGAAATATCCCAAATTGCCGTAAGCCTATGTACACAATCAAGATTATACCGCGCACCTTACATTTCAAACAACCTGCCGGAACTTCCCGCGGCGTGTATCTCACCCGTAAAGTCTGGTATCTTGTATTGCAAGAAACCGGAACCGGAAGATACGGTATTGGCGAATGTGCCCCGCTTCCAGCCTTGAGCTGCGATGACATTCCCGATTACGAAGACGTGCTCACCTGCCATTGCCTGCAAACCGCCGAACGGGGAAGCATCGATTATGAAGCATTGCGCCCCTATCCTTCCATGTTATTCGGACTGGAAACGGCATTTTGCCATCTCCGTGCCGGAAGCCTCCGGTTTTGGAATACACCTTTCTCCGAAGGGAAACAAGGCATACCCATCAACGGGCTGATTTGGATGGGGAATTTCGACGAGATGTACCGCCGGATAGAAGAAAAGATGAAAGCAGGTTTCCGGTGCATCAAAGTCAAAATCGGAGCAATCGACTTCGAACGGGAACTGGAATTATTGGCACATATCCGCCAACATTTTTCTCCTCAAGAAATCGAACTGAGGGTAGATGCCAACGGAGCTTTCTCACCAGCCGATGCTCCCCGTAAGTTAGAGCAATTAAGCCGGTTCTACCTGCATTCCATCGAACAGCCCATCCGTGCCGGACAATGGGAAGAGATGAGTAAATTGTGCCAAGAAACACCTATCCCCATTGCATTGGACGAGGAACTGATAGGGATTAATCACTCCGAACGCAAGCGCCAATTGCTTGACACCATCCGTCCGCAATACATCATCTTGAAACCTTCGCTCCACGGAGGACTGCATGGTTCGGAAGAATGGATAAAGCTTGCCAAAGAAAGAGGCATCGGTTCATGGGTGACTTCAGCCCTCGAATCAAACGTAGGGCTGAACAGCATCGCCCAATGGTGTGCTACACTGGCCCCTCACATGGCGCAAGGACTGGGTACCGGACAACTCTTCACCGATAACATTCCCTATCCACTTGCCATCCAAGGAGATTGCCTTTGGTTTCTTCCTGAGCAACCGGAACCGGACTTTACCAAATTTTGAGAATTTCCAACATGAATCATTTTATTACCGAAATATCGCGTCAAACCATTACTATCCTCGGAAAAACCTATACCGCCGAAGATGCCCGTGCCATATCCGGAAAACCCAGCCGTTTGCAAATCCTTTTCCGTAAACAAGAAGGAGAAGAAAGCTTCTTGACACACCTAACCGATTTTCTTGCCGAATGGTTTAATGATTCAAATACGGTAAAAGTACACACATCCGGCTCTACCGGTACACCCAAAGAACTTTTTGTAGAAAAGCGGCGCATGATGAACAGTGCCATGCTGACGGTCTCTTTCCTGCATTTGACCCGTGGAGACAATGCCTTGCTCTGCATGCCCTTGCAATACATTGCGGGAAAAATGGTTGTAGTCCGTGCCCTTGTTGCAGGACTCAACCTGATTCCCGTCACCCCATGCGGTCATCCCCTGCAAGACATGAACCAGCCTCTTGCGTTCGGCGCATTGATTCCCATGCAGGTCTATAATTCCTTACAAAACCCTACCGAACGCGAACGACTGAAAAGCATCAGGCACTTGATTATCGGAGGAGGGGCTATCGACCCTGACATGGAAGAAGCCTTAAAAACTTTTCCTTGCGATGTATGGAGCACCTACGGCATGACCGAAACCCTTTCACACATTGCTCTACGGAAATTGAACGGACCGGATGCATCCGAATGGTACACACCGTTCGAGCATGTTACGCTAAGCCTATCAGAAGAAGGGACATTAATCATAGACGCTCCCTTAGTCTGCCCCCAGCAACTCATCACAAACGACATCATTGAATTAAACAATGCAGGACAATTCCGTATCCTTGGAAGAAAAGACAATACGATTAATACAGGAGGTATAAAAGTGCAGATAGAGCAAGTGGAAAGCACTTTAAAGCCTCTGCTTCCCTTTCCTTTTGCCATAACATCTGCCCCCGATGCCAAATTCGGCGAACGGATTGTGCTCCTGATTCAGCATGAAGGTCCATTCAGTGAAGAAGAAAAACAAAACATCCATCGGGCATGCCAGCAACTTCCGATTTACTGGCATCCCAAACAACTGATACAAGTCACCTCTCTCCCACTGACCGGGACAGGCAAGCCCGATAGAGCAGCAGCCAAGAGATTAGCCCAAGCGGAAAAGTACGAATAAGAGCCTCCTCTTACAATGCACACGTCCCGCTTCCCGCATACTCTTCGCTGATTACACCCTGATACTCAGGATGCCTCTGCAACCAACGTACGGCATACGCACATGTAGCCATAGGCTTTAATCCTTTATGGCGGGCATAGTCGTATGCGGTTTTCACCAACATCGAGGCTATCCCCCTGCCGCCAATCGCTTCCGGAACCAAGGTATGCCGGATATCCAAATGCCCTTCTTTCAGATGATAAGACATGTCAGCCTTATACCCGTCAACTTCTACCCAGAATTTCTTCTGCGCTTCATCATGATGCACTTCCATACCAATTATTCGTTTAAAGGGTTAACGTTGGCAATATAAGAAAATTTTTCCGAATATCCATCATTGCCTTCCAATCATTAACCAATATTATTAAGAATCCGGCTAAAAACGAAGCAGGCTTCGATGACCAACACACCCTGCTTCTTTGCGTGATGAAGCAAGATGCGTTGGCCATCGAAGCCGTATGCATATCTGTCAGTACAGGACTGACAATTTGACCGGTTCTTAATGCCTTCCTGAAAGCAACTTCTTAAACGGTTTATTTGCTGCTTCCACTTCCAGCGTTTATTGCATTACCTTTTTCAGATTTTCCACAATTTGCGGGTCAGGCAAACCAGCTTTTTCAATCATCAAGAACGAGAAATTATCTGCCAACACCTCTTCAGGGTCTATTACATAATTCGTATTTTTCCCTATCTTGCTTTGGAAATCCGAAGCCTGTTCAAGAGAATAAATGATAGTCACCCCATTCTCCTGAAGCGGAACGAACTGCTCATTCAAGGGTACCAAACCCACTTTGATATATTGGAAAAGAGTGCCTTCAGTATAGGGTACATCTGTATAAGTCACCATCATACAATTAATGCTTTCCCCTTCAATCGTAAATGAAGCATAGCTATCACGCCGGCTTACATCAGGATTGGATATCAATTTCTGCACCAAATCAGACGGTAATGCAATCGGATGGTCTAACACAGTAAACCCAATGGTTTCGTATGTTTTCTTCTTGAATGCCAAATTCGCACGTGTCAAGACGTGGAAAAGTTCATGAGCCACAAGGCGTGCCAAATCCTCCTCTGTCGCTTCATTTAATACTTGCTCTCCAATCGCAATCCAATTCTCACGAGTATAAGCACCAGCTCCGCTTTCTTCCGCCATGGATGTCTTCATCAGAATCACCTCTGTCGGAAGCGGAAGATTCAGTTCCTGCTTTTTTATTGCAGCTTCTATCTTTGCGAACGCCTTATTCAGTTTTTCCTTATCGGCATCGCTCCAATTAAGCGTGGACTCCATCGCCAATCTTAACAACTGGGACTTTCGCCCGTTTTGCGTCTGCAAACGCACGTCAAGGTCGAATTGGTTCCAACTATTCGTATACGTATCAATATCGGTGATAAGCATTTGCGCTTCTGCCCTTGTGGCAAAACGATACGGGATATCAACCGAAGCTTTCTGAGCTTTTCCAGGCACCAGCACCAGAAAAGCCATTAAAGTAAAAAGCAGGTGTGTCAGTTTCATATTCATGATTAGATTTTAATTAGAGACGCATTTCCGTATTTATTCTTTATCTTTCAGTGCCGCAAAGATAAGCCCTTCCAGCTCTTCGGCAAGTTCGGGGTTATCCTGAATGCATTGCTTGGCGGCATCACGCCCTTGTCCTAACTTGGTATCGTTATAGCTATACCACGAACCGCTCTTCTTGATAATGCCCAGTTCAGAACCAAGGTCGATGATTTCTCCGCTACGCGAAATGCCTTCGCCGAACATGATGTCGAACTCTGCCTTGCGGAAAGGAGGAGCGACTTTGTTCTTTACGACCTTTACGCGCACCTGATTGCCGATTACATCTTCCCCGTCTTTCAACTGGGAGATGCGGCGGATGTCCAGACGTACAGAAGCATAGAACTTCAAGGCATTACCTCCGGTAGTGGTTTCGGGATTGCCGAACATCACGCCTATCTTCTCGCGCAACTGGTTGATGAAGATACACGTGGTATTGGTCTTGCTGATAGCCGAAGTCAGCTTACGCAAAGCCTGCGACATCAAGCGTGCCTGCAACCCGACTTTATTATCACCCATATCGCCTTCGATTTCAGCTTTCGGGGTAAGGGCAGCCACCGAGTCGATAACGATAATGTCAATAGCCGATGAACGGATTAATTGCTCGGCGATTTCCAACGCTTGTTCTCCGTTATCGGGTTGGGATATCCACAAATTATCAATGTCTACACCCAACTTTGCGGCATAGAAACGGTCGAATGCATGCTCAGCATCAATAAACGCCGCAATGCCTCCTATCTTTTGTGCCTCGGCTATGGCATGAATAGCCAATGTGGTCTTACCCGAAGATTCCGGTCCGTAGATTTCGATGATACGTCCTTTGGGATATCCTCCCACTCCCAATGCCGCATTGAGGGCAATAGAGCCGGTAGGGATGACTTCCACTTCTTCTACATGGTCGTCTCCCATTTTCATAATCGAACCTTTTCCGAAGCTTTTCTCTATCTTGTCCATGGCGGCTTGAAGCGCCTTCAGCTTCTCGCTATTATTAGGCTTCGAGGAAGCGCCTTCTACTCCTCCTTCAAATGCCAATTCGTCTTTTTTTGCCATACTTTCTTGTTTTTTACTTCAATATTTGTGAGGCATGTTCTTTCGTTTTCACCTCTTTCGGAGAGATGATACGCTCTACAACGCCTTCTTCATTTATAATAAAGGTAGTACGGAACGTTCCCATATACTTGCGCCCGCACATGCTCTTCTCGCCCCATGCGCCGAATTCCTCCGTCAATTTATGTTCGGTATCAGCTATCAGCGTAAAAGGGAGCTGATTTTTCTCAATAAACTTCTGATGTGATTTCTGGTCGTTGATGCTTACACCTACCACTTCATAACCCGCCTTGCGCAATTCATCGTAATTATCACGCAGGTTACATGCCTGGGCAGTACAACCCGAAGTCATGTCTTTCGGATAGAAATAGAGCACTAATTTCCGCCCTTTATAATCACTCAGATGTATCTCTTTCCCGTTTTGGTCTACACCCAACAAATCGGGAGCCTTATCTCCTACAATCATGTCTTTAGTTAATAATTAATAGTTAATAATTAATAGTTAGTTAATAATGAAATAGTGTAAATCGGTATCCCGCTATTAACTATTCATTATTAACTATTCACTAATTACAGTTCCAAATCTCCGTCGAACACTTCATGCCAGGGCAATCCGTTCTTGTTCAGTTCGTCCATGAACGGGTCTGGGTCGAACTCTTCCACATTCCATACGCCCGGACGTTTCCACAAGCCTTTCAAGAACATCATCGCGCCAATCATTGCCGGAACACCTGTGGTATAGCTTACGCCCTGCATACCGGTTTCCTTATAGGCTTCCTGATGCGAGCAGTTGTTATATACATAATAAGTACGTTCCTTGCCGTCCTTAATACCCCGGATGCGGCATCCGATAGAGGTCTCGCCTTCGTAATTCTCGCCCAAGTCTTGCGGATTAGGCAACACGGCTTTCAAGAACTGGAGCGGCACGATTTCCATACCATTATAATTAATCGGCTCGATACTTGCCATACCGATGTCTTGGATTACGCGCAAGTGAGTCAGGTATTCCTGTCCGAAGGTCATCCAGAAACGGGCACGCTTGATAGTGGGGAAATTCTTCACCAGCGATTCCAGTTCCTCATGATAGAGCAAATACGAATCACGCGGGCCGATATTCGGATAAGTCAAGTCTTTATGGAACTCTAACGGCTTGGTGGTAATCCATTTCCCGTCCTCGTAATAACGTCCGTTTTGGGTAATCTCGCGGATGTTGATTTCAGGATTGAAATTCGTGGCAAATGCCTTATGGTGGTTTCCTGCGTTGCAATCTACAATATCCAAGTACTGGATTTCATCGAAATGATGCTTAGCCGCATACGCCGTATATACTCCGCTTACCCCCGGGTCGAAACCGCATCCCAAGATAGCGGTCAGACCGGCATCCTCGAAACGTTTCTTGTAAGCCCATTGCCAGCTATATTCAAAGTGAGCCACGTCCTTCGGCTCATAATTCGCCGTGTCAAGGTAGTTCACTCCCGACTTCAAACAAGCTTCCATGATGGTCAAGTCCTGATATGGAAGCGCCACATTTATAACGATTTCGGGTTTAAACCCGTTGAATAAAGCCACCAGTTCGTCTACATTGTCTGCATCTACCTGAGCGGTCTTGATGTTAGGATTGCCGATTGCTTTTACAATTGCATCGCATTTCGACTGGGTACGGCTGGCAATCATCACGTCCGTGAAAACCTCGGGATGTTGAGCCACTTTGTGTGCAACCACGGTACCTACGCCGCCTGCACCGATAATTAATACTTTACTCATTTCTTATTTTTCAGATTTAATGCCCGGTAAACGCTACCGTTCACAACGCAAAGATATAAATTTTTCTGAAACTTCATGCAGTATTCCGAGTATATCCGTATTTTTGTATTTAGAAACACTTTTAAAACAAAGCAGACTTATGAAGAAAACATTTTTGAAAGCCGCCGTCCTCCTTTGCGCAGGCATTGGCATGACGGCATGTGGAAGCGGCAAACAAGCCGTACAAGCTATTGACTTGACAGGTGAATGGAACATCGTAACGGTGAACGGAGATACTATCAAAGCCGAAAACACACCTTATTTAGGACTGGATATGGCGGAAAAGCGATTGTACGGCAATGCAGGATGCAACCGCATGATGGGTACATTCGAAGCAGACTCGCTTCAGCCGGGCAAAATCAAATTCGGACAAATCGGCACCACCCGGATGATGTGTCCCGATATGGATACCGAAAGCAAAGTGTTGCAAACCTTGAACAACGTAAAAGGATATGCTGGAACCGAAGAGGGACTGGTTTTGACCGACACAGAAGGCAATACCCTCATGACCTTGGAAAAACGTGAGACGCCTGCTTTCTCAGCTGAGAACCTTGGCGGTGAATGGATTGTCAGTGCCATCGGCAACGAACAAGTAGGCAAAATGGAAAAAACTCCGTACCTGGCTTTTGACTTTGCCGAGAAACGGGTTCATGGAAATGCCGGATGCAACATCATCAACGGCAGTTTTTCGCAAGAAGAAGGCAACGCCAACTCGCTGAAGTTTTCACAAATGATTTCTACCATGATGGCATGCCCGGACATGGATACAGAACGCAAGATTCTGGATGCATTGAACAAAGTATCAAGTTTCGCCCTGAACGAAGACGACACAGTGAGCTTGCTTGATGCCGAAGGTACACCAGTCTTGACCCTGACACGCAACAACGGAAAATCACTGGTCGAAAAGTAAACTACTGATTTCCCCGCAAGTTGATGCCGACATATGCAGGACTTCATTTTAATTATTTAACATCCAAAAAACTCAAATCGTCCAACAGTCCCTGCTTCAATCAGCATCAACCTGCGCGGGATGATTTCCATATTCCTATTTCATCCGCTCAAAACGATAAGCGAACGAGAACATCACGTATCCCCTCAACTGCTCTTCGTAGCGTTCGCTGAAAGCCGTAGCACTGGCATAGCGCGTAAAGCTCTTGCGCTGGCTCAGGATATCCGCCCAATAAACCGACAATTCCCCCCGCTTTTCTTTCAGGAACTTCCACGAGACTTTCAGGTTCCACAACACTTCATTGTTATCTGCCCCTCCCATGCCCGTACCGCTCCGATACGTATAGTTTGCATCCGAACTTACGACAAAATGCAAAGGCAAATTGACCGAACTCTCTACACCGCATGTATAATTCCGCGTGTATGTATTCCGTCCCTGCAAAGAGTTCTTCGATTGATAAAAGTTCCATCCTCCGGTCAAGTCAATGTTTCCCCATGCCGGAAGATAAGCCAAACGGATATTACTACTAAGCGAAACGGCACCCGTCACACTCCGGCTATTCACATTCCGCGAAACGTCTTCATTAATCAGGCTCACATTCCGGTTATAGCCTCCCGAAGCCCTCAACATGAAATGGAATTGCTTGACACGCTTGTCGTATGCCCCATTCCCCATTATCCCCCAATTGCCGTTTATATTGACCGGCATCGTTTCCCGTCCGCCCGTCTCCTTATTATATAAGGTGGCACGAGTGACCGAATTGAATGTCTGATTCCACGAAAGCGAGGTCGAAATACCCTTTTGGAAATTGCTGAACGTAGCGTACACCGAATGCCGGTACGAAGGACGCAAGTGCGGATTGCTTCGGCGGATATAAAGGGGCGAACTATAATCGGTAGGGGCTACCATGTCTTCCAGCTGGGGCTGGGAGGTATTTCCGCTATAACTCAACACTAAAAAACTTCCCTCTTTCTGATACGAAAGGCTCAATTGCGAATGCCATTCCACGGAACGTGCCACGGTATCGGCACAATGCTCTCCGGTAGATTGCTCGATGGAACGCCGTTGGGGATTCATGCCTAAACTTGCCACCACACCCCAAGCCTCATCGGTGTAATTATACCGGAGCGAAAGATTATGCCTCAATGTCCGGCTATGGCTACGTGTATGCAAACTATCTACTTCGCCCGTCTCATAGCCTTCGGGCAATGTGCCTAAAAGGGGGTGCTCTCCTTCAAAAGGCGATAAATCGAATGTCGCACCGTCTAACTTTTCGTATTCCCTTTCCAATCCGTATGAAAGCTGGATGCGGTTTTTCTTGTTAAAGGCGTGTGTATAGGCAATGTGCGCTTCATCGTTCATCGAGCTTTGTGGCGTATGCCGGTATTGGTTCTGATAATAAGCCGAATCGCCTCCCCATGCGTCTTGCAACTGATAATAATCAATGGAAGCAAGCGTGTAATCGTGTTGCGTCCCCTTGCGGTACGTATGATTGAGGTCGAAGCTCAAGAAATCGTCCTTCTCCCCTATCTTCTGCACGACCTCCAAGCGCAAATCGTAATCGGTATTTTTGTTTTGAGAGGAAGATTGCTGGCGGTTATCGTTTATCCATGTAGCCTTATCTATCTCCTCGATATGAGCAAAGGGAGTTTTCGTGTCCGCTTCGGGCCGGGCATTGAACGTAGCGGTACGGCTCTCGCTTTGGCTTCGGTTATCGGCATAACTCCCTCTGGCTGAGAAGGTGAGCGAAGTCCGCTTGGTGATATCCCAATTCAAATTCATATACCCGTTTATGTTCTGGCTCTTTCCCAACCGGTCATTCTCCGCTAAGGCATATTGATTCCCGTCGCTCAGGTATTGCTCGTTATACGTGCCCGACTGGCTTCCGTTGCGGTTATATGTATAATTGAAGTTTCCCGACAAATCCAATCTTTCTTTTACTTTCTTTGAGGCACTAAGATTTACCGAGTTCAAGATGTTGTCTTCATCGGCAGATGTGAAATTACGGTTAGTCGAACGTGCATTCACCATAAAGTTATCTCCGCTTTCTTTAAAACGCATCACCCTCCCGTTCAAGTCACGCCGTTTGTGAGTGCCATATCCAGCTTCGGCATTCGCCAATAAACTTCCTTCAAATTCCCGTTTGGTTTTCAAGTCGAGCACATAGTTCTTTTCGTTCGACTTCATGCCGGTTTTCTTTTCTTGCTCTGTCGGTTTGTCATATACCTTCAATTGGCTGATGAATCTCACCGGCAAGTTTTCCAATACCACCTCTTTGTTTCCTTTAAAGAAATCTTTTCCGTTCACCGTAATCTCTTGAATCGGATAGCCGTTAAACTTCATCTCCAAGGTTTTCGGGTCATACGAAAGTCCGGGAATACGTCTCACCAACGCCTCCAAATAAGAGCCTTCGGGTGTAGGATAAGCATTCACATTATAAATAGTGGTATCTCCCTTTTGCTCGATTGCTTTCAAAGGAGCCGTGACCACCACTTCCGAGAGCCGGAGTGCGTCATCACGCATCCGGAGTGTTCCTAAATTTAAAGTATCCGAATCAGAATGTAAAGCCACCGTCAAGGGCACACATCCCGTAAACGAGGCTTTCAATACATATTCCGTCCGTGGTTTCCGCTGGAAGGCAAGGCTGAATTTTCCGTCTTTATCAGAAGATGTACCTTTTACCAATAACGAATCGGGCAAGCCCAACACCGCTACATTGGCATACGATAAAACTTCTTCTTTTTCCTGTTCACCGGAAAGCACAAGACGTCCCGTCACAACTTGATGTTGTGCACGCCCTTCCGCCAAGCCGAATGCCCATAAGATTCCTATTAATATAATAAGGTATAGTTTTCTCATCTTTTGCCAATAGGTAGGCAAAAATACAGAAAAGGTAGAAATCCCAACATTAATAAACCCTAATTCAACCCTTATACCTGCAATATTTACCGAATCTGCACTGCATCACACCCAAAGCCTGTCAGCACTTTATGCCATATTGTCAGTATTTACCGAAGCAAAATACTTCAAAACCGCATGGCACGGCATTTGTTTATCTATAAGCGTGATGCTTCGGCATTACGGAATTAACTTAATCAGTAAACAAATAAAAATAGATACAATTATGGGAAAGATTATTGGTATTGACTTAGGAACTACAAACTCATGTGTAGCAGTATTCGAAGGTAACGAACCGGTAGTGATTGCCAACAGCGAAGGCAAGCGCACCACTCCTTCGGTAGTAGCATTCGTAGACGGTGGCGAACGTAAGGTGGGCGACCCTGCTAAGCGTCAAGCTATCACCAACCCGAAACGTACGGTATATTCTATCAAGCGTTTCATGGGTGAAACCTACGACCAAGTTCAGAAAGAAATCGCACGTGTTCCTTACCAAGTGGTAAGAGGCGACAACAATACTCCGCGTGTGGATATCGACGGACGTCTGTACACTCCGCAAGAAATCTCGGCAATGATTCTTCAGAAGATGAAAAAGACCGCCGAAGACTATTTGGGTCAGGAAGTGACCGAAGCCGTTATCACCGTTCCGGCATACTTCTCTGATTCTCAACGTCAGGCAACGAAAGAAGCCGGACAAATCGCAGGCTTGGATGTGAAACGTATCGTAAACGAACCGACCGCAGCCGCTTTGGCATACGGTATCGATAAGGCCAACAAGGATATGAAAGTGGCTGTGTTTGACCTCGGTGGCGGTACATTCGATATCTCTATTCTGGAATTCGGTGGCGGTGTATTCGAAGTATTGGCAACCAACGGTGATACTCACCTGGGTGGTGACGACTTCGACCAAGCTATCATCAACTGGTTGGTACAGGAATTCAAGAACGATGAAGGTGCCGACTTGACTACTGACCCGATGGCTATGCAACGTTTGAAAGAGGCTGCAGAAAAGGCGAAAATCGAATTGTCTTCTTCTACTTCTACTGAAATCAACTTGCCGTACATCATGCCGGTAGCCGGTGTACCCAAGCACTTGGTAAAGACGTTGACGCGTGCGAAATTCGAACAGCTTTGCCACGATTTGATTCAGGCTTGTCTGGAACCGTGTAAAAAAGCCGTGAGTGATGCTGGCTTGAGTACGTCGGATATTGATGAAGTTATTCTGGTTGGTGGTTCTTCTCGTATCCCTGCCGTCCAGAAACTGGTTCAAGATTATTTCGGCAAAGTTCCTTCAAAAGGTGTGAATCCCGATGAAGTGGTAGCCGTAGGTGCAGCTATCCAGGGTGCCGTATTGAACAAAGAAGCTGGTGTAGGCAACATCGTATTGCTGGATGTCACTCCGTTGACGTTGGGTATCGAAACCATGGGTGGTGTCATGACCAAATTGATTGATGCCAACACCACTATTCCGTGCAAGAAGAGCGAAGTATTCTCTACTGCGGCTGATAACCAAACCGAAGTAACCATCCACGTATTGCAAGGCGAACGTCCGATGGCAGCTCAAAACAAGTCTATCGGTCAGTTCAACCTGACAGGTATCGCTCCGGCTCGCCGTGGTGTTCCTCAAATCGAGGTAACCTTCGATATCGATGCCAACGGTATCTTGAAAGTATCTGCTAAAGATAAGGCAACGGGTAAGGAACAAGCCATCCGTATCGAAGCTTCGTCAGGCTTAAGCAAAGACGAAATCGACCGTATGAAAGCCGAAGCCGAAGCCAATGCCGAAGCCGATAAGAAAGAACGCGAGAAAGTAGATAAGCTGAATCAGGCAGACAGCTTGATTTTCACCACCGAAAATCAGTTGAAAGACCTTGGCGACAAGATTCCTGCCGACAAGAAAGCTCCTATCGAAGCTGCTCTGCAGAAGTTGAAAGACGCTCACAAAGCTCAAGACTTAGCAGGCATCGATGCCGCAAGTGCTGAATTGCAAACCGCATTCCAAGCCGCAAGTGCTGAGATGTATGCACAAACCGGAGCACAAGGAGGTGCACAAGCAGGTCCTAACGCTGGTCAGGCTAACAATAACCAGAACGCAGGAAACAACAAAGACAACGTTCAAGATGCGGACTTTGAGGAAGTGAAGTAAGTATCGGTAAACAACGATAAACATCCATAAGAAAAAGGTGTGGAGCTCAAATGGTTTCACACCTTTTTATTTTGTCAACGTACCCATTCCCCATAATTACAACCCATCTTTAGACCAGTATTTCCATGGCAAAACTGCTACAGTGCGTAGCAGTAATTTGGTATACCCCACAGAATTATCATTTGTGTATTAGACATTTAAGACGCAGTACCACAATCAGAGGAAAAGAATTACACATGTTTTGCGTTTTCAATTTTCTCATACGGAAGCCTTGATTCTGCCGCCATAAGCCCCTCATCAGATTCAGGTATCTCATATGCTTTGACTTTTCGATCCTCAAGGAAAATATGGTTTAAAGTATAAACCAATGACTCCAATGTCTGCATCCGGATTTTAGGCTTCAGCTGACATTCCCATACAGTGATGCAATGCCAACCCATAGCAGCGAGTTGGCATTGTTCCTTTTTATCACGTTCCTTATTCCGTTCAATTTTCTTTTGCCAAAAGTCGATGTTAGTCTTAGGCAGGCGGAAGTATTTGCAATTCTCATGACCATGCCAAAAACAGCCGTTCACAAAAATGACCGGGCGGTATTTTACGTAACACCAAATCAAGAAGTCCGGGAAAGTGTAGGGAATTCTGCCAATAGCGGAATCCACGGCTGAAAGGGGATTTCTTAAAGACCCATACCATCCATCATGTCATCAAGATTTCCACCATTATTGCGCCACGTATCATAATCATCTCCACCGAGCGCATAGTAAGTATCACGCTCATAATCGTAGTTTTGGGTCTCATCGTATTCATCCCGATGCCGCCAATTATAAGATTTTATATCTTCTGTCCCTAATAGTTCACCTTCTGAATTGTAGAAGTCTACATTAGACTCAAATATACCAAACACACATGATAGCCCCTTATAAATATCATAATCCTCATAAGGGTCAGTCTCATACCAAGAATACTGTATGGGAATAATAACATCTCCATATTTATTAATCGCTCCATATTTGTCATTAGATTTAACTATGAGGTAATTATGGTTTCCTTTAATCCTAATAATCTCGTTGTAAATAGGTTCAACTATAATCTTCCCATTTGCATCAATCATGCCTTCTTTATGGGATACGTATGTATAACGTATACACATCTCACCATAAATGTCATCAATTTCGGACTGCATATAAGCAGGGCAATTATTCTCGTCATCCCACCATCCAGCTTCTACAGTACATTTTGATAGAGAACGAACTTTGGCATCCCCGACACTTACAACTGCCATACCATCAACAAAAGGTTTAATGACGGAATATTTTGGATATTCGTGCGTACTCATATCTTCTAAATTAATCCATCCGGCAATTCCATTTTTTATATATGTAACTTTTTCTTCTCTTGGGTAAAAAATATAGTCATATATCGGAGGCGTTACCTCTAATCCTTTATCATTTATAACACCCAATTTTACGTGTGAATTGCAGTCTTTGTCATATACTCGAACTATACAATAATTACTCCAATCACTCGGTTCTATTTTTAAATATTGACTACGTTTAACTACATCATTACCATCAATAAACAAAACTTGTATTTTGTATAAATCACAAGAATTAATTACCGCTTCGTACAAATTATTATGAATTTGATGTATCGTTTTATATATTGCAGGAAGTACCTCATCACCTTTTGTATCTATAATTCCTGTGCAGTATTCTCCTTTTTCATTATATTTATACGCAAATAAGAGTTTGCTATTTTTTACAGATAAATAGTCTTTGTCACAAGAACAATATAAATAAGGTAATAATATTGAATCGCCATTTTTTCTTTTAGCTAAAAATCGCTTACTTGTAATATTCAGTTCCTTGCTAACCCAATCCGCCCAAGAAGGTTCTTCCATTTTTATTATATCATCTTCGATTATAAGTATTGGAAAACAGCAGGGCAGTAATGGCTGCAAAAGTGAATCTAATACACCGTATGTACAATCATGATGATTATGACCGTCTTTCTTGACAACATAAAAACCACTTTGTTGATTACTGATTTCTGAGAATTCTGTGCGTTTAACTATATTACCATAAAAATCACAAAATTCTATATGTCTATTATATTCAACTTCATTATAGTCGTTAAAATATGGTTCTACAAGTGTAAATTTAATAGCGGGCATTAATTGCTTTTTATTTACTTTAATATAACCAAGATTTGGATTCCATTCTTTCTTTGGGAACATAACAGGAATTTCAAAATAGGACGCATCAGCTACCACTGATTTATCATAATGATTAATACATTCTCCTTGAAGGATGATCTCATTATTCGCGATATTAATGACAACACATTTTCTACAAAACTCATTACTAAATTCTTTGTCTTCAAACGAAGGTAGAAATTCGAAGCTGATGATATAATTTGAAATTTGATGGGCAGACTTAAATGTTGATGCAAATTCATCATTTATAGACAATAGCCTTTTCCCCGCAAAATCAAGAACACAGACGGCATCAAGCTCATTATCAAAATAAGCAATCTTATCTCGTTGTTCTAAAATAGTAATATTACTATTGTTGATTGTAGCAAGACGTTTTTTCTCTTTATTGAGTATGTAGTAATTTTGTAATTGCCTGTTGCATATTAGGAAACATCCATTCATGGCACTTATACAATATTCGTCTTGTGACAACTCTAATAATTGTTGGTTGTTACAGTTTATTACTTCCGACTTTTCATCGGTATGGACTGATATTAAGCCATCACCAACATCAATATAGCTTTTGTCATTATAATTCCTAATATAATCGTAAAATTCCATATAAATAATTTTGTTTTAATATTGCGAATCAACTAATAAGTGTATATTGCAAATATCATCAAAAGAAGCCCATGACACTATTTTGACAATTTTCTAAATATTCCAACAATAGCATCTTCAAATCCTAATCTTTCTCCCTTCTTTCCTTAACCTTATCCAATCCCGGCATCTTCTTTGATACGGAAGCCTCACCAGCAGGAAAGTATGCTTTAAAAACCTGACATAAGAAACTCACAATGTCACTGCGCTTCTTGCCCATGTTGGAGAAAGCGGAGTAAACATAATACATGAGTTCTTGCTGACTGCACATTTCGTTTGGCAGGACTGTGATTGAGGGCGGAAGAATCAAGTCATGTTCTGTAAATGCGTAGGCACTGGCAAGAATGGCTTTTTGTTCCTCTTCGCTGAACATTTTGATTTTTCCGGCAAACCATTCAAGTTCCCCCTTTTGGAGTGCTTGTTGCTGCTTGCTTTGACGTTCCATTAGAATGGATACTTTCTCTTGCTCTTTTTCAGTAAGGGCTTCTTCAAGCACGCGGTTCTTACGCTTTAGGACATTGTACTTTTCCATACAAGCGATGGCAATGCAGAGATAACCTACGGTTACGGTAAGCACCAATACTGCATGAAATCGGAACTTGGACGGAAAATCCGGCAAAGCGTCAATATAGTCACAGACGATAAGAGCAACTACGAGCATAAGCGCAGCTCCGATATACATTGTCCGGACTTTGACTTTTTGGCTCGCAGGAGAAACGCCCATAAGCAAGGCTATTGCCAAAGCTGCAACCAATAAGATGGAAACCAAGATAAAGATTGTCATGTGTCACGTCCTCCCTGTTATGGTTTTACAATAATACGCCAATAACCACCAAAGGTTGCGCCCTCACGAGTTAAAATTCCCATAGAACGCAGTTTGGCAATTTGTTTTTCTACAGCTCTCGAACTGACACCTATACGATAAGCCATAGCTTCGGCAGAAATGGAAGGGTCGGAAATAACTAAGTCGATGATTTTTTGTGCGGTCTTTCCAACACTTTTATTCTCATTTGCAACCTTTCCGAACCTTGTTTCCGAACTTTCGCTGTTGTTTCCGAACCTTGTTTCCGAACTTTTACAACTGTCTCCGAACTTTTTCACCGAAGATTTTTGTAAATCGCCGAAGGTTTTCACCGAACTTTTTCCGTTTACACCGAACTTTTTCTCCGAACTTTCTTCGTTTACAGGGTACTTTTTGAGGGTACTATTTACCCTGTCAGCCACCTCTTCTACGGGGATTCTGCCGTTCTCGCCCCAATTCAGATTATAGAAAGTGGTGAAGAACGAGGAGGCTTCAGTTTTGTAGTGAGGCTCCTTGCAGGGCAGGAAATTGGGCAGTTTCTCGGTCAGTTCGCGCATCTTGCGCAGACCGGAACCACGCTTTTCCATGTAGTCGAGTTGGGTAAACATATCGGCAATGACGGGGTTGCGGCGTATAGACGGAACATTGTAAATATCGCGGTCTTGAATCTGTGTGCCGTCAAGCATCGCACCGGGCGATACCAATTCCACACGGTCATCATAGATGTCGATATGTACCTCACCGCCCATTACGGTGTAATCCCGATGGATAAGGTGATTTACCAACCCTTCAAAGATAGCACGGTCGGAATAGTCTGGGAGATTCAGGCGATAGTTTGGCATCTTCACCCATCCGCTCATAGTATAGTTCTTGATGAAGTCCATACCATATTTCAAAAGCAATACAAGATTTGCCCGATGCTCTACGGAACTGATTGCATCGTCTTTATAAAGTCCTGTCCAACGGGTGCAGAAAATACGTGATTGGAATACAGTGCAATTGTCTACAAACAGCAATCCGGCATTGGTCAACTTACCGTCAGATGTGACAAGTCCGAATGATTCCAAATACTTATCATTCCATTCCTGATGTGTCTGTTCACGGAATGTGTTGGCAAGGATGATGAAAGAATGTTTGTTGGCGTCTACTTGTGTAGGCAGCGAATCCCAAGTCATGTGTGTACCTTTCAGCACCAACGAAAGGAGTTGTTGTGAATTGCATTCCACGCTTTCATTGCCAACTCTTACAAAAGCCGTGCGCGTTCCGTCTTGGTAATAATAATAAGGTGTCAAAACACCAGACTTGACCTTCACTTCGAGCAGGGCGCGTCCTTCGTGTTCCATCGGGATAAGTTGTACTTCCGGCACAGGGTCAAGCCGTGCCTTTATCATTTCGCTGATAAAGTCGGCATCCGCCTGTACGTTCTTCAATCCTACAATTTCACCTTCATCGTTTACGCCATAGAACAAGCTACCGCCCTCCGTATTGGCAAAGGCCGACACGGATTTGAGCCACGATTTCACTTTCTTGCGTTCCAGCATCTCCTTGAAATCGTAAGACGTACATTCTGCTATGAGTCTGTTATCGTGTATCTGCATGATTTTCTCGTTGTTATAAAGGTATAATACCCCAATATCGTTTACAAACATACGGAAAAAAGTTCGTTTTCCGTTCAATTAGAATGGGAAAAAACGGATTAGGGAGAAGAAATCTTCGTAAAATCCATTCCTAAATGTGATTATATGATAGATTTTCCTAAGATTTTCTATACCTTTGTATTTGTGATAATTAATAACCAAAGGAGTCGTGGCAAAGAATTTTGAAATACGGAACAGTACGGCAGAGTTTCTTACCTTTATTGCCGAGGGTAAGGAGAATGGTGTTCAAGTGTTGTATAAGGATGAAACAATTTGGGCAACACAAAAAGCAATGGCGACATTATTTGATGTAGGTGTTCCGGCCATCAGCAAACATTTGAAAAATATCTTTGAGAGTGGAGAGCTTGATAAGAATACGACTATTTCCAAAATGGAAACAGTCGTGAATAGGGGCTTCCGTGGAGAATCAAAAGAAGAAGTTGAGTTCTACAATCTTGATGCCATCATATCCGTAGGCTATCGTGTCAATTCTGTTCGTGCCACGCAATTCCGCCAATGGTGTACATACGTTCTACGTCAGTTTGCAATCCGTGGATATGTCATAGATAAAAAGCGGATGGAAAACGGCTCATTTATCGGAGAGGATTATTTTGAGCATCTGCTTGCCGAAATTCGTGAGATACGACTGAGTGAACGGCGTTTTTACCAGAAACTTACAGATATATATGCCACGGCCATAGATTATAACAAGAGTGCGCCCACAACACGGCTGTTTTACAAAAAGGTGCAGAACAAAATGCACTATGCGGTACATGGGCATACCGCTGCGGAATTGATAGTTGACCGTGCGGATGCACAGAAAGAGCACATGGGCTTGACCACATGGGAGAAGGCTCCGGACGGAAAAATAGTAAAACCGGATGTAAGCGTTGCCAAGAATTACCTTAAAGAAAATGAACTGGAGGCAATGGGACGTATTGTCAACAGTTTTCTTGATATAGCGGAAGATATGGCGAAACGCCATATTCCAATGACAATGGAGGATTGGGCTAAACGTATAGATAAATTCTTGGACGTAACGGACAGGCCGATTCTTCCTGATGCCGGAAAGGTCACGGCAGAATATGCCAAAGAGTTTGCTGAAACAGAATTTGAAAAATACCGTGTCATTCAAGACCGCTTGTTTAAGTCCGACTTCGACAAACTGGATGACAAAGATTTGCCTTCACTTGATTTTACGCCAGAAAACTCTTAATCAAAACTGCAAGATGAAACACTTAGATACATTTGTTCAATATAAACCAAGACATACCATAATTTTTATGGAAGTCCTTGAAGTGACCGATACTATCGATACCAAGGAAATTTGTAACGTGAGTTGGTATATGGTTTGCAAGGATGAGATTATCATACAATCCGATTTTCCGATGTGTGCAACCGATGGTGAGTTTGTGAACTTCGTACCAATACCTCGACATTCATTTTTGGAAGCGAGACGTCTTATTAAAAAGATAAGGAAAGAGCAAATGTTCGTTCCAAAAAATGACAAAACGGCTCCAAGTGAATTCAAACAAGCATACCGAAAAGCAAGAAGAAAAATAATCCAAATCATAAAGAAAACGCAATAGCTTTTGAAGAAACCCTTAGTGATGCAGTTTTAGGTTAGTTTTAGGTTATCTTTCAATATTGATTTTTTCCTCGTTTTTCTTTCGTTATTTTCGGTGAAAAATCGTACTTTTGCGGCATGGAGCTGTGGTTGCTTATGGATGCTTATTTTCGAGTTTGCATGATATTTGCAACACGTTCACGCAAGTCGCTGAGAGATATAACGTATTGATTTTGAGGAAGTGAAGTAAGTATCGGTAAACAACGATAACCAACCATAGGGAAATAGGGTGTAGCTCAATGAGTTACGCCCTATTTTTGTTTTTAAAAAGCGATAAGTTAGTGATAGAATAATGCAGGTTTTCCATAAGTATGGCTATTGCCAAAGCTGTAATTAATAAAATGGATACCAATATAAAGATTATCATGCGCAACGTCCTTCCATATTTATAGCTTTACAATAATGCGCCAATAACCAACCTTGTCAGAGCCTTCATGAACGAGAATGTCTCTATCACGCAACTCTTTGATACTCTTTTAACTGACCGTTTGGACACGCCAATTTTTACAGACATTGCTTCTGCTGTTATAGAAGGGTCGGAAATAACCAAGTCTATTATATTTTGCCCTGTCCGGCTAACTCTTTTGGATGCTTCTTCTCCTTTTTCACCGAACTTTTTTCATTTACACCGAAGGTTTTTCTCCGAACCTTCTCCGTTTACAAGGTACTTTTTGAGGGTACTACAATCCCACAATTTCACCTTCATCATTTACAAACATACGGAAAAAAGTTCATTTTCCGCTTAAGTGAAATGGGTAAAACGGATTTAGAAGCAAAATTCTCTATCTCAAAAGATCAATTATGAAATGATTAGCCCTTATCTGTAACTTTTTTCAATGCCGGACACATTACGGCTGAGTTCGCCAAACAATTCGCCGAAGCTGAGTTTGAGAAGTACCGCATTATTCAGGACAAGAACTTTTCTTCCGACTTCGACCGGTTCTTCGGCGACAGTCCTTTACCACTTGATTTTGCACCGGAGGATGAGTAAAAATCCCAATATAAGGAAAAAGCAACGGCTTCTAGGGAGAAACTCCCTGATGCTATTTTAGGTTATCATTTAACATTGGCTACTCTACCCAATATACCAATACAAGCTCGAAAAAACAAAAATCATTTGCAAACAAGCAGAAGTTTCCAAAAAAACTGTATCTTTGTTTCAAATATACTATCCGTCACAACAAGCGAAAGCGGAACAAGGTATCTTTATTGTATTAAACAAAGCAGATTATATCTATGGCATCGTCTATACTGATAGTTGAAGATGATTTGGTATTCTCTACCATGATGAAAACATGGTTGACGAAAAAAGGATTCCAAGTAGATACGGCAAGTGCTAATGCACGTGCCCGTAAATTGCTTACCAGCCATACTTATGATTTAATCTTATCCGATTTGCGGCTGCCTGACCAGGACGGTATTCAACTATTAACTTGGCTCCGAAACCAATCATGCAATACTCCTCTTATTATTATGACGAGCTATGCCGAAATTCAAAGTGCGGTACAAGCTATGAAACACGGAGCAAGCGACTATATCGCCAAACCTATACAACCAGATGAATTGCTGAACAAAATTGAAGAAACAATTCGAAAATCTGAAATTCCCTTATCAGCCATACAAGAAAAAATTTCCCCAGTTACACAAAACTTTCTAGAAGGAGAAAGCGAAGCAGCACACCAACTTTTCAACTACGTGCGCCTTGTAGCTCCTACCCAAATGTCTGTACTGATAAACGGATCTAGCGGAACAGGAAAAGAATACGTAGCCCATCGCATTCACGAACTGAGCAAGCGAAGCGACAAGCCTTTTATTGCCATTGATTGCGGATCAATACCCAAAGAGCTGGCTGCATCTGAATTCTTCGGCCATGTAAAAGGCTCGTTTACAGGAGCATTAACAGACAAGACCGGAGCGTTTGAAGAAGCCAATGGAGGAACACTTTTCCTTGATGAGATAGGGAATTTAGGATATGAAGTGCAAGTTCAACTCCTACGAGCTTTGCAAGAACGGCGTATCCGCCGCATCGGCTCAACCAAAGAAATTGAAGTCGATGTCCGTCTTATCTGTGCTACGAACGAAAACTTGAAAGAAGGCATAGCCAAAGGAATTTTCCGAGAAGACTTATACCACCGCATCAACGAATTTACCTTACGTATACCTGATTTAAAAGAGCGTACGGAAGACATCTTGCTTTTTGCTAATTTTTTTCTAGACCAAGCCAATCAGGAACTGGAACGCAATCTCATTGGATTTGATGCTGAAGCTAGCGAAGCTCTTCAACGCTACACATGGCCTGGGAACCTCCGCCAATTGAAAAATATTGTAAAACGAGCAACTCTTTTGGCACAAGGCAATTTTATCACAACCCGCGAACTAGGCGAAGAAATTTTAACACAGAATGTTGAACCAGCAGTTGCCTCGTTCAATTTGCACAATGAAGATTTGGAAAAACAACGCATCATACATGCACTGCAACGTACAGGAAATAATAAGACCAAAGCTGCCCAATTATTAGGGATTGACAGAAAAACTTTATACAATAAGATGAAACTGTATGATATAGGGAATGTGTAAAATGTGGAATAATTCCACAAAACAACCTCGCAATTCCACAATTTCCACACCACACACCAATAAACACTAAATATATCTATTTAAAAATCAACACATTACCAAACCAATCATTTTTGGCACGCCTTTTGCTCATAATATTTATGATGAGTGAGAGAATTGAAGATACAAAAATAAAGTCAAAACTAAACTTAAGACTGAACTATAACCCAACCCCATAAGAAACAAAATCAAAAATAATATTCATAGTGAAATATTACTTTTTGATAAAATGAAGATGCCTATGTGTTAATACGAAAAGAGGACGCTGTGAAGCGTCCTCTTTTTACTTTATCAATCTATTGATTGAAATGCTTTCCATAAATTTCCTTCTGGTAAAGGAGCAGTAACTTCAATCCGTTCTTTTGATACCGGATGTATAAAACACACTTTTCGTGCATGCAAACAAATGCTTCCGTCAGGGTTAGAACGCGGGAAACCGTATTTGAGATCACCTTTTATGGGAGATCCGATCTTTGCCAACTGACATCGGATTTGATGATGACGCCCAGTCTGAAGGTCTACTTCCAATAAATAATAGTTTTCCGAATGTCCGATTAAGTGGTAACATAACACCGCTCTTTTCGAATTCTTCACCTCCTTATCATGTGCATACGATTTATTTTGCTTTTCATTACGCACCAGATAATGCACCAGTTCACCTTCTTCTGCCGGAGGGCATTCCTTCACTATTGCCCAATATGTCTTCTTCACTTCACCATTACGAAACATATCGTTCAAACGTGCCAAAGCCTTGCTGGTCTTGGCAAAAATCACCAAGCCACTTACTGGACGATCCAAACGATGGGCAACGCCTAAAAAGACATTGCCCGGTTTGTTGTATTTTTCTTTCAGATATTGTTTTACCGTTTCCGATAAAGGCACATCTCCGGTCTTGTCTCCTTGAACGATTTCAGAAGCCGTCTTATTGACAATAATGAGATGATTATCTTCGTACACAATAGTCATACACGCAACAAGCCTGTATTACATATTCATACCGCCGTCTACCTGAATCACTTGACCAGATACGTATGACGACATGTCTGATGCTAAGAACAACGCAATATTTGCAACGTCTTCAGGCGTACCACCACGACGCAACGGAATACGTTTGTTCCATTCAGCCTTCACTTCTTCCGATAACTGAGCCGTCATATCAGTAATGATAAATCCAGGAGCAATAGCATTGGCACGAATACCGCGCGAACCCAATTCCTGAGCTATTGACTTAGCCAGCCCAATCAGCCCCGCTTTCGAAGCCGAATAGTTACATTGTCCGGCATTTCCGTGCACACCCACAACCGAAGCCATATTGATGATGTTTCCACTACGTTGACGCATCATAATCGGTGTACATGCATGAATAAAATTGAATGCAGATTTCAAATTAACATTGATAACAGCATCCCACTGTCCTTCACTCATACGCATCATCAAACCGTCTTTGGTAATACCGGCATTGTTGACCAAAATATCAATAGAGCCAAAATCTGCATGAATCTGCTCTACCACTTTGGCGGTGTCTTCAAAACTGGCAGCATTTGAAGCATATCCTTTTACTTTTACGCCAAAAGCTGCAATTTCGGCTTCCGTATTTTTACCGTTTTCATCAATTACCAAATCTGTAAATGCAATGTTTGCACCTTCTGAAGCAAACTTCAATGCAATCGCCTTACCAATACCACGAGCAGCACCGGTAATAATTGCTGTCTTTCCAGTCAATAATCCCATAATTATTTTAGTTTTTAGTTATTATGTTTTTAATTCTAAATTTTTCTTCCCAATGCTCCGTAGACTATTTTAGCCACATAACGCCATCCTATTTCATCATCCAAATCCTCACCAATCTGACCACGGATATAAGGCACCTCTATTCCCTTTATACAATAATGCAGGATATCTGCGGTTATCTCGATGTTATCAATATCGAATAAACCTTGCTCTTTTCCTTCTTTTAATACAGAACGAAACAATTTTACTTCGTTTTGGTCAAAATGCTTTCGCATTGCCTCTACCCTCCAAATATCACGAAAAAAATTGGCACGCAATGTTCCGTTACGGTAAACTGCAAGTTTAACGATATCCAAGTGGGTCGATATCAATTCTAGAATCTTCTCATCCGGAGATATGTCTTTCTGTGCCACTTTCTCCATTGTATTCGAAAGCATCTCTAACTCCGACTCGACTACTGCCATATAAATCTGCTCCTTACTTTTAAAATAAGTATAGAGTGTACGGCGTCCCTTTTTCGAAGCCATAGCAATATCATTCATTGTCGTAGCATCCACTCCTTTTTTGGCAAATAGCTGGCGGGCTACATCCACTAACATTGCTTTTGTCTTCAGTACAGTCATCGTAAAAATCCTCTAAAATTGCACAACTTTCAATCGTGTGAGCAAAAGTACAGTTTTTCTTCCGACTACACAAATATTATTCTATCAGAATTGAAAAATAGCTGTCATTACCAAACGATGATTCAAAACAGTATGGGAATGAATAGCTTTTGCCTTCGTATCAAACTCATCGCCATACCAAGCGTTGCACACCGAGTATTCGGCTCCGAATTTCCAATGCGGACGGTTATAAGTCAGCTCGGCGGTACCCGTGAAAAGCTGGTCGAGCGTGGTGCCCGTACCCAATGTCCCGTAGGGTACATCCTTTGCCGCGCCCAATCCTTTTAGATAGCCGAAGAACAACGCCGGACGCCACGTCTTGCCGTATGCCACGTTCACCCACGTGGTAGATGTACGGAGAGGCGCATACGTCTGCTCGCCCGTTTCGTTATTGATGCTCCGGATGCCATATCCGCCTACGGTGCTGGCTTGGGTAAGGTTGGTGCCCAACACGGTTTTAGCCACCACCAGCCAGTCACGATGCGTGTATTTCACGTGCGCTTCGCCCGAAATGCCCGTGATACGTTCGTCTACATGATACGTCCCGTGGTCGGTTTCCGACTGGGTGCGCGGCGTGATGGAACTCAGATGGACGCCCGCTCCGGCTATCAATCCCGGCTTCTTGTAATTCATGCCCAAATAAAACTCCGGAACACAGCTCCACTTGATGAAATCCTGATGCTTGCGGGTAGCGGTAGTGCCCGGCGCATTCCCGTTAGGACCCACCGAAAGGTATTGCGATTGCCAAATAGCGGCGGCGGTCAACTGGAAACTCTTCGAAGTAAACCGATAGCGGATTTGCGGGGCACGGCTGAAGGGCTGGTAAGGCGCACCCATGTTCAAGTTTAATATTTCGGGAGCCACATCGCCATAAAGCGGATGCCAGGTCTGCCCGACCAGCAATGCCGACTTGCCCCAGTCGAGATTGAAATACACGTGGCGGATGCGGAAGAGCGAATACGTAGTGCCTGAGCCGCGGAAATCCACCTCCACCTTTGCCGAAGTCTTTGCCTTGCCTAACATCGGTCCGGTCACGTCTACGCCCAAACGGGTGTAAAGGGTATAGAAATCGCTATTCCCGTTCTTGTTCAGGTCGTTCCCGTTCGGGTCCTTCACCTCATCAAGCGGATACATGTAGAACAATCCGTCCACCGTCTCCGAGTTCGACCGGCTATTGTAAAACAAATCGGTACGCACTTGCCCGTAAAACTTATAGTCGAACCCTTTCTTCTGCGCATGCCCCGCCAATGTTCCTCCTAACAGGGCTGCCAACAATACAATTTGCTTTTTCATTTCTTTTATATTAAAAACGCAAAGGCGCAAAAGCGCAAAGCCCATAATTAAAAAAGAGAAAACAAAGCACGCAAGATCTAAAAAATAGTTCTCTGCGTTTTTGCGCCTCTGCGTTATATGATTATAAACATTGCCGCAAAAGTAATAAAAAAGAAAAATGTTTGTATCTTTGCCCGCCTAAAAAACATCAGACATGACACACAAGCTACGATATACGATTTTTTCCCTGCTGCTTCTTCCCTTCCTTGCCGCCTTCGCCCAAACGGCACCGAAACACGAGATACGCGCCACGTGGCTCACCACCTTGGGAGGCATGGACTGGCCCTCGGCAAAAGCCACGTCCGCATCCGGCATCCAAAAACAAAAAGAAGAGTTATGCCGCATCTTAGACGAATTGCAACAAACCCATTTCAATACCGTCCTGTTTCAGACACGCCTACGGGGAGACGTGGTTTACCCTTCGGCATTCGAACCGTTTGCTGAATCGCTTACGGGCACAGAAGGACGGAATCCGGGGTACGACCCGCTCCGGTTCGCCATCGAAGAATGCCATAAACGAGGAATGGAACTGCATGCGTGGATAGTCGCTATCCCCATCGGCAACGCCCGTCAGGTACGGACATTGGGGAGAAACGCCTTGAACCGGAAACACCCGTCGCTCTGCAAGCAATTCAAAGGAAGCTGGTATTTAGACCCCGGCAATCCTGCGGTGGACGATTATTTAGCAAGCATCGTGCGCGAAATCGTATCGGGATATGATGTGGACGGCATCCACCTCGACTATATCCGCTATCCGGAGCAAGGAGAACGCTTCCCCGACCAAGCCACCTACCGCAAGTACGGGAAAAGACAAGACCTGAAACAATGGAGGCGGAACAACATCACCCGCATCGTGCGGAGAATCTATACCGAGACCAAACGGCTCAAGCCTTGGGTAAAGGTAAGCAGCTCGCCCATAGGGAAATACCGAGACACCGGACGCTATTCCTCGCAAGGCTGGAACGCCTACGAAGAAGTGTACCAAGACGCCCAGCAATGGCTCCGTGAAGGCATTCATGACGCCCTATTCCCGATGATGTATTTCCAAGGGAACCATTTTTACCCGTTTGCCCTCGACTGGGAAGAAAACAAGAACGGACGCTGGATTATACCCGGACTGGGCATCTATTTCCTGCATCCGTCGGAACTGAATTGGAAGTTAGACGAAGTGGTGCGCCAAATCTATTTCATCCGTACCATCGGACTGGACGGGCAAGCCTATTTCCGCACCCGCTTCTTGCTCGACAACACGAAAGGGATTTTCAATGAACTAAAGCAACATTTCTACCCGCTTCCCGCCGTAACGCCTCCTATGACATGGACCGACAGCATCGCTCCGGCTAAGCCCTCAAGCCCCTCCTTTACGCTTTTGGACCGAGGCATACGTTTCCAATGGAAAGCCTCAACCGACAACCTTTCTCCGGTATATTACCGCCTCTATGCATCGGACACTTATCCGGTAGACACCGCTAATCCGGCAAACCTGATTGCCCCACGCATCGAGAACGCCACCTATACCTACGTGCCCGAAGTGCCCTGGCAAGAATATCTGTATTGGGCGATAACCGCCGTAGACCGGTGCGGGAACGAAAGCGGAGCTGTGGAGTTTTTTCATTAAAACCAAACGCAGAGACGCAAAAGCGCAAAGATTTATTTTTTAAAGCGAGCAAAGAACGCAATGTTTTTCACATTTCTCTCTGTGCCTTTTGCCCTCTCAATTATAAACTTTGCGTTTTTGCGTCTCTGCGTTTCTTATTCTCATAAATATTCACTACCTTTGCAAATCAATAATTTATAACATAAATCCTTATGAGTAACCAACGATATATGCAACGCGGCGTTTCGGCATCGAAAGAAGACGTGCACAACGCTATCAAAAACATCGATAAAGGTATTTTCCCGAAAGCATTCTGCAAAATCATCCCCGACATCTTGGGCGGAGACCCTGAATATTGCAACATCATGCATGCCGACGGTGCCGGCACCAAATCTTCCTTGGCATACATGTATTGGAAAGAGACGGGCGACCTCTCGGTATGGAAAGGCATCGCTCAAGATGCATTGATTATGAACATCGATGACTTGCTTTGCGTGGGAGCCGTAGACAATATCTTAGTATCTTCCACCATCGGACGCAACAAATTACTGGTGCCGGGCGAAGTGATTTCAGCCATCATCAACGGTACGGATGAATTGCTTGCCGAATTGCGTGATATGGGTGTAGGTGTATATGCCACCGGAGGCGAGACCGCCGATGTGGGCGACTTGGTACGCACCATCATCGTGGATAGCACCGTGACCTGCCGCATGAAACGCGCCGACGTGATAGACAATGCCAACATCCGTCCGGGAGACGTTATCGTGGGACTCGCTTCTTACGGTCAAGCCACTTACGAAAAAGAATACAACGGCGGTATGGGAAGCAACGGACTGACCTCGGCACGCCACGATGTATTCGCCAAATACCTTGCCGGGAAATATCCCGAAAGCTACGACCATGCCGTACCCGAAGAACTGGTTTATAGCGGACGTTTGAGCTTGACCGATGCCGTAGAAGGCTCGCCCGTCAATGCCGGAAAGTTAGTTCTCTCCCCCACCCGCACGTATGCTCCGGTGGTAAAGAAACTGCTTGATGCGCTCCGTCCCCAAATTCATGGTATGGTGCATTGTTCGGGAGGCGCACAAACCAAGGTGCTTCACTTCGTAGGCGATAATTGCCGGGTGATAAAAGACAACCTCTTCCCCGTTCCTCCCCTCTTCCGTACCATCAAGGAACAGAGCGGAACCGACTGGGACGAGATGTACAAGGTATTCAACATGGGCCATCGCTTAGAGGTATATCTCTCGCCAGAACACGCCGAAGAGGTCATCGCCATCTCGAAATCGTTCAACATCGACGCGCAGGTCATCGGACGCATCGAAGAAAGCGACCGTAAAGAACTGATTATCCGGAGCGAGTTCGGGGAGTTTACGTATTGATTGAAAACATGAAAGAATCAATGCTAAAGGCAGAAAAACATCATACAATCTTAGAGAAAATAGACGAGCTTAAAACCCGCCTTGACTCTTTGCGCCCCTTGCCGCAAGAAGCGTTGACCAAGATTCGGGAAGCACTCGACATTGAATACACTTACGAAAGCAACCGCATCGAAGGCAATACCTTGACCTTGATGGAAACCGCACTCGTAGTGGAAGAAGGGCTTACCATTAGCGGGAAAAGCATGCGCGAGCACCTGGAAGCCATCAATCACCAAGAAGCCATCGCCTATATCAAAGATATTGCAAAAAGTGAGGAGCCGATAACCGAACGGACCATCCTTCAAATCCATGCACTTATCTTGCGGGGTATTAATCGGGAAAACGCAGGATGTTACCGCACGGTGCCCGTCCTCATCGCCGGAAGCCGTCATGTGCCTCCCCAGCCTTATCTGATAAGGAAACAAATGGAGGACTTCTTGCTCCGTTTCCAAGAAATGGAGGCGGAAAGCATCCACCCCATAGACATTGCCGCCTACTTGCACGATGAATTGGTTCGCATCCATCCTTTCATCGACGGGAACGGACGCACCTCCCGTTTGCTGATGAATCTATACCTGCTACGGCACGGCTATGTATTCATCATTCTGAAAGGGGATGCGGAAAGCAAGTTAGCCTACTACAAGGCACTTGAAGCCTCACACGTAGACAAGGACCCAGAACCGTTCCGCTTATTGGTGGAAGAAAAAGAGATAGAAGCCCTCCAAAGATACATCGAATTAATAGAAGAAAAAGAATAAACAACAGATATGTCAGACAACCATACACTCTTAGAAAAGCTCGATGGACTGGTTTCGCGCTTCGAGGAAGTATCGACCCTGATAACCGACCCTTCCGTTATTGCCGACCAGAAACGCTACGTGAAGCTCACCAAGGAATACAAGGAACTGGGCGACCTGATGAAGGCACGCAAGGAATACATGCAATGCCTTGCCGGACTGGAGGAAGCTAAGGAAATGATGAACGAAAACGATCCGGAAATGAAGGAAATGGCTCGTGAAGAAGCCGCCGCATGTGAAGCACGCATCCCGGAGCTGGAAGAAGAAATCAAGCTCCTGCTCATCCCAGCCGACCCGCAAGATGACCGCAACGCCATCCTCGAAATCCGTGGAGGAACCGGAGGGGATGAAGCCGCTATCTTCGCCGGAGACCTGTTCCGCATGTACTCGAAATATTGCGAGCGCAAAGGCTGGAAGTTAGAAGTATCGAGCGCGAGCGAAGGCGCATCAGGAGGATTCAAGGAAATCATCTGCTCCGTTACGGGAGAAAAAGTGTACGGGACTCTGAAATACGAATCGGGCGTGCACCGCGTGCAACGTGTACCAGCCACCGAAACCCAAGGGCGCGTACATACCTCGGCGGCATCTGTTGCCGTATTGCCCGAAGCCGAACCTTTTGATGTGGAAATCAACGAAGGTGAAATCAAATGGGATACGTTCCGGAGCTCCGGTGCCGGAGGACAGAATGTAAACAAGGTGGAATCGGGCGTACGCCTGCGCTATAATTGGAAGAATCCCAATACGGGCGTAGTAGAGGAAATCCTGATAGAATGTACCGAGACGCGCGACCAGCCGAAGAACAAAGAGCGTGCTCTCGCGCGCCTGCGTACCTTTATTTATGATAAGGAACACCAGAAGTACATTGATGATATCGCCTCGAAACGGAAGACGATGGTAAGCACCGGAGACCGGTCGGCAAAAATCCGCACTTACAATTATCCCCAAGGGCGCATCACCGACCACCGCATCAATTATACCATCTACAATCTTGCCGCCTTCATGGACGGAGACATCCAAGATTGCATCGACCACCTGATAGTAGCGGAAAACGCCGAAAGACTAAAAGAAAGCGAATTATAAAAACATACCGACATGAACAAACAAGAACTTTTTGAGAACATCAAGCGCAAACAATCCTTCCTTTGTGTAGGACTGGACACCGACATCAAGAAAATCCCCGAACACCTGTTGAAGGAAGAAGACCCGATTTTCGCGTTCAACAAAGCCATCATAGACGCTACAGCCCCCTATTGCATCGCTTATAAACCCAACTTGGCTTTCTATGAAAGCATGGGCGTAAAGGGCTGGATAGCTTTCGAAAAGACCGTGGAATACATCAAGAAGAACTATCCCGACCAATTCATCATCGCCGACGCCAAGCGCGGAGACATCGGGAACACCTCGGCGATGTACGCACGTACCTTCTTCGAAGAACTCGATATCGACTCGGTGACCGTAGCTCCCTACATGGGCGAGGATAGCGTGACTCCCTTCCTCACCTACGAAGGCAAATGGGTCATCCTCTTGGCATTGACCTCGAACAAAGGCTCGCACGATTTCCAATTAACGGAGGACAAGGACGGAGAACGCCTCTTCGAGAAAGTGCTCCGCAAATCGCAAGCATGGGCAAACGATGAAAACATGATGTATGTAGTAGGCGCCACCCAAGGCCGTATGTTCGAAGACATCCGCCGCATCGTGCCCAACCATTTCCTATTAGTGCCGGGCATCGGAGCGCAAGGAGGCTCATTGGAAGAAGTATGCCGCTATGGAATGACTCCCCAATGCGGGCTTATCGTCAACTCCAGCCGTGCCATCATCTATGCCGACAAAAGCGAAGCCTTCGCCCAAGCCGCCAAGAATGAAGCCGAAAAGGTTCAGAAACAAATGGCGGAACAATTGAAAGCCGCCCATATAATATAATAAGGAGTAAACCGGCTCACGCATCCTCTCATTGCACCTGCCCCGTGCGGTACGATGAGAGGGCTTATGCATCTCGAAACGCATGTACTTGCATCGGCTCACTCAAGCGTCTGCATCCCCCGACGCAAGCGTTTGCACCGGCATGCGCAAGCGGTTGCATACGCCTCCGAGACCTGCCGTGTTCCGCAGGACTAAAGCAAAAAAAACATCGGTTAACCAGTTTTAGACCACTAAAAAGATAAATAATTGACATTTTGCACGGTTATATAAAAAAAAAATACGTAATTTGCATAATTAAACAAGGAGCGTACTAAAAGACACTAATAGAAAAACCAAAAGATACGATAAGTTATGGAGTTTTCAGCTAAACAAATTGCGGAATATATCCACGGAGAAATAGTAGGGAATGAGAATGCAACCGTACATACATTCGCCAAGATAGAAGAAGGCGTGCCGGGTGCCATTTCTTTTCTTTCAAACCCGAAATATACACATTACATATATACAACCCAATCAACGATTGTACTGGTCAATAAAGATTTCGAACCGGAACAACCGGTAAGTGCAACCTTGATTAAAGTAGACAACGCATACGAAAGCCTGGCTCAACTCCTGACTTTATACGAACAAAGCAAGCCGAAAAAGACGGGCATCGACCCGTTAGCATCCATTGCTCCGACCGCTAAAATCGGGAAAGATGTCTATATCGGTCCCTTTGCCTGCATCGAAGAAGGTGCGGAGATAGGCGACAACGCTTGCATCCACCCGCATGCGACCGTAGGAAGCCATGCCAAAATAGGAAATAACACAACGCTCTATCCCCATGTCACGATTTATCAGGATTGCCGGGTGGGAAACAATTGCATCCTGCATGCCGGATGTGTTATCGGCGCGGACGGATTCGGGTTTGCCCCCTCCGCCGAAGGCTATGACAAGATTCCCCAAATCGGTATCGTCGTTATCGAAGACAATGTGGAAATCGGTGCCAATACGTGCGTAGACCGTGCCACGATGGGTGCCACCATCATCCATAAGGGCGTAAAGCTGGACAACCTGATTCAGATTGCCCACAATGTAGAGATAGGAAGCCACACGGTGATGGCTTCGCAAGGAGGCGTGGCAGGTTCCGCCAAGATAGGCGAATGGTGCGTATTTGCCGGACAAGTAGGTGTAGCCGGACATATCAAAGTGGGCGACCGCGTGACTATCGGAGCCCAATCGGGCATACCGGGCAATACCAAGTCGGGCAGCACCCTGATGGGATATCCCGCCATCGACCCGAAACTTTTTGCGCGTTCAGCTGTTATATACAAGAAGTTGCCCGACATGTACGAAGACATGAGACGCATGCAAAAAGAACTGGAAGAATTAAAGAAACAACTTAATAAATAAAGCCCATGTTGAAACAAAAAACATTAAAAGGCAGTTTTACACTGAACGGTAAGGGTCTCCATACCGGAGTCAAGCTGACCGTGACATTCAATCCTGCCCCCGAACACCACGGATATAAAATCCAACGCATCGACCTGGACGACCAGCCCATCATCGATGCCATAGCGGATAATGTGGTAGACACCACACGTGGTACTGTTTTGGCTAAGAACGGGGTAAAAGTAAGTACCGTAGAGCATGCCATGGCTGCCCTCTATGCAGCCGGTATCGACAATTGCCTGATTCAGGTAAACGGTCCCGAACTTCCGATTTTAGACGGAAGCTCGAAAGCATACGTAGAATGCATCCAGCGGGTAGGCATTGAGGAACAAACCGCTCCGAAAGATTATTACATCATCAAATCGAAAATCGAAGTGCGCGATGAAGAAACAGGGTCTTCCATCATCGTCTTGCCGGATGATAAATTCAGCTTAAACGTATTAATCTCTTACGATTCCAAGATTCTGACCAACCAATACGCCACATTGGAGAACATGGATGAATTCCCTACCGAAATCGCATCGGCACGCACCTTCGTATTCGTGAGGGAAATCGAACCTCTGCTGAATGCCGGGCTTATCAAGGGAGGAGATTTGGACAATGCTATCGTTATCTACGAAAAGCAGATGACCCAAGAAAACTTCGATAAATTAGCGGATGTCATGAGAGTCCCGCACATGGACGCAAGCCATTTAGGATATATCAATCACATCCCTTTGGTATGGCCCAACGAGCCAGCACGCCATAAGCTGCTCGATATCATCGGCGACCTTGCCCTAATCGGGAAACCCATCAAGGGACGCATCATCGCCACCCGTCCGGGACATACCATCAACAATAAATTCGCACGCCAATTGCGCAAGGAAATCCGCCTGCACGAGATTCAGGCTCCTATCTATAATTGTAATGAGCCGCCTTTGATGGACGTGAACCGCATCCGCGAACTCCTTCCTCACCGCTATCCGTTCCAATTGGTGGATAAGGTCATCGCTATCGGAGCCAACCACATCGTAGGTGTGAAGAATGTCACATCGAACGAACCTTTCTTCCAAGGGCATTTCCCGCAAGAGCCGGTCATGCCGGGTGTGCTTCAAGTAGAAGCCATGGCACAAGTGGGAGGCCTGTTAGTGCTCAATTCATTGGCAGAGCCGGAAAGATATTCCACTTACTTCCTGAAGATAGACAATGTGAAGTTCCGCCAAAAAGTAGTGCCGGGCGATACCCTTGTCTTCCGTGTAGAACTACTGGCACCGATTCGGCGCGGCATCTCTACCATGAAAGGATATATCTTCGTAGGAGAAAAAATCGTTTGCGAAGCCGAATTTATGGCACAAATAGTAAAAAACAAATAACATGATCAGTCCATTAGCATACATACACCCCGAAGCAATCATCGGAGAGAACGTAGAAATCGGTCCCTTTGTCTACATCGACAAGAACGTCGTAATCGGTGATAATAATCTCATTATGCCCAATGCGAATATCCTCTACGGTACACGCATCGGCAATAACAACCGAATTTTTCCCGGCGCCGTTATCGGGGCTATTCCGCAAGACCTGAAGTTCAGAGGAGAAGAAACCACGGCGGAAATAGGCGATAACAATACTATCCGCGAAAATGTAACCATCAACCGGGGTACCGCCGCTAAAGGAAAAACCGTGGTAGGAAACAATAACCTGCTCATGGAAGGCGTACACGTAGCCCATGATACACATGTAGGAAGCGGATGCATCATCGGAAATTCTACGAAAATGGCAGGCGAAGTCATTATCGATGACAATGCTATCGTAAGTGCCAACGTCCTGATGCACCAGTTCTGCCGGGTAGGCGGATACGTAATGATACAAGGCGGATGCCGGTTTAGCAAAGACATCCCACCTTATATTATAGCGGGACGCGAACCGATTGCTTATAGCGGAATCAATATCGTAGGCTTGCGCCGGCGCGGATTCTCGAACGAACTGATAGAAAACATCCACAATGCTTACCGCATCATTTATAATAGCGGGAAGAACGTAACCGATGCCCTGCAACAAGTAAGAGAAGAGATTCCGATGAGCCCCGAAATCGAATACATCGTTTCTTTTATCGAAAATTCGGAAAGAGGCATCATCCGATGAAAAAAATTTTGTACCTTTACGCATCAATTCAAGATTAACGAAAAACTATGGTATATAAATTTAGAATCATATCAGATGAAGTGGATGATTTCATAAGAGAAATCAAAATCGATTCGGATGCTTCATTCTACGATTTGCATGAAGCAATCCTGAAATGTACAGGCTATAAGGATGACCAGATGACTTCTTTCTTCATCTGCGATGATGATTGGGAGAAAGAAATCGAAATCACCTTGGAAGACATGGGAGGAGGAAGCTCGGAAGAAGATACGTTCGTCATGAAAGACACGCGCCTGAGCGAACTTTTAGAAGATGAAAAGCAAAAACTCTTGTATGTTTTCGACCCGTTGGCTGAACGTGTATTCTTCATCGAATTATCGGAAATTATTACAGGAAAAGATTTGCAACATGCCACTTGTTCGCGCAAAGAAGGCAATCCGCCTCAACAAACCATCGACTTCGATGAACAAATGAAGAAAATGGATTCGTCATTGGACTTAGACGAAAACTTCTACGGTGACCAAGAATACGACATGGACGACTTCGACCCCGACGGCTATGACATGGGAGGCGGAGGCAATCCGTATGACGAAGATAAATACTAAATCAATTGATAGTTAATAGTTGATAGTTAATAGTTTGCTGGCACTTTCAATTATTAACTATCAACTATTAACTATCAACTATTTTATGACTCTCATCGTCCTCATCGGTCCAACAGGCGTAGGCAAAACCGAATTAAGCTTATCTATCGCCGAAACCTATCATACATCTATCCTCTCGGCGGACTCCCGCCAACTTTATGCCGACTTGAAAATAGGCACGGCTGCCCCTACTCCCGACCAATTGGCACGAGTTCCCCATTATTTTGTGGGCACATTGCAACTCACCGATTATTATAGCGCAGCCCAATATGAAGCAGATGCGCTCAAGAAACTGGACGAACTTTTCAAGGAACACGATGTAGTAGTATTGACCGGAGGCTCGATGATGTATGTCGATGCCGTATGCAAGGGCATTGACGATATCCCCACGGTAGATGCCGAAACACGCCAATTAATGATAGAACGTTATGAACAAGAAGGGTTGGAACGCCTCTGCGCCGAACTGAAACTTTTAGACCCGGAATATTATCAGATAGTTGACTTGAAGAATCCCAAACGGGTAATTCATGCACTCGAAATCTGCTACATGACCGGAAAAACCTACACTTCCTTCCGCACCCGCACACAGAAACAACGCCCTTTCCATATCCTGAAAATCGGATTGAAACGGGAACGAGAAGAACTATATGCCCGCATCAACCTTCGTGTAGACCAAATGATAGAAGAAGGCTTGCTGGAAGAAGCCCGCAAGGTTTATCCCTACCGGCACCTCAATTCGCTGAACACCGTAGGCTATAAAGAACTCTTCAAGTATTTCGATGGAGAATGGGAACTTCCCTTTGCTATCGAGAAAATTAAGCAAAACTCACGCATCTATTCACGTAAACAGATGACATGGTTCAAGCGTGACGCCGATATCACGTGGTTTCATCCCGACCAAAAAGAAGAAATCTTGCACTTTATCAGCCAGCACATTGCTGAATAAGTGCCAATTTGACAGAAATTTTGCATCATCTGCTCATCTGTCAGTTCTCGACTGACAAAATGTTCATCCCCTCCCCGTAAAGCATTCAGGAACCTCTGCATTTTTTGACTTAGGTCAATAAAACGGGCAAAAGTCTCAAATATATGCTATAAAACATATTTCATATCAAAAAAGGCAGTATATTTGCAGTGTAATTAAAGAACAACAAGTTCTAGAACTTAACTAAACTATAAGTTTTTAAGGTAAAGATTGAAAAGAAAAAACATCGAAGGCCAGCCGTGAGGTTCGCCGGAGATTTAAAGGGTAACAAAATTAGTAGGTATTAAAATTAGACTAAGTTAGATTTAAGTTTTCAGGTATTATTAACTAAACAAGAAAGGATAACATTATGAAAAAGGTAAAAAACATTTTTCACAAGATTGCCAATGCAGATCCTATGATCTGGGGTTATGTAATGCTGAACGACAGACTCAGCAAGTAAAAACAAGCTGAAGCAACAAAAAGCGGAAGCTTTTAAAAAAGAATCTGATAAATGCCGAAAGGCTTTTGTAAATAATCAAAAAAGCGATTGCGCCTCGTGCACAATCGCTTTTTTCCGTTTATCGAGTCATATTGTGACAAATGCAAGAGCCGCTCAACGGATAGAATCCATAAGTGCCAAATTCATCTCTTCAAGTTTTCCGTTAGAAAAATCGTCTAAAGTCCAACTGTCAAACCATTTGATAACGGGCTTTCCCTCACGGAAAAGGATAGGAAGCCAAATATACCGTGCATCGCTCGGATGCTTCGGACGCCAGTTATCTGCCATAAATATAAAAGCATCTTTCTTTCCGTGAACAGGAAGCACGTATGTACTTTGCCCATGGAAAGTAAGATGAGCATCATCACCTATACAAGGATTGGGATGCTGCGTCCAAGGTCCCCAAATACTCGGAGCAGAAAACATGCGTGCTTCGTTCGGCTCCCAACCCGTACAGCCGGATGTAATCATCCAGTAAGTACCGTCTTTCTTGAAAATAGCCGGTGCTTCATTGTGTCCGGCAGGTGCGATACGTACGTATTTCCCCGTATGAGTCAAATAATCATCGCTCAGTTCGGCTATTTGCAAAGTCAGATTGTCTTCCGATGAATAAATGTGATACCCTTTCCCGTCATCGTCTACAAAAAGCTGCATATCGCGTGCCATCTGCCCGCCTTCCAGATCTCGTTTCACAAACAATCCTTTAGCTATCGCATCATACCATGCCGGAGTCCACCATTCTTTATACTTATCTATATCGAGCGTATCGAAAACAGCACGCTGTTCATCCGTCATGTCGAATGGCAACTTTCCCGGATTAATACGTCCCGACCGAAGGTATTTAAAAGGACCGGTCGGATTATCTGCCACAGCTACAGCCGAACGTGCCGCTGCATATCCTTTTCCCTTTAATTCCAAATGAAACCATAAAACGAATTTTCCGGTCTTTTCATTATAAATCACTTTCGGACGTTCCATAATACACCCTTGAGTGATCTCACTTGTTGTGTCATTTGTCACAACGGGCAATACTACCCCTTCGTTTTTCCAATCTGTTAAGTTCTTTGATGAGTAGCACATAATACCTACCATAGCCGCACTGGTAGTATCCGATTTATTCTCGCCATACCAGTAATAAGTGCCTTCATGGTAAAGAATGCCCCCACCATGTGCATTTACATGGATTCCTGCATCGTCGAGCCACAATTCCCCCGACCGGATTTCTTTCGCTTCCTGCCGTCCTGCACACGAAAAGAATGTCAGCGCAATCCCAAACGCTAGTCCAATAAACAAAGATGTCTTTTTCATGAATGATACGATTTAAATAGATACGATTTGACAAAATAAATCATTATTTTCTGAATAGACAAACTCTTATACATCTTTCTAATCTTTCCGCACAATCTCTGCCGCTTCACGCAATTCGATGTTCAGTCTCGCCCCCTCGGTTTTCGGATACCACTCCAGACTACGGCTTTCGTTCTTTACCCAACGGCAATAATGCGTACCGCTGCCTGTAAGATGTTCGGTATCTACATGAAACGAGTCGGCATGAATGTACCATTCGTTTGTTGCATCCAAATCAATATGCAAATGTCCGGCACTACCGCTTTTAAAATGCAGACTGCCTCCCGATGCCGAAAGCGTTCCAAACTTGCATTCCGATAATTCTATACGGTTTTGAGTAGAGACTGAAAATGTATCCCGTTCAAGCCCTTTGACAAAAGTGGTGACATAAGGTGTGTGATTGTACACAGCATCGGCTTCTTTGGGAAGCTGCAAGCGCATAGACAAGAAACTGTGCCATTGGTTTTCAGGGAATCTGTCTTTAGGAAAACAGAAATGAATATTCAAGGTGCTGTCTTCCGATAAGTCCAGTTTCATATAAGGTTCCAGATCGGATACATAAGAAATTGTGCTTCCGGTTGAATCTGCCGGACACATCATAATCGGGACAACAACCGGAGACATCTTTTCATCTTCCGTCGTGAATACGAGCCTTTTGAATGCGGGCAACGGTTCCGATTTTATGGAACTGAGTGTCCCGATTTCGGTAGCAGGCTTCTCCCCACAGGTTAGAAAATAAGCAAATGTGCCTGTCAGCAGCAATCCTGCCACTAACATCGCTATCAGAATATAAGTTGTTCGTTTCATACAGTTAAGATTGCTTTTCTTGATTCGTTTGTTTGTTGATAAAGTCACGGTACATAGCTGCAAGTTCTTCCGCCGAAATGCCCAGCATCACGCATTGCCTGAAAAAGGCATCCGATTCTTCCTGCAAGAAGTGTTTCCTGCGCAAGCCGTCAATCACCCGATGCGCACCTACAGCTACAAAATAGCCGATGCCGCGTTTGTTGTAAATGATGCCCAACTGTTGCAGGTAGTCGAACGAACGCATCACCGTGTTAGCGTTCACCTCCACCATGCCCGCATATTCGCGCACGGAAGGGATGCGCCCTTCTTCGGGATATACGCCGAGAAGGATTTCATCGCAAATACGGTCGGCTATCTGCAAATAAATGGCTTTACTTTCCTTGAAATCCATAGGCTACCAACGATTGATGATTTCCGACTCTTTAAACCGAAAGTAAGCCAACGTCCAGTTGAACACCGCAAACACGGCTCCGATAGTCATGACCAAGTAAGTCATGGCATCGTTATCATTCAGTATCGGATTATGAAACCCGCCCCACTCTTTACAAATAAAATGTCCTAACTGAATATTAGCCAAGCAAATCAGAACGATAGCAATCAATGTCTTGCCAATTGTTTTCTTAGGCCAAATGCTGCTTCCCAATACAAACAAAGACTGCACAAAACAACACATCGCTATCAATATCCCTGTACGTTGCAAACTCCAAGTACTTACATTGCCGTCTGCTCCATAAATATAACACGATAAATCCAAGGGCTTTATCTGTTCTGCCAAATCGCTGTAATACATCTTGGATACTACGACCCTCGTCCAGTCTGCCAATTCGAAGGCAAGGATATACATCAAGACAAAACCGACCGTAAACAGCAGCCAACGCGATAGATATTTCTCGAAAGCAGAAGCCGGCAGCATCAAGTAAGCGATACGTCCTTCCTTCGTCTTCATGCACTCCATAAAGCAAGATGCAAAAAATGCGCCCATGACAAAAAGACCAGCATGGACAAGGAAACGTAAATTATGTTCATAAGCGGGAAGTGATGGATTTGAATCGCCTAATCCATATCCGACCAACACAAAAGCCAATCCGGCATAACACGCCACAAACCTACGCAGATGCATCTTCCATGCTCCAATCCATTCCATACGGCACAACATCCCGAAACGCCGCAAATTAAAAAACTGATTGTTTTCCATTTTTACATCATTTTATCAAGAATGAAACATCGCCGTTATCCGTTCAGGCATGGCAAGCGCCGCCCCGAACAGCAACTCCAAATTAATCTCTGTCTCTTCGCCTCTTTCATTGGGCAACATCAGGCTATTGCCTTGAAGCGAAGGCAAGGCATAAAGCGCACGCTCCGCCAGCGCAGGGTCATCGCTCTCACGGAAAGAGAACGTGGCACAAATATCGCTTACCGAACGGTCGAACAACACACGGCTTTCATCGATAATGACTATATGGTCGAGCATCCGGTCAATGTCGCGCACCTGATGGGTAGAGATTACCACACACCGCTCTTCGTCCATGCCCGAAGCTATCAGCTTGCGGAACTGGCTCTTGCCGGGAATATCCAATCCGTTGGTCGGTTCGTCCATCAGAAGCAACGAGGTATGTGTAGCCAACGCAAAACACATAAACACTTTTTTCTTCTGCCCCATTGAGAGTGCACCTAAGTTCACATCGGTATCCAAGTCGAACAAGTCGAGATAACGTTTCATGTCCTCCGTACTGAAACGGGGATAAAAGCCACTGGTCAGCTTTATATAGCGGTTCAGCGTGACGGAAGGCAATTCAAATTCTTCGGGCACCAAGAAAAGGTCGCCTAACGTAACAGGCAGACGGCGGCGCACATCCGTGCCGCGATACATCACTTGCCCTTTCCGCGGGGTGAGCAATCCGCTCATCAGGTAAAGCAAAGTAGATTTTCCCGTCCCGTTCTTCCCCAATAGTCCATACACTTGTCCGGGCTGAAGAGAAAGGGAAAAATGGCTTAGCACGTCTTTCTTGCGCCTGCCATAACTAAATGAAAGGTCTTTTACTTCTAACATCATCTTTTTGTCTTTTATGCTATTACTGTTTTCTGCTTTAGTGTATTACTTAAATAGTACACTACAAAAGTATGGATTCTTGTTTTCATAAGCAAGCATGAATGCCAAAAATTAACAGACTTTTACCTCTAAACCCAATACATTCCATTTAAAGGCCTAGGGTATTTACCCAAACAGCAGGGTCTGTTTTATATTCCAGCCCGTGGAATGTACGTTCCAGCCCGTGGAATATACGTTCCAGCCCGCGGAATGTACGTTCCAGCCCGTGGAATATAAAATAGATAAGAATATGATATGAATGTCCGCATTTCACCTTATTAATTGTAGGAGGATGTATCAAAATAAGCGGTCTTTTCCGAAGCTTTCTTTCATATTTCTTCCGCTTTTCGTATCTTTGCCTTCATAAGGGAATAGAAAAAACCAACCATGACACAATCACCTATCGAAATAGATACCAGCAACGCCGAGTTTCAGAACGCATTGAAACTTATCCAATATACCCGCCAATCCGTATTCTTGACCGGGAAAGCGGGGACGGGTAAATCTACGTTCCTGAAATACATTTGCCAGCATACGAAGAAGAAATACGTGGTGTTGGCTCCTACGGGCATTGCCGCTATCAATGCGGGAGGAAGCACCTTGCATAGTTTTTTCAAACTCCCTTTTCATCCTCTCCTGCCCGATGACCCGAATTTCAGCCTGAAAGGAGGGAAATTGCATAGTTTCCTGAAATACTCCGCCGACCGCCGCAAGCTGATAAAGAACATCGAACTGGTGATTATCGATGAAATATCCATGGTGCGTGCCGACATTATCGACTTCATCGACAAGGTATTGCGGGTCTATTCGCAAAACATGCGCGAGCCTTTCGGAGGGAAACAACTCCTGCTGGTAGGCGATATGTTCCAGTTAGAGCCGGTGGTGAAAAACGATGAGCGCGAAATCATCAACCGCTTCTATCCCAATCCCTACTTCTTCTCGGCACGGGTGTTCCAGCAAATGGAATTAGTATCTATCGAACTGACCAAGGTGTACCGCCAACGGGACAATGTTTTCGTAAGCGTGCTCGACCATATCCGCACCAATAGTGTGGGAAGTGCCGACCTGCAATTGCTCAACACCCGATACCAAGCCCCCGTAAAATCGAACGAGAACGATTTATACATCACCCTCGCTACCCGAAGAGACAACGTAGACTTCATCAACGAGCAACGCCTTGCGGCACTTCCGGGAGAAGCCGTTACGCTAAAGGGGGAAATCCACGGCGAGTTTCCCGAAAGCAGCCTTCCCACCCTTATGGAACTCACCGTAAAGCCCGGCGCACAGATTATCTTCATTAAGAACGACCCTGAGAAACGTTGGGTGAACGGTACTATCGGTATTCTTTCGGGCATTGACAAGGAAGGGGTTCTCTACGTAATCACCGAAGACGGGAAGGAATTCGACGTGCGGCGGGAAAGCTGGAGCAACATCCGGTACCGGTATAACGAACAAGAGAAAAAGATAGAGGAAGAAGAATTAGGCACTTTCACCCAATACCCCATCCGGCTGGCTTGGGCGATTACGGTACACAAGAGCCAAGGATTGACCTTCAGCCGGGTTATTATCGACTTTACCGGAGGCGTATTTGCAGGAGGTCAAGCCTACGTGGCATTGAGCCGGTGTACCTCGCTCGATGGCATTTGCCTGAAGCGGGAAATCACCCGTGCCGATGTATTTGTGCGTCCCGAAATCGTAAGCTTTGCCCAAAAGTTCAACGATTCGCAAGCCATCGACCGTGCCATGAAGCAAGCCCAAGCCGATATTGAATATGCTGCATCCGTCCAAGCTTTCGATAAAGGAGATTTTGAAACCTTCCTGCATCACTTTTTCAAGGCAATCCATTCACGGTACGACATTGAAAAACCTCTGCAACAACGCTTTATCCGTAAGAAACTGGGCATTATCAACAAACTGAAATCCGAGAACGCGCGCCTGAAAGAAGAGATGCGGGAATCGAAAAAGAACTTGCAAAAGTATGCCAAGGAATATTACCTGATGGGGAACGAATGCGTTACGCAAGCCCACGACACACGGGCTGCACTGGCGAATTATGACAAAGCTCTCGAACTATACCCCGAATACGTGGACGCATGGGTGCGGAAAGGAGTAACGCTTTTCAACGCCAACCGGATAAACGAAGCCAACGAATGCCTGAACCAAGCCGTCAAACTCCGCCCCAATGAGTTTAAAGCCGTGTACAACCGAGGCAAGCTCCGCCTGCATATCCATGACATAGAAGGAGCCGTCACAGATTTGGATAAAGCCACCTCGCTCAAGCCTCAACATGCCGGAGCCCACGAATGTTTTGCCGATGCACTGATGCAGGCAGGAAAAGAAACGGAAGCGGAGATACATTACCGGTTAGCAGAAGAAATCAAAAAAAAAGCCCGTCATTGATGCAAGGCGCATCAACGACGGACATCATTCATACTTAAACATCAAAGTTTGAGCCGTACCGAAACAATGCTCTTTCCAGATAAAGATAAAGAAGCATATTCGCCAGTTACCTCTACACTCACAGCTTCCATGTTCTTTTCTTCATTTGTCTCAACAGCTGTAGCCTGGCTGATACCCGATACCGGAATGGCAATGGTTAATGCACGGTCTGACTGATTCAATAATACGAGTGTGATTTCATCACCCGATTCATTGATATAAGCAGTCGCATCAATATTTTCACTGCCCGAAGTAACGGCAATACGAGTCGTATTGGTTGCATATTGTGCATAGTGTGCCAAAATGTAACCGTTCTTCGAAACCTCACCTTCTTCTTCTTTGCAACGCTCGTCGGTATCACCAATCATACCGTAGAAGCGTTTCAAGTACCAGTACACATACGCACTGCAATAGCCGTCCATACACATGTGGATTTCTTTCGCCAAGTGCGAGAAGTTGTAATCCCAGTTCCAGAATTGCCACAACGACGGATCTTCTTCATTTTCTCCGTCATTGAAGAGGTGCTCTGTCATCCACCAGGTCTTCCCGCCCAAGCGTGGGTAAAGTCCGCATACATAGTCGTGACGGTCTTTTACATAGCTGCTGCTCAGGTCGATGAAGCCTTGATAAAGGTGACCGGCTACAATATCCGTCTGCGCAAAAGCATCTACATCATTCAATACAGCATCGGTATATTCAGGCTGGTAACCGCAAGCTTCAGGCGACATCAGTTTCACACCGGTTTCGCGGATGCGTGCGCCTTCTTGTTTCAAGAAAGTCACCACTTCCTGCGGAGTCCAAGCGGTAAAGTCCATATCCGGTTCGTTCTGTACCGAGATAGCGTAAATGTTCACGCCGTTCTCTTTCATGAATTCGACGTAACGGATCAAGTGGTCAGCATATTCCGTATAGCATTCGGGTTTCAAGTGGTCTGTATCATCTACTTTATCTCCCATTCGGCTTTAATGTTCCACGGGCAAGCGAAGACAATAGCACCGTGGTTCTGTGCAATTTTAGCTCCTGCTACATCGTCTATCCAGCGGTTTTCGTCGGAATAAATCATCAACCGAAGAATAGAATAGCCCAATCCGTCGGGACTGTACATCTTGTTCATTTCATCGGCTGTAATGACCGGAGTGCCCCAAACGCTGACCGTGTTCATACCGCCAAAGCCAACTACTGGCTGGTATGTAGTAGACGGGTCTACAGCCAATACGGTACCGCTTGCCCCTTCTTGGGTCACGGTTAATTCGGTTGTTGTTCCGTTTTGGTCAGTCAAGTACAATACTTGTGTACGTGTTTCTGTCACCGAAGGATTGGCATTGCAAGTCAAGACAACTTTCGTAAACTCTTGTCCGCCGTTCGCATTCCCGCCCAATGCAGGAGCTACATTGCTTACAATATCTCCTTCGCCTAAGGTAATTTCCCAAGTAGATTGTTGTGATTCTACTATCGCTTCAGCAGTTCCGTCTGTCCCATTAACCGTCATAGCAGAACGGACAAAACGGGCATACGAGTCTCCCCATACGCTCTTATTCACCGTATCATCGTCTGAACAAGCCCAAAACAAGGTGCTTGTCAAGAGAAGTGTAAAAATTGTTTTCAGTTGTTTCATGTTATTTTCCAGGTTTTGTATATAGTTCTTTCATTTAAAATGCTAAATAAATATCCGCATTTGCCAAATACCTGTAGAGGCAGGGTTTGCCTGCCCGAATGCACCTACAAATAGAGCGGTTGATGTCTTCGGGCGGGCAAACCCCGCCCCTACAGTTAAATGAAAGAACCTAAGTTTTGTATACATACGATTCTTATCACAGAGATTACAGAAGCACACAGAACTTTTCAGTTCTTCTTTGTGCGCTCTGTTCTCTCTACGATGAGTCTTCCTTTTTCAAGGAAGTTGGGAAACTATTATATGAATGTCCGCAATACGCCCCTACAATTAATTTGGTGAAATGCGGACATTCATAAACTATTATTTCAATCCGTTCACTACACCTTCATAGAACAGGTTGCGGTTCCAACCGGAGGTCCACGGGCAGAGCTTGTTCGCCGATGACGATTCGTTCAAGCCCGAAAGCGAAATGCCGTATTGGTTCTGCTCGCCGATGAGGGTGCGGTATTGCTGCATAATGAACGACAGGTATTTTCCGGCATAAATGCGGTCGTCGGTTGAAACCTGACCTGCCTGGATGAGACTGCCGTCAGCATTTTCTACGCAAACACTCAAGTCGGATATACGTACCGGTTTGTTTTCCTGAGCCAAGCGAGTGAAGAGAGCAGTAATCTTTTCCTCGTTTGCAGCCTGGATAGTGGCATCTTTCGAATAAACCGTATGAAGCAGGATGGTATATCCGTCAATAACGGTTTCGCCGTCTTCTTCATACGAGTTCACCAACGTTGTCAACTGGTCTGCCTTCGATGCCATGTCATCCGTTTGTTCGAAGGTCTGGCTTACGAAGAGTTGTACCGGAACTGCTGCCGTGTCGCGTGCCATGGCTACAGCCGTGCGGGCGAATTCCACATCGCCGCCCAAGTATTCACCGAAGTTGAATGTATTGGCATCTTGTGTCTGGCTGAGCGGTTCGCCGATGATGTTCCACATCGTTACGGCTTCGCCTCCGGCATCCATCATGCCACCAATCCATGCGTTCATATCGGCTGTCAGGATGTCTGCTTTTTCTTCGGGTGTCTTTTCGATGATGGTGTCGTCCATCTTCCAGTTCAAGGTAATGTTGTCGATGTACGCATGCCATTCTCCAGAGCCAGAGCCTACGGCAAGCGTGATTTCGGTCAGGTTTTCCATGCCTTCGGGTATCGGCATACCACCTTCACCGAATGGTAGGTAAATCAATCCGCGTCCCCAAGCATTATCCGGACAACCGAATGATGCAGGTCCTTGATTAGTATAAGTATATGCTACTCCATTAATAATGACTTGCATACCGCCACCATATTTACCTTTTCCATCAATCAAGTACATATCCAAAATCAAACCTGTATAGTCTTTCAAGGTTCTTCCCGGTTGCAATTGAATAGTAAATTGTGGGAACGAGTAGCTGGCAAGACTACTGGCTGTTCCTACATGAAGCACTTTACCACTTTCTCCGGTCGGGTCATTCTCTACAACACATGAACTGCCGCCCGTCATCGGATAGGTTTTACCTAATTCATCGCCTTCAAAGTCGATGACGGTGGTGCCTGTACCTGCCACTTCGTAGTTCATAATGATGTTATCCAAATAATATTGGGCACCTCCTGATTCTGAACCAATCTGTAATTCGAATTCGGTTAAACTTTTCAGCTCATCTGGCAATTCGAAGCCTGGTGCCGTGGCATTGTTCATTTTAATAATAGCGCCACGATTCCATTGATTGGGATTGCAACCCAAATTTTGTGCATTGACACCTACCGCAAATTTTTGACCATTGATAAATACATACATACCAGTACCAAACAAACCGTCTTGATTGACAATGCGCATATCCAATTCGATGGTTACATAATCACCTAATTTGCGACCTTCCGGCAATTTAACATTAAATTTAGGGAACGAGTAAGCTGCCTTATTGTCATCTGTACCCACATGTAGCACTTTTTTGTTAGCGTCATCCGGGTCAGTTTCAACAATAGCGACACTTCCATTACTCATCTCGTAAGCCGTACCTATCTCGTCCGCTTCGAAGTTGAAGAGCACGGTGCGTCCCTTCTCCGGTTCGTAAGGGATGATGGTCGGCTCGAACTGTTCAGCGTAATAAGCGGCGCGCTGCCCCTGGTAGGAGGCAAGCGTTCCGCCGTATGCCGTTACGTCTGTTCCTGCAAGTGCATCCGCCAGTGTCGACATGCCGCCGAAGTCGTATGCGCCTTGGTCATTGACAGCGGTGGCAGGCATATAGGTTGTGCTGCCCACGTCTATTCCGTCGAAATTGTTGATAATGGTGCTGTAAGCCACTTCGTGTGCGGTGAAATCGCTTGGATTCAGGTTCGCCGTCAATTTGAAAGGCGAATTGGCATCCCGGCTGATGTATGACTTCAGCACATCGAAAGTAGCCAGATACTCGCTGCCTGCCACCTCTTCGGGCTTTTCCACCTGCAGGTTGCATTCGTACTCGTCTACACAAGAGGTAAACAGAGCCGCTGCTACAGCGAGACCGATTAACTTATGATTGATGTATTTCATATTCTTAAAGTTTTAACATTAGATCAATTGTTTTTTGCCACTCCCCGTAGAGACGCAACATAGTACGTCTCTACGGTAAAAGGACGTAAAGAAATTCTACTTGATATCCACTTCAAACGCTTTGCCACCTTGTACGCCACGGGTGCGAAGCACCAATGTGTCAGTAATAACATATTGCTTGTTGATGCTTGTAAGGTTTACTTCGTAGTCCAAGTAGAGCGCATCGCGGTCTTTGCCTCCCAAACTATTCTTCTCGCCGTCTTTCAAGAAGTGACCTTCTCCTTTTACGTCTACGCCATCAGTTGCACTAGTCAATGTACAGGTACCATCCTCATTAAAGTCCAACGTAACACTGTAATTAATGTTATTTCCGGCATCATCTTTTGCTGTCAAGGCAAGATTGCTTTGCGTCAGACTATTGGTTTTCACATATACCACTTCATCGTCTTCAATGTATTGCTCGTGACGGACTGCTGAAGTTGTAGAACCATTTGATGTGATTTTGTCTATACCACGACGCAAGTATTCACCATGCCATACATTAACGTACTTAATGACATACAATACATATTGTTTGGGCTGTATAGTCCAATCGTTCACGTTAGTCAGCATCGGGTCTTCCATTTCCGTTTTTCCTTGCAGAATAGAATCGGCTCCTTCCACATGAATCATACGCAAAGGAATAGCATAGCAACTGCTTGTGGTCTTCGGGTCAGCAAAAAACGCATCCGTCAATTGCACTTCCACGCCTCCATTGATCTGTCCTTCAGGAATGTTGATTTGGTTCGATGCCAAGGTATAGTAGTTTTCCGGCATAGGGACTACTTGTGTGTCAGTTCCTTTAAAATAAACGCCGTCACACAACGATTCGTCCACTTCGAAATCAATGGTTACGTTTTGGGGATTGGTATACCCTCCTCCCCAAGCTGCCTTGATCGATACTTTATGCTCGTTGTCCATAGAGTTGTCCACGAACTCGTCTTCTCCCAATTCCAATGTACGTTCAGCAAATTGGTTGGCGAAGTACACGGTACTGTAGTCGAAGTTGTCGAATTCGTTTGTTCCGCTTTCGCAAGAAGTTGCGATGCCTCCCACTAGCAACGAAGCCATTCCTATATACAATAGATTTCTTTTCATATCAGTTTTCTTTCTTTTTATCATTAGGGTCTTCATTCATTTATTCCCATCCTTTGTTTTGAATCAACTGGTCGTACTTCAAAACTTCCGAATTCGGGATGGGGCTGAAATACATATAATCCTCATACGAGCGTTCTTCTACCAAGAAGCGTTCGTAACTTTCTCCGTTCCATTGCAAACCATAAACCGGTTCATTCAAAAGGTTCATATCCACTTTCCAACGGCGTACGTCCCAGAAACGGAAACCTTCGAAACAAAGTTCCAAACGGCGTTCGTTACGGATCAATTCACGCATCTGTTCTTGGCTGTTAGCACAGGCTTCCAGATACGGGTCATCGGTACCACCTATTCCTGCACGCAGACGAATAGCTTTGATTACATCGTAAGCCGAATATCCATGGCTACCGGTTCCTTTCGGTCCCCACGCTTCGTTGGCTGCCTCGGCATAATTTAAGTACATTTCAGTATAACGGATACGAGGGGTATAGTGCGGTTGATTAGCAGAAGCTGCAGGGTCGCAACTTACATCCCAACGCAAACGTTTCTTCATATAATAACCAGTACGGGTTGAACTGTTTTGTGTGACATTGATGCCGTCTGCACTTCCATTAGTAATATTGATAGTTACACTCGTTTCGCTGATGACACTTCCGTTGTGGAGGATGTATTTATCCAAACGCGGATCACGGTTGGCATACGGATTATTGGCATCGTAACCACTATTCACATCGTCTATCGGATAACCATTTACCATCGGGAAAGCATCCACTAAGTTCTGCGATGGATTCATACGTCCTGTACCATACAAACTGGGTGGAAAGTTAGCACTTTCCTGATCCTTATCACCGCCGCTAGAACTTTTTGAATTAGAGTTGTTTCTCCACAATATCTCTTTCGGATTATTTCCATTGCTAATGGAACTAACAACAGTCGGTGAATAGTATTCAAGACCTCTTACTGGATCTGTTTCAAAGCCACCGAGGCCTCCATTGTAATCCAACACATCTGCCGTTAAGTCTGCGGCATCTGCCCAAGTAGTAGCATTAGACGCATCTTGATACAGCGGACTAGCTGCCAACAAAGCTAAACGGGCACGAAAGGCTTTAGCAGCCAAACCATTGAACAACAAATGTGCCTTGTCTCCCATAACATTGTTGTAATTAGCTATATCAGTACAAATGTCTTGAAACTTAGCAGGCACTTCCGTTACGTCATTGTATTCCAACGGCAACAGTTCTTCCGCCCGTTTCAGGTCGCTGTTAATTTGGTCTACACACTCTTGAAACGAAGCACGTGGCATGTTGTAATTAGCGTTTCCACCTTCCATAAATTCCAACACCAAGGGTACGCCCAACAATTCGCCATTAGTACCGAAACCGGCATGGGCACGCATCAAGAAGTAATAAAACATTCCTCGCAAACCGTATGCTTCACCTTCCAAACGACGGGCAAAAAGGGCATTCTGCTCTTCATTCGTCGACCACGTTACGTTAGGTGCGTGAAGCAAATACAAATGAATGTATTGAATAGCATTAAACGAGTTAGTCCATTGACTCAAAGGATTATACGAGGTATTAGTCCAAGCTCCCGTTGCCATTTGCATAAACGTATTGCCTGGTTCATTGGTCACCGCATCATCCGTGGCATACTCGCTGTTATCGTAATAACCCGGAATCTGGCTATACACTGTCTGCAGAACGCCACGCATATATTCCTGGTCATCATACATCTGATCCACTTGCTGATGGTTTTCGATAGCCGGTTCGAACAGATCATCGCAAGCAGACAGCGTCAGTGCAGTTGCTATGAATAATATGAGTTTCTTTTTCATATCTTTTTTCAGTTAATAATTAACAGTTTATAATTAATAAATCCGTTATTCATTGTTCATTATTAATTATTCATTAAAATGAAGCTTTGAAGCCCAAGTAGTAAGCACGACAGTTAGGCACACCCGTACTCAATTCCAAATGCTCGCGTTCCTTCGAAATGGTCAGCAGACTGGTACCACCGCAATATACGCTCAAGCCTTTTACAAACGGTAATTTCTTGAACGGTTCTTTTGCAAAATCGTAGGTCAACTGTACCTGGTTCAAATTAAAGTAGTTGCGTTTGTACATCCAGAAGGTCGAGTTCTGATAGTTATTGTCGCCGTTACTGGTAGTCAAGCGCGGGTAGGTAGCCACGTCTTTGGTTTCTTCCGTCCAACGTCCCCATACGACTTCCGAGAACTTGCTGGTACCACGATTCCAATAATAAGCACTGCTCTTCATGTCCACCGAGCCGGTTTGTCCCGCTCCCATAGCGAAGAGCGACCAGTTCTTATATTTCAAAGTCAGATTCAGACCGAAAGAGAAAGGAGCAGCAGCCCAGCCATTCTTACCTAATTCCACCTGGTCTTTGCTATCAATAACACCATCTCCGTTGATATCCTTGTACTTCAAGTCGCCCGGACGTACCGTTCCACCAAAAGTCTGGGTTGCATGGTTATCAATATCTGCTTGGTCGTTGAAGAAACCTTCGCATACATAACCGTAGTACACATCCAGCGGTCTACCCGCACGATATTGGTAATCTTCTTCGTATATTTCGTCACGTACCATGGCAGTAGAAGTGAACACCATACCACTGAAACCTAAGCCTACTTCAAAATCGCCGAATTTCTTGTTAGCTTGCAGCGAGAAGTCGAATCCGCTTCGGCGGTCTTCGTTGTAGTTAGTCCAGGTTATGAAGCTGTTGGTATCTCCTACGTGAAACCACGATGGATAGATAGACGAAGTACCTTGGGTAAGCAAACCCTTTGTTTCATTACGGAAGTAATTGACATTAAGGCGCAATAATTTGTTGAAAAGTGTAGCATCCAAACCAACTCGGAATTCCTGACGGGTAATAAAGTCTAAATCCGGATTACTACCTCGCAAAGAAACCGGATTCCAACTAGCAGCATTTCCATCGTTCCATTCTACCCAATGTCCTCCTGTGTCTTGGTTTTTCGAAAAAGTTCCCTGATACATATAATAGCTTTCTATGTCAAGATCTTGATGAAGTTTGGCATACGAAGCAGTAATCATCAAGTCGTCTATCCAATCTACGTTATCAGCGAGGAAATTTTCCTTGCTCAATCGCCAGCCTAAAGTAACAGACGGAGAGAAAGCATTTCGGTTCTTTTCCGGCAATTTTGCAGAATGGATGACTGCACCACTGAAGTCTACGTAATACTTGTGGTCGTAGTTGTAAGCGGCACGCAAACCCAAATTGACATTCGATGTGCGGTGGTAATCACTACTTTCGTGATTCGCATCGGCAGAAGCCTGAGTCTGATACCCCCATCCCAAGAAAGTAGCCGATACGTTGTGACGTTCGGCAAAGGTGTTGTTGTAATCAAACTGTGCGCTGAACTGCATAGTCTGACTGTATGTAGACTTACCTACATATTCATTGTTGTCTTTCTTATCAATGTTATGCTGCGTCAAGGCTACAATCATATCCTTGCCGTTCACCTGTGCCCAAGTCGGCTCGTACACTGCATATGTGGCATTAAAAGCTTCTGAATAATAAGCGGTATAGTCCACACTGTAAGCAGTTTTGAACGACAGACCTTTCAAGATAGAGCTGAGGTCGGCTTGCAAAGCTACATCAAACATAAACATACGCGCTTTTTCTTTCACATAGCCGGCTGCCAACAAATTAGCGAACGAGTTAGTCTGGTCGGTAGAAGTACCGCCCAACAGGTATTTGCCATCTATCAGGTGGTCACTGTTCGCAATGTAACTTTGGATGCTCTCTGAATTGGGATCCATCATATCAATGGGCAACAAAGGAGAGAACCAGTTGGGGCGCAAAGTACCTGCCGTAGTCCAGAAACTGTTTTCATTCGTACCTCGACCCCGGTATTGGTTGGTATAGACTACTGCTGCATTGGTCGTAGCTTTCAACCACGATGCCAACTTCATGTCTACGTTACCACGTACATTGAAGCGCAGGTCGTGGTTATTTTTAGCATCACCGTACTTCACCAAGTCGTTGTTGTAATCCATTCCGAAATTCAGGTAATAGTGCGTACGTTCGTTACCACCCGATACTTCTCCTGTCACATCTACATTGTTATATGCTTTCCGAATATAATCCGAGCTATAGAAATCAATATTCGGATACCGGTAAGGATTGGTTCCCATAGCGGTATGATAAATGGTTGACGCATCGTAACGTTCACTAATACCATCGTTGCGGCAGGCTTCGTTATACAAAGTCATGTAGCAATCTGCATCCAAATATTTGGGCAGTGACTTGGGTACATATACATTGGTATTGGCACGTACATCAATCTGCATCGGTCCTTCTTTACCACGTTTGGTGGTAATCAGAATCACTCCTTTCGAGGCACGGCTACCATAAAGCACCACAGCAGCAGCGTCTTTTAAAATTGAAATGCTTTCTACTTCGGAAGCACGGATATTACTGGCATCACGGGGCACACCGTCTACCAAAACCAAGGCTTCCTGTCCCCATACGTTGCCTGTATAACCTCCTATGTAGCTGTCCAGACCAACCAAACTGTTGGAACTGTTCACTTTTTTCAGCAATTCGGACGTATTAAAGGTAGCAACGGCTTGTGTCACGTCTTCCCGATTCATCGTTCCGAAAGCCACGTTTACCAGACTGTCGGCAGTTTCTTCCTGTGCCTGTAAACCCGTAGACGGGAAAAGTGCAAGAGCCGAAACCGCATAGCCTATATATAGATACTTTCTTTTCATTGTTTCTTTCTTTTTGAAAAACTTAAAAACTCAATTTTACCATCCCGGATTTTGTCCGAATCCCTCGTACATCTGTACATCATCACGTAAAATAGGATACCAATAGTGACGGTCAGTGTAATTACGTTCCAACAAGGTAACTTCTTGCAAATTTCTAATGGGATTTTCTTCCGGTGCATCGTAGTTGTAATTATCGGGGTCTGCACGGTCGAACTCAATCTTGGTCTTCAAGGTGTACGGACGTTGGGTTAAAAGCATCCAACGGCGCAAGTCCATGAAACGGAAACCTTCGAATGCCAATTCCACAGCACGTTCGCGGCGTACTTCGCTCAAGAACGTTTCGGTATTGGTCAAGAACTGAGGCAAGACATGCTCTACACCTGCACGATCACGAATTTTATTCAACGCCTGTTCGGCAGTCAGCGAATAAGTGCTAGCCTTACCTTGCGGGCTTCCATAACCTACGGCAGCCGCTTCTGCATACATCATATAGACATCGGCTAAACGCATCAGATTTAATACCATGATGTTGTTTTCCTTATAGCCATCGGTCGTATTCATGAATTGCGGACAGAGTTTCATGTTCATGTAACCAGTAAAGCAACCTTTTAGACCATCTTTTTCTTCACTATCCTTGCCATTGGTAAACAGCTCTACAGTCGTACCGGCACCTTTTGAACCGCTTTTGTATTGCACACCATCAAACATGATGACCTTATAGAAACGCGGGTCTCTTCCCTTCCACGGATGAGTGGGGTCATACCCCGATTCTGCATCTGCTTGAGTAATGTCCTCGGGCAAAGGATAACCGTTCTGCATACCAAAATAGTTCACATAGTTAGCAGTAGGGAAGCATTTGATACCAGATGCTTCGATAGATTGCGGACGGAAGTCATTAACCATATTCCAACGCCAACGAGAGCTATAATCAATTAAGTTTTCCTGAAAGATAGCTTCGTTTACGCCATTCAACCGACCACCGGAATTATGTACCAAGAAAATGTCGTTATATTGATCGAAAGGAGCCAATTCGTATCGTCCTGTCGATTCGGTCAACGCCAAGGCTTCGCCCAAAGCTTCTGCCCCTCGTTGGCACAATTCTTGGTTGTATTCACGGCTACCTCCCGAAGACCAATTCATCAGCGGACTGCCTGCCCACAACAAGGTCTTGCCTTTGTATGCCAAGCACATAATTTTGTTAATGCGCATATTGTTTCTACCCAACGTTACTTTACCAGCAGTAGTATCATCCCAGTCAATAGGAAGCAAATCTTCGGCATGTTCGAAGTCTGCTACGCATTTCTCTGCACATTCCTGCCAAGTAAGACGAGGCAAGGTCGGGTTAACAGTGGTAGGCAATACCGTATCGACGTAAGGCATACCACCCCACCATTCCATAATCATGAAATGAAACCAGGCACGGAAGAAATAAAGCTGTCCTTCAATCAAGTCACGCTCTTCTTGCGTGGCACCAGTCAATACATTCAGGTTGGCAATACCTTCGTTACATTTGCGAATACCATACCAGGCGTTAGTCCATAAGTCACCTTTATCGCGGCGACTGTTCTCTCCTGAAGTTCCATAAGAACCGCCACTACGAGGATAACCGTAATAAGCGGTTGTCCAACCCCAAAAGTCACCGTTATCTACGTTAAGAGTCTGCAGACGTGTCTCTTGAGGTTCCCAATAATCCTCTTCTCCGTAGTTGAAGCAGGTGTGGTACTCGCTATTGGATACCACAGGAACACAATTGTATAGTTCCTCTACAAAACCTTGGAAATTCGTAAAATTCTTGTAAGGGTCGTTCGCTTCGTAGTCTGTTTCCGGTGCCTTGTCCAAGTAATCGGTGCACGAAGTCATGCTTAATGTGCCGGCTACGGCAAACGCGGACATCAGAACGAATTTACTGATATATTTATTCATAGTCATTACTCCTTATTATATATTATAAGTTAATCTCGATACCGAGGTTAAAACGACGCACGGTAGGATAAGCGCCATCACCCGAACTGTATCCGGTGTTCGACTCACGGTCATCGGGCATATTGGTCCACATATAAAGGTTATCACCGTTCAAATACAGACGAGCGGAATCAATACCGGCTTTCTTCAACCAATTACCTTTGAAAGTATAAGAAAGCTCCACGTTCTTCAAACGGATATAAGAACCATCGTAATAATAACGCGTTCCATTAGCACCCGTATCACCATACGTGTAAATCGTTGTTCCCCAACGTGGGGTAGGCAAGGTAGCAGTACCGCCCGGAGTCCAATAATCCCCTTCTACGTATGCCACGTGAGCAGTAGAACGGAAAGTCGGGAAGTTTACTACACGGGTCACGTTATTAACGCCATAGAACTGTGCATAAACACTAAAGCCTTTCCATTCCCAACCTACAGATGCACTGTATGTGTTCTGTGGGATAGAAGAGTATTGATAAGGCGCACGGTCATCGTCGTTTATCACACCATCACCATTGAAGTCAACGATATTGTAATCACCTGGCAGCTTATTACCATTATTAGTAGTCCACACTGTACTACCGATTACATCATCCCATGTAGCAAGGTTACCGTGATCAATGTGTGCATACGCTTGGTCAAGGGCATGCCCTTCACTCCGTAAGTAATACGGTCTCAAAACGGGGTCATCACGGAACTTCACTTCGTTCACTGCATGAGTCATGTTGGCATTCAACCACGCACGCATGCCGTTGGCAAAAGTCTTGTTAAGGCGCAATTCCAATTCATAACCGTGGCTGTCTACCTTACCTGAGTTGATAGCCGGAGGATTCACGCCAAAGTATGAAGGAATCGCACGGCTACTTCCTGCAATCAGAATGTCGGTACGGGAATCGTTGAACACATCGACCGAACCGGCTACCAAGCCGCCGAAAAAGGCATAGTCGATACCGATATTCCGCTTTTCTACGGTTTCCCATGCGATATCGGGATTACCTAACACTGTAGTTTTCCAAAAAGTATACGGAGAATTTGTCGGGCTGACAGTTCCCATGATTGCGTTACCCGAATTGGCAAGCTGATCACGATAAAGGAAACGATTACTCATAGTAAAGCGTTGCCAAGCCGGCACGTAAGAGTCATCACCGACACGTCCCCATGAGGCACGGATTTTCAACATATCAAAAACTTTCAACTTCTTCATGAAACTTTCTTCACTCAACATCCAACCCACGGATACTGAAGGGAAGAAATCGAAACGCTTGTTGGGACCGAATTTTTCAGAACCGTTGTAAGCACCATTAGCTTCGAAGAAATAACGCATATCATAATTATAAGTCAAACGGAACACCCAGTCTTCACGGAAGATAGAGAATACGCTACCTTGAGCTTCTTTCAAACGACTGAACAGACCGAGAGCAGTCACTTCGTGTTTGCCGAAAGTGCGAGCATAATCCAACTGGAGTTGGTAGTACAGTTTACGATAGGTAGAGTTGATATCAGCACTACCAGATTGAGTAATCCAGTAAATCGGGTTTTCTACTTTATCCAAACCCGTTCCAGAGTCTGGGTCGAATTTGTAATCGATTTCGCCGGTCTCAGGGTTCACCCACATCTGTTGCGAGTCATTATTCATGTCTGAAAGACCACGCTGGTTTTCCACAAACGTATAGTCCATGGAGAACATGGCTTTGAACTTTAATCCCGGAGTAACGAACTTCAGGTCTTGGTCTAAGATAAAGTCTGTTGTGATTTTAGAGGTCGTACGCTTTTCGATACCGCCATTAGCCAAAATACGAGCTGAGTTGGGCACATCGGCATCACGCGGAGCATACCATCCCCACATGCCGTTAGAATAAATCGGACGCATGGCATCGGGAGCAGATTTATAAGCAGAAGCCCAAAAAGAAGCATCACTGTCGGACATATTCCAAGGTATCTTACGTTGGGCGTTCGAACCAAAAAGATTGGTAGAAAACGTAGTGGTTTTAGTCAACGTAAAGTCCAAGTTACTACGGACATTGATACGGTTGTAACCAAATCCAGAGTTGTAACCACGACCGTTATCAAAAGTATTAAACAAGTCGCCTTCGTTAGTGAAGTCAGCAGCAGCAAAATATTTCACTACGTCTGTACCACCCGATACGTTGACACTGGTATTGTAAGAGAAGACAGCTTTCTTAAAGAGGACATCTTCCCAATCTACATTCGGGTAGCGGTCCCATTCCTCCGTATTGGCAGGATAACGGTATTTATGAATAACCGCCGGATTGGTATAATTTGCCCAACCATTAGGGTTGAGGCTGCCTCGCGCTCGATAGAATTATTCATTAAATAGAAGGTATCGTATGCATCGTACTTTTCCGGAAGTTTAGAAACCACTTTAGCAGTCATGTTCGCCTTAACCTGTACGTTTGCCTTTCCTTCCTGACCACGTTTAGTAGTAATCAAAATAACGCCATTGGCACCTTTCACACCATAGACTGCGGTAGCGGAAGCATCTTTTAATACAGAAATGCTCGCTACGGACGAAATATCTACCGAACTCATTTCACGTTCTACACCGTCCACCAACACAAGCGGAGCACTGTTGTTCCACGAACTCTTGGTACGGATGATGATTTCGGGGTCTTCTTCACCCGGCATACCGGTAGAAGCGGAAGTGATGACACCCGGCAGGTTACCGGTAAGGGCAGCACCGAGGCTGGTTACACCGGTACGTTCGAGTACCTTACCCGTGGTTTGGGTAATAGAACCAACCACACTGGCTTTTTTCTGCTGACCGTAACCGACTACGACTACTTCTTCCAATACTTCGGAATCATCTTCGAGGGTGATGCTCATTATGCCGTGAGGCTTTACTTTTACTTCTTGTGTCTTCATACCGATGTATGAAATTACAAGCACTGAATTTTCATTGGGCACCGTCAGTTGGAATCTTCCGTCTAAATCTGAGTACCTATTGAATTGTTGCCTTTTACAACAACTGACGCACCAATGACCGTTTCTCCCGTGGCATCGAGGATGACACCTTCCACGGGTATTCCTTGCTGTGCCCATAAAGGCAAGCTACTGAACAGCATCAGTAAAAACAGGAAAGGAATCTTTCGAATGTTACTTTGTCTGTTTTCCATTAATTTTTGTTAGTTTAAAGTTACACATAAATAAATACATCGTGTGTATATCCCTACTCCGGAAACACTACTTAGTGGTGAACCGGCAACGGTCACACTTCAGACTTCATCCATCATTGTAATAAACCATGTTTTTTGCGTTTTTAAAATAAAAAATCTGCTAACCATTAAACTATACAAAGATAAACGAATGTAAACAGAAATGGATTAACATATGATTCACATTGGTTATTTTCTGTTCCATGCCGTATATCTACGTTGCAAATCCATTCAAATTTGTTTCATTGGGCAAAAATTGGTATATTCTTATCCTAAGTTTCACAACAAACGAACCAATTTTGCAAAAAATGATTATCTTCGCAAAGAAAACATAACCGAACGTTTATGAGGACTTTTTTACTATTGATATTGCTAAGTATTATCCCGTCTATTTTTGCACAGAACACCAATTTCATAAGCAACCGGAAAATGGATTGCCAAACCATCAATGTCTGTTGCCAAGATGCCCACAACTTTTTATGGTTTGGGACAGATGAAAGTGGACTGCGCCGTTTTGACGGAACACAATTTGTAACTTACCACCATAGTAATACTGACTCCCTTTCATTAGCGAACGACAAGGTGCTTTCCTTATTAATAGACAACTCAAACCAATTGTGGATAGGAACAGGCAACGGTTTGCAACGCTATGTGTCGGAAAGTGACAATTTTCAGACTGTACGCCTAAACGGAATGAATTTTGGAGGGTATATCACCAGCATTATCCAACGGAAAGACGGAGAAATCCTGTTTGTCGTATCCGGTATGGGGCTTTTCCGCCTTGATACAAAAACCATGACGGGATATAAAGTAGAAACGGCAAACCAAACATGGCACAACCGTTACCTCTACAACCTGTATGAAGACAGCCGGGAACGTTTGTGGTTGGGAACCGACCGGGAAGGATTGATACGCATTGACCTAGACACAAAAGAAGAAAAACTCTACTCTTTGCCTTCTACTACGATAAAAGACATTTCAGAAGATAAGAACGGACAGTTATATATTGTAACGAACTATACAGTCTACCGGCTGGACGAAACTACCGACCGGCTTATGCCTCTCCTTTATCAAGGAAAACAGCAAGACCTTTACTTTACCCGTTCGCTAACAACGACTGACGGAAAGATTGTAATAGGCACAGGCGGAAACGGTTTATTGCAAATATCTTCTAAAGACATGACATTTACGGATTTTCCCCTTTACAATCCGTTTATCAATACCAGCCAAGCCCGAATTACCTGCTTATTCGAGGACCATCAGAAAAACCTTTGGATAGGCAGCCAATACCAAGGCATGTTAATGCATCCCAATATTCCCATGCCTTTTCATTTTACAAACAAGCCAAGCCTATATTCAAAAACGCCTGGAAGAATCGCCGCACTCTATTACGACAAAAAAGGGACGTTGTGGTGTTCGGTAGAAAACGACGGTATCTATCAATTGAATAATGACGAAACAATTGTGAATTACATCGCTGTCCCACACACAGCCGGTGCTATGTATGAAGACAGTGAAGGGACATGCTGGATAGGCGTAAACGGCCAAGGGCTCTACACGTTAAATCCTAAGACAAACCAATTACAATTAAAATACCCTATCAAAGGAGATTATGTCATCAGTAGCCTGACAGAAGACAAACACAAAAACCTATACGTTTCTGTTATGGGCGAAGGCATATTGCGCTATCACTTACCGACAGGTAAATTTCAAATGTTTACCTATCAAACGCCATTAGAAAACCAAGCGGAACTCGTGAATTTCTGGATATCTTATATCTATTGCGATTCGGAAGAAAGATTATGGACTTGCCACCATGGCGGCATCAGCTGTTATGACTTGAAAAAACAGGCTTTTATCAGACTTCCTTTCCGTGAATGGGTGAGAAAAAGCGCCTATTGCATCTTAGAAGACAAAGACCAACAAATATGGATAGGCACACAAGGCGGTTTGTTATGCTATAATCCCCAAACAGAAGAATATCAAGCTTTTACCACAGCACAAGGATTACCTACCAATATTATTTCCAGCATAGCAGAGGACGAAAAAGGAGGATTGTGGTGCAGCACATCGCAAGGCATTGCTTATCTTTCACCCGACCGGCAAAAAATAACCAACTATTATACCGGCAACGGATTGGAAGACAAGACCTATTTAAACGGCTGTTTTGCCCAAGCAGAAAACGGCACTATCTGCTTTGGGGGAGAAAAAGGCATTACCCGCTTTCATCCGACAGACATACACCCTATCCAACAGAACAAGACACTTTGTATTACCGAAATGTTTATCCGCAACCAAAAGGTCACTCGGCAAACCCGTTCTGGAGGCAAACCCGTCATAAAACAAGATATGGTGGATGCCGATTATTTTTACCTTTCCAACACAGACAACAACTTCACTTTCCATGTGTCTACCATGGATTTCAACGATGCCCGAAACGTTATCTATGAATACAAAATAAACGAACTGGAAAAGACCTGGAACCAAACACGTCCGGGAGAAGGGCGCATCTTGTATCCACATTTACCTTCAGGAAATTACACCCTACAAATACGAGCGTATGAAAACAGTGTTTATTCGCCTGTCAAATCGGTAAAAATACACATTGCTTATCCTTGGTATCTAAGCACTTACGCCTATCTGCTCTATTTCATTCTCATTATGGGGGTAGGCTATTTGCTGTATTTGTCCGTCAAACGGAAACAACGTGAAAAAATCGGCGAGATGAAACTGCAGTTTTTTATCAATATCGCTCACGAAATACGCTCTCCGCTTACCCTTATCGTAACTCCATTGGAGAAATTATTGAAACAAGAGCATGATGAAAAGACTCAAAAAGCCTTACTTACTATCCGATACAATGCGAACCGCATCTTGAATTTATTAAACCAACTATTGGATATCCGCCGGATAGACAAAGGACAAATGCAACTGCATTTGGTAGAAACAGACTTACGCACTTTTGTAAACGAACTGCTTGACGTTTTTTATAGCCAGGCACAACAAAAGAACATCCAACTGAATGCCGAAATTGCCGAGAATCTGCCTTCGGTATGGATAGACCCTACTAATTTTGATAAAGTCTTAGTCAATTTATTGACCAATGCATTAAAATACACCTCTGCTGGAGGAGAAATCTGTGTGAGTATACATACCGGTTATGATTCTACCTCGACAGGACCTTTACGCGAATACATTGAACTAACCGTATCAGACACAGGCAGAGGATTGAACGAAAAAGAACTGAAACGGATATTCGAACGTTTCTATCAAAGCGGAACTAACCAAGCTTTTGCCCCGCTCGGATTCGGCATCGGATTAAATCTATGCCAACTCCTAGTCAAACTTCACCACGGAGTAATTTTTGCAGAAAACCGGAAAGACGTTCAAGGAAGCCGCTTTATCGTACGTCTTCCTTTGGGATGTAAACACCTGAAAAAGAAAGAAATTTCGGAAACAGAACCTGTTCATACCGTAAAAAGTCCGGCACAAATCGAATGCGAAATAAGTATTCCCAATAAGACACAAGAAAAAGCAGAGAAACCTCATACGAACTATCGGGTACTTATTATTGATGATGACACAGAACTACGCAATTTTTTAGCAGAGAATCTATCAGCCAATTACCGTATAGATACGGCAATGGACGGAGATGAAGGATATAAAAAAGCTGTCACAGAGCAACCAGACATCATTATTTCGGACGTAATCATGCCTAAGAAAAACGGGCTTCAGATGCTAAAAGAATTAAAGAAAAACGTCAATACCAACCATATTCCTGTCATTCTGCTTACCTCAAAGACGGAATTAGCCAATCGTATGGAAGGGTTGACACAAGGCGCTGACGGATACTTGGGCAAACCTTTCAATATGGAGGAATTGGATACACTTATTATCAACTTAATCACAAACCGTATCCGCCTGCAAAAGAAATATACTGGAATGCAAATACAAGACAACAAAGTCTCTCCTTCTTCAAACACTCCGAATTATAACGAACAATTGATGGAGCGCATTATGAAAGTAATCAATGAAAATCTGAGCAATCCTCAACTAAACATAGAGACACTTGCACAAGAAATAGGAATAAGCCGCACCCAGCTTTACCGCTCCATGAAAGAAATCACCGGATTAAATCCCAGTGATTTTGTACGTACCATCCGTTTACGCCAAGCAGCAGAATTGCTTAAAGACAAAAACCTTAATATTACACAAGTTGCGTATTCAGTAGGATTCAGCAGCCAAACTCATTTTTCGAGTGCTTTCAAAAAACAATATGGAATTTCACCTACAGAATACAAAGAGAAGCATAAAGAATAAAAGAAGAGGGTGTCTCAAAATGAAAGCCTATTTCTATTTTGAGACACCCTCAAATACACCCACAAACAGAGCGTCTTCAGGCGGGCAAACCCCGCCCCTACGATTAAATGAAAGAGTCGTACTTACTTATTTTTGTAAGCAGGAATTTTCCCGTCACGAGGTAACATATCCGGTGTAGGACGTTCATAATTGCTGATAGGAAGTTTTACTTTCATCAGTTTTTTCAACTTATATACCGGACGTTCCACATCTTTCGGGAACGGCATTTTCGAGAATGTCTGGAAATAAAGCAAACAAGCATCTTTCCACCATACGGCATCATTTGCCTGAATCTGCAAACGTTCTGCTATCGCATTGTAGCGTTCTGCATCCACATAAGGCTTCATTTCTTTCCATGTCTGACAGAAACTTCGCGTTTCTTTTAGTCCTTGTTCATAATGACGGCACAATTCATCCCAAAGCGTAGCTCCGCTCTTCATTTGATGCTTCCAAGGCACATGATGGAACCAAAGCAAAAACTCTTCCGGACAAGTGTCAATAGAATCAAATTGCTTAGCCAACGACTCCGGATATTGTGCTACAGCATTGCTTCCCGTATGGCTACGGTCAAAACCAAGACCTTCTTTATCAGCTTGATGATAATAAGAAGGCAACCAATCTGGACGAGCACCGGGGATTGTACACCAAGGTTCTGGTCCATAATGATGTCCCCAAGCGAAAATATGGTGCAATCCAAGCGGCATCATATAATCTACAACAGCTTCACGGCTACGCATCATCATATCTTCCATTGGACCGGTAAACTTAGTATCTGTAGTGAATGTCTGTTTCAGCCATTCTTGAACAATCGCTTCCGATGTCAGTTCCGGATTCCAAGCCAAACGTCCGAATGCATACCAATTAGCCTGTGCTAAATCATTTCCACACCAATTCGCTTCATCGCCGATATTTGCTACACCCGATACTGCTTGAATGGTATTAGGAGCAACATAATCGAAGAATTCTTTCCACATCGGAGCCAGATATGCCAAATGATTGGAATGTCCCAAATATTCTTGTGTCACTTGAAATTCGACCATCAATGGAGTATGTTTCATTGCACCGAATAAAGGGCTGTACGGTTCACGAGGCTGGAAATCAATCGGACCATTCTTTACCTGTACAATCACGTTGTCAAGGAACTTGCCATCAAGTGGTTGGAATTCCAAATAAGCTTGTTTCGCACGGTCGTTATCCGAAGGGCTGTATACAAATGCACGCCACATCACAATACCACCGTATGGTTTCAAAGCCTCAGCCATCATATTGGCACCTTCGGCATGCGTACGATGATAATCACACGGTCCGGGTTGTCCTTCTGAATTGGCTTTTACCAAAAAGCCCCCGAAATCAGGAATCAAGCTGTAAATTTCCTGTACTTTCGCTTTCCACCATGCAGACACGTTTTTATCGAGCGGGTCAGCTGTAGAAAGTTTTCCTAAAACCATAGGAGAAGCAAAGTTGACCGACAAATACACCTTTATATTATAAGGACGGAAAATATCAGCCAAAACTTTTACTTTCTGCAAATAATCCGTACTCAACATTTCAGGCGATGCATTGACGTTATTCAATACCGTAGCATTAATACCGATAGACGCATTTGCACGAGCGTATGCTTCATAACGTGAAGACACTGTCCCCGGAAGTTCTTCCCATTTCCAAAGCGAATGTCCGGCATAGCCACGCTCAATAGTACCGTCTAAATTATCCCAATGATTCAAAATACGCACATCGTATGCGGGACGTTCACGAATATCAAGCGATGCAATATCTTCACCCATTGCCTGAAGCCTGAGCAAATGATAAGCAGCATAAAGCAAGCCCGCCTCAGAAACAGAACCTAAAACGATATTTTCTCCCGATGTACGGATTGTATATCCTTCACGCCCTAAAGCAACATGTTCCGCATCGCTGAACAACTGCAAAGAAACCGGATTCCCTTTCCAGAATTGTTTCAGTTCAGCTTGGGCTTTATCCAAAACAAGCGAATGCAACAAGCATTCCACTGTTGCATTCGCTGTACCATCTTGGCGTAGCCATAAGCGGCTGCCGTCTTCTGCATGCAGTCCGCTTATGCTTACCAATAAAAATAAACTTACCAGTAATTTCCGTATCATTCGCCTCCTCCATCAATGGTGATAATCTTGCCTTCTGCATCATATTCCAGCTCTACAACCTTCAAGCTACGCAGCCAAGTTTTTCCTCCAGAAGGAACACAGTCGTGATGGAACAAATACCATTTTCCTTTGTATTCCACAATGGCATGATGAGTAGTCCAACCTACAACAGGAGTCAGAATAACGCCTTGATATGTAAACGGTCCGTATGGATTATCGCCAATAGCATAGCAAAGGAAATGCGTATCACCCGTAGAATAAGACAAATAATATTTGCCATTGTATTTATGCATCCACGATGCTTCAAAGAAACGATGAGGGTCACTGGCTTTCAACGGATTGCCATCTTTATCTACAATTAATACAGGACGTGGATCTTCTGCAAATTGCATCATGTCCTCACGCAATTTTACCACACGTCCCGGAATAGCCGGTTCGTCCCCTTCCGGAAGATAAGCACTTTCCAAAGCCTTATTATCCCGATAGCGTTGCAACTGACCGCCCCAAATACCACCGAAATAAATGTAATGAGTTCCATCATCATCGCAGAACACAGCCGGGTCAATGCTATAACTTCCCCACATCGGGTTTGCTTCAGGAATAAACGGACCTTCAGGTTTATCACTGATAGCTACGCCCAAACGGAAAATGTCATTGCGGTCCTTCATCGGGAAATACATATAATATTTACCGTTCTTAAACGCAACGTCGCAATCCCATAACTGGCGTCCTGCCCATGGAATATCTTCTGTCTGTAATACAACTCCATGGTCTACAATCTCACCGTTCATTACATCATCGGTAGAGAATACATGGTAATCTTTCATATTGAAGTGGTCACCGTTATCATTTTCAGGCACACCGCTTTCCCAATCGTGTGAAGGATAGATGTATAATCTTCCGTTAAATACGTGAACCGAAGGGTCTGCCATATAATCATTAGGCACTAAATATCTTGCTTCTTTTTTCATACGTCAAAATTTTTAAGATTATAAATTCACTAATTTCAGTACTTTCCCAATTATTCTGCACTTGGAGTTTCGGCATTTTTCGCTTCTTCTATCACTTCTTTTACCCAAGCTTTCGGTTGATAGTCACGGTCGAAAAGCAACGGATAGTCTTTACGTCCACGGATAGGGAAGCCGTTCTTCCAAGAATCACCATCAGTTACCCCCCAGGCAGTTACACGGTCAACGATATCCGCATGTTTTTCAAACAAATCAAAGAATTGTTTCATACGTGCATTCCATGCTTGAGATACAGAATCGGGCAATGCATCAGGATAGGGATTCAACGCTTTCTTGAAAGCAACAGTATCCGAAATATTTGCTGTACGGGATGCGGTAGGAAGTGCACTCATGTCCCATTCAGTAATCATCACTTTCACTCCTTCATTAGCAAAAGCCAACATACTCTTCTCAAAATCTTCAATTTTCGGATAATCCATACCCATGTGTCCCTGCATACCTACAGCATCAATACGCAAGCCTTTTTCTTTCAAGCTACGGATGAGTTTCACTACACCGTCGCGACGACCCGGATTATCCATACCATAGTCGTTATAATACAATTCAATGGTAGAATCTGCTTCGTGTGCATATTGGAATGCCAACGGAATGAATTCCTCACCTAAGATTTCATAGAATTTGCTCTTGCGGTAGGAACCGTCTTCGATAATAGCTTCGTTTACAACATCCCAACCTTTCAGTTTCCCTTTAAAGTGTTGAACAACCGTAGTGATATGAGTTTTCATACGTTGTTTCAATACCTCTGGAGTGACATTCTTTCCGTTCTTGTCTACACAGAACCACTCCGGACATTGAGAATGCCAAATCAGGCAGTGTCCTGTCATCGTCAGACCATTTTCTTCACCGAATTTCACGAAAGCATCAGCATCCTCGAAAGTAAACTTACCTTCTTCGGGTTGCACTTCTTCCATTTTCATACAGTTTTCCGGAACAATCGCACTAAATTGTGTCTTCACAATATTAGTAGCATTGGTGTCTCTTCCAGCTACTTGATTTACGTTCAATGCTGTACCAATCAAAAATTTATCACCTACAGCGTCTTTCAAAGTCATTTCTTCTACAGGAGCTGTCTTCGGACCTCCGCAAGCTACTGCGAAAGCCGCAACCAACACGGCTGATGCAATGTGTTTCACTTTCATGGGTTTAATCTTTTAAGTTTATAAGTTATAAATCTATTAATTCTGCTTACTTCTGCGTTCTGCCAATTCGGCTTGCATCTTTTCATTATACTGCTTGGTAATCGGGTAGAAGAACAAAGCAATCACACCTACAAAGAAAGTAGCCGCAGGAATCAAACTTGAAGACAAGATGATGCCATGGATAGCCGTTTCGCTTTGTGCCACACCTACGCCCGATACATAACCGAAACCAGAAAGCAAGAATCCGAGAATAGCACCACCTACACCCAAACCAGCTTTCAATGCAAATACCACACCGGCGAAAGTAAAGCCTGTAGCACGACGGTAATGGATGTATTCCGAATGGTCGGCAACATCAGCAATCATTGCCCAAAGCAACGGAACAGTAGGAGCATATGCCAAACTCTTCAAGAAGTTCAAAATGAACATCAATTCGATATTATCTTTAGCCGGGAAGTAGAACATAGCGGTAAAGATAGCCGTCAAAGCCAAACATACAATAAAAGTATTCTTCTTTCCGTACTTGTTGGCAAGGAAATTAGAAAGAAGAATCACACCAAAGAACTGAACCAGTGCACCCAACATATTGAATACACCAAAACCAACCTCGTATGCCTTGTCAGGTGAACTTACAATCAACCCGAAAGCATTTAATATATGATAACCTATTGAATCTTGCGCTTCAGCAGATACCAATCCCAAACGGTCTAAGAATGCAAACAAGGCACCTGCATCTACATAATGTTCGAAATAATAGTTCATGGCACTTCCCCACATAGCAAGTGTAATAAACACGAATAAAGTCAATACAAACATCGCACGCCAAGGAATACTTCCGAAAATATGCTTAATATCTTCACGGATATTAGTCTTCTGACCGGCAGGCGGGGTAATACGCTCTTTAGCTGAAAATGCCGCAATAGCAAGGAAAATAAATCCGACTACTGCAAACAAAGAAATCGTACATAGCCAGCCGTGACCTTTATCTCCATCAGTAGAGAACTTGCTTACCAAAGGCAATGTCAAACCTTGAACTACGAACTGACCGATAGTAGAGAAAATGAAACGTACAGAAGTAATGCTTGTACGTTCTTTAATATCAGCAGACATTACACCGCCCAAAGATGAATAAGGAGTGTTGTTAAATGAATACATAGTCATCAACAACGTATAAGAAATTGTTGCATACAAAGCAACTAACCCTTTGTCTTCAATACCCGGATTATAGAACGCCAACACATAGAATACCATAAAAGGTATTGCTGTCCATAATACCCATGGACGATATTTTCCCCATTTAGTTTGTGTACGGTCGGATAAAATTCCTACTGTAGGATCTACAAAGGCATCTACAATACGCGCTACCAACATAACGGTTCCCGCTATGGCGCCTTCCAGACCGAATACATCGGTATAAAACTTCGTTTGATAAATCATCATCATCTGGAACACAAGGTTCGCAGAGCAGTCTCCTAATCCATAACCGATTTTCTCGGCCATTGAGACTTTTTGATTTGATAGTGTACTCATGATATGTTAGGTTTTAGTTTTAAGTTTTCTATATATAATAAGGTGAAAAGTTTAAGCAGGATAAAGCAAAAAATATCTTTGCCTCGCCCATCACGGCGAAGCAAAGACAAAATAATTAAACTAACCCTAACTTAATATCCAACCTTTTTATTCTTGTTTTCATAATACAGACTTTCTTTTTTACTACAATGCAAATGTAAAGAAAGTTACATAAAAAACGATACGAATTTGATTCAAAAATTATTCTGCATGATACATTTCACCTTTCATTTGTTACAAACATTATCAAGTATGTTACATTTTATGATATAAAACATAAAAGAGCATTTTTCTCTTTACTTTTTAATGCCAAATTCCCGACATATCTTCAAGACTTTACTGGGATATCCAAATCTGAACAATTATCGTTAAAACTGACACGTTTATGAACAAATCCATTTCACATCCTTAATGCAAATATTCTCTAAAAGCAGACCATACATTAAATCTTTTTTTATCTTTGCTAGTATATTTGCATTTAGTAAGAACAATTGAAACATGAAAGACACATGAATAAATGGATTAAATGGGGTATTGTAGTTCTCGTGGTAATCGGGTTGACCATTTTAGGCGTCCGTACGTTTACGCCGCGGGAAAATGAAGAATTAAGCAAGGTAGAAAAGGAAATGCCTTCGGATAAGAAACAGATTTTGAATGTAAACGCGCAAATCGTCCGTCCGCACATCTTGACCGATAAACTTTTCGTGAGCGGCAAGCTGATTCCCGATGAAGAGGTAGATCTTTCTTTTGAGACTTCGGGCAAGATAGTGGATATTAATTTCCAAGAGGGAACAATGGTGAGCGAAGGGCAATTGCTTGCGAAGGTAAATGATAGCCAGCTTCAAGCCCAACTGGCACGTCTGGAGGCACAGATGCCTTTGGCAGAAGACCGTGTGTTCCGCCAAAACGCCTTGCTCCAGCGCGATGCTGTAAGTAAAGAGGCTTACGAGCAGGTGAAAACCGAACTTGCCACTCTCCATGCCGATATAGAAAACGTGCGTGCCACGATTGACATGACCGAGCTTCGCGCTCCTTTCGACGGGGTCATCGGTCTGCGTCAGGTAAGTATGGGTGCATACGCCTCGCCCACGACCGTTATCGCCAAATTAACGAAAATCAAGCCGATTAAAGTGGAGTTTGCCGTACCCGAACGCTATGCGCGCAAGATAAGGAAAGGCACGAAACTTTCGTTCAAGGTAGAAGGGCATTTGGATGCCTTTGAAGCGGAAGTGTATGCCATGGAATCAAGCATCGACCCCGAAACCCATGCCTTGACCGTGCGGGCGATTTATCCGAACACCCGCGCCGAATTGCTTCCGGGACGTTATGCCGATGTTGAGTTGCGCCAAAGCGAAATACAGGATGCCATTGCTATCCCTTCGGAAGCCATTGTGCCCGAAATGGGACAGAACAAGGTATTCGTTTACCGTTCGGGAGTAGCGATGCCCGTCGATGTGGAAATAGGCATCCGCACCGAAGCCGAAGTGCAAATACTCCGAGGTTTGGCAGCAGGAGACACCATTCTGACTTCCGGTACCTTGCAACTCCGCACGGGAATGCCTGTTAAATTGGATAACATCAACTAAATCCCGCCTGCCTTATGAACATTTCCGAACTCAGCATCCGCAGGCCGGTACTTGCTACCGTACTTACCATTATCATCCTGCTTTTCGGGTTGATAGGCTACACCACTTTGGGCGTACGCGAATATCCTTCGGTAGATAATCCGATTATTTCCGTGACGTGTAGTTATTCGGGAGCCAATGCCGATGTCATCGAGAATCAGATAACCGAGCCTTTGGAACAGAACATCAACGGTATTCCAGGCATCCGTTCGCTCTCTAGTGTGAGCCAGCAAGGGCAGAGCCGCATCACCGTAGAGTTTGAACTATCGGTCGACCTGGAAACAGCGGCGAATGACGTGCGCGATAAGGTTTCGCGTGCCCAGCGTTACCTTCCCCGCGATTGCGACCCTCCTACGGTTTCAAAAGCCGATGCCGATGCCAGCCCTATCCTAATGGTAGCTATCCAAAGCAATAACCGCTCGCTTTTGGAACTCAGCGAGATAGCCGACCTCACCGTAAAAGAACAACTTCAGACTATTTCCGATGTAAGTAGCGTGTCGATATGGGGAGAGAAGCGTTATTCGATGCGCTTGTGGCTCGACCCTGTGAAAATGGCGGGGTATGGCATTACGCCCGTCGATGTGAAGAGCGCAATGGATAACGAGAATGTGGAATTGCCTTCGGGTAGCATTGAAGGGAATACCGTGGAACTGACTTTACGCACCATGGGGCAAATGCATACCGCCGATGAGTTTAATAATGTGGTCATCAAGGAAGTAGACGGGCAGGTCATCCGCCTGAGCGACATCGGTTATGCCGAATTGGGTGCCGCCGACATCAAGAGTTACATGAAAATGAACGGGGTGCCGATGGTAGGCGTGGTGGTTATTCCCCAACCCGGTGCAAACCACATCGAGATAGCTGATGCCGTATATGAGCGTATGGAGCAAATGGAAAAAGACTTACCCGATGATGTGGAATATACCTACGGATTCGACAATACCCGCTTCATCCGCGCCTCTATTGCCGAAGTGGAAAGCACGGTGTACGAAGCCTTCTTCTTGGTGATTGTCATCATCTTCCTTTTCTTGCGCGACTGGCGCGTAACCTTGATTCCGATTATTGTGATCCCGGTTTCACTCATCGGTGCGTTCTTCATCATGTACGTGGCTGGGTTCTCTATCAACGTATTGACCATGTTGGCGGTGGTGCTTTCGGTGGGACTGGTGGTAGACGATGCCATTGTGATGACCGAAAATATCTACATCCGCATCGAGCAGGGCATGGAGCCTTTCGAAGCGGGCATCGAAGGGGCAAAAGAAATCTTCTTTGCCGTGGTGTCTACTACCATTACCCTCGTTGCGGTATTCCTTCCTATCGTGTTCATGGAAGGTACCAGCGGGCGTCTGTTCCGCGAATTTAGCTTTGTTGTGGCTGGTTCGGTGCTTATCTCCGCTTTTGCCGCCCTCACCTTTACTCCGATGCTTGCCACCAAACTTTTGAAGAAACGTGAAAAACAAAGTTGGTTCTACCGCAAGACCGAACCGTTCTTCGAAGGGATGAATTATTGGTATTCCCGAGGACTGAGCGCATTTTTGAGACACAGATATTGGGCAATTGTATTCACCTTAGTCACATTAGTACTTATCGGGGTGCTTTGGACGCATATCCCGGCAGAAATGGCTCCTTTGGAAGACCGTTCGAAAATCACTATCAATACCCGTGGGGCAGAAGGCGCAAGTTACGAGTATATCCGCGATTATACCGAAGATATCAATTTGCTGGTCGATTCGCTCATCCCTGATGCCGAAGCCGTAACCGCCCGTGTATCGAGCGGAAGCGGAAATATCCAGATTACCTTGAAGGATATCAGCGAGCGTGATTATAGCCAAATGGAAGTGGCGGAACAGCTTTCGCAAGCCATTAAGACCAAGACCAAGGCACGTGCTTTCGTGCAACAACAATCCTCGTTCGGAGGGCGAAGGAGCAGTATGCCCGTACAATACGTGCTTCAGGCAGTAAGCATCGAGAAACTGGAAAAAGTATTGCCTGCTTTCTTAAACAAGGTGTATGATAATCCGACTTTCCAAATGGCGGATGTCGACTTAAAGTTCAGTAGTCCTGAAATGCAGGTCAACATCAACCGCGATAAGGCTGGAACCATGGGCGTGAGTGTGCGCGACATTGCCGAAACCCTGCAATACGGGTTGAGCGGCCAGCGCATGGGCTATTTTTATATGAACGGCAAGCAATACGAGATATTGGGACAAATCAACCGCCAGCAGCGCAACCAGCCTGCTAACATCCGCTCCATTTATATAAGGAGTGACAAAGGCGAGATGATTCAACTGGATAACCTCGTAGAGTTTGTGGAATCCATCACTCCGCCCAAACTTTATCACTACAACCGTTTTATCTCAGCTACGGTATCGGCTGGGCTTGCTGAAGGAAAGACCATCGGGCAAGGATTGGACGAAATGGACAAGATTGCCGCCGAAACCTTAGACGAAACCTTCCGCACCGCACTTTCGGGCGACTCGAAAGACTATCGGGAAAGTTCGTCCAGCTTGATGTTTGCCTTCATCTTGGCGTTGGCATTGATTTACCTGATTCTTGCGGCACAGTTCGAGAGTTTCAAAGACCCGCTCATTATTATGCTCACCGTACCTCTTGCCATTGCTGGAGCGTTGATATTCATGTATTTCGGCGATATCACGATGAACATCTTTAGTCAAATCGGCATCATTATGCTCATCGGCTTGGTGGCAAAGAACGGTATCTTGATTGTGGAATTCGCCAACCAGAAGCAGGAGGCGGGAGAGGACAAGATGCAAGCCATCCGTGATGCCGCCCTGCAACGCTTGCGCCCCATCCTGATGACCAGTGCCGCTACAGTGTTGGGACTTATCCCCTTGGCTTTCGCTACCGGCGAAGGCGCCAACCAACGTATCGCCATGGGTACGGCAGTAGTAGGAGGCATGTTGGTATCTACTTTCCTTACCATGTTCATCGTACCTGCTATTTATTCATATATATCTACAGACCGAAATAAAACAAAGAACGTATGAAACAGATTCTCATCCTGATAGTAACCGTCTTTGCCACGCTTCCCCTTCGTGCGCAATACGAATACACTTTGCAGCAATGCTTGGAAGAAGGCTTGCTGAATAACTATTCGCTCCGTATCTCGCGCAACGAAGAACAAATCAGCAAAAACAATGCCACTTTAGGCAATGCGGGCTATCTGCCTACGGTAGACTTCACCGCGGGATATACCGGCAACTTAAACAGTTCCGATTCGAAACTCCGTGCCGATGGAAGTACAGCATCCGAACGCAACGTACTCGACCATACCCTTGATGCGGGGATTGACTTGAACTGGACTATCTTCGACGGCTTCAACATCTCTACCACTTACAAGCAATTGCAGGAACTGGAGCGTCAAGGAGCCACCAATACGCGGATTGCGATAGAAGATTTCATTGCTACCCTTACCGCCGAGTATTACAACTACATCCAGCAGGAAATCCGTCTGAAGAACTTCCGCTATGCTGTATCGCTCTCGAAAGAACGTTTGCGCATCGTGGAGGAGCGGTATCACATCGGGAATTTTTCGCGTTTAGATTACCAGCAAGCCATGGTGGATTTCAATGCCGATAGTGCCCAATACATGAAGCAGCAGGAACTGGTACACACTTCGCGCATCAACCTCAATGAACTGATGGCGAATAAAGACGTAGACCGCCCCATTCGGGTGCGTGATTCGGTTATCGACCTAAACCGTATCTTGGATTTCGACGAGCTGTGGAATGCCACCTTGAATACCAATGCCAACTTGCTTCATGCCGACCAAAACACGATCTTGGCTCAGCTGGACTACAAAAAAGTGCTCTCGCGCAATTATCCTTACCTGCGCTTGAATGCGGGCTACGGCTATACCTTTAATAAATACGATGTGAATGCCACCCGTCAACGGAGCAATTGGGGATTTAGCGGAGGCATTACCATTGGTTTCAATATCTTCGACGGAAACCGCAAGCGCGAAAAGCGTAATGCCAGCCTTGCTATCCGCAATGCCCAATTGGAGCGTGAACAGGTGGAGCAAGCCCTCCGTGCCGACTTGAGCAACCTGTGGCAGGCATACCGCAACAACATCCGCCTGCTCCACTTGGAACGCGAAAACCTCATAGCTGCTAAAGAGAACCACGAGATAGCCAAGGAGCGTTATCTGCTGGGCGACTTGTCTGGAATCGAAATGCGTGAAGCCCAGAAAAGCCTTCTTGATGCCGAAGAACGCATCCTCTCCGCCGAGTATGACACGAAGATGTGCGAAATCTCCTTGTTGCAACTGAGCGGAAAGGTAACCGTATACCTCTCGAAATAAATTATATAGTGAAGAGGCTGTCTCAAAATGGTAATTGAGTATCAAAAAGTAATGTCATTCTGAACGAAGTGAAGAAACAACGTTCGACGAAGTCAATCTCGTGTGCATCAGCTTGTGTTTTCGAGATCCTTCACTACGTTCAGGATGACAAAATGAAAGCTAATTTCTATTTTGAGACAGCCTCTTCATTTTTTCCTCTTTCATTTATTACACAATCTGCCGGAGCTTTGATATTCTCATCTAACGTTACCGACCCGATACTGTCTGCGATAATATATCCTGAAGCTGGATTCTTAATGTTCGTAATGGCACCACGTATATCTGCTTTCAGTGTCGAATATTCAAAAGCACGATCACACGCCGGATCAAACGTACAATTCTCTAAAACAAGATCATGTGCATAACATAAAGGTTGTTCTCCTGAAATGTGGCAATTCACCAACCTAAGATTCTTTGAATGCCAGCCCAAGTATTCCCCGTTCAGTTCCGAATCATAAATTGTCACATTCTCCACTTCCCAGAACGCATCTTTCGTGGTAATCTTTGCATGATGTATTTCCACGTTTTTCACGTATTGGAACACATATTTGCTGTCACTTTCCAATCCGTCTACATAAATGTCATTACTGAACATAAAAGGATATGTCCCGTCATGCAATTTCAAATCCTTCACACGAATTCGATTACAACGCCAAAAGACTTCGTCTGCATCATTCATCTGCACATTTTCGATATCAATATCATTCATTTCACGGAACATCTTAGGTGCATCTATCACCGTATTCTTCATTGTCAGATGATCAGAATACCAAAGTGCAGAACGCCCACCTACGGCAAAATAGCAATCCTCTATAGTAAATCCATGTACATGCCAAAACGGATAGTTCCCTTCAAAACGACACCGCGTAGCAACAATATTGCTACATTCTTTAATGGCAGATTCTCCGGCAAGTATCGTTACATTATCCAAATGTAAATCGTGTGAACCGAACAGAGGGCGTTCGCCTCCAAACTCTTTGTCCTTAATCAGTTGCATATTCATTTTGTATAGTGTTTAATCGTTTTTTATTTACGATACAAAAATACAGAAAAAACTTCATTCCGTTTGTGAAAGAATTACAGAAGATATTACCCAAATTACGTATAATTTTTACGCATACGGCTTCATCGGCTTACGAAGCAGGCTTCATCGGCTGATGAACCTAAGTCCATCAGCCGACGAAGCCTGCTTCGTTTAAATGGTCAACACTGCTTCAATTTTTCTTGCAACTGTACAGCGGGGATTCCCAACTCTATAGCACGCCTATATGACTGACGTGCTTTGCTTTTTTCTTTCTGCTGCAAATAGATATCACCCATCATTACATAAATATCGGCATCCTCAGGTTCTAATGCGGAAGCGGCTTCAAGATCGATTAACGCAGCATCGGCAAAACCTTGCTCCAACTCAATATTAGCCCGCATTTTCAAGAGTGAGGCGTCTTGAGGATATTCTTCCACAAGCAAGTTCAAGCGGTCGCGGGCAGCGATGTATTTGCCTTCCTTTTGGTCGAGCATCACCAATCCAATGCGTGCGGACTTGTTCTTCATATCCTTCTCCAGCAAGACATTATAATCGATTCGGGCTTCCTTGTACTGACGCCGTTGCATGTAGATGTAAGCCCGAAACAGGCGGGCTTCTTTCTCTTCGGGTATCAGGTCGATGACGTTACAATAATCGATATATGCCTTTTCTTCCATGCCTTGCTCTAAATAGAGCGCAGCCCGGTTGAGAAGAATCGCCGTTGCGTAGGGAGTGATGTTGAGTGCCATGGTATAAGCCTCTATCGCCTCTTCCACTTTTCCTTGGCGTTTCAACACGGTGCCCAGATTGGAGAAAAGCAGGGCATTACGTGCATTCTTGGGGTCGAGCCTCAAGGCTTCCCGGAAAAGCTGCTCGGCACGCACCAGACTGTCCTGTTGTGCACAAGCCATCGCTTCTTCCACTAACTTGTTATAATCTTGGGCGGAAAGCCCGAAAGAACATAAGCAACACAGGATTATCAGTATCAGTTTTCGCATATCTGTTTTATTGAAACGCGAATTAACGCAGATTTACTCAGATTATATTATTCATTTCTGCATGCAAAGATAGATATTGAAAACGAAATAATCTGCGTAAATCTGCGTTAATCCGCGTTTTATTAAAAAAGCGTTACGCTTCTTTGATGTAATTCACAATCCACTCGCCTACTTCCTTAGTGCCGTACTTGGCTCCGCCTTCTACCTGAATCTCAGGCGTGCGCACACAAGCGTCTAAAGAAGCATCTACGGCACGGCGAATCAAGGCACCTTCTTCCTTGCAATCGAAATGTTCAAACAACATAGCAACGGAAAGGATTTGTGCCAACGGATTGGCAATATTTAAGCCCTTCGCCTGCGGCCACGAACCATGGATAGGCTCGAATACCGGAGTGCTTTCGCCCGTGGAAGCCGAAGGAAGCAAGCCCATCGAACCGCTGATGCACGAGCCTTCATCGGTCAGGATATCGCCAAAAGTGTTTTCAGTCACCATAACATCAAAAAACTTCGGTTCTTGAATCATACGCATGGCGGCATTGTCGACATACATATAATCGGTGGTCACTTCGGGATACTGCGGAGCCATCTCCTGCGCAATCTGACGCCACAAGCGGGAAGAAGCCAACACGTTCGCTTTATCGACTACGGTGAGATGCTTGCGGCGTTTCATAGCATACTCAAAACCTACCCGAAGGATGCGTTCAATTTCGGGACGGGTATAATAATTGGTATCGTATGCCTTGTCATTGTCCTGGTATTTCTCGCCGAAATACATACCTCCGGTCAGTTCGCGGATGCAAAGGAAATCGGCTCCATCCACCAATTCGGCACGCAAAGGAGACTTATGCAACAAGCATTTGAAGGTCTGCACCGGACGGATGTTGGCAAACAATCCTAACTTCTTGCGCATCGCCAACAAGCCTTGCTCGGGACGCACCTTTGCCGTAGGGTCATTATCAAACTTCGGGTCGCCTACCGCCGAGAACAAAACCGCATCGGCTTCCTGACACACCCGGAAAGTCTCTTCAGGAAACGGGTCGCCCACCTTATCAATGGCATCCGCACCGCAAATGGCATATTCATAACTTACTTTATGTCCGAACTTCTCACAAACGGCGGTCATGACATTGACTCCCTGAACAGATATTTCGGGACCAATGCCATCGCCTGCTAATACTGCAATTTTAAAATCCATACTAATTATTCTTCGATTATATTCAACATTTTAATGGTCGCTTTGATAGCCGCTTCCGTCTGGTCGGCATCCAAGCCACGGGTACGAAACTCACGATTATCGTAATTCCACGTGATAACGGTCTGCACGAAGGCATCGGTGCGTCCGCCGGGCGGAATAGTCACGGCATAATTGGTCAGCATCGGGAACTTGCGCTGCAACGTTCCCTTGTATATCTTACGCAAGGCACGTACAAAGGCATCGTACTGACCGTCTCCGGACGAACTTTCCTGATACACTTTCCCATTGATTTCGATACTCAATGTCGCCATCGGCTTTAGCCCTTGGGCAAGAGTAACGAAATAACTCAAGAGCTTCACCTTGTTTTGCGCCCCGTCGTGCTTCAGTACATCACTGATGATGTAGGGCAAATCTTCTTGCGTGACTAACTCTTTCCGGTCGCCCAACTCAATGATACGCTCGGTGACTTTTCGCATCGAATCCTCGTCCAGTTCCAAGCCCAAGCTTTCCAAATTCTTGCGGATATTCGCCTTGCCCGAAGTCTTTCCCAACGCATACTCACGTACCCGTCCAAAACGTTCGGGAAGCAAATCGTTGCAATACAAGTTATTCTTGTTATCTCCGTCGGCATGCACGCCCGCCACTTGTGTAAAGACACTTTCGCCTACAATCGGCTTATTGGCTGGAATTGTCATGCCCGAATACGACTCGACCACCCGACTCACATCATTCAAACGGCTTTCATCGATATTGGTCACGGCATGAAAATGGTCTTTCAAGATAGCCTGCACACTAGCAAGGGGCGCATTCCCTGCCCGTTCGCCCAATCCATTGATAGTGGTATGAAGCCCCTTCACCCCGCTCAGCACAGCCGCCAGCACATTGCTCACGGCAAGGTCGTAATCGTTGTGCGCATGAAAGTCGAAATGCAAATCGGGATAGCGTTTCTTCATCTTCCGCATATACTCGATGACCTGCAAGGGATTGAGGATGCCCAAAGTATCGGGCAACATAAACCGCCTGATACCTGTATCTTTCAATCCGTCTACCAAGCCAAAGACATAATCGGGCGAATCTTTCATGCCACTGCTCCAATCCTCTAAATAGAGATTGACATCCATATCGCGTTCGTGAGCGTAACCGACCACCGCCCGGATATCTTCCAAATGCTCTTCGAGCGTTTTCTTCAATTGATAAGTGCAATGCCGCTCCGAACCTTTTGCTAAAAGGTTGATGACCCGGCATCCGGCATCGTGTATCCAGTCGACCGACACATGTCCGTCGACAAAACCTAACACCTCAACCCGTGGGAGCATATTCCGCCGTGCCGCCCAGTCACATATCATCCTTACGGCACTGAACTCCCCTTCGGACACCCGTGCCGAAGCCACCTCCACGCGGTCTACTTTCAGGTCTTCGAGCAACAATCGGGCAATCATTAATTTTTCATGGGGCACGAACGATACGCCGCTGGTCTGCTCACCGTCGCGAAGCGTTGTGTCCATGATTTCTATTCTCGGATGATTTTCCATATTATTAAAAAACATAAACGCAGAGACGCAAAAGCGCAGAGTTTCTATTTTTAGGGAGAGCAAAGAGCGCGAGAGAATTAAAAGTTAGAAAATTTTAATTTAAAGGACTCCGTGTCCTCATGTCTTCTCAAATTATATTCTCTGCGTCTTTGCGTCTCTACGTTGAATAAATCCTAACGTTATCTATGTGCCATTGATTCGTAAGCCTCAATTTTATCTTTGTTCTCCACAAGGAAATCAATGTCGTCGAGACCGTTCATCAGACAATGCTTCTTATAGGCGTTGATTTCGAATGTTTCCGATTTACCTGTTGCCTTGTTGGTTATGGTTTGAGCAGGAACATTCACTTCCACTTCTGTTTTGGGGTCGGCGAAAATCGAATCGAACAATTCTTTCAAGAAACCTTCGCTGACCACTACAGGAAGCACAAAATTGTTCAGCTCGTTGTTCTTATGAATATCGGCAAAGAAGCTGGACACCACGACACGGAAACCATAACCGGCTATCGCCCATGCGGCATGTTCACGGCTGGAGCCGCTTCCAAAATTCTTTCCTGCCACCAAGATTTGCCCGCTATACATCGGATTGTTCAACACAAAATCTTTGTTTACCGAACCATCGGGGTTGTATCTCCAGTCGCGGAACAGGTTATCTCCAAAAAACTTTTCATCGCGTGTAGTTGCCTTTAAGAAGCGTGCCGGAATAATCTGGTCGGTATCGACATTCTCTAACGGCAAGGGAACGCATGTACTGGTAATTATATCAAATTTCTGTTTCATAATTCATCTTTACATTAATGTTCTCGGATCTGTTATCACTCCCGTTACAGCTGCGGCGGCTGCGGTTAATGGGCTTGCCAATAAAGTGCGTGAGCCCGGACCTTGACGTCCCTCGAAATTACGATTGCTGGTAGAAACGGCATACTTCCCAGCGGGAATCTTATCATCATTCATCGCCAAGCAAGCCGAACATCCCGGTTGGCGGATAGCGAAACCGGCTTCTTCGAGTATCTTATCCAAACCTTCTTCACGGATTTGTGCATCTACCATCCACGAACCTGGAACGAGCCATGCCGTAATGTTCCCGGCTTTCTTACGTCCTTTCACAATGGAAGCAAAAGCACGGAAATCCTCGATACGCCCGTTGGTGCACGCACCCAAGAAAACATAATCGACCGGCTTGCCCAACAAAGATTCACCGGGTTGGAAACCCATATAAAGCATCGACTTCTCGAATGAACTTTTTTCGACTTCGCTCATGCCTTCGGTAGTAGGAATGTGGTCCGTAATTGCCATCCCCATGCCTGGATTGGTTCCGTAGGTAATCATCGGCTGGATATCAGCGGCATCGAAACATACTTCCTTATCAAATACCGCATCCTCATCGCTCTTCAAGGTCTTCCAATAAGCAACCGCCTTGTCCCACTCTTCTCCTTTCGGAGCATATTCACGTCCCTTGATGTATTCGAAAGTCACTTCATCAGGGGCAATCATTCCCCCGCGCGCACCCATTTCGATACTCAGATTACACAACGTAAGGCGTCCCTCCATCGTCAGGCTCCGAATGGCTTCGCCGGCATATTCTACAAAATATCCCGTAGCACCGCTGGTGGTCATTTTCGACATCATATACAATGCCACATCCTTAGCCGTCACACCTTTGCCCAATTTTCCGTCTATCGTAATCCGCATGGTTTTCGGACGTGCCTGCAAAATACATTGCGAAGCCATCACCATTTCCACCTCGCTGGTTCCGATACCAAAAGCAACAGCTCCCATGGCACCATGCGTGGATGTATGGGAATCGCCACACACAATGGTCATGCCCGGCAATGTCAGTCCCCGTTCGGGACCCACCACGTGAATAATACCGTTCCGTTTGTCCATCATTCCGAAATGAGTCAATCCGAAATCAGCCGCATTCTTTGCCAAAGCATCCACCTGCGCCTTTGAAACCGGATCCTCAATGGGCTTATCCTGATCGTGCGTCGGCGTATTGTGATCGGGCATACAATAAATCTTTTCGGGACGAAAACATTTCAATCCCCGTGCCCGCATCCCTGCAAAAGCCTGCGGACTGGTCACTTCATGGCAATAGAGACGGTCGATGTATAATTGCGTAGGTCCGTCTTCTACTTTCTGCACAACATGTGCATCCCAAATCTTATCAAATAATGTATTAGCCATATTCTTTTTACCTTATCTTATTTTCTAAATTTATTAATACAATCGATGTAAGCCTCTACCGAAGCCGCAATGATATCGGTATTAGCACCAAAGCCGTAATACATCTGCCCGTCGTATTCCACCTGCATGTGTACCTTACCCACATCATCACTACCCTTGCTAATAGCTTGAATCGTAAACTCTTTCAATGTCATCTGACGCTTAATGATTTGCTTTACTGCCTTGATTGCAGCATCTACCGGCCCGTTTCCAGTAGCGGCTGCCTCGAAATGCTCGCCCGAAATATTCAATCCCAGACTTGCCACTGAGCGTACTCCCACCCCGCTGGTCACCTGAAGGTATTCCAATTTGATGTGATGGTTGACATTGCGGTCGGCACCGGCTATCACCATAATGTCATCATCGGTAATGTCTTTCTTCTTATCGGCAAGCTTCAAGAAATCTTCGTAAACCTTATCCAGTTTCTCTTGACTCATCTCTACGCCTAATACATGCAAACGATGTTTCAATGCCGCACGTCCACTTCGGGCAGTCAATACAATTGCATTATCATCGATACCTACATCCTTCGGGTCAATGATTTCGTAGGTCTGCACATTCTTCAACACACCGTCCTGATGAATACCCGAAGAATGGGCAAACGCATTCCGCCCTACAATTGCCTTATTGGGCTGTACCGGCATATTCATCAGACTGGAAACCATACGGCTGGTAGGATAAATCTTTTGAGTATTGATATTGGTATCGATATTCAAATGCTTGTGACAACGCAAAATCATAGCCACCTCTTCGAGAGCAGTATTTCCGGCGCGCTCGCCGATACCGTCAATGGTCACTTCTACCTGACGGGCGCCATTCAATACCCCACTGATGGTATTTGCCGTAGCCATACCCAAATCGTTGTGGCAATGGGTCGAAATAATCGCTTTGTCGATGCCGTCTACATGGTCTACCAAATATTTAATCTTCGCACCATATTCATCCGGAAGGCAATATCCCGTCGTATCGGGAATATTCACTACGGTAGCCCCCGCTTTGATAACGGCTTCGATTACCCGTGCAAGATATTCATTATCAGTACGTCCGGCATCTTCGGCATAAAACTCTACATCGTCCACATACCTGCGAGCATACTTAACGGCGGCAACGGCACGCTCGATGATTTCCTCACGGGTAGAATTGAATTTATATTTAATATGAGAGTCGGAAGTCCCGATTCCAGTATGAATACGCTTGCGTTTCGCATACTTCAATGCTTCTGCCGCTACATCAATATCCTTTTGCACGGCACGGGTCAATGCACAAATAGTAGGCCACGTAACAGCTTTGGATATTTCTATCACCGAATTAAAATCTCCCGGACTGGAGACGGGAAAACCTGCCTCAATCACATCTACGCCTAACGCTTCCAATTGTTTTGCCACTTGAATCTTTTCAACGGTATTCAACTGGCATCCGGGAACTTGTTCCCCATCGCGTAAGGTCGTGTCAAAAATAAACAATCTTTCACTCATAGTCTATTGTTTTTTATATTGTCCTATCAAAAAAAAGCCTTTCGCACAGGGAAGTGAGAAAGGCTTTCGAAATATCTATCATTTTATTGTTCCTACATTTACGCACACGCCCCACTTCCCATTGGCTTCACCAATAGAATAATCAGACCGCATAGCAAAATATGTATAAACAATGTATTCATATTCTTTTTCTTTTATTTTCCGGATGCAAAGGTAGACATTATTTCGATAAAACAAAATAGAATGAAAGTTTTTTAATCATTTTAGCTACATATTTATACTTAAACATTCATTTTAAGCGCAATTCATATAAACAAGCTTCCACTTCCGCACCGCTTCCCATGTGTTTACCCATGTCATCGGACAATTTTACGCATTCACGCCATTCCTGATTCACATTCATCTTACAACGCGATAGTTTCATCACTATATTCGAAGGGGTATATCCCGTGTCATTCGTCAGATTCGTACCAATACCAAACGAACAACGGATTTTGCCTTGGCAATATTCAAAAAGCCGAAGTGCTTTCTCAAAATCAAGTGCATTACTGAAAATTATAGTCTTTGTAGTAGGATCAATCCCCAGTTCTTTATATCGGTTAATCAACCTGTCGGTAAATTCAAATTCATTCCCCGAATCACACCGCACACCATCGAACAGTTTCGCCTGCTTCCTACTAATATTGGATAAGAAAGAATCAGAAGTATACGTATCCGAAAGAGCTGTCCCCAAATCACCGTCATACACATTTACCCAATTCTCCAATGCCATATAATTGGCATGCTTATAACCGAACTGAGCACCATGGAACATAAACCATTCGTGCGGATGTGTCCCCATCGGGCGCATATCATACTTCATCGCTAAATAACAATTGGAAGTACCTGTACAATAATGCGCATATTCTTTCAAATAAGAAACAACCGTCTCGTGCACATCAAACGAAAAACGTCGACGTGTACCAAATTCAGAAAAAGGAATATGATGTTCATTCGACAATTCAACTTTACCTGCCAATCGATCTATAATCACCTGCCGATCTGGTATACGGTTTAAGAACTGATTTTTAATTTCAGAAATAATAGCTAACAAAGGAACTTCGTAAAGCGTTACCTTATATAAGAAATCTGTAACTTCCATGTGCAAATGATGTTCTTCATCCAAATACACACAGATTTTATCCGGGTCAAAACGAAAAGAAGAAAGCCACTCCCAATATACGCGAGGCAAAAAGCGGCAATGCGTACACATATACTCCAACTCTTCTTTCCGCAAAGCAACTAACGCTAAATTATGAATTTCATTCTTCAAGGCATTCAAAAAACCTTCTGTATACACAGTTTCATCCCTATCCTTAAAACTAAATGTCCCTAATGCGTTAGGAAATAGCTTGATATACGCATATGAAGTCGTAAACTTATACAAATCTGTATCTAAAAGTGTTTTTATAACCATAATATATTCATATTTGCCATAAAGATACGACTTATTTTTTTCCTTCCCAAGCATATAAATAAAAAAAGTCCCCGGCATCCAGTCGGATGCCGGGGACCCCCACTTAAAACGGCGGCTGCCTACTCTCCCACTTGCGCAGTACCA
>ENA-OXEE01000011-OXEE01000011.1-human-gut-metagenome-genome-assembly--contig:-NODE-11-length-124895-cov-29.3345_pt1 | contig 124895 bp, 106 predicted proteins | sample MGYA00249824_ERZ652242 | MGnify/ENA primary metagenome ERZ652242 (study PRJEB26925, sample SAMN05826943) | human gut metagenome | biome: ENVO:2100002; feature: ENVO:00000062; material: ENVO:00002003... | reverse complement strand
ACACAACAGATTCTGGTCCTGTTTTTCTTGGTTCGAGTCCGAGTAGCCCAACTTCTTTATTTCCCCTATGTTTTTTATTTGTTATTGGTGCGAGCAGGAGCGTATACTCCCCCTTGCCCCCATAACTGTATCTGTACGTTAATAGTCTTGACCAGTATTGTATTTACAATTTCTATTTCTTATACTTCATCAGCATAATAACCGGATTAGATTCCTCATCCAGCGTAGAGGCAATTTCTTTCAGCTCACCTTTCAGCCCGTTATCCGTATATGCCTCCACAAGCCCGTCTGCCGCCAAAGCCTGATAGGTGGCAACCTCCCCATTCCCGACATTGCGCGTCAAGTCCACCTCCTGCTTCCCAGTATAGTCGGCGTTGATAACCACTGGTTTAAATAAGGCATCTTCTTGCTTGTCATACATCAGATCCGCAACAGGGAATCCCCATCCACTCGCAACATCGAACTTCTTTTCCATTGTCCGGATAAAACAATAACGCTCTGTTACGGGGCCCATGGTAATCAGCACATCAGGTTCGCCCGAAGATTGCTTCACAAGAAAAGGAGTCAGCCAGTTATTTTCAGGCTGATAACTGTACACCGTATCGGAAGAGGTTTCTACAAGAAGCCAGCTATCCCGACACGGAATCAGCGAGCGCACTGATGCCACGGCTACAACATCCCCTTGCTGCACATAAGGAGCGTTTACTGTCTTGAAAGGTATGGGAATCCCCCGCGTAATACTGCCGTCTTGCTTCGATATGACCGCGTGATAAAATTCCTTATCCTTCTCTTCCCCGTCTTTATAATATACAGACATATCATAACAAATAAGATTGTCTTTGTCGTAATTGAATACATCCATATAAGTAGCACCTCCTACGGGTTTGAAACTCCGTTTGAAATTGCCGGACAAATCATACACCAATATCTTTTCCGAAGAGTTGACAAACATTTCCCCGTTATCCTCGTCCAGAACAGCACTGACGATGAAAGGGTATTCCTCACCCCCTTGTCCTTTCCTGTTTATCTTTCTTATCCCTTTGCCCGTTGCCCTGTCGAAAACATAAATATCCCCATCGTTGGCGTAGTTTTTCACCAAGATGTACTTATCGCCTATTGCCATTACAGCACCTTGCGTCACAAATTCATCGTTCGTTTCCAGCGGGATATATTCCACGTCCATAAACTCCTGAAGGGTCACTTCCTTTTCCGGATAATCAGCTTTCACATCCACGGTAAGGAGCGTGTCGGTCTTATCGGCCTGTTTGCATCCCGTCGTTCCCAGTCCCAATAAAAGAAATGGGCAAAGCACCGAAATAATTGCTTTTTTCATAAGACATAATGGTTTTAATTAATAATAGATTCCACTCCCTATTTATAGCAGAACTCGTAGAGGGACATTTCCGTCCCTGCTTATAAAACCGCAACCGCCTTACGTATATTATCCAAAATTGCAGATAATCTGCTGTCACGGCGTGCCACCTGCATATTATAAGCAGACTGCATGTTTATCCACAGACAGGCAGGAGTTCCTGTAGCCGCCTCAATTTTCAGTGCGTATTCGGTCGTTATAGGACGTTTACCGTTTATCACTTCGTTAAGGACAGAGTAAGAAACACCGATGATATCGGCAAACTTTCTTTGCGACATCCCACGCGCCTCCAATTCGTCTCTAAGAATTTCACCGGGATGTATAGGCACTGACGGTTGCAATTCGTGCGGAGCATAAATTTTTCTTGCTGTTTCCATAATCTCAGTTATTTATAGTGATTACTAATATCTAACAAACGGCACACGGTTACTATTTGCTCTCCCATAATATCTCGAACAGTAAATTCAAGACGGTATTTACGATTTATCCGAACAGATGAAATACCTTTTTTATCACCTTGCAAAACCTCATAATTCAAAGAATTGTAACGAAACAAATCATTAACAGTGTTTGCCGACAACAATACAAAAACCACCTTTTGATAACCTTTTATTACCTCTGGCTGATAGCGGTATTTCTTATCATTCGTCTTTCCTTCCGTATAAAGCTCTCGCAAATAGTCCTTATCAAATTCTATATACATACTCAGTCCGTTATACATGCAAAGGTAGTTTTTTTTCAGATATTCGCAAATAATCGAACATTCAAAAAAAATACCTGCATTAAAAACACAAAGAAACGCTACGGCTTGCGTCCTGCAATCCTACCGCTTAAGCCATCCGATTCTATTCGTAGGACTCGTCCGTCTAAGCGGTAGAATTTTTCCGGTCGGGAGGATGGGTTGGAAACAGATTGGAAAATAGGGTTGAAAGAGAGGCGGGCACCGGGTGCGAAGCGCGCGTTTATCTTAAATTTAACAACCTAACATTTAAAACATGTTATAAAACACAGTTTTAGGGCGGAAATATTTGCAACGTTGGCGGAAGTGCGTATCTTTGCACTGTGTTTTTCATAGTATTAGATTTAAGGTTAACAAAGGTTGGAGTACAGCGGTACTCCTTTTTTATGCCCATACGTTTGGAATCCTAACCGTCCGGTAAGAAATTCACGCCCCCACCATAACAAATGAAAGGCTGCTTCAAATCATCTTTGAAACAGCCTTCCACCGATAAAAATCCATGCCACATCTGCACCGGATTTCTTTTGTTCCAGTGATTCCGCTGCGATTCGAACGCAGGACCCACGCCTTAGAAGGGCGTTGCTCTATCCAGCTGAGCTACGGAACCATCCTCAATTTGCGGTGCAAAGGTAGACTTTTCTTTTGAATCTTACAAATTTATCACCCGTTTTTTCGATAATCGGCTGTATTCACCGAATTTGTATTATCTTTAAAGCCCAATTTTCACATAAAAAGAACAACGTATGAAAACTATGAAAATGCTTGCCGCACTTTGCGGCTGCTGCCTGATGATGACTGCACAGGCACAACAGGCTATGTATGACTTGGTATGGGAGGACAACTTCAGCGGGCGGACCTTCGACGAACAGTGCTGGAGCAAGATTCCACGGGGAGGAGCGGACTGGAACCGGCACATGTCGGATGCCGACTTCCTCTACGAAGTAAAAGACGGGAATTTAGTGCTGCACGGCACGGTCAACAACGGCAAGGTGCCGCAAGATACGGCTCGCTTCATCACGGGCGGACTCTTTACCAAAGGGAAGGTAAACATCGGGTACGGGAAAGTGGAAGTCTGTGCCAAATTAGGACGCGCACAGGGGGCTTGGCCTGCCATCTGGATGCTGCCCGAAACGGGAAAATGGCCTAATGGCGGAGAGATTGACATCATGGAGCACCTCAACCACGACAGCATCGCTTACCAGACCGTACATTCGTATTACACGCACATATTAAAGGAGAAGAACAACCCGCCGCACGGAGGTACCGGAACGATAGACCGCGACGGTTATAATACCTATGGTGTGGAAATTCTGCCCGACAGCCTCGTGTTTTCCATCAACGGACAAAGAACATTCGCTTACCCGCGCATCGAGACAGACAAAGAGGGGCAGTATCCTTTCGGCACGCCCTATTACCTGCTGATAGACATGCAGATAGAGGGTTCATGGGTAGGGAAGGCAAACCCCGAAGAACTTCCGGTGGAGATGATGGTAGACTGGGTAAAGATCTATAAGCTCAGGGAAGAATAACGGAAGCCTCCGGAGGTCTCCCGTCAAGAGTACCGCCGGGGAAAACGGAGCAGGATGCTGAGCAGCGCCACCACGCCCAGCAGCATGGGGTAATACAGGTAACCGATGATGCTGAGGGGCGACAGTCCGGTAAGTCCGGCAGCTATCAGCATCTGTGCGCCGTAAGGGATAACGCCCTGCACCACACACGAGAAGATGTCGAGGATGCTGGCGCTCTTGCGTTTGTCGATGCGGTACTGCTCGGCAATATTGCTTGCCAGCGGGCCTACGGTAATGATGGCTATCGTGTTATTTGCCGTACATACGTTTGCCAAGCTCACCAGCGCAGCGATGCTCAGCTCGGCTCCACGCTTTCCGCGGATGTGCCTTGTCAGCACGTTCAAAATGTAATCCACCCCGCCGTTGAAGCGAATCAGCTCCAGCAGTCCGCCCGCCATCAGGGTGATGATAATCAGTTCGCCCATGCCGATAATCCCCTCTCCCATCGAGCCGAACCATCCGAACACGTCGAAACTGCCGTAACACATCCCCACGATGCCGGTCGACACGATGCCCAGCAGCAACACCAGCGTAACGTTGACACCCGCTATCGCCGTAGCCAGCACGATGAGGTAAGGAACCACCTTGCCCCACGCTATCTCTTGCACTTCGTATGCCGACTCGATACCCGACCCGCACACAATGTAGTAGATGAACACGATGAGGGCAGCAGGCAGGGCGATGAGCAGGTTGACACGGAATTTGTCGCGCATCACGCATCCCTGCGTGCGGGTGGCGGCGATGGTGGTATCGGATATAAACGACAGATTATCGCCAAAGAACGCCCCTCCTATCACCAGCGCGGTAACGAGGGGAAGCATCCCGGGGTCGGTTTTTTCGGCGATGCCTGCCGCCACAGGCACCAGTGTAACGATGGTTCCCACCGACGTACCGATAGAGAGCGAGATGAAGCACGAAGCGAGGAATACTCCGGCAAGCAGCAGATTATCGGGCAGGAGATAAAGAGCAAGGTTGACCGTAGCGTCAATGGCTCCCATCGTTTCTGCCGACTTAGCGAATGCTCCCGCAAGGATGAATATCCAAATCATGAGCATGATGTTCTTGTTAGCCGCTCCCGTAGAGTATTGCAGGATGCGGTCGTTCAGGCTCAGTCCCTTCGTAATGGCAACGGCATAGACCGACGCTACCAAGAAGGCGATGGTGATAGGCACTTTATAGAAATCGTCGATAATGAGCGAAGTAACCAAATAGAGGCACAGAAACACCACAAGCGGACTGAGCGCCCATGCGCTGGGCTTGTTGACGATGGGGGTCAATTTATTCGGGTTCATAAATAGTTTAGTGATTGGAAATGCAAAATTAGGGAAAATCCGCGAGATAACCGCAAGGAATATACAGATTTGCGTAATATCATTTGATGATTAATCTGTTAGGAGATGTCAAGCCTAAAAAGTAACATTGAATATATTGGAGAATGGGAAGCATTATATAATCCTAAATTCAATTATACCGTATTCGGTACAATTAGAAGAACACAAAAGATTGAAAAGAGACTAAAAAATCTTTCACAGCAAATTGTAACAGGAGAACCGTTTTTATTTATTACCCGATGAAAGTATAGATTTAATAGCCTCCACGCGTCCGTCATATTCTTTATTATTCTACATTAAGTTATTTACAAAATATTGTAGTGCTTTTATTCAATCCATTTTGTAATACAGATTTCATATCTTCTTGGTCAATTACAAAACAACGGCATGTCTTTGCACGAGCCGTATCAATAGTTTCATATTGTGGCATTTGCAAATATTTGTACAAACGACATATTTTCCCCACACCATTATAACTATCAACATAATTCTTACATAAGATACAATTAGGTATCTTAAATTTTTGAAAGCCAATATATCTAACTTGTTCATATATACCAAATGAGACAGAGGTATGAACGCAGATTTCAAGCAAAGACGAAGCCTTAGATTTTGCCAATCTTTTACAATTACATTCCTCTTGGAAACATCGCATTTTTCCTGACTTATACAAAATGTACCTGAGAAAGCTTATATTATTACTTATATGACTATTTTTATAATCCTTATTCTTGAACCCATAAAATTTAATATTTGAGAAACTCCGTTCCATGTTTCCATAATAGCTGCCATAATAGCTATCGGATTCAACTATACCATTCTCAGCCAATCGTAAAATATCATCTTCTGACTCTATACATATTTCTATAATCTTATTACCACTATGTAACTTTTCCAAATCACTTGCATGGGTTACAAAAAACTCCAAATAAATAGGACTTCTTTTAGGATTTGTTGAAGAAAATATTTTCAAATCAGAACGACGATTTACATTATCGTATGACACCTCTTGCTCGCAAGAATCATAAAACAGCTTTATGTTAAATCGCTGTTTTTTACTTTCGCAACATTCACTATACCTTAGAAATTTACATTCTTCGAAGTTCGTACAAAATGACTTATACTCAAATTCTATCCAAAACTCAGATTTTGATAAAAATGCTTCTCGTATCTTTTCTTTTGCAAGAACATGAAGCATTGATTCAAACGCATAATCACACTCCGTCCCCGATTGGTGTGCGAAATGGTGCATTCGTTTTGTACCTTGATTTTTAGCTATTAAAGGTTCTTTACAGGCAGGACAAAAACAACCACATTTATTTCCCACAGGCACATTATCAACATCAATAAGTTGCCCTGTTCCATTTAAAGCATAAATAAGACGGTATGCGAGATGTCTTTGCATATTACTATATATAAATCAAGTAGGCTTATATTTTATTGCTTATCTCCAAATACCTTTCTCAGCTTTTTACTAATTGCACTAAGGGCAACATTCTGCCCTTTAGATATAATAACTCGTACTCCTTCACTTTTTAGGACTACAACCATATTGTTCGTTTCATAATCATAAAAAGTAATTGTTATCGATGTAAGACCACTCCATGTATCGGTTGAAACATGAATATTCGGAGATAACACAGGTTCTCCAATCGCTATTTTTGCAAGCCCTTCTTGTGCCGAAACTACTTTTAATCTTGTATCAGCTATTTCATTTTGAACAGCCATTACAATGTCATCAAGTTCTCTATCTCCTGTCGATTCACTTCCAAAAACAACATATGAATATTTTGACACATCAATATCATGAGAAACAACAACTTTACTGGTTGTGCAGGCTTGTAATATGATTACAAAGGTAGTTAAAAACAATAGATTCAGCGTTTTCATATCTTATAGTCTTAGATTGGTTTAAACTTATAAAGCACAAGAATTCAGCACATTTATATTCAAAATATCAGTTATTTATACAAAACAAGAAAGGCGATTATACTTTGTTTGCGGTATACTAATTAACCATGTTAAAAATATTTTCAAACCTATTTGCATATTCCATTTAACCAATACTTTGTATATCCAATATTTCTTTTATTCAATTTGTCTCTGCATTTTCTTGTTTGACTATTACAAATGTATAAAATTTTATTTGTAAATTCTCGAATTAAGTAGTCTTTTTTCTGAAAGAATTATCGGATAACTAAAATAAAATAGACCACAGCGATATAAACGATTACTATCTCATTACCCAAAAATAAAATGACTCGAAATAACTACTATCCCAACGAAATACATAAATATGGAAAGTAGATAAGATTTTGTACGAACGTGTGCAAAATTTTCAAAACCTTAAATTCCCAATAAAATTTTATCAGATAATCACGTTAGGTTTCCGATAGTCGCTTTCTCTATGCTTCTCCCTCTCCCAACATCCCCACCCCAAAACAAAAAAAACCACTACCGCTAACATCCCCCAACCCATGCGGATGCACTTACCAACTCTACCCGCAGGATTCATCAACTTTACCGTTAGCGTTTTTCAAGTCCCGGACAGCCCCGCTGCTAAATCGAGCAAAACCTTCGCCTTCTGTCAATGCGCGAGTAAAGAATAATGACACGATGAAGCTGTACGCCCTTTGTCACGGAACGGAAAGTCGACTGAAGCGTATTTTTTCTTTCTACTGATAATCAGTCTTTTAGTGAAAGTTATTTTTAGGGTGAGCCACTTTAACAACTATTTTAGACATACTTAACAATATGTATATCAACTCGATACAGAGGGTAGTGTGACACGAGTGAGCCACCTGCCGTACCACCCTTTCTATATATTATATAAAGAAAGAAATAATAAGCAAGGTAAGTTTTACGGAGAAAACTTCCACAATACATTTGTTTGGATGAAAAAATATTGACAAGCCAACTATCGGGTTTACGTCAGGTAGTCCAGCTCCTTTTTCATGCTTACCAGTTCCTCGCGGATTCGCTTCAGCCGTTCCACGATTTCGGCATTGTTCATCGCCGCATCCTTGTTTTGCTTCAAGCGCTGTTTGGCACCCGCAAGCGTCATGCCTTTCTCTTTTACCAAGTGATAGACCAGCCGCACGTTTTCGATGTCTTCTTTGCGGTACTGGCGGATGTTCCCGCCTGCCTTGCGGGGCGCGATGAAAGGAAACTCTTTTTCCCAATAGCGGAGGAGCGACTCGGCTACACCGAACATCTTCGCCACTTCGCCGATGGAGTAGTATAATTTCAGTTCTTTTTCCGGACGTAATGCCATAATGCTGCAATGTTTTTGTTTCAGGGTTAAAGATTAATCGTACACTTTGCCGTGATTTGCCGCCATTTCCACCATGCGGTCGTACTCGTCGGCGGTGAGGTCCATGAAGTAGTAGTTCACGGGGTTTACCACCTGCCCCTTTACGTGAACTTCGTAATGGAGGTGCGGCCCGGTGCTTTTTCCGGTGCTCCCCACCTCGCCGATGGTTTCTCCGCGCTTCACCTGCTGCCCTACCTTCACGCTGATTTTGTTCAGATGAGCATATCGGGTGGTATAACCAAACCCGTGGTCTATCACGATACATTTGCCGTACAGTCCGTCCCATCCCGCCTGCACCACTTTCCCGTTTCCGGTTACGTAGACGGGCGTACCCACGTTTGCCGAGAAGTCCATCCCAGAGTGGAACTTCAGCGTCTTGTATATCGGGTCGATGCGCATCCCGTAGCCCGACGCCGTTTGCTTCAGGTTCTTGTTCGCCACGGGCTGAATGGCGGGGATGCAGGTCAGCATCTCGTCGTGCTGCTTACAGAGGTCGACCACCTCGTCGAACGATTTCGACTGCACGTAAATCTGCCTTGCCAGCAAGTCCATCTTCTGCGTGGTGTTTACCACCAGCTCGGCATTCGCCATGTCCGTCAGCTCCTCGTAACGGTTTGTTTCGCCGTAGCTCGCCGTCCGCAGCCCGTCGGCCACGGGGTCTGCCTGCATGATAAACCGGTAAAGGTTATCGTCGCGCTGCTGCAAGCGTTTCATTACTTCGAGCGCCTCGTTCAGCCGGTGTGAGAGGATGTTATACTGCGCCTGAAGGCGTGCGTTCTCGGTGCGGAGGTCTTTCTCGGAGGGCGACCCGAAGATGAACAGCAGCAACAGGAAACTGCCTGCCCCCAGACCGATACCGAGCATCAGGCGGCGCACGTAGCTCAGCATCCGCTGCCGGATGGTGGGGTATATACGGTCGTAAGTACGGGTTTTAGGGTTGTAGATATAATAAACTTTACGCATTCAAATCTGATTTTGAAAAAAATAAGAGACCAAACTCCAAGTTTTTGCGTCAAACATACGGACAAAAATAATAAAACCGATTATCTTTGCAAACCGATTTTGAGAATATTAACTACAAGTACTTTATAGACGATATGTTAACAGCTAATGAAATCCGCGACTCGTTTGTTAAGTTTTTCGAGTCGAAAGGACATCAGATTGTGCCTTCGGCACCGATGGTCATCAAGGATGACCCTACGCTGATGTTTACCAATGCAGGCATGAACCAGTTTAAAGACATCATACTGGGCAACCATCCGGCGAAATACAAGCGTGTTACCGACTCGCAGAAGTGTCTTCGCGTAAGCGGAAAACACAACGACTTGGAGGAAGTGGGACACGATACTTACCATCATACGATGTTCGAGATGTTAGGCAACTGGTCATTCGGCGACTATTTCAAGAAAGAAGCCATCAGTTGGGCATGGGAGTTCTTGGTAGACGTGCTGAAGATAGACCCTGCCAACCTCTATGCCACCGTGTTCGAAGGCAGTCCTGCCGAAGGGCTGGAGCGCGACAACGAGGCGGCTTCGTACTGGGAACAGTTCATGCCCGCCGACCACATCATCAACGGAAACAAGCATGACAACTTCTGGGAGATGGGCGACACGGGTCCGTGCGGTCCTTGCTCGGAAATCCATATCGACCTGCGTCCGGAAGAAGAGCGCGCCAAAGTGCCGGGCCGTGAGCTGGTGAACCATGACCATCCGCAGGTTATCGAAATCTGGAACCTCGTGTTCATGCAGTATAACCGCAAGGCGGACGGAAGCCTCGAACCCCTGCCGGCTAAGGTTATCGACACGGGTATGGGATTCGAACGTCTGTGCATGGCTATGCAGGGCAAACGCTCGAACTATGACACCGACGTGTTCCAGCCCATCATCAAGGTAATCGGCGACTTGGCGGGAACTACTTACGGCAAGGACGAAAAGACGGACGTGGCAATGCGTGTAGTGGCAGACCACGTGCGTACCATCGCTTTCTCTATCACCGACGGCCAGCTCCCCTCGAATGCCAAAGCGGGCTACGTAATCCGCCGCATCCTGCGCCGCGCCGTGCGTTACGCTTACACGTTCTTGGGTCAGAAGCAGGCGTTCATCTACAAGTTAGTGCCTGTGTTGGTAGAAAACATGGGCGGGGCTTATCCCGAACTGAAAGCGCAGCAAACGCTCATCGAAAAGGTTATCAAGGAGGAAGAAGAAGCCTTCTTGCGCACGCTGGAGACGGGTATCCGCCTGCTCGACAAGATGATGGCAGACGCGAAAGCAGCCGGAAAGACGGAAATCAGCGGCGTGGATGCCTTTACGCTGTATGACACGTTCGGCTTCCCCTTCGACCTCACCGAACTGATTCTCCGCGAAAACGGACTGACTGCCGATGTGAAGGGCTTCGAGGTGGAAATGAAGAAACAGAAAGAGCGCGCACGTAACGCTGCCGCCGTTGAAACGGGCGACTGGGTGACGCTGAAAGAGGGCGAAACCACGTTCGTGGGCTACGACTATACGGAGTATGAAACCTCCATCCTGCGCTACCGTCAGGTGAAGCAGAAGAACCAGACGCTGTATCAAATCGTGCTGAGCGAAACACCGTTCTACGCCGAAAGCGGAGGTCAGGTAGGCGATACGGGTGTGCTGGTCAACGAATTTGAAAGCATCGACATCATCGACACGAAGAAAGAAAACAACCTGCCGATACACATTGCCAAGAAACTGCCCGAACACCTCGATGCACCGATGATGGCTTGTGTGGATACGGAGAAGCGTGCCGCGTGTGCAGCCAACCACTCTTGTACCCACCTGCTCGACGAGGCTTTGCGTCAGGTACTGGGTACGCACGTAGAACAGAAAGGTTCGCTCGTTACGCCGGACAGCCTGCGCTTCGACTTCTCTCACTTCCAGAAAGTAACGCCGGAACAGCTCCGCGAGGTGGAACACTTGGTGAACGCCAAAATCCGTGAAGACATCCCGCTGACGGAATACCGCAACCTGCCCATCGAAAAGGCTCGCGAGTTAGGAGCCATCGCCCTCTTCGGCGAAAAATACGGCGACGAAGTGCGCGTGGTTCAGTTTGGTTCGTCTATCGAGTTCTGCGGCGGTACACACGTATCGGCAACCGGAAAAATCGGTATGGTGAAGATTCTGTCGGAAAGTTCGGTAGCAGCCGGGGTTCGACGCATCGAAGCCATCACCGGAGCAAAGGTGGAAGAGATGTTCGATGCCGTACAGGATACCATCGCCGACCTGAAGGCGCTGTTTAACAACGCTCCCGACCTGAAAGCTGCCATCGCCAAGTACATCGACGAAAACGCCGGACTGAAGAAGCAGATGGAAGCATTCATGAAGGAAAAAGAAGCTGCGGTGAAAGCCAAGCTGATAGAGTCGGCAAAAGAAATCCACGGCGTGAAGGTTATCAAAGCCGTACTGCCCATGCCGGCAGACGCGGTGAAGAACATCGCTTTCCAACTGAAAGGTCAGATAACGGAAAACCTGTTTGTGGTAATCGGCAGCGTGCACGATGACAAACCGCTGCTTACGGTAACCATGAGCGACGACCAAGTGAAGGCAGGACTGAACGCCGGACAATTAGTGCGCGAGGCTGCAAAACTGATTCAGGGCGGCGGAGGCGGACAGCCTCACTTTGCTACGGCGGGAGGCAAGAACCCCGACGGACTGAGCGCAGCGGTAGACAAGGTGGTGGAGCTTGCAGGGTTCTAAAAGAAAAAAACGCAGGAAAAAGATTTGGATATTCCAAACTTTTGACCCACCTTTGCAGCGACCTGACAGATAAATGCGTTTTGTAATCCTCATCGGAGGGCAAAATAAAATGCCGGATAAGATGACTGGGTAAAACCAATCAGCTTATCCGGCTTTTTTCATGTAAACATAAACACAAATTTGAGTATGAAAGAACTGGATTTGACACAGGGAAGCGTTCCGAAGGTGCTGCTGCGGTTCGCGATGCCTTTTCTTATCGCCAACGTGCTTCAGGCGCTGTATGGCGGTGCAGACTTGTTCGTGGTGGGACAGTATGACGATGCTGCCAGCGTAGCGGGCGTCGCCATCGGCAGCCAAGTGATGCAGACCATTACGGGTATCATCCTCGGGCTGACCACGGGGACTACCATCCTGATAGCGATGGGAACGGGGGCGAAAGACGACCGGAAGGTGGCTGCCACCATCGGCACGTCGGTTTATTTCTTCACGGTGACGGGGATTATACTTACCCTTGTGATGGTATTGTTCCACCGTCCCATCGCCGCACTGATGCACACGCCGGAGGAGGCGATGGCAGACACGCTTCATTACATCCTGATTTGCTCGGCAGGGATTCCGTTCATCATGGGCTATAACGTGGTATGCGGTATCCTGCGCGGACTGGGCGACTCGAAGTCGCCGCTCTACTTCGTGGGTCTGGCGTGTATAATCAATATTGGTGCCGACTTCCTCCTCGTGGGCGGATTCGGGATGCGTGCAGCAGGAGCCGCCATCGCCACGGTGCTCTCGCAAGGCATCAGTTTCCTTACCGCGCTGTGGTTTCTTCACCGCCGGGGATTCCATTTCGAGTTTACCCGCCGCGACATCCGTTTCCACAAAGACCTCTCACGGCGCATCGTTACGCTCGGCGCACCCATCGCCCTTCAAGATGCGCTTATCAACGTATCGTTTCTGATAATCACCGTCATCGTCAACCAAATGGGTGTCATCGCTTCGGCTTCGCTGGGCGTGGTAGAGAAAATCATCATCTTCGCCATGCTTCCGCCCACGGCTATGGCTGCGGCAGTGGCCACCATGACGGCTCAAAACTACGGTGCGGGACTGATTCAGCGCATGAGCCGCTGCCTGTATTCCGGCATCGGCATCTCGCTGGTATTCGGCGTGTCGGTATGCGTGTACTCACAGTTCCTGCCCGAAACGCTGACAGGCATTTTCACGAACGACCCCGCCGTGATAGAGATGGCAGCCGGATACCTGCGCGGATACAGCATCGACTGCGTGATGGTGAGCTTCGTGTTCTGCATCAACTCTTACTTCAGCGGGCAGGGCAACTCGTGGTTCCCCATGATACACAGCATGATTGCCACCTTCCTGTTCCGTATCCCCCTCTCCTACCTGTGCGGACAGCTCGACCCTACCGACTTGGTACTGATGGGATACGCCCCGCCGCTCTCCACTTTGGTGTCGCTGCTGATCTGTTTCTGGTACTTGAAACGGAACAATCGGAAACTGCGTGAACGGATGCTCACCCAAGCATAAAAAAAACGTTTTGCGCCCATAAACAAGCCAAGAATGTATTTTTTCGCAAAATATTCGGCAAATATTTTTGTGTTTCCAAGCAATCCATTATATTTGTGTACAATTTTAGTGTAGTAATGACGGAAGAAGACAAGAAGCTATTAAACACTTTCGAAGGAAAACTGCGGCATTTATTCTTGCTTTACGAAGAAGTAAAAAAAGAAAATGCCTCGCTTCGGGAACTTCTTGCAGAAAAAGACAACGAAATTCTGCGCATGGAAAATAGCCGGAAAGAATTGGAAGAAAAGTACACTAACTTGAAAATGGCGCGCATAATCAGTATCAACGACAGTGAACTCCGCGATACGAAACAACGGTTGGCGCGCTTGGTGCGTGAAGTCGATAAATGTATCGCCATGTTGAACGAATAGCAAAAAACGATACGGATATGGACGATAAACAGAATATAAGTTTGTGGGTAGGCAATCAACTGTTTGAACTAATCGTCCCACGTGAGGACGAAAAGTTATACCGCGATGCTGCCAAACTAATAAAAGATAAACTAAACAGATACCGCCGGGAATACCCGAGCTTTACTACCGACCGGATTTGGGCTATGTCGATGCTTGAACTGTCGTTTCAGTACGTGATGGTGAAAGACCGCAACGATACGCAGCCTTTTATTGACAAAATAAAAGAACTGACAACCGACATCGACCAGTGCATCGGGACAGGGGAATAGGTAGCTGTTTAGCAAATAGAAACACGAAGAGACTCACGCACAGACCTCAGAGCCGGAATATCGGCAGACGAGGTTTGTGCGTTTTTATTTATATATTATTAAAACAGTAACGAGATGACAGTTATATTAGTGGTTGTGGCCTTTCTCGTAGGAGGGGCTCTTTCATATTGTTTTTTCAAGTATGGCTTGAAATCAAAATATGATTCGATTATTAAAGAGGCGGAGAATGAAGCGGAAGTAATCAAGAAAAACAAACTTTTGGAGGTGAAGGAGAAATTCCTGAACAAGAAAGCTGACTTGGAGAAGGAAGTGGCTGCACGAAACCAAAAGATTCAGCAGGCGGAAAACAAACTGAAACAACGCGAAATGGTGTTGAACCAGAAAAATGAGGAGTTACAGCGCAAACGGAATGAAACGGAAGCTATCCGCGAGAATCTTGAAGCGCAAATGACTATCATCGAAAAGAAAAAGGAAGAACTGGACGAACTTCAGTCGCAGGAACGTACGAAGCTGGAAACGCTTTCGGGATTATCGGCCGAAGAAGCCAAAGAGCGTTTGGTGGAATCGCTGAAAGAGGAGGCTAAAACGCAGGCGCAGTCGTACATCAACGACATCATGGACGATGCCAAACTGACTGCCAACCGCGAGGCGAAACGCATCGTGATTCAGTCTATCCAGCGTGTAGCCGCTGAAACAGCCATCGAAAACTCGGTGACGGTATTCCACATCGAATCGGACGAAATCAAAGGACGCATCATCGGACGCGAAGGACGTAACATCCGCGCATTGGAGGCTGCTACGGGAGTGGAAATCGTAGTAGACGATACGCCCGAAGCAATCGTTCTCTCGGCATTCGACCCGGTTCGCCGCGAAATTGCCCGCTTGGCGCTTCACCAATTAGTTACCGACGGACGTATCCACCCGGCACGCATCGAGGAGGTGGTTGCCAAAGTACGCAAGCAGGTGGAAGACGAAATCATCGAAACCGGAAAGCGCACTACCATCGACTTGGGTATCCACGGATTGCATCCTGAACTTATCCGTATCATCGGTAAAATGAAATATCGCTCATCGTACGGACAGAATCTGTTGCAGCACGCACGCGAAACCGCCAACTTGTGTGCGGTCATGGCATCTGAGCTGGGACTGAATCCGAAGAAAGCCAAACGTGCGGGATTGCTTCATGATATTGGTAAAGTGCCCGATGAAGAACCGGAATTGCCACACGCACTGCTGGGTATGAAGCTCGCCGAGAAGTACAAGGAAAAACCGGATATCTGCAACGCTATCGGTGCTCACCACGATGAAATAGAAATGACCAGCCTGCTGGCTCCTATCGTTCAGGTGTGTGATGCCATCTCAGGAGCGCGTCCGGGCGCACGCCGCGAAATCGTAGAAGCGTACATCAAGCGTTTGAACGACCTTGAACAGTTGGCTATGTCGTATCCGGGGGTTACCAAGACGTATGCTATTCAGGCAGGCCGCGAACTCCGCGTAATCGTAGGTGCAGATAAGATTGACGACAAGCAAACAGAAAACTTGTCTGCCGAAATCGCTAAGAAGATTCAAGACGAAATGACTTATCCGGGACAGGTTAAGATTACGGTAATCCGCGAAACACGTGCCGTAAGTTTTGCCAAGTAACTCAGTCCTGCTGATATTCCAATACAGAAAGAGAGGAAGAACAGACGAATGTTTCCGATACGGATGGCGCTGTTCTCCCTCTCTTTTTATGTGTATACCCTTTGAAGCGGATGCCCGAAGCGGGTATTATCTTACGATTTGTCCGTCTACCAAGTGAATCGTACGGTCGGTTTGTGCAGCCAAGCCCTCATCGTGGGTCACGATAACGAACGTCTGTCCCAACTTGTCGCGCAGGTCGAAGAACAGGCGGTGAAGTTCTTCTTTGTTCTGAGTGTCGAGACTCCCCGAAGGTTCGTCGGCCAGAACCACCGACGGGTGGTTTATCAGCGCACGCGCCACCGCCACCCTTTGTTTCTCACCGCCCGACAATTCGGCAGGTTTGTGGGCAGCCCGTTCAGAAAGTCCGAGCATGTCCAGCATCTCTTGCGCCTGCTTACGAGCCGTACCCGCCGACACACCTTGAATCAATGCGGGAATTGTGACATTTTCAAGTGCGGTAAACTCCGGCAGCAACTGATGAAACTGAAAAACGAAACCGATTTCTTTGTTTCGGAATGCCGAAAGTTTTTTCTCGCCCAAGCGGTTGACCTCTACCCCGTTCAGCCGGATGCTTCCGCTGTCGGGCTTATCAAGCGTACCCATTATCTGGAGCAGGGTGGTTTTTCCCGCTCCGCTGGGACCAACGATGCTCACTACTTCGCCCCGCTCGATGGTGAGGTCTATCCCCCGCAACACTTGGAGCGAACCGAAACTCTTGGTTATACCCTGTAATTCTATCATCTGTTTTATAGCTTTCTGATTACGTATTCTGCCAAATAACACCCGAATACGGCAGGCATGTAGCTTACTGTTCCGGCTGTAGACTTTTTGTTGCGCTCGTCGTCGACAAGTATTACGGCGTTGGCATCTGCCTGTTCGGTGCTGAACACCACGGGCAACTTCCGCTTCATCCCCATCTTCTGCAGACGTTTCCTCACTGCCTTGCTCAGTCCGCAATGGTAAGTGTCCCACAGATCGGCAAAGCGTACCTGCGTGATGTCTTTTTTCGCCCCTGCCCCCATGCTGCTCACTATCTTCATTCCACGCTGCAAAGCATGGTAGATAAGGTAACATTTCGGGGCTACGGTATCAATGGCATCGACTATGAAGTCGGGTTTCGCACTGTCTAACAGTTCCGGTATCGCCTCATCTTTCAGGTAAACCGGAAGCACGGTAAGCTCCAGTTCGGGATTGATGTCACGGAAACGCTCGGCAAGTACCTCGGCTTTCAACCGTCCCAGCACCGAATGGGTTGCCGGAAGCTGACGGTTGATGTTACTGGGCTGTACCGTATCGGCATCTACGATGGTCATGCGCCCCACTCCTGCCCGGCAAATCATCTCGGCAGCGTATGCTCCCACACCTCCCAGTCCTACCACCAGCACATGTGCCCGGCGCAGGCGTTCGGTTTTATCCGTGCCCAGCAACAATTCGGTACGCTGCTGCCACGCTCTTTTATCGTCACTCATGAATCTTTCTTAAACCATTTATAAAACCAGTTGCCCACCCGGTCATAATACTGTGTTTCCGCCCATCCGCGCGGGTCGGCAAAGCTCAACGCCTCGCTCGGATCGCCTTTCTGGTCGGGGTAAAGCAACATGATACTATTATTATTAAAGTATTTGGAAATCTGCATCGGAAGACGTTCGAAAGCCGAATCGTAAGAGATGGAACCACGACGCGAGCTGACGACAACCAACAGATGGTCGTAGTTCACCTGTCCGGTGATAATCAGCAAGTCATCCCAATCCTCCAATTCCTGATACTGCGTCAATACGTCTTTATGTTTCTTCTGGATGTACCCTTTGATGTAGCCCAGCGTCTGCGGGTGGGCAAAGAAGTGTAACCGGCACCCCAGCTGACTGCTCATGCGGCAGAGGTGGACTATCCATTTTACGAACCCATGTTCGAATTCGGCTTTGGGCGGAACCGCCACGATGATACGGCGAAGCGTGTTCACCGGAATAAGAAAGCGAACAATCATCACCTGCAAGTAAGTACCTTTCAGCAGATTCTCGGTCAGATTTCCGAAAAAGGAGTCGACGATACTTGCTTTATGATGCAGCCCGATGATGATGCTCGTAGCTTCGTTTTCTTTCGCCGTGTGTAAGATACCCGTGGTAATATTCAAGTCGAAGCGGCTCACCGTTTTCAGCATGACATTTGCCGAGGCAGCAATTTGCGCCGCCCGCTCCAAGCTGCGCCTTCCCTTCATCTCCTGCTTCACCGAGTCGTTATTATCGTTTATTACGTTAAGAGCCACAAGGTTATTTATCTGCTTTTCATCGCGCACCACCATCGCCAGCCCCATCAGGCGGTCTAACGTTTCGGGGTTTGCCACCGGGATAAGGAAACGTTCCTTTTCCTGTCCTTTTTCCTCATTCAGCTCGGCATCACTCATCGCCACGCGCTTCGCCGCATGTTCGGTTATAAACGAGCTGACTACACACGTTACCAATATGAGAAGAATGGTTCCGTTCAGTACATCTTCGTTCAGCAACCGCTCGCCGTTGGGCTGGATAATGTTATATCCCACCATCACCGCTGCCAGCGTAGCCGCCGCCTGCGCATTGCTTAAACCGAACATCAGTTCACGCTCTAAAGCCTTCATTCCGTAGATTTTCTGTGTAACCCATGAGGCAATCCACTTGCCCAGCAGCGCCACCACAATCATCACACCCGCCACCTTTATCGAGTCGATATGCCCGAACAGCACGTTGACGTTAATCAGCATCCCCACACCTATCAGGAAATAAGGGATAAACAGCGCATTGCCCACAAACTCCAGATGACTCATGAGCGGAGACACGTGAGGAATAAGGCGGTTCAGCACCAGTCCGGCGAGGAACGCTCCCAAGATGCCCTCCATACCGATAAGCTCCATCAGTCCCGCACCTAAGAACACCATTGCCAGCACAAAAATGAACTGCACCACATTATCGGTGTAACGGCGGAAAAACCAGCGTCCGATGCGCGGAAATGTGTACATTATCACCACACTGAGTACCACGACCTTGACCACCAGCCATACCCAGAACATCTCCGAAATACCTTTTTCGTTGAACATGCCTGCTATGACCGCCAGCACCAGCAGCGTCAGCGTATCCGTTACCGCCGTACCTCCCACGGCAATGCTCACCGCCCTGTTCCGGTTAATGCCGTACCGAATCACTATCGGATAGGCTATCAGCGTATGCGAGGCATACATACTTGCCAGCAATACCGAAGTAATCAGCCCGTAGTCAAGCAGATGAAGATTTGTCCAGATACCGATGCCCAACGGAAAAATAAAGGCAAGCAAGCCCAGTACCGTCGCTTTCATACGGATGCTCTTAAAGTCCTCCATGTTCATCTCAAGTCCGGCAAGAAACATGATATAATACAATCCCACTTTGCCGAAAAGTTCGAAACTGCTGTCGCGTGCAAGAATATTAAACCCATGCTCTCCCACAACCAGCCCGGCCAAAATCATGCCGATGATGTGCGGTATGCGCAAACGCTCTAACAGGATAGGAGCAAACAGAATTATCACCAAAACCAGAAAGAAAATCCACGTGGGGTCAGTTATCGGAAATGCAATATCAAAATTTATCCATTCGAACCATTCCTTCATAAAATGCGTATAGTTTAATCCGTTTTTAGGAACAAAAATACGAAAAATCTTCAATACCTCCCGATTATTATTTCAAAATGTTTTATTTTTGCAGCAGAAACCTTGACGAAGGAGACACAAAGACACGAAACGACAAACGTGATGCGTTGGCGTACTCCTCGCGGTAGAACAAACAAACGATAACCATTATTTTTAAAGACAACGAAAATGAAAGTAGCAATTGTTGGTGCGAGCGGAGCCGTAGGACAAGAGTTCCTGCGCGTGCTCGATGAGAGAAACTTCCCGATAGACGAGTTGGTATTGTTCGGTTCTTCACGCAGCGCCGGGCGAAAATACACTTTCCGAGGAAAAGAAATCGAAGTAAAACTCTTGCAGCACAACGATGACTTTAAAGGTGTAGACATTGCTTTCACTTCTGCCGGAGCCGGAACTTCGAAAGAGTTTGCCGATACCATTACCAAATACGGGGCTGTGATGATTGATAACTCAAGCGCATTCCGTATGGATGCAGATATTCCGCTGGTGGTTCCCGAAGTGAATGCCGAAGATGCGCTGAACCGTCCGCGCGGCATCATTGCCAACCCCAACTGTACGACGATTCAGATGGTTGTGGCGCTGAAAGCTATCGAAAACCTGACTCACATCAAGCGCGTGCATGTATCGACTTATCAGGCAGCCAGCGGAGCAGGTGCGGCAGCTATGGATGAGCTTTACGAACAATACCGCCAAGTATTGGCCGGCGAACCGGTAACGGTAGAAAAATTTGCATACCAGTTGGCGTTTAACCTGATTCCGCAAATCGACGTGTTTACCGATAACGGATATACGAAAGAGGAAATGAAGATGTATAACGAAACACGTAAAATCATGCACTCCGATGTAAAAGTGAGCGCAACGTGTGTACGTGTGCCTGCACTTCGTTCTCACTCTGAAAGCATCTGGATTGAAACCGAACGTCCCGTGTCGGTAGAAGAAGCACGCGAGGCGTTTGCTCACGGCGAAGGACTGGTGCTGATGGATAATCCGGAAAAGAAAGAATACCCGATGCCGCTTTTCCTTGCCGGCAAAGATCCGGTATATGTGGGACGTATACGCAAGGACCTTGCCAATGAAAACGGACTGACATTCTGGATTGTGGGCGACCAAATCAAGAAGGGTGCGGCGCTCAATGCAGTACAGATTGCCGAGTATTTGATTAAAGTGAACAACATCCGATAATTTTTATAAACAGCGCGCCCCTGCTTCCGGCAACCGTCGTGAAAGCAGGGGTGTCGTTTTTTTGCCACCCGTCCGGAGGGTATTCAACTCCTTATTTTTTCTTTGTATACTTCTGTGCGTTCAAGCACCTCGCGAACGAAATTGTAGGTTTCCGTCCCACGGAAATACCCGTTCTTACATACGGGGTCTTGATAAAACTCTTCGTTACTTTTCAACAGGATGTAATGTGCCACGTTATGCTCCCACACGTAAGGGTCTCTCCCGTATTTCCGTGCCAGCGCGATGGCATCGGTCACGTGTCCCGCTCCGGCATTGTAGGCGGCAAGCACAAACTTCACTTGCTCTGCCGGGTCGTCTACTTTCTTGAAAATCTGCTGTAATGCCGCTATCAACTTCACTCCTGCACGTATGCTTTCTTCCGGATCGTTCTCCTTGCCGGCGGGCACTCCCATAGCACGCGAAGTTGCCGGCATCAGCTGCATCAGTCCTTTTGCCCCTGCCCACGAGGTCACGTTGGGGTCGAAATTCGATTCGGTATAGGCAAGAGACGCCAGCAACCGCCAGTCCCAGCCTATCTGCTTGGCGTATTTACGGAACAAATCATCGTACACCGAAATTTTCCCGTCCGCCACCGAGAGGATGGCACCGTGGGAAACGTGTTTGTTCAGCTCGAAATAACGCTGCGCACTGGCGCGGAACTCGGCTGAGTTGATGTTTTCCTTGTGCCACTTGTCGGCAGCCTCGGCAAGCCGTGGCGATGTTTTCCGCACCGCCCACGATGAACGCTGGTCGAAACTAATCTTCAGTCGGATGTCAAGATTGGGATAATAGGTTTTATTGATACGCGCCACCTCGTTGGTTGCCACCGTATAGTCGATTACCCCTTCCGCCACCTGCGTAATCAGCCCTTCCGCCGAAACGCTGTCGGCAGGCATGACATGTAAGCGGATTCCCCCACCCAGCTCTTTATTCAGATTCGCAAGCCGAACCCGGTATACACCGGGATTGACATACACGTCGCGGTCTACGAGCTGAGTCACGTCGGTCAGCACATTTTTCCCCCTCCGTTGCACGATGACCTGATGCGTAATATTTTCTTCGCCGCAATAAATCAGTTTATCCTTCCTCCGGTTGGTTACGGCAAGATTATACGCTATCAAGTCGCCTTTTCCCGCCAGCAGGCTGTCTACCAGTGCATTTTCATCTTTCACAATCTTCACATTGAGCTTCACTCCGAGCGAACGCGCAAACTGTTGCGCCAGCTCGTACTGGAATCCCATCGGCTCTCCCCGGTAATTGAAGTACGAAGTAGAACCGCTGACGGTAAGTACGGTCAATTCTCCGCGCTCGATGATTTGCGGCAAGTCTACCGCCTCTTCCTTACTCTTTCCGCAAGCAGCAAGTAACAGGCACAACACCACGCATACATACGCAAACGGAACGGTTTTCATCGCCCTACTATTTTTTCGATATACATCTTCAATATCTCAATCGCCTTGCGGTTATGCCCTCCCTGCGGAACAATCAGGTCGGCTATCCGCTTGGCAGGTTCGATAAATTCCAAGTGCATGGGCTTCAACACCTTTTCGTAGCGTTCCATCACCGCCTCAGCAGTTCGCCCGCGTTCTATCACGTCGCGCTGTATAACCCGTATCAACCGGTCGTCAGGGTCGGCATCCACAAAAATACGCAAGTCCATCAAGTCGCAAAGCTGCTTGTCGCTCAGTGCCAGAATCCCTTCGATAATAACTACCTTGCGCGGTTCGATGTGGATGGTTTCGGGCTGGCGCGTACACGTCAAAAACGAGTACACCGGCTGTTCGATAGCCTCACCGCGGCGCAGCATGGAGATATGCTCAGACAGCAAATCCCAGTCGAACGCATTCGGATGGTCGAAATTAATACTCTGCCGTTCCTCCACAGGCACGTGGCTGCTGTCTTTATAATAAGAATCTAACGGAAGAACTGCCACTTCGCCCTCGGGCAGACTTGCAACGATTTCTCTCACCACAGTTGTTTTCCCGGAGCCTGTACCTCCTGCAATTCCGATAATAATCATGGTTCGTTTCAATAATTAGTTATATATTTGCAATATACAAAATTACGATAATTCATAAAATAAACACATAACGAGAAGAAGAAATTAAAATCATTTTTCCTTTAAAGAAAAAACGTGTATTTTTGTATTAAAATAGTAATTATATGCTCTTTGATGATACCAAATATCTTGATTATAAATTTCCCGAACCACAATATTTAGGGGCTAAATACATTCATCGCGGATGGATTGCCCAGTTTATCCCCGACAAAGCAAACAATGTTTTGGATGCCTTTTCCGGCTCACAATCCATTGCATATATGTTCAAGCAATTAGGCAAGAAAGTCATAACCAATGATTTTCTAAATTGCAACAACCTGATAGGAAAGGCTTTAATAGAAAACAAACAATATACTCTTAACAAAGAAGATTTAGAAATACTTTTCTCAGAAAACAGCAATCCGGAAGTCTTTAATCTCATGGGAAAGCTATTTGCAAACTTATTTTTCTTACCTGAAGAAGCTGCCTTTGCCGATAGTTTCCGCAGTAACGTCAATCGCCTAAACAACAAGTATAAAGAAGCATTGGCTTTATCTGTAATGTGCCGAAGTATGACACGAAAAGTTACAATGGGACATTTCGCCCACACGCAAGCGTTAGTATATGCAGCAGATCCTGCCCGTATCAAACGTAACCGCAGTTTAGTACGACCACTCAAAGACATATTCGAAGAGTTACTTCCCGAATATAACGCAGCCGTATTTGATAATTCAAAAGACAATAAAAGTTATAATAAAAATATTTTAGACCTATTACCTCAACTTACCGATATAGACTTAGCATATTTTGATCCTCCGTATTGTAACAGCCATGCGGATTATCAATCATTTTATCACTTATTAGAAACTTACGTAGAATATTGGAAAGACAAACAGTTCGTTAATGGTATCAAACGTTATGAACCCAAAAGATATAGTGGATTTGACAAAAACAGTGAAACTCTTTCAAATCTTCAACTAATGTTTGAGCGAGCCAATCACATACCTACATGGATAGTGAGTTATAATGACCGAAGTTATCCGGATATAAACACGATGATTGAAATGATTACGCCTTATCGACAGGTAAAAATCGAAAGAAAAAAATATAACACAGGACGAGGCGGAAAAGGCAGTGTAGCCGGCAGCAGTGAGGTTCTTCTAATTTGTACCATGAAATAAATACGATAAGCTATTATGTCAATGAAAAATTTTTCAAAATGGGAAAAAGAATTCAGAGCGCAAAATCTATATGCGTTTAATGGAGACACCAACGGATTACTATGGCTAAAGACACGCGCTGTATGTAGAAGCAAACAATTAAAGAAATTTACTGAAATCAATAAAATAACCCTTACTACAACTAAAATCGCAGAACAAAATGTAGAGTTATTCGAACTGCTGGAAAAGAAGCCTGATGCGATGTTGCTATTAAATGAGTTCTTAAATAATCAGGAGCATGAATGGTACAAGTCATTAGGAATTGATGAGGAACAACTGAAAAACGATTTATACAAAATTCACCACTATGCATGGGGTGGCGATCAAAATAATTCATTAGACAAGCATTTGATAAGCAGATATGTAAAAGTAATCAGCAAGTTCGATGTATTAGCAAGCAAACAATCCGAAATAGCAGATAACGCATGGAACTATGTACAGACAAGCTGGTATAATAATTGGACATCGTACCTCATAGAGGCACTGTTTAAACGCCATAAAAAAGTCATATCGGCAGTTGGAGAAATAAAAAGTGTCGATTTCTTTTTGGATGATAATCCCATTGATTTAAAAGTCACATTCTTCCCTAACCAATATTTGAATGAAAAATTAAAGGAGAAATTAGGGAAAAAAGAAATTTCATGGTTAAAAGAAAAAGCCAAAGAAAATAACATAACAATAGATGCGAATCAGACAGAAACCCAGCAAATATATACCATTTCGGAAAAATTATCAGAAATAGGACGTAAAGACATTATTTCTGACCTAAATGCCAAACGCAAGGAAATTATTGACGAAGCACAAACAAACCCCATAGAACTAATGACATGGCTATATGCCAACCAAGGCGAAATGAGGTTTGGTGCAGAAAACCGTCTTTTTGTCATTCTAACAGATGCAAACGACATAAGCCAATCTTGGAAAATGAAAAGGGCTTTCTCATTGATTGAACCCAAAATCAATAATTATCTTAACAACTTTACCCGAACATCGTTAAAAAAGATTGATTTCACTTTCAAAGGAAATTCATATACCAGTCTTGCAGATGTAATTTTCGTGACAAAAAATTAATTATAGCAGCAACAATTCCAATAATATCAACATTATATAAAATAAACAACTATGGTCAAACACATTGTTTTATTCAAGCTGAAAGAAAGCCTGACAAGCGCGGAAAAAGCCGACGTAATGAACCGTTTCAAGGCGGCTATCGAAGCCTTGCCTCAAAAAATTGATTTTATACGCGATATACGGGTGGGACTGAACATCAACCCCGATGAGCAGTGGGACATCTGCTTAGACAGTACGTTCGACTCGCTGGACGACGTGAAGGCTTACGCCGTGCATCCCGACCACGTGGCGGCTGCCGGCATACTGAAGGACGCGAAGGACGGTCGCGCCTGCGTGGATTACGAAATGTAAACGGGAGGGGCTGCCATGAAAAAAATTATCAACCCGTGGAAAGGGATAAAGGGGTACTTCTGTTTCGGGTGTGCTCCGGAGAATGAAGCCGGCGTAAAAATGGAGTTTTACGAAGACGGCGACGAGGTGGTGAGCTTCTGGCATCCCGAACCTAAATATCAGGGATGGAAAGACACGCTTCACGGAGGAATTCAGGCGGTGTTGCTCGACGAAATCTGTGCGTGGGCCATCGCGCTTAAACTTCAGACGACGGGGGTTACCTCGAAGATGGAAACGCGCTACCTGAAACCTGTGATGACTACCGATGAGTACCTCGTCTTGCGGGCGAGCGTGAAAGAACAACGCCGTAACCTTGTCACCGTTACCGCAAGCATCAGCAACCGGGCGGGTGAGGTTTGCACACAAGCCGTATGTACGTATTTCACTTTCTCGAAAGAAAAGGCACGCGAGGAGATGTACTTCAACGGATGTTTCACCGAAGACGAGGACACCGACCCGGTAAAGTAACCGAAAACATCCCTCAACGGATGATTTGAAAGAAAATCAAAACTTTTTCTGATAATTATTTGGAAATCTCGCCAACAGACTTTACTTTTGCCCAAAACAAACAAAGATAATCATGAATATTACAGCTACATACCACGTGCATCATCATTACCTAACGTTTATGCGGTAGGCTGATACGGCGTGTATGTAACAAGAAAAAAACGCAAAGGCTTGCCCATTACCAACGGCGAGCCTTTTTTTATTTCCGGGATTGAAGAAACACGGTGTCCGGCGTTGTCCGGAGCTTGAAAAAATTCTATCCGATAAACCGATGAATCCTACGGGTAAGAAGGGGCAACCCTTCCGCTTGGAAGGGGGAGTGCTAACGGTAGCGTTTTCGGGAGGGATATCGGCTGCGGATTTCTTCCATGTTTCAGTTGGTCGGGAAATTTTAACCGGTTATTTGACAACTTCATAAATACATAAAAAGATATGCTTAGAATTGCTGTACAATCAAAAGGTCGGTTGTTTGATGACACAATGACCTTACTTACGGAAGCCGACATCAAGCTGTCGACTTCGAAACGTACCTTGCTCACCCAGTCGTCCAACTTCCCGGTGGAGGTTTTGTTTCTGCGCGACGATGACATCCCCCAGTGTGTGGCAAGCGGAGTAGCCGACTTGGGAATCGTGGGCGAGAACGAATTTGTGGAACGTAACGAGGATGCCGACATCATCTACCGCTTGGGCTTCAGCAAATGCCGCCTGTCGCTCGCCATCCATAAAGAGGAGAATTACGAGGGGCTGGAGTGGTTCCGGGGAAAGAAAATAGCTACGTCGTATCCGGGCATCCTGCAACGCTTCTTGGACAAGAACGGAATCGATGCGGAAATCCACGTAATTACCGGTTCGGTGGAGATAGCTCCGGGCATCGGACTGGCAGACGCTATCTTCGATATCGTAAGCTCCGGCTCTACGCTTATCAGCAATAACCTGAAAGAGGTAGAGGTGGTGATGAAGAGCGAAGCGTTGCTCATCGGGAACAAGAGCCTCAGCGACGAGAAAAAGGAAACGCTCAAAGAGTTGCTGTTCCGCATTGATGCTGTAAAGGCTGCCGAAGACAAGAAGTATGTGCTGATGAACGCTCCCACCGAGCGAGTGAAAGACATCATCGGCGTGCTGCCGGGCATCAAGAGCCCCACCGTGATGCCGCTTGCCACCGAGGGATGGAGCAGCGTACACACGGTGCTTGACCAGAAGTGTTTCTGGGACATCATCGGTAAGCTGAAGGCGCTGGGCGCACAGGGCATACTGGTGTTACCCATCGAGAAAATGATTATTTAACCTTACTACATAGAACGGAATGCCATGAATATCATAACTTATCCCGAACGTTCTGCATGGAACGAACTGCTGAAACGCCCCGTGATGAATACCGACACGCTGCGCGACACGGTACTCGAAATTCTGAACCGCGTACGCACCGAGGGAGACCGGGCGGTAATGGAGTACGAAGAGAAATTCGACAAAGTAACGCTTCAATCGCTCGCCGTGAGCGAACAGGAATTTGCCGATGCCGAAAAAGCGGTAAGCATCGAGCTGAAAGCTGCCATCATGCTGGCTTTTAACAACATCCGCACGTTTCACGCTGCCCAGAAATTTGAGGGGAAACGGGTTACAACGCTGCCGGGCGTTACGTGCTGGCAGAAAGCGGTGGCTATCGAAAAGGTGGGTCTGTACGTTCCCGGCGGAACGGCGCCGCTGTTCTCTACCGTGCTGATGCTCGCCACTCCCGCCCAGATAGCCGGATGCAAGGAAATCATTCTCTGTACGCCTCCCAACCGGAGCGGAAAAATCCACCCCGCCATCTTGTACGCGGCAAAGGTGGCAGGCGTAAGCAGGGTATTCAAGGCGGGAGGTGTGCAGGCTATCGGGGCAATGGCATACGGAACGAGCAGCATCCCGAAGGTGTACAAGATATTCGGACCGGGCAACCAGTATGTTACGGCTGCCAAACAGCAGGTGTCACTGCGCGATGTGGCTATCGACATGCCTGCCGGTCCGTCGGAAGTGGCGGTGCTTGCCGACGAGACGGCGCAACCTGCTTTCGTGGCTGCCGACCTGCTCTCGCAGGCGGAACACGGAACCGACAGTCAGGCGATACTGATTACCACTTCGGAGGCATTGCTGCGTGAAGTGACCGGCGAGGTACAGCGCCAGCTTGAACAGCTTCCGCGCAAGGGCATCGCCGAGAAGTCGCTCGCCAACAGCAAACTGATACTGGTGCGCACGATGGACGAGGCTGTCGACATGGTGAACGAGTATGCGCCCGAACACCTGATTATCGAAACAAAAGATTACCAGCAGACGGCGGAACGCATCGTCAACGCAGGTTCGGTATTCCTCGGCCCTTACTCGCCGGAAAGTGCGGGCGATTATGCGTCGGGCACGAACCATACGCTGCCCACCAACGGATACGCAAAGGCATACAGCGGCGTAAGTCTGGATAGTTTCATCCGCAAAATCACGTTCCAAGAAGTAACGCAGGAAGGTATCCGCATGATAGGTCCTGCCATCGAAGTATTGGCTGCCAACGAGTATTTAGACGCGCATAAGAATGCCGTGAGTGTCCGGCTGGCTTTTAACCCTCAGAACAAACTATGAAACCGTTACAAGAATTGACTCGCCCGAACATCTGGGCGCTGAAGCCTTACTCATCGGCACGCGACGAGTATAGTGGCGCAGAGGCATCTATCTTTTTGGATGCCAACGAGAACCCGTATAACACGCCTAATAACCGTTATCCCGACCCGCTGCAAAAGGAACTGAAAAACCTGATTGCACCGGTCAAGAAGGTGCTGCCCTCACAGCTTTTCCTCGGAAACGGGAGCGATGAAGCCATCGACCTGATGTATCGGGCGTTCTGCCGTCCGGGGGTAGACAACGTGGTGGCTATCGACCCTACGTATGGCATGTATCAGGTGTGTGCCGAGGTGAACGATGTGGAGTACCGTAAAGTGCAGCTTGATGAGAATTTCCAGTTTACGGCAGACTCGCTGCTGGCGGCTTCGGACGAACACACAAAACTCATCTTTCTCTGCTCGCCCAACAACCCGACGGGGAACAACCTGTGCAGGGAAGAGATTATCGCGCTCTTGCAGGGATTTGAAGGACTGGTGATTATTGACGAAGCGTATGCCGACTTTTCCGACGCTCCTTCGTTCCTGCTCGACTTGGAGAAATACCCCAACATGGTGGTGCTTCAAACGTTCTCAAAAGCATGGGGATGTGCTGCCATCCGCCTCGGCATGGCATTTGCCCACGCCGACATCATCGGCATTTTAAATAAAATAAAATATCCGTATAATGTGAACAGGCTGACGCAACAAGAGGCGGTGCGGATGATGGAACAGCATTACCGGGTAAAGGAATGGGTAGGTTCGCTGCTCGAAGAGCGTACCCGCCTCGTCCGCGAGTTCAAGAAACTCCCCTGCTGCCAGCATGTATATCCTACGGATGCCAATTTCTTCCTGACACGGGTTACCGATGCCAAGAAAATTTACGATTACTTGGTGAGTCAGGGTATCATCGTGCGGAACCGGAGCAACATCACACTCTGTAAAGACTGCCTGCGGATTACCATCGGCACGCGCCCCGAAAACGATGCACTATTAGATGCACTCAAGAAACTGAAACTTCAGTAAGCTGAGCTTGTAAATAACGAAATCCCGCCGCACCGTCCGGATGCACATCTCAGACGGTACGGCGGGATTCTGTTATGACAGCCACCGTCGGTTATCAGATAATTTCTATTCCTTGCTGCTTACATAATTCCAATCCGACATCTTTCAACTTGAATTTTTGGATTTTCCCGCTTCCGGTCATCGGGAACTCTTTCACGAAGAAGATGTATTTCGGAATCTTATAGCGGGCTATCTTGCCTTGACAGAACTCACGCACGTCGAACTCGTTCATCGTGTATCCGTCGTGAAGGATGATGAAAGCACCTACCGCTTCACCATATTTCTTCGAAGGGATTCCGGCTACCTGCACATCCTTGATACCCGGCATCTGATACAGGAACTCTTCTATCTCGCGCGGATAGATGTTTTCACCGCCACGGATAATCATGTCTTTGATACGCCCCGTGATGCGGTAATTGCCGTTTTCGTCTTTCACACCCAAGTCGCCCGAATGGAGGAAACCGTCCTTGTCGATAACCTCGGCTGTAGCTTCGGGATTCTTATAATACCCCTTCATGGTGTTATATCCCCGGTTACACATTTCACCCTGCACGCCTACGGGACATTCTTCGCCCGTTTCGGGGTCGATAACGCGCACTTCGGTAAATTCGTAATCGCGTCCTACGGTGTTATAGCGCACTTCCGCATCGTCGTCGATACGGCTGTGAGTCATTCCCGGCGAAGTCTCGGTAAGCCCGTACACACTGGTTACGCGCATAAACATCTTTTCTTCCACCTGACGCATCAGTTCTACAGGACAGAGCGAACCTGCCATGATGCCCGTGCGCAGACACGAGAGGTCGAACATGTCGAACATCGGATGATGAAGCTCGGCAATAAACATGGTAGGCACACCGTAAAGGGCAGTACAACGTTCCTTGTGTACGGATGCCAGCACCAGCAGAGGATCGAACCGCTCTACCATCACCTCCGTACATCCATGCGTGAGGCAGTTCATCGTAGCAAGTACCACACCGAAACAATGGAACAGCGGCACACATACACAGAGTTTGTCATCGGCAGTAAACTTCATGTGTTCACCTGTGAGGAAGCCGTTGTTTGCAATATTATAATGTGTAAGCATAACGCCTTTGGGGAATCCCGTAGTGCCGGAAGTATACTGCATGTTCACCGTGTCGTGGCAGTTTACCTTGCTGCGTGCTTGGCGCAACTCCTCATCATCGATGTTATTTCCCAGCAACAGAATCTCCGCCGTGTTATACATACCGCGATACTTCTCCTGCCCGATGTAAACCACATTACGCATACACGGAAAACGTTTGCTCTTCATGTGTCCGCGCTCGAAAGTTTTCAGTTCGGGCAGCATGGTGTAAGTCATGTCAACAAAGTTACTGTCTTTCTCGCCGTTCACGATGCAAAGCGTGTGCATGTCAGAGTTCTTGCAAAGATACTCCAGCTCCGCTTGCTTGTAACTGGTATTCACCGTTACTGCCACCGCCCCTATCTTGGCACAGGCATAAAGGAAAGTAAGCCAGTCGGGGACGTTGCCAGCCCATATCCCCACGTGTGTACCTTTTTTCACACCGATGGCAAGCAATCCCTTCGCCATATTGTCTACACGCCGGTTAAACTGGCTCCATGTAAAACGCAGGTTACGGTCGGAATACACCAAATACTCCTTATCGGGAGTGGTTTCCGCCCAATGCTCCAGCCAGTCGCCTAAAGTTCTTTCAGAGAGTTGTAACATAGCCGTTGGGTTTTAGAGATTAAATGGGAGTATAAATTACCGCAAGAATGCGCGCCGCCTGTCCTTCGTAAGCATGTACGTGATGTGGCACGATGGAGTCGTAATAAATCGTATCTCCTTCGCTCAATACATACGTCTGTTTACCGTAATTCACTTCCAGCTTACCGCTCATCACCAGAATGAATTCCTCTCCCTCGTGTGCCGAGAGGCGGAAATCCTCGTTTTCTCCGGCATCGATGTCAATGACAAACGGCTCCATGTGACGGTCGGTCTTGCTGCGTGCCAACGAGTGATAATGCAAGTGCTGGCGGGCATCGACGGCATTGTTCGAGAAGCTCACCGTATCGTCGGCTTCTCCCTGACGGCAAACTACGGCTCCCACTTCGTCGGGCTGGTCATCGAGGAACGTTCCCAGACGTACCCCCAGCGTCCGTGCTATCTTGATTAGCGGAGCCAGCGAAGGGATGTCGATGTTATCTTCAATGCGGCGGATTTGGTCGACAGTCAGTTCCGAGCGTTCCGCCAATTCTTCAATGCTTATTTCCTTGAGTGTTCTGAGCGATTTAATCTTTTCGCCAATGATATTCGTGCAATCCATAGTAATCGTTGTTTTAAGTTATCTGTATTTGCTATAAAATAACCACTTAGCTGCAAATATACGCAAATTACATAATATAAAGAAAAGAAAATCAGTAAAACCGCACAATCCGTTATGATTTATCGCCACAGGGTATCGTTTCGCTTATTCCGAGGCAGACGATGCTTCCTCTTTCCGCTTACGATAGAGCTGATACGAATTGACCACATTATGCCATACGCTGTAAAAGCCGGCGGCAAGGGAGGTTACGGGAGTGAAAAACGTATATCCCATCCAAATGGCGAGGGCGGTATTTTTCTGTCCCAATGCTTGTCCGGCAGTAATGGAATCGCCATACACGCGGCCTATGCGTTTCCCGAAAATAAACTGTAAAGCGCAACACACGAGTGATATTACTGCCAGCCCTGCCTGATACCAGAAAGAGACATCGCTGTGAGCCACACTTTTAGCCGTAACCGCAATGGCGATGGTAAGGGCTACTGCCCACAGGTAGAACGAGAGGTCTTGATACTCGGCGACACGCGCATGGAGCTTGGGACAAAGGTAGCGCAACAGGATGGCTGCCACAAACGGACAGAGCAGCAGCGGAAAGACTTTGCCTAACGTAAGCGTAAAGGCGCTTGCGAAACTTACACCCGGCTGCGGATGCACCAAAGGAAGCAGCAGGGGCACAAGAAACGAAGTCAGCAGGTTGGCGAGGATAATGTAGGTGGTGATGTGTCCGGCATCGCCTCCCAACTTGCGTGTTACCACGGCGGAAGCCGTAGCCGTAGGACATATCATGCAGAGCATGGCACCTTCTACCAAGATGCGTGCGGGGAAGTGGGGCAAGAGTATAAGGAGCAATGCCATCAGCGAGAAACTCCCGCCCTGTATCAGCAGCAGCCACAAGTGCCAGCGGCAGGGGCGCAAGTCGTGCAGGCTAATCTTACAGAAGGCAAGAAACAGCATCGTGAATATCAGCAACGGCTGAATGATGTCGACGGCACGTGCCACAAAAGGTTTGGTCGGGGCAAGCGCGGGAATGTTTACGTAGACCACATAAAGCAACACTCCCGATACCATTGCTATCGGGAGTGTCCAGTTCTTACAAAATCGAATAATGTTCATGGGGTTAATCTTGGTAATAAATGCGTTTTACGCGATTGGATACGCTGGTCAACACCTCGTAAGGGATGGTTTCAAGAATGTCTGACAACACCGTTACAGGCAGGTCATCTCCAAAGATAATCACCTTATCGCCCTCTTTACAGTCGATGTCTGTCACATCTATCATACATACATCCATACAGATATTGCCCACGTAAGGAGCTTTCTGTCCGTTCACAAGGCAGTAGGCATGTCCGTTACCCAAGTGTCGGTTCAATCCGTCGGCATATCCGATGGGGATGGCTGCAATGCGCGAATCGCGGTTCAAGATTCCCTTCCGGCTGTAGCCCACGGTTTCCTCTGCCGGAACGTCGCGTATCTGGAGAATGGTAGTCTTCAGGGTAGTAACGTTATGAAGCATTTTATTGGTAAAGGGGTCTACTCCGTACAGTCCGATGCCCAGACGAACCATGTCAAACTGTGCGCCGGGGTAACGCTCGATGCCAGCCGTGTTACAGATGTGACGCAGAATCTTATGATTGAATCCTGCTTGCAGTTCGGCGGCGGCAGCTTCGAACGTCTCTATCTGGCGGCGGGTAAAGGCATCGAAACGGGCATCGTCACTGCCTGCCAGATGCGAGAATACCGACCGTGGAATCACGGCACTCTGTCGATGCAGGCGTTCCACCAATCGGGACATATCTTCGGGTGCAAAACCCAGCCGGTGCATTCCTGTATCTATTTTCACATGAATCGGGAAGTTGGTCACGCCCTCACGTTCGGCGGCTTTTATCAGTTCTTCCAGCAAGTGGAAACTGTAAACTTCGGGTTCGAGCTTGTAATCGAACATGGTATGGAAAGCGGTTACTTCAGGATTCATGATGATGATGGAGCTTTGGATACCTGCTTTGCGAAGGTCGGCTCCCTCATCGGCAACAGCCACTGCCAAGTAATCTACACGCTGGTCTTCAAGCGTTTTCGCCACTTCGAATGAACCTGCTCCGTACGCCGATGCTTTCACCATGCAAACCATTTTGGTATCCTGACGCTTCAACTTATTACGATAGTGATTCAGGTTGTCAACCAAAGCGTTCAGATTGATTTCCAGAATGGTTTCATGTACTTTCAGTTCCAGCAAATCGGTTATCGTGTCGAAATGAAAAGTCCTTGCTCCTTTGATAAGCACCACTTCGTTACGCAGCCCATTCAGGATTCCGGACTCCAACAATTCGGAGGTAGAGCGGAAGAACGACTTTTCTATCTCAAACCGCGATGCCGATTCGGAGATTTCTTTCCCCACACCGATAATACGGTTTACGCCACGGCTGTGTACCAAGTCTGCCACCTGCCGGTAAAGCAGTTTGCTGGTTTGTCCGCTCTCAAGAATATCCGACAAAATCAAGGTACGCTTACGGTGTTTGTCTTCGGAACGACGCGCCATAAAGTCGAGTGCAATGTCCAGTGAAGCAAAATCGGAGTTGTAACTGTCGTTAATCAATACGCATCCGTTCTTTCCCTCTTTCACTTCCAGACGCATGGCAATCGGCTCTAACCGTGCCATCCGTTCGGCGATAAGTTCGGGCGACACCATCAGGTAAAGCGCCACTGCCAGACAGTTCAGCGAGTTTTCGATGGAAGCATCGTCAATAAACGGGATTCGGTATTCTTTAAAGAACCCCAAGTAACGGTATTTTATCGTGGTTCCGGTATCGTCTTTCTGTATTTTCTCAATGAAGAGCGGGCGTTCGCTGTCTTTCATCGACCATGCTATTTCGCGTGCCGTGAAGAGCGATTTTGCAATGCAGCTGCTTATCAGCTCGTTATCGCCGTTATAAATTATCACGTCACAGTCTTTAAACAGTTGTACTTTTTCCATGCACTTGTCTTGCAGCGAGGAAAAGTTTTCCTGATGCGCCCACCCGATGTTGGTCAGCACGCCGATGGTGGGGCGGATAATCGGAGTAAGAGATTCCATTTCTCCCATCTCGGATATGCCGGCCTCGAAGATACCCAGCTCGGTATGTTCATTCATCAGCCATACCGACAAGGGCACGCCTATCTGTGAATTATAGCTGCGGGGCGAACGGGTGATGATACGTTCCGGACTGAGCAACTGATACAGCCACTCTTTGACCACCGTTTTCCCGTTACTGCCGGTGATGCCTATAACCGGCACATCGAACTGCTCGCGCCGGCGTGCTGCCAGCTTCTGCAAGGCTTTCAGCGGGTCTGCCACCAACAGAAAGTTGGCATCGGCATAACGTGCAATGTTTTCGGGCAACGTACTCACCACAAAATTGCGCACTCCGCGCGTATAAAGGTCGTCTATATATTTGTGTCCATCGTTACGCTTGGTTTTCAACGCAAAAAATAAGGTTTCTTCCGGAAAGCACAGCGAACGGCTGTCCGTCAGAATCCAATCAATCTGTGCCGAAGCGTTTCCATGACGCTCCGCACCCGTGACAAGAGTTATTTCTTCAATATTGCTTGACATAACTTGATTTCTTTTTCCGCATCTAAGTACGGTAATTTTTCTTTTAGTCTTTCAATCTTTAACAGTATTTGACTTAAAAAGCTGCGATATGCCTCGGATGTGGCATCGAACGGGCGGTGAGCGAGTCCCCGGCGGATTTCATCCCATTGCTTCATCACAATCCGGGTATCGGCAGAGAAGGCTGTATCGGAAAAACATTCCCAAATATAATTAACAGCCAGAGGAGTGGGATGAAACATATCATCGGCATAAAAACGGTAGTCGCGCAACTCGTCCATCATGATTTCGTAAGAAGGAAAATAATGGCAGTAGGATAACCGGCGGCACAAACAGTCGGCAGCAAGCAGCAGCGTGGCTTTGCTTACCTGATTGCCGTGCATCCCGTCTCTGACGTGGCGGATGGGGCTTACCGTAAACAGGATTTTCAGGTGGGGATTCATGCGTTTAAGCTCGCCCAGCATGCTGGTATAAACGGATACGATTTCTTCCACCTCCAGCAGACGGCGCGTAAACAACCGTTCCGGCAGCTTGTGGCAGTTGCCTACGATATTCCCGTCCTCACACCACTCGTACACACGTGCCGTTCCCCACGTAAACAACAGCCAGTCAGCCTGTTTCAGATGCTCCTCCCCTGCTTCCATACGGCGGTTGATAGCTTCGAGGCAGACTGCTTTATCGGGCGACGAAAACGAACCGTGGTGCATCAGGCTGAACCATTGTCCGCGGTCGTAACGCAAATCGGCATCCGTGTATCTTTTTCCGCGGTAAAGCTGGGCGATGCCCTCGGCTATCGACAGCGGATTATATAAAATGCCGAAAGGATTAACGTCGCAAGTAAACTTGTAAGCATCCAGTTTTTCTCCGATATTTTCGGCAAAACACGACCCCCACAACATTAACTTATCGGCATGGCGGATTTCATATTGTCCGACAGGAAGTTCTACTTTAGTTCTCAATTCCATAAATCATCGCAAGATTCTTACATTTTGTTTCTTTTTCGAAAAAGTCTCAGCATCCCGAATAAATATTCTTCCAAGCCTCAACGGAAGCGTGTCTGTACTTTTTTACGCAAAAATAAGTACAATCTATTTATTTATGCTAATTTTGTGCGATTAATGTTTAACGAAACAGGAATGAAAGAAGAAACTTCATACGAATTGTTAAATAAAATAGATTCTCCTGACGACTTGCGCCAACTGCCCGTCGAGGCTTTGCCACGGGTGTGTGCCGAGCTTCGGGATAAAATAATCGACGAACTTTCACGTAATCCGGGGCACTTCGGTTCGAGCTTAGGCGTAGTGGAACTGACGGTTGCCATTCATTATATATTTAATACTCCTTACGACCGCATCGTGTGGGACGTAGGGCATCAGGCGTATGGGCATAAGATACTGACCGGACGCAGAGACATTTTTTATACAAACCGCAAACTGAACGGCCTTTGTCCGTTTCCTACACCGACAGAGAGCGAATATGATACGTTTACGTGCGGACACGCATCCAATTCCATTTCCGCCGCACTCGGTATGGCTGTGGCTGCGGCACGGAAAGGAGAGGAAAACCGCCGGGTGGTAGCGGTTATCGGAGACGGCTCCATGAGCGGAGGACTGGCTTTCGAGGGGTTAAACAACGTGTCGTCTACTCCCAATGATTTGCTTATCATTCTTAATGACAACAACATGGCGATAGACCGGAGTGTGGGGGGAATGAAGCAATATTTGCTTAACCTGCATACGTCTGAAGGATATAACCGCCTGCGGAACGCTTTGTCGAAAAAACTTTATCGCTGGGGAATCCTGAACGATGAACGGCGCAAAAGCCTGATTCGTTTCAACAACAGCCTGAAGTCGATGCTCATGCAACAGCAAAACATTTTCGAGGGCATGAATATCCGCTATTTCGGTCCGGTGGACGGACATGATGTGACGGCGCTCACACGGGTATTGAAGGAGATAAAAGACATGAAAGGCCCGAAACTGCTTCACGTTCATACGCGGAAAGGCAAGGGATTCAAGCCGGCAGAAGAGGCGGCTACCGTGTGGCACGCTCCCGGCATATTCGACAAGGAAACGGGCGAACGTATCGTGGCAGATACCACAGGGATGCCTCCATTGTTCCAAGACGTATTCGGGAATACCCTGCTGGAGCTGGCACGGCAGAACGACAAAATAGTGGGTGTCACGCCTGCCATGCCTTCCGGATGTTCGATGAACATTCTGATGAAGGCAATGCCTGAACGGGCTTTCGATGTCGGCATTGCCGAAGGTCACGCCGTGACGTTCTCAGGAGGAATGGCTAAAGAAGGATTGCTGCCGTTCTGTAACGTCTATTCGTCGTTCATGCAGCGTGCGTACGACAATATCATCCACGACGTTGCCATATTAAAACTCAACGTGGTGTTCTGCCTTGACCGTGCCGGACTGGTTGGCGAGGACGGGCCTACGCATCACGGAGCATTCGACTTGGCATACTTGCGCCCTATACCGAACCTCATCATCGCCTCGCCTTACGACGAACATGAACTGCGGCGGCTGATGTACACCGCCCAACTCCCCGACCGTGGTCCTTTTGCCATCCGCTATCCGAGGGGAAGAGGGGTGCTAACCGACTGGCACTGTCCGTTAGAGGAGGTTGAAATAGGAAAAGGACGGAAAATGAAATCGGGCACCGACCTTGCCGTAGTAACCATCGGACCGATTGGAAACGATGCCGCAGCAGCCATCCGGCGTGCCGAGAAAGAAACCGGATGCAGCATCGCACATTACGACTTGCGATTCCTGAAACCCATTGACGAGGAGATGCTCCACGAAATAGGACGCAACTTCCGACACGTCATTACGGTAGAAGACGGTGTGCTAAAAGGAGGCATGGGAAGCGCATTGCTTGAATTTATGGCAGACCACGGTTACACACCTGCCGTAAAGCGCTTGGGCATCCCGGACCGTTTCATCCAACACGGTACAGTAAAAGAACTTCGTGCCTTGTGTGGCTTTGACGAAGACAGTATATATCATGCTATTATTCATACGTTAAACTTATGAAAATCATCATTGCAGGCGCAGGAGCGGTAGGAACCCACCTCGCCAAACTGCTTTCGGGCGAAAAACAAGACATTATATTAATGGACGAGGATGACGAAAAGTTAAGCCGGATGGGAAACAACCTCGACTTAATGACGGTCAACCTGTCTCCAACCTCGATTAACGGTTTAAAAGAAGCCGGAGTAGCCAATGCCGACTTGTTTATCGCCGTAACTCCCTACGAAAGTCAAAACATGACCGCGTGTATGCTTGCCACGAACTTGGGAGCGAAGAAAACGGTAGCGCGTATCGACAATTACGAGTACCTGCTGCCTAAACACAAAGAGTTTTTTTCCCGCTTGGGCGTACACTCGCTGATTTATCCGGAAATGCTCGCCGCACGCGAAATCGTAGATGCCGTGAAGCTGAGCTGGATACGCCAATGGTGGGAATTTGCCGGAGGCGCATTGGTGATGCTGGGTACTAAAATGCGTGAAACGGCTGAGATTCTGAACGTTCCGCTTCACGAACTGGGCGGACAAAACATCCCGTTCCATATCGTAGCCATCAAGCGCGGAAGCGAAACGATTATCCCGCGAGGAGATGACACCATCCGGCTGAACGATGTAGTTTACTTTACCACAACAAAGAAATACATCCCTTACATCCGCAAAATATCCGGAAAGGAAAACGAACCCGACATACATAACGTTATGATTATGGGAGGCAGCCGGATAGCCGTGCGCACGGTGCAGTATATGCCTGAAGACATCCATGCCAAAATCATAGAGAACGACCTGAACCGCTGCAACCGCCTGACCGAACTGGTAGACGACAAGGTGATGATTATCAACGGAGACGGACGCGACATCGAACTGCTGCGCGAGGAGGGTATACGCAACACCGAGGCTTTCGTGGCACTGACGGGAAGCTCGGAAACCAACATTCTGGCTTGTTTGGCTGCCAAGCGAATGGGCGTTACGAAGGTGATTGCGCAGGTAGAAAACGTCGACTATATCAGCATGGCTGAAAGTTTAGACATCGGAACGGTTATCAACAAAAAATTCATCGCCGCAAGCCATATCTATCAAATGATGCTGGACGCCGACGTTTCAAACGTAAAGTGTCTGACATTTGCCGATGCCGACGTAGCGGAATTTACCGTCAAGGCAGGGTCGCGCATCACAAAAGCTCCCGTAAAAGACATCGGGCTGCCTAAAGGCGCAACCATCGGCGGACTGACCCGAAACGGGGAAGGCATGTTGGTTACAGGTAATACCATGATTCAAGAAGGAGACCACGTGGTAGTATTCTGTTTAGGCATGATGATAAAGAAACTGGAGAAATATTTCTAAAACACTGAAAACCAACAGTCAACAGACAGATCTATTCCTCCACAAAACACTACCGTTAGCATCTCACTGCACAAGCGGTAGAATTGCTTCACGCTACCCATAGAAACCACCGGTTCTATGGGTAGCGTTTTTTTAAGCTCCTACAAAGCCGGATAAAGTTTAAGCAATTTATATTAATAATGTTAACAAAAAACACGTTCTATCAAATAAATCCATATTTTTGCAGAAACACGATATAATCTGATGATTATGAGAACGAAGCATTTTATCACAGCAGCCCTGACAAGCATTGCGCTATCACTAACCACAGCGTATGCCGGCAATGTAGAGTTAGAAAGAAATGAAGCAAACGTACCCTCGATGCGGAGAAACGTCCCCCCACGAAGAGCCGTCAATTCTTTCATCAAACAAAAATATCCCGGATGCAGGATTCTTGACAGAGACACCGACGACGGGTTTGTTGAAATAAAAATCAGACATCACGGCATAGAAAAAATAATCTTGTTCGACGGCAATGCAAAATGGCTTCATACGCTTTGGGAAGTAAGGCGGAACCAGTTGCCCGAACGAGTTATCGTAGGCTTGAAACGTGCGGGATTTGCTTATTCCGACATCGACGACAACGACAACCAGCTTCTGGAAACCCCACGCGGACGATATTTCGCTGTACAGGTGGATTGCGGCAGACGAGACGGGATGTACCTCGTTTCGGAACGGGGCAAAGTGATACGCCGGTACAGCGACGACCGGTGGAATGACGGACGGATTTACTTCGGCGGACGGTTTAACAAAGAATGGGACGATGGCGAAGACCATTTCGACGAAGGAGATGACGAGTGGGATAACCGCCACGTAAAACATCACCGCCGCCACAGCCGTGACGACGAACACGATGACGGCGAAGACCATTTCGATGAAGGAGATGATGAATGGGACTTCATCCGTTAATCCTGACACAAGCCCCTGTCACCCTAACCGGAACCCGGCGAAAACCCTGTTTTCTGCCGGGTTCTGCTGCGAAATAAAACCTTGTACACAAAACATTTGTACAATTTCTTAAAATATTTTGTTCTTCTTGCCTCCATTCTTCTTTTATTTGTATATTTGCCCTAACCGATGCTTCCAAACATCGGGACTTAATTTAATATCAACAAAAACACTGATTCACTATGGCAGATAGTAAAGAAAAACTCTTTTCGGATTTTCCAGCCGTCACAACCCAAGAATGGATGGATAAAATCATGGTAGACCTGAAGGGAGCCGATTACGAAAAGAAGTTGGTATGGAAAACCAACGAAGGATTTAAAGTAAAACCTTTCTACCGCCGCGAAGATTTGGAGGGCCTGAAAACCACCGAAGGACTTCCGGGACAATATCCTTACATCCGAGGCAACAAGAAAGATGACAATACATGGTTTGTCCGGCAGGATATCCGTGTGGACAATCCGGCTGAAGCCAATGCCAAAGCTCTCGACTTGCTGAACAAAGGTATTGATTCGCTGGGTTTTCATATCAAAGCAAAAGACCTGAATGCCGATTATATCCGCACGTTACTGAAAGATATTTGCTGCGAATGCGTGGAACTGAACTTCAAGACTTGCCAGCGGCATACCGTAGAGTTAGCCAAGCTGCTGACCGAATATTTCAAAGAAAAGGGTTACGACCCAGAAAAGCTGCAAGGCTCTTTGGATTTCGACCCCATCAGCCGGATGATGAAGAAGGGTAAAAATGTGAGCGGACTGATAGCCAATGCCAAAGAATTGGTTGAGGTGATGGCTCCTTATCCCAAGTTCCGGTGTATCGCGGTCAACTCTCTCGCCTTGAACAACGCAGGCGCTTATATTTATCAGGAATTGGGGTATGCTTTAGCGTGGGGTAACGAATATTTGAGCCGGCTGACGGAGGCGGGAGTCTCTGCTGATCTGGCTGCCAAAAAGATTAAATTCAACTTCGGAATCAGTTCCAACTACTTCATGGAGATTGCGAAATTCCGTGCAGCGCGCATGTTGTGGGCAGACATCGTAAACGAATATCACCCCGCTTGCCAGTGTGCCTGCCAGATGGCGGTACATGCCGAAACTTCGTCGTTCAACCTGACGCTGTTCGACGCGCACGTAAACCTGCTCCGCACGCAAACCGAAGCCATGAGTGCAGCGATAGCGGGCGTAGATTCAATCACCGTAACTCCGTTCGACAAGGCATACGAAACACCGAACGATTTTTCTGAACGCATCGCCCGTAATCAGCAGTTGCTGTTGAAAGAAGAATCTCACCTGAACCGCATCGTCGACCCGGCTGCCGGTTCGTATTACATTGAAAACCTTACCGTGTCTATCGCCAAGCAAGCATGGGATTTGTTCTTGCAGACGGAAGAAGCGGGCGGTATGGTGAAAGCCGTGCTGGACAGCAGCGTGCAAAACGCCGTAAACAGCAGCAACCGCGCACGCCACGAAGCGGTATCGAAACGCAAAGAAATCTTGTTGGGAACCAATCAATATCCGAATTTCAACGAAACCGCAGGCGAGAAAGCTCCGCTGGAACATGCGTGCTGCTGCGGACATGGCGACGAGGCCGGCGAATTTGCCACCCTGAACACTGACCGCGCTGCCAGCGAGTTTGAAGCGCTCCGCCTCGAAACCGAACATTCCGGCAAGCGTCCGAAAGCATTCATGCTGACCATCGGAAACTTGGCTATGCGTCAGGCACGCGCACAGTTCTCTTGCAACTTCCTTGCTTGTGCGGGTTACGAAGTCATCGACAACTTGGGATTCCCCACCGTGGAAGAAGGCATCGAAGCTGCCATGAAAGCGAACGCCGACATCGTGGTTCTCTGTTCCAGCGACGATGAATACGCCGAATACGCTATCCCGGCATTCAAAGCCCTGAACGGCCGCGCCATGTTCATCGTAGCAGGTGCACCGGCATGTATGGACGAGCTGAAAGCCGCCGGCATCGAAAACTTCATCCACGTTCGTTGCAATGTATTGGAGACACTGAAAGAATACAATAAAAAGTTATTAAGCTGATAAGGCAATCCTCCAAACTTAAAATCTATGAAACCCAACTTTAAACATATTGATATATTCGCCGGATTCCATCCGCAAAACGGCATGGAGTGGCAAAAAGCCAACGGCATTGAAGCAAACTGGAAAACGCCCGAACAGATTCAGGTGAAACCGGTTTACACGAAAGAAGACCTTGAGGGCATGGAGCATCTTGATTATGCGGCAGGTATTCCTCCTTACTTGCGCGGCCCCTATTCTATGATGTACACGTTCCGCCCGTGGACCATCCGACAGTATGCCGGATTTTCTACTGCTGAAGAATCGAACGCATTTTATCGCCGCAATCTGGCTTCGGGACAGAAGGGACTGTCTGTGGCGTTCGACCTCCCGACTCACCGTGGATACGACCCCGACCATCCGCGCGTAGTGGGCGATGTGGGTAAGGCAGGTGTGTCTATCTGTTCGCTGGAAAACATGAAGGTGCTTTTCGACGGTATTCCGCTGAACAAGATGTCGGTATCCATGACCATGAACGGGGCGGTGCTTCCTATCATGGCATTCTACATCAATGCCGGACTGGAACAGGGAGCCAAGTTGGAAGAGATGGCAGGAACCATCCAAAACGATATTCTGAAAGAGTTCATGGTGCGCAATACTTATATTTATCCGCCCGCATTCTCCATGAAAATCATTTCCGACATCTTTGAATATACCTCGCAGAAGATGCCGAAGTTCAATTCCATCTCTATTTCCGGATACCACATGCAGGAAGCAGGAGCTACTGCCGACATTGAACTGGCTTACACGCTTGCCGACGGACTGGAATACCTACGCGCGGGAGTGGCTGCCGGTATCGACATCGATGCCTTTGCTCCCCGCCTGTCTTTCTTCTGGGCTATCGGCATGAACCATTTCATGGAAATTGCCAAGATGCGTGCAGCACGTATGTTGTGGGCTAAAATCGTGAAACAGTTTAACCCGAAGAATCCGAAATCGCTGGCGCTGCGTACCCACTCGCAGACTTCGGGATGGTCGCTCACCGAGCAAGACCCGTTCAACAACGTAGGACGTACTTGCATCGAAGCTATGGCAGCAGCATTAGGACATACGCAGTCACTCCACACCAATGCGCTTGACGAGGCGATTGCACTGCCTACCGACTTCTCGGCACGTATCGCCCGCAATACGCAGATTTACATTCAGGAAGAAACCCAAATCTGTAAAAACGTAGACCCGTGGGGTGGTTCTTATTACGTGGAATCGCTGACCAACGAACTGGCTCACCGCGCTTGGGAACACATTCAGGAAATCGAGCGCTTGGGAGGCATGGCAAAGGCCATCGAAACCGGTATCCCCAAAATGCGTATCGAAGAGGCTGCCGCACGCACGCAGGCCCGCATCGACTCCGGCGAACAGACCATCGTGGGTACAAACAAGTATCGCTTGGAAAAAGAAGACCCGATTGACATCTTGGAAGTAGACAACACTGCCGTACGCCAAGAGCAGATAGAAAACCTGCGCCGACTGAAGGAGGGACGAAACCAAGCCGAAGTAGACCGCGCACTGGCGGCAATTACCGAATGTGTGAAAACCGGAAAAGGAAACCTGCTGGAGCTGGCAGTAGAGGCAGCACGGGTACGGGCTACGCTGGGAGAAATCTCGGATGCCTGCGAAGCGGTAGTAGGACGTTATAAAGCAATAATCAGAACTATATCAGGCGTGTATTCATCAGAAAGTAAAAAGGATGCAGACTTCGCAAGGGCTTGCGAACTGACCGAAGAATTTGCTAAGAAAGAGGGTCGCCGTCCGCGTGTAATGATTGCCAAAATGGGGCAGGACGGACACGATCGCGGTGCAAAAGTGGTAGCTACGGGATTTGCCGACTGTGGTTTCGACGTAGATATGGGACCGCTGTTCCAAACGCCGGAAGAGGCTGCGCGCGAAGCTGTGGAGAACGACGTACATGCAGTGGGCGTATCGTCATTGGCGGCAGGACATAAGACGCTGATTCCGCAAATCATAGCCGAACTGAAACGTTTGGGACGCGAAGACATCTTGGTTTTTGCAGGCGGTGTCATCCCTCCGCAAGATTACGATTTCTTATACCAAGCAGGCGTAATGGCTATTTTCGGACCGGGTACATCGGTTGCCAAATCAGCTTGTCAGATCATGGAACTGTTGCTTGAATATGCAGAATAATCCTCTTTCAGAGCTTGTTTAAATTGAAACAGGCTCTAAAACAACTCAGGCACGAATTACGCTTCACTTTTAGGGGTTGCGTAATCCGTGCCTGATAAAAAACACACCTGTTTTTAGTTAGGGATGAACCTCAATCTGAGTATACAAGTGGGGATGTTGCACCGTTTCTAACGTCGACATTGCCGGAACGTTTTCCGGAACAATCGAACGGCTGCCTGCCCACCATAATACATTGAGGATGATTACTGCAAACAGAACTGTATAGGCAGTAATCTTTGCTTCTAATTGCTTACTGGTTACTTTTTGCGAAACAGTTTTTTCCATCACGGCACTTTCCGCAGTTAACATCTTCTCCATATAGCTCATTTGTTATAGTTTCCTTTCAATTGACATCCATAAAATGTCCCGATATATGGAATACTGCACAGCCTCCGAATTTTTTATCAAAAATTTTCGCTAATTCACATAAACGGTTTTGAAATACTTGCTGAACAACTGTTTTATTTCGTCTAACTGCTGCGGAGTATTTACCGGAACGTTAGTCAGGCGATACGTCATGCCCATTGCCTCGTATTTATGCACACCCAGCGTGTGATAGGGCAAAATCTCCACCCGCTCAATCATCCGGTAATCTTTAAAATGGTTGCCTAACGCCTCGATGTCTTCAGAAAAGGCACTATACCCTTGTACTGCTACATAGCGCAACCAAAAGGGTTTGCCGTGAGCCTCCAGCCATGCGGCAGTTTTCAGCGTCTGCTCGTTGCCTCGCGAAGTAAGCAAGCGGTGACGTTCGTTGTTAAACTCTTTCACATCGAGCAAGACAAGGTCGGCCAGCGAAAACAGTTCTTCCACATCGCTATTCCATATTCCGCCGTTCGTATCAACACAGATATGGATACCGGCTTCTTTCAACATACGAAACAGCGGTACGAGCGATTTGGCTTGAAAGGTAGGTTCGCCGCCACTGAATGTTATTCCGCCCTTCTTACCGAAAAAAGGTTTCTGACTCACCGCCATGCGCAAGATTTCTTCGGGTGAAGTTTCCTTACTCTCTCCTTTGGCATCTATCGTGTCGGGATTGGCGCAATACAGGCAGCGGAAATTACATCCTTGCAAAAATACCACAAGGCGGATGCCCGGACCGTCGTACGTGCCGAGCGATTCGTACGAATGTACTCTAATCATAAATTATTTTATCGTTTTCAAGTTATCCTGATAAAAAGAATCGGACACGGAAAGCGGGACTGTCTATCCGCATATTCCGTGCCCGATTACCGTATGTTTAAAAATTCTGATTACATGCGTTCGTGGAAGCTACGCGAAATAACTTCCAACTGATGCTCACGGCTCAGCTTGATGAAGTTTACGGCATAGCCCGATACGCGGATGGTGAGTTGCGGATATTTCTCCGGATGCTCCATCGCGTCTTCCAGCATTTCGCGGTTCAACACGTTTACGTTCAAGTGGTGAGCGCCTTTCACGAAGTAACCGTCCATCATCGTTACGAGGTTTTCGATACGGCTTTCCATATCTACACCCAGCGATTTCGGAACGATAGAGAACGTGTTGCTGATTCCGTCTTGCGAGTCGCGGTAACGCAGTTTGGCTACCGAACTTAACGAAGCGATGGCACCGTTCTTGTCGCGTCCGTGCATCGGGTTGGCTCCCGGAGCAAAAGCGATGCCTTTGGCGCGTCCGTCGGGGGTAGCTCCCGTTTTCTTTCCGTACATCACGTTCGATGTAATGGTAAGAATAGACAGGGTAGGTTTGGCGTTCTTGTAAACCGGAAGTTTCTTCAATTCTTCATCGAAGTAATAAATCAGGTCGACAGCCAGATGGTCTACACGGTCGTCGTCATTACCGAAGCAGGGGAACTCGCCTTCGATGTCGAAACCTTCGGTCAGACCGATGTCGTTACGTTTTGCCGTTACTTTGGCATACTTGATTGCCGACAACGAGTCGACAGCGATAGACATACCTGCCACACCGTAAGCCAAGTTAATGGCAGGATCGGTGTCAACAAACGCCATCTGCGCTTTTTCGTAATAATACTTATCGTGCATGTAGTGGATGATGTTCATCGCTTCGTTATACACGCGAGCCATCTCTTTCAGCACCTTCTTATAGTTAGCCAACACTTCTTCGAAGTTCAACACATCGCCGCTCAATACGGGGATGTCTTTCACCATCAGCGTACCCGTGTTCTCGCAACGTCCGCCGTTAATGGCAAGCAGCAATGCCTTTGCCAGATTACAGCGTGCACCGAAGAACTGGATGTGGCGGCCGATGTCTTGGTAAGACACACAACATGCGATGCCGTAGTCATCAGAGCCGCGCACCTCGCGCATCAAGTCGTCGTTTTCATATTGGATGGAAGACGTGTCGATGGAAACCTGTGCGCAGAACTGCTTGAAGCCTTCGGGCAACTCCGGACTCCACAGCACGGTGAGGTTCGGTTCGGGCGACGGGCCCAAGTTATACAGCGTCTGGAGGAAACGGAACGAGGTTTTGGTAACCTTTACACGTCCATCGTTGAAACGTCCGGCGATAGATTCCGTAACCCAAGTGGGGTCTCCGGCAAAGATGTCGGTATAAGCCTGCATACGCAAGTGGCGCACCATGCGCAACTTGATAACAAACTGGTCTATCAATTCCTGTGCATGAACCTCGTCCAGCAGTCCGTGAGTCATATCGTACTCGATGTAGATGTCGAGGAACGACGAAACGTTACCCAGCGACATGGCTGCTCCGTCTTGTTCTTTCACGGCAGCAAGATAAGCCATATACACCCACTGTACTGCCTCGCGGGCGTTTGTAGCCGGGCGGCTCAGGTCGAGTCCGTACTGTTCGCCCAATATCTTGATTTCTTTCAGCGCCTTGATTTGCTCCGCCACTTCTTCACGCAGGCGGATACGTGCGTCCGTCATCGGTCCTGTCAGATGACGCAAATCATCCTGCTTTGCTTCAATCAAACGGTCAAGTCCGTAAAGCGCCAACCGACGGTAATCGCCAATAATACGACCACGGGCATAGTTGTCCGGTAATCCGGTAAGGAATCCTAACGAGCGGAACGAACGAATTTCTTCGGTATAAGCATCGAACACGCCATCGTTATGCGTCTTGCGATAATGCGTAAATATGTCTTTTACTTTTGCGTCAACTTCCACACCGTTTTCACGACATGCCTTTTCCACCACCTTAATGCCACCGTAAGGTTTGATAGCCCGACGCAATACTTCGTCTGTTTGTAAACCAACGATTACTTCATTCTCCTTATCAATGTATCCGGGAGCGAAAGAGGTAATGGTAGAAACGGTCGACGGATCGAGCGAGCGTACTCCGTTATTCGCACGTTCTTCGGCTAATGCCTCCAAACATTTGTTCCACACTGCTTTAGTACGTTCTGTTGCACCCACCAAAAAAGACGCATCTCCTTCGTAAGAGGTAATATTCGTCTTAACGAAATCGGTTACGTTAATTTCGTGGTTCCAACGGCCTTCTTTAAAATTCATGGTCATAAATATAAAATGTATTAAAGTGAAAGTTCAGCAGATTTCTAAAACCGCTGCAAAGGTACGACTTTTCTACGGCTCAAGCAATACCATATATTAAGTATTTAATTATTAAAATGTTTTGTTTAATTTTGCCTGACTTTAGAACAGGGCTTGTTCAAACGTTTCCTGCCTTGCCGGAAGCCGGGAAAAACGCTACCCATAGAACGGGATAACCTTATGGGTAGAAACGGGTAACTTTACCGCATGGAACGAACAACGCTTACGGTAGCGTTTTTAGCGACCTGAGAGCGGAGATTTTCTTCCATGTTTTCGCCGGGCGGGAGGGTTTCGACAGGTTCATACAAATAAAAAGAACAATGACACATACAAGAAAAGAACAAATGGAGGCATTCGGGCGGCTGCTCGACGTGCTGGACGAGTTGCGCGTAAAATGTCCGTGGGACAGAAAACAAACCAATGAAAGTTTACGGCCCAATACCATCGAAGAGGTATACGAACTGTGTGACGCGCTGATGAAAGATGACAAAAAAGACATCTGCAAAGAGTTGGGCGACGTGTTGCTCCACGTGGTGTTTTATGCGAAAATAGGCAGCGAAACCGGAGATTTCGACATCAAGGACGTGTGCGACAAGCTCTGCGACAAACTGATATTCCGCCATCCGCATGTATTCGGAGAGGTAAAGGCGGATACTGCCGAAAAGGTATCGGAAAACTGGGAACAGATTAAACTGAAGGAAAAAGACGGTAACAAATCGGTGTTGAGCGGCGTTCCGCAGGCGTTGCCTTCGCTCATCAAGGCGTACCGCATCCAAGACAAGGCGCGTAACGTGGGCTTCGACTGGGAGGAACGCGAACAGGTATGGGAGAAGGTAAAAGAAGAGGTTTCTGAATTTGAAGCCGAAGTGGGAAACATGGACAAAGACAAGGCGGAAGCCGAGTTCGGCGACGTGATGTTCAGCCTGATAAATGCCGCACGGCTCTATAAAATCAACCCCGACAATGCGCTGGAACGCACGAACCAGAAGTTTATCCGCCGTTTCAATTACCTTGAAGAACATACCATCAAACAGGGACAGAAGCTGACTGACATGTCGCTGGAGGAAATGGATGCCATCTGGAACGAAGCAAAAGCAAAAGGATTATAAACCCGTTAATGTACAAAAACAAAATGAAAACACAAAAAATGACCATCGGGCGACTGGCTTTACTGCTGGTATTACTCATAACACAGACAGTAACCGCCGGAGCCGTAAATCAAGAAGTTTGGCAGAAGCTGAAAAATCTGCCGGGAATAACAGATGTTGACACACTGGCAAGTACGCAGTATGCCGATAAATTCGTGATGTACATCGACCAACTGCTCGACCCGGAGCATCCGGAAGCAGGAAGTTTCAAACAGCGCGTCATCGTGGCACACGCGGGATACGACCGTCCCACCGTTCTGGTTACAGAGGGATATGACGCCAACTATGCGGTGAATCCCAAATACAAGGAGGAATTGTCGAAGCTGCTGAACGCCAATCTGATATTCGTAGAATACCGGTACTTCGGCAAGTCAATGCCTCAGCCTTGCAACTGGGATTATCTGACAGTAAAGAACTCGCTTGCCGATTTGCATCACGTGAATACGACATTCAAACGGCTGTACGGCGGGAAATGGATAGCCACCGGAATCAGCAAGGGAGGACAAACCACCATGTTCTACCGTTCTTACTACCCCGACGATGTGGATGTCTCCGTCCCCTACGTGGCTCCGCTGAACAAGTCGCTGGAAGACGGCAGACACGAAGTGTTCTTACGCGACAAGGTAGGAAACGCCGCATCGCGCAATGCCGTCAAAAATGCCCAGCTCTCCTTATTGAAACGCAAGCAGGCGTTGCTGCCAATGCTCGACAGCTATTGCAAAGAGAAAGGATATACGTTCCGCATTCCCATTGCCGACGTGTTCGATTACTGCGTGCTTGAATATTCGTTTGCCTTATGGCAGTGGGGAACTCCGCTGACGGCAATCCCCGCGGAGGATGCACCCGACCAAGCATGGTTCCACCATCTGATAACCATCAGCGAACCGGGGTATTTTTCTCTCCAGACTCCCTACCCTTCGTTTAACGTTCAGGCGGCTAAAGAACTGGGATATTATGGGTATGACATCGAACCGTTTAAACCGTATCTGAGCATCAAGAGCGCGAAAGATTACCTGCGCCGTGTCATGCTACCCGAAGACCTGTCGGGACTGACGTTCGACGACACGCTGTATAAACACACCGTAAAATTCTTACAGGAGAACGACCCCGACATGATTTACATCTACGGAGGCGATGACCCGTGGACGGCATCGGGCGTAACGTGGCTGAAAGGCAAGAAAAACATCCACGTATTCGTACTCCCCGGAGGAAGTCACTCTACACGCATTGCGAGCTTCGACGAAAAAACGCAGCAAGAGATAAAAGCATTACTCTCACAATGGCTGGGAATGTAACGGATATCACTCATAATCGAACATATTTTAGGAAAAACGCAAAGAAATATATAACTTTGTTTGCGTAATCTAACATTCAGAAACAAATGTCTCATTTAGCTCCATTAATCAGTGACTTGGCGCTCATCCTTATTTGCGCCGGCATTATGACGCTTCTCTTCAAAAAGCTGAAGCAACCTTTAGTTCTCGGTTACATCGTAGCGGGCTTTATCTCCAGTCCGCATTTCACCTTTACGCCGTCTGTAACCGATGCCGCCAACATACAAACGTGGTCTGAAATCGGCGTTATCTTCCTTCTTTTCGCCTTGGGGCTTGAGTTCAGCTTCAAGAAACTGATGAAGGTGGGAGGCTCGGCGGTGATATCGGCGTGCGCCATCATATTTTGCATGATAATGATTGGCATCGTCGTAGGATGGTCGTTCGGGTGGAAACAAATGGACTGCATTTACTTGGGAGGTATGCTTGCCATGTCGTCTACCACCATTATCTACAAGGCGTTCGACGACCTCGGACTAAGGCAGCAACGCTTTGCGGGCATCGTGCTGAGTATCCTGATTCTGGAAGACATTCTTGCCATCGTGCTGATGGTGATGCTGTCTACGATGGCGGTAAGCAAGAACTTTGAAGGGGGCGAAATGGGATACAGCATACTGAAACTGTTGTTTTTCCTGATTCTGTGGTTCGTGGTAGGCATCTACCTGATTCCGCTGTTCCTGAAGCGCGTACGCAAGCTGATGAACAGCGAAACGTTACTCATCGTGTCGCTGGCGCTGTGTTTCGGCATGGTGGTGTTTGCTGCCAACGTGGGTTTCTCGCCCGCATTCGGAGCTTTTATCATGGGTTCCATCCTTGCCGAAACGATAGAGTCGGAAAACATTGACAAGTTAGTGGCTCCGGTAAAGGATTTGTTCGGAGCCATCTTCTTCGTTTCAGTGGGCATGATGGTCGATCCGAACATGATAGTAGAATACATCGTACCGATATTGGTTATCGTTGCAGCCATCCTTGTGGGGCAAACCGTGTTCGGAACGGCAGGTGTCCTGTTATCCGGTCAGCCGCTGAAAATAGCCATGCAGTGCGGATTCAGTCTGACCCAGATAGGCGAGTTTGCTTTCATCATCGCCTCGCTGGGCGTAAGCCTGAACGTTACGAGCCATTTCCTTTACCCTATCGTGGTTGCCGTATCGGTTATCACCACCTTCCTCACGCCGTACATGATTCGTCTGTCCGGACCTGCTTATCGGGTAGTAGACCGCTATATGCCGGTCCGCTGGAAACACTTGCTTGAACATTACGCTACGGGAGCACAGACGGTAAGCCACGAGAATAAATGGCATAAACTGGTGTCGGCGATAATCCGTGTGGTTGCCATCTACTCGGTACTGTGTATCGCCGTAACCATGCTTTCGCTGAATTTCTTTGTTCCGATGCTGGTTTCGGTGCTGGGCGACGGATGGGGACGCATTGCAGGAGCCGTGTTGACCATCGGACTGCTGGCTCCTTTCCTCCGCGCACTGATCATGAAGAAAAACCATTCGTCAGAATTCCGTTCGCTGTGGGTCGACAACCGGTTTAACCGCGCTCCTCTCCTCTCGCTTATCGTGTTACGTATCCTGATAGCCGTCTCTTTCTTGGTTTACGTCATCAAGCAACTGTTCGAGGCTTCGGTGGCTCTCATGGTAGGAATAGCCATTATCGCTGTACTGATAATCATTCTTTCCCGTTTCTTGAAAAAGCAATCCATCGCTTTAGAACGGGTCTTTGTTCAGAATCTCCGGTCAAAAGAGATGCACAAAGAATATTTAGGCGAAAAACAGCCGGAATATGCCGGCAGCTTGCTCGACCGAGACCTTCACCTGAGCGATTTCACGATTCCCGCCGATTCGCTTTGGGCGGGACGCACCTTGCAGGAACTTGATTTGGGTAAGAAGTACGACGTACATGTAGCCTCGATTATCCGCGGAACGCATCGCATCAACATCCCCGGCGGCGGCAATCGGATTTATCCGAACGACACGCTTCAGGTTATCGGCACAGACGAACAGCTTTCGCTTTTCGGCGCACAAGCCGAAAAGGTGAAAGACAACAAGCAGGATGATAACTTTGAGCAGCACGAAATGTACCTGAAACAATTTGTAATAGACTCTTCCTCTCCCTTCTGCGGACATACAATTCGCGAAAGCGGCATCCGTAACAAGTTCCATTGCTTGGTTGTGGGTGTGGAATCGGCTACGGAAGGTTCACTTCGGAAGCCCGATGTAAACGTTCCTTTCCGTAAAGGAGACATCGTATGGGTAGTGGGTGAGAAAACGAACCTTGCGCGGTTGTTTATGGCTTCATCGGCGGGAAGCACGGAAGGAGAAGCAAATAACAGCTAAGCCAACCGTTTCTACCCGACAAAAAAACGCGGATTTGCAGTTGAACATTTAGTCCTTTCTGCAAACCCGCGTTTTTAATATGATTCAAGAGGATTATGCCTCTTTATCTTCTTTCTTGGCTGCCGCTTTCTTGGTAGTGGTCTTCTTGGCTGCCGTTTTCTTTGGAGCAGCTTCAGCTTTCTTCAATTCGTCTTGCAACTTCTTCACCTCATCGGTAAGCTGAACCAATTCACTTTCCTGATTCTTGATGGTAGTCAGCAATGAGTTGAGTTCTTCATCGTCCATATCTACCGGATAAAGTGCGTTTACACGTCCGATGAAATCACCCAAGATGTTCATGTAGTTGGTAAAGGCATCGTACGGAGAATCATAGATACCGCGGTTCAATCCTACACCTGTGTCCTTCGTAGTCATGAAACGGAAGTTGTTACTTGCCTGAAGGTAATACCAGTCTTGCTTGATACGCTTATCAGTGCAGAGGTAAACACGTTCGGCTACACTATACAACTTATTAAAGGCCTCACGCTGCATCACGTTGCCCAACCACGGACTGATGTCGCGTTCTTCGTCTGACCATGACATCGGGTAAGCCACGTCTACCATGTCTACTGATTTCAGCTTGGTAACGATTTCTGACGGCGTAGAGAAAGTAATGCCTTTTTGTTTTGCGCAAACGGGCAATGCCTTCAAGAACTCCAGAATGTTAGATGACAGCGGTTGAGCCATACCCAATGCCGACAGTTCCATGAAGATATTGATGACCTGTTCGTTTTCGGGCAGCGAAGCTATCCAGCCGATATAGGTGTCGGCAAACAACGGATATTCATTCCATTCGGTGTTCGAGAAACGAAGGCTGATGTCGTCCGACAACTTGAAGTCGCGCATCAACAGTTTCAAATTAGGATTCTCAGAGCAGTGGTAGAGGTAGTGAGGACTCTTCCATCCCAAGACGTGTTTTGCACCCTCAACCAACATTCCCTTAAAGCCCATGCTGGCTACGATACCGCCGATTTCATTGTCGTAAATCAAGCTGGAATTGCGGAATACTTTCGGCTCCTGACCAAAGAAATCTTTTACTTTACGGCGCATTGCTTCTACTTCTTCGCGGAAGCAGTCTTCATTCTTCAACGAAGACAAACCGTGAGAATAAGGTTCGCAAACAAATTCGCAACATCCCGTAGCGTTCAACTCATGCAGAAGTTCAATAACAGCAGGAGCATAAATTTCAAGCTGTTCCAAAGCCACGCCGGAAATAGAGAGAGCTACTTTAAACGCTCCCTCATTGACCTTAGCCATTTCTATCAGCGTTTTCAGAGCAGGAATATAAGAACGCTCAGCCACTTCGTTGATGCCTTGCTCGTTGGCATAATCATCATAATAATAGTGGTCTGTGCCTATTTCGAAGAAACGATAACGTTTCAGGTGAATTATCTGGTGAATTTCAAAGTAAAGACAGATTGTTTTCATAACGATTGAGTTAGATTATTATTTACCATAGTTGCTTAAAACTTGATCATACAGGGCACGTACTTTCAGTCCTACCTTTTCCCATACGATACCATCAACTTCTTTCTTGCCTTCATCGCGCAAGTATTCATAGAGTGATTCGTTGGTACAGATAGAGTGAATGGCATCTGCCATCGCATGAATATCCCAATAATCAATCTTGATACACTTGTCCAAAATCTCGGCACAGCCCGACTGCTTGGATATAATGGTAGGAACGCTACACTGCATGGCTTCCAACGGCGAGATACCAAACGGCTCAGATACCGAGGGCATGATATATACATCGCTTGCTTTAAGCACTTCGTATACTTGCTTGCCTTTCATGAATCCGGGGAAGTGGAAACGGTCGGCAATGCCTCTTTCGGCAGCCAGACGAATCATGGCGTTCATCATGTCTCCGCTACCTGCCATGACAAAACGCACATTACGCGCACGTTTCAGCACCATAGCTGCTGCTTCGACGAAATATTCCGGACCCTTTTGCATCGTGATACGTCCTAAGAAAGTTACAATCTTTTCTTTCGGATTCTTATGAGGAACAATCTCCTGAATTTCCTTTGACAAAGGAGACACTGCATTGTGCATGGTAAAACACTTGCGAGGGTCTTGGTAATATTTGTGGATAACGGTTTGGCGCGTCAGCTCACTTACACACATGATGCAGTCGGCGTGATCCATTCCGTTTTTCTCAATGGCGTAAACAGTGGGATTGACATTACCACGGCTACGGTCGAAGTCGGTTGCGTGAACATGGATAACCAGCGGTTTTCCCGAAATCTGCTTGGCATGAATGCCGGCGGGATAAGTCAGCCAGTCGTGTGAATGAATAATATCAAACTGCTGCTGACGGGCTACCACACCTGCCACGATGGAGTAGTTATTGATTTCTTCGTGCAGGTTATCGGGGTAGCGTCCGGAAAATTCCAGACAGCCGAGGTCATTCGTATGCATATAATTGAAGTCGGCATAAATATGGTCGCGCATGTCATAATACAACTGCGGATCCATATAAGAGCCTACCCGACTCTTCACATAATCCCACTGAACGTCACGCCATACGATAGGCACGCTGTTCATACCGATAATTTTCAGGAAACTCTGGTCTTCATCGCCCCACGGCTTAGGGATACAGAAAGTGATTTCCATATCCTCCTGCTGCGACATACCTTTTGTCAACCCGTAACTGGCTGTACCTAAACCTCCTAAAATATGAGGAGGAAATTCCCAACCAAACATTAAAACTTTCATAGTACTTTCCTCCTTTTTATTGGTTATCGTATTTAGCTAACAAATTCAACGTACGCAAGATTTCTGCCACGTTCATTGCAAACGAAACAGCTCCTCGTCCCTGGAACGGCGGATTTCCGTCGAACAGTTCGGGGATAGAGCCTACGCAATGGCATGTCATCTGGTCTTCATAGCTAATCATCTGACGTTCGACAAAGGATATCGCACTACGCTTGTAGATCCGCAGATAGGCTTCCAGATAGAATCCTTCCAGCCACGGCCATGCCGTACCCTGATGATAAGCGTAATCGCGCTGAATCTGAGGACCTACGTAATTGGGGTTATAGCCTCCACTCTTCGGGCTCAGCGAACGGATGCCCTTCGGGGTCAACAATTCTTTCGTTACGATATCGACAACGCCTTTCTTTTGTTTGGCGTCCAACGGAGAGTAATCGAATGCTGCGGCGAAAATCATATTCGGACGTACACTCCAGTCCATCATGTTTCCATCTACGAAATCCAACAGATAACCATATTCATTCAAGAAAGTATCGATGAACGAAACGGCTGTTTTATCGGCAATCTGGTTCAAGCGGAAACTGAATTCACCGTCTTCAACAAACAAGTCGGCAACGAAACGCAGCGCGTTATACCACAAAGAGTTAAATTCAACGATATACCCCGTGCGGGCTACAACCGGACGGCCGTTTACAGTAGAATTCATCCACGTAATGGCTTTTTCGCGTCCGTTAGCATATACCAATCCGTTGTCATGTACCTGAAGATTCGGGTGTTTTCCGTCTGCCAGATAGGTCATGATATCTTTCAACAATTGACCGTATTTCTCTTTTGCAGCCTCACGCGAAACCATTTTGGCGTATTGTTGAACAGTCCATACCGCCCACATCAACACGTCAGGATGTTCCATTTCGTAAACCTTCAAGTCGGTTGTTTCACCGTTCATAAACGCATAAACCGCCTTGACAGCTGTTTGCATCACGACTTCGAACTTCTCGACTTCGCCGATAGCCAGCGTCAATCCCGGCAATGAAATGAACATGTCGCGCGCACGACACTTGAACCACGGATAGCCGGCGAGTATATATGACTCTTCGCCTTGCTTGTTCAAGAACTGGTGTGCCGTATTAATCAGACAGTTTTTAAAGCTGTCGCGCGGAATACGTTTTTCTACCTCATAAGTGAAAAGATCGTTCAGCGAAGCCGTATCGATAGCCGAAATACCTCCGGCAAATGTAACCGATTCGCCTTTCTTGATGTTGAATTCGAAATATCCCGGAACGTACAGGTCTTCATTGAAATCGTACCCGCGTTCTTGTTCTTTGGGATACTCGATACCACGATACCAGTCGGGTTGGAAATGGAAAGTGTTTTCCTTACTAAACTGCATGTACAATTCAGGATATCCCGGATACATGCATGTTTTGATACCGTTTTCCACTTCATCGTAATGACGGCTTGCTTGTGCATTTTCGTGCGTATATTGGCGCACGCTGCGGAAAGCCAGATACGGGCGCAACCGGAGAATCGTTTCAGAATGCGCATCTACCAGTGTGTAACGGATCAGGATGCGGTTTTCATGGTGAACAAAGACTTTTTCTTTTTTCAGAACCACACCTCCTACCCGATACAGGGTGGTAGGAACTTTTTCGCATTCAAACTCACGAATGTACTTATGTCCGCGCGGACTAAAGTTATCACCGTGGTACTTATGAAGCCCCAAGTTGAACTCCGCTCCATGTTGTATCACCGTTTCGTCTAACGAAGACAGCAACACATGATTCTCGTCATCCAGTTCCGGAACCGGAATGACTAACAAACCATGATATTTGCGAGTGTTACAATCGACGATGGTTGAACAATGATACGCCCCCGAACGATTAGTTCGAAGAACCTCGCGCGTAAGAGATTCTTCCAAATTGGTCAGCAGAGTTTTATCAAATCGTAAATAACTCATAGTTGTGTATTAAGGTTATAATTATTATGTTCTTCCGTAAAAAATGTTACTTATTTTCTCTCAAAAGTAGTAATTAAATAGAAACTTCAAAACTAAAAATCTACTTTTTTTACTTTCGAAGCCGTTTTTTTTCAAACAAAAGGATTTTTTCTCCCAATATATGTCAAGCAACATAAAAATATTAGTCTGACATTATTCATAACCCGTTTTACATAACAGAGCCAACAATAAAAAAGCTGTTGCAGCAACCTTTTTATCAAGTTGCCGCAACAGCTTATTCTTTCTGTCAGTGTAAAAATATTTAAAGCCCGATTTTAATCGATCATGTCAAATCCGCAGTAAGGAACCAATGCTTTCGGTATGCGAATACCTTCCGGTGTCTGGTTGTTTTCAAGCAGGGCAGCCACGATGCGGGGCAATGCCAATGCCGAACCGTTCAGCGTATGGCAAAGTTCGGTTTTCTTCTCTGCCGTGCGATAACGACATTTCAAGCGGTTAGCCTGATAGGTATCAAAGTTAGAAACCGAACTAACCTCTAACCAGCGTTTTTGGGCTTCAGAATAAACTTCAAAGTCGAAGCAAAGCGCTGCCGTAAAGCTGATGTCACCTCCACACAGGCGCAAGATGCGGTAAGGAAGTTCCAGCTTCTTCAGCAAACCTTCTACGTGGTCGAGCATCTCTTGGTGAGACTGCTGTGAGTGTTCGGGCTTGTCGATACGTACAAGTTCTACTTTTGAAAACTCATGCAGGCGGTTCAGTCCGCGCACGTCTTTACCGTAAGAGCCTGCTTCGCGACGGAAACACTGCGTGTATGCACAGTTCTTTATCGGCAACTGCTTTTCATCCAGTATCACATCGCGATAAATATTCGTAACCGGTACTTCTGCCGTAGGAATCAGGTATAAATCGTCCAGATTACAATGATACATTTGTCCTTCTTTATCGGGCAACTGTCCGGTTCCGTATCCTGAAGCTGCGTTTACCACCGTAGGAGGCATAATTTCCTCGTAACCTGCCGCACGAGCTTCATCGAGGAAGAAATTAATCAGGGCGCGCTGCAAGCGGGCTCCTTTACCTTTATATACGGGGAATCCTGCTCCCGTGATTTTTACGCCGAGGTCGAAATCTATCAAATCGTATTTCTTGGCAAGTTCCCAATGAGGCAGCGCGTCTTTCGGCAGTTCTGTTTCCATCCCTCCCATTTTTTCTACCACGTTGTCCTCGGCTCCGTTTCCTTCCGGCACACTTTCGTAAGGCACATTCGGAATCGTATATAAAAGAGTCTGCAAATCTTCGGCTGCTTTATCCATTTCAAGCTGAAGCGCCTTGCTTGCCTCTTTTATTTCAGCTACGCGCGCTTTTGCCGATTCGGCTTCTTCTTTCTTCCCGTCTTTCATCAATGCCCCGATGGTTTTCGACGTAGCGTTTACTTCTGCAAGATTTTTATCCAACTGGTTTTGCGCGCTTTTTCTCTTGTTATTCAGTTCAAGTACCTGCGCGATGGTTTCCTTCGCATTAGCAAAATGTTTTTTCTCCAATCCGCGGATAACCTTGTCGGTATCTTCTGTAATTTGTTTAATAGTAAGCATATCGTATTACTTTATTGTACTCTTTATTCGTGATGCAAAGATAAAGTTTTTTATCAAGGGCAAAAAACAGACTGCCATTTTTTAGGAGTCTGTTTTGATTTTCCCCGACGGCGGAAAACGCTACGGGTAGAACCGGGTTACGCTACCGCATGGACGAAGGAACGCTACCGCATGGGATAGAGAACACTAACGGTAGCGTTTTGGGGGCTTTTAAAGTCGAAAAGGAAAAGATTCAAGCAAGTCCTCAGAAAAGAATTACAGACTGCGGCGTATGCGCACTAATTTTTCCAACAACCCTTCCAGCAAGTCGAGTTTCAGCATGTTGGCTCCGTCGCTCTTTGCCACCGAAGGGTCTTCATGAGTTTCCATGAAAAGTCCGTCCACACCCACGGCTACGCCGGCTTTTGCGATGGTCTCAATCAGTTGAGGCATACCGCCGGTTACTCCCGAAGTCTGGTTCGGACGCTGCAACGAGTGGGTAACGTCTAAAATAACCGGAAAACCGAACGATTGCATTTCAGGGATTCCGCGATAATCCACTATCAGGTCCTGATAGCCGAAAGTCGTTCCGCGCTCGGTGAGCATCACTTGGTTATTTCCCGCCTCTACCACCTTGTCGGCGGCAAAGCGCATCGCTTCGGGAGACAGGAACTGCCCTTTCTTGATATTGACTATCTTACCCGTTTGGGCAGCGGCAACCAGCAAGTCGGTCTGACGACACAGAAAAGCCGGAATCTGCAACACATCCACGTATTCGGCAGCCATCTGTGCCTCGTTTGCTGCGTGGATATCGGTTACTACAGGAACTCCGAATGTTTCGCGGACTTTAGCCAACACTTTCAACGCCTTTTCATCCCCGATTCCGGTAAACGAATCCAGCCGCGAACGATTGGCTTTACGGTAAGACCCTTTAAAAACATAAGGAATATTTAAACGTTCTGTTACTTTCACTACACGTTCCGCTATGCGGAGCGCCATGTCTTCACCTTCGATGACACACGGTCCTGCCAACAGGAAAAAATTATCTCCGCGCTTCAAATCTGCTACTGATTGTATCATAAACTTAATTCGGTATTATCAATGTTAATGCTTCTTGAGCAATCGTTATTTCAATCGGGAAATGGCGATCGAGCCACAAACGTCCGTCGAGACTGACTTCTGCATTCTGAGCGCGAAGCACTTTCACTTGCCGCGTACGGTAAGGCTTCACTATTTTATGATTCAGCAAACGTCCTTGTTGCAACATCCACAAGCCCGATATAAGCTGGCGAAGTTCGGGACGATAGATTACCGATACATCCAACCATCCGTTATACGGAACTGCACTTGGCGTCAATCCGTATCCGCGGGCGCTCCCCACGCCCACAGCCATGATGCGTCCACGGATGTGTTCATCGTTTACTTTCAGGTGCATCCGATAGAGTTTGCGCTCAAACGCAACCAAGAACAGAGAAGAAAGGTAAGAGATTAGGGGGATTCCCCAGAAACGACGGGTCTCGTTAGTGATTCGCACGATACGGGCTCCCAAGCCCATGTAAACGGCGTTCAGGAAATAGCGGGTTTTGTGGACTTCGCCGTCGTAATAACAGAACACCCCGACGTCCACTTTGCGCAAGCGACGGTTAATCAATACATCTACCGCACCGCGATAATCGTCGGAATCCAATCCCCAGTATTTGGCAAAATCGTTACCGATTCCGTTTGGTATTATTCCAAAGGCAATGCTGTTTTTATCTTCCACATCAGAGTACATAATACCGTTTACCGCATCGTTTATTGCTCCGTCTCCACCCACGACAACGATGGTCCGGTAGCCGTTGTTTGCCATCGTACGTGCCAAGCGCTCTACTGAACCGAACCCTTCCGATTGGACATAATCAAACTCTACTCCGCGACTTTTCATGTAATCACGGATTTCTATCCACCGCTTCTGAGCTTTCCGGCTTCCGGCTTTCGGGTTGTAAATCACCCCCCATCTATTCGGTTCTACCGCCATATCTTCAAACTTTCATTAAATCCATTATTTTAGCGACTTTTTCTTCCATCGGCAGCGTAGCGTCTATCCAGTGAATCGTGATTCCCCTCCTTTCCATGCCTCGAAACCAAGTCATCTGCCGCTTGGCAAACTGGTGAATCGCTGTCTCCAAACCGTGGAACATTTCATCGTAAGTTATTTCGCCCGTAACGTAAAGCGTAAGGAATTTATATTCCAAACCATAGTAAATCAAATCTTCGGGCGCAATACCTTCGTCTAACAATTTGCGAACTTCATTGACCATCCCTTCGTCTAAGCGCTGCTTCAAACGGCGTGTTATTTTCTCCCGGCGTAAATCCCGGTCAATATCCACTCCCACCACCAAACTTTTAATTTCGGGAAACGAACGAGCTTCCGGCGACTGCGTTAAATAATATTCTTCTATTTCTATCGCCCGGATAGCACGCTTTACCGTATCTACATCCGTAGAATTATGCAATTTCTTGTAAGTAGAGAGCAATGCGGTCAATTCTTCCAACGATTTTCCAGCCAACTTTGTTCGCAACTCCTGATTTTCAGGAACAGGCAACAACCTATAACCTTTCAGAACGGCTTCCAGATACATTCCGGTTCCACCGCAAAGGACAGGAATTATCCCCCTGCCTGTTATATCCTTATAAACGCTTAAAAAATCTCTCTGATATTCGAATACATTATATTTATATCCCGGCTCAACAATATCAATCAAATGATACGGAACACAATACGTCCCCACCTCATAATCTGCCAAATCTTTTCCTGTTCCTAAATCCATCCTGCGGTATACCTGCCTGCTATCGGCGCTGATAATTTCCGATTTCAACCGTGCAGCCAACGCAGCTGCCAGCGACGTTTTTCCCGAAGCAGTAGGGCCAAGTATGGTTATCATTTCATAATTCATATAACATATCCGAAAGTTCTGTCGACAAAGATAGTTTTTTCTGCACAAAACCAACTCTAATGCGCAGAAAACTTTACCGGCGGGTATAAAAAAAGCCGTCCGAAAGAATCGGACGGCCAGTGCTTTATTTGGTTCTCAAAACTAATTAGCAGTTTACAGAAGCCATGTGAGCGATCAAATCCAATACTTTGTTAGAGTAACCGATTTCGTTGTCATACCAAGAAACAACTTTAACGAAAGTATCAGTCAAAGCGATACCAGCTTTAGCATCGAAGATAGAAGTGTGAGTATCACCCAAGAAGTCAGAAGAAACAACTGCATCTTCAGTGTAACCCAGAATACCCTTCAATTCACCTTCAGAAGCTTCTTTCATAGCTGCACAGATTTCAGCATAAGTAGCCGGTTTAGCCAAGTTTACAGTCAAGTCAACTACAGAAACGTCCAAAGTCGGAACACGCATTGACATACCAGTCAATTTACCGTTCAAAGTCGGGATAACTTTACCTACAGCTTTAGCAGCACCAGTTGATGACGGGATGATATTGCCAGAAGCAGCACGACCACCTCTCCAGTCTTTCATAGACGGACCGTCAACAGTTTTCTGAGTAGCAGTAGTAGAGTGAACAGTAGTCATCAAACCGTCAGTGATACCCCATTTGTCGTTCAAAACTTTAGCGATCGGAGCCAAGCAGTTAGTAGTACAAGATGCGTTAGAAACGAATTGAGTACCTTTAACGTAAGTCTTTTCGTTAACACCGCAAACGAACATCGGAGTATCGTCTTTAGAAGGAGCAGACATAACTACGTATTTAGCACCAGCTTGGATGTGAGCCTGAGCTTTTTCTTTAGTCAAGAACAAACCAGTTGATTCAACTACGTATTCTGCTTCAACTTCGTTCCATTTCAAGTCAGCCGGATTCTTTTCTGCTGTTACACGGATTTCTTTGCCATTAACAATCAATTTGCTGTTTTCAACGTCAGCTTCGATTGTACCATTGAATTTGCCGTGCATTGTATCGTATTTCAACATGTAAGCCAAGTAATCAACCGGGCACAAGTCGTTAATACCTACAATCTGAATGTCGTTTCTGTTTTGAGCAGCACGGAATACGAAACGGCCGATACGACCGAAACCGTTAATACCTACTTTAATCATTTTGTTTAAGTTTTAAAGGTTTTATAATTAATTTATAAACACTCACCTACATCGTTCCGGAGCTTTTCGCTCCTTCTCTTATCAATTTGCGTTGCAAAAATAAGAATTTCTTTTTAAAAAGAGGAAGGAAGTAAGATAATTTTTGTAAAAATTCGTATCCTTCTTTAAGAATTACAACGGCATATTGCCATGCTTCTTCGGCGGATTGCTTTGGCTCTTATTCTGAGTCATTTCCAAAGCCTGAATCAGCTTGAAGCGAGTATCTTTCGGAAGAATGATTTCATCAATGTAACCTTGCTCGGCAGCACGATACGGATTCGAGAATTTTTCTTTGTATTCTTCTACCGCCTGTGCCTTTTCTTCGGGCGTTGATTTACGATACAGGATATTGACTGCACCGTCTGCTCCCATCACGGCAATTTCGGCTGTGGGGTACGAGAAGTTTACATCCGAACCAATCGGTTTGCTGTTCATCACGATGTACGCGCCACCGTATGCCTTGCGGGTTATCACCGTAATTTTGGGAACGGTAGCCTCGGCATAAGCGTAGACTATCTTCGCACCGTGACGGATGATTCCGTTGTGTTCCTGAGCACATCCCGGAAGGAAACCGGGAACGTCTTCGAAAGTAACAATAGGGATATTGAAGCAGTCGCAGAAACGGATGAAGCGAGATGCCTTATCGGAAGCATCGATATCGAGCACACCCGCCAGATAAGCAGGCTGATTTGCCACGATACCTACCGAACGGCCTCCCAAGCGCGCAAATCCCACTACTATGTTTTTAGCGAAATGAGGCATTACCTCGAAGAAGTATTGGTTGTCAACCACCGGCTCGATGATATTTTTGATATCGTAAGGCATGTTGGGGTCGTCGGGGATAACGCTCATCAGCGATTCGTCCGCACGACGGATGTCGTCTGAGCAGGGTTGCATCGGGGCATCTTCCATGTTGTTCGAGGGAAGGAAGCTCAGCAACTCACGGATGCTCATCAGGGTTTCTTCTTCCGTTTCACACAAGAAATGGGTTACACCGCTCTTGCTGCTGTGCGTATAAGCACCTCCCAATTCTTCTTTATCTACCTCCTCGTGTGTAACAGCCTTTACCACATCGGGTCCGGTAATAAACATGTGGCTTTTTTCTTTCACCATGAAAATAAAGTCGGTCAGCGCCGGAGAGTAACAAGCTCCTCCCGCACACGGGCCCAAGATGGCAGATATTTGCGGAATCACGCCCGAAGCAATGGTATTCTGGTAAAAGATTGAAGCATATCCGGAAATACTGCCCACGCCTTCTTGGATACGTGCGCCGCCTGAGTCATTCAAGGCAATAACCGGAGCTCCGTTCTTCAGAGCCAGTTCTTGTACTTTCACGATTTTCTTCGCACCGGTTGTACTCAGCGTACCTCCATACACCGTAAAGTCGTAAGCATATACGTATACCAGCCGACCGTCTATTTTTCCGTAACCACATACGATACCGTCGCCGGGAATATGCTTTTTATCCATTCCGAAATCGGTGCAATGATGAATCACAAACTTGTCGATTTCATTGAACGTACCTTTATCCAATAACATGTCGATACGTTCGCGGGCAGTCATGTGTCCGTTGGCATGTTGTTTTTCCACACGCTCTACACCGCCGCCTTGAGATGCCAGTTTATCCAGCTCCTCAAATTTTTTATATTGTTCTTCTGCCGTCATAATCAATCTTGCTCGTTATTAATTACATCCAATGTCATAATCACTTGATTGCTGTTTACAGAGTCTCCTTCGTTTACCAGAATATCTTTTACGACACAATCACTGCTTACCTTATAGTTGCTCTGCATCTTCATCGCTTCGATTACTACCACGATGTCGCCTGCCTGCAAGCGGTCGCCCACCTTCACCGGAATCTTGACTACCTTGCCCGGCATCGGAGAAACAATCTTGTCTTCCTGCTTTTCTTCGGCACCCTTGCGCATACGCAGGTATTTCGCCTGAGAGTCGATGATATCAATATTATACGACTGATAGTGAGCATTTACCGTATAACTCTTACCTCCCTCTTTGCGAATCAGTTCGGCGTTATACGATTTTCCGTTGTGCAGAATCGAACAACTTCCGTTTTCTGCCATTACAATGTCAACATCGTAAGGCACTCCGTCGATAGTCAGTTGCACCTTGTTTCCTTCTTTACTTACCAACGTTACATCGGCCACTCTTTCACCTATATGTATTTCCATACCTTATTAGTTTTTGAGTTCTTCAGAATTCAAAGAACTTAAATCCGTAATACTCCTTTCTTCAAACCAAATTCGCGCCAGCGGCTGATGGGTCGGTTGTCCGACGAACCGGTGTTGTTTTCTTCCAGATTCATCAGATAGTCAATGTAAGCCGCAATCATTGCAATGTTTTCGGTTTCTTCTTCTTTCTGTCCCGCCCATTGGCGCAACATATCCTGATGTTTCGGGATGAAGAGCGTGTTATAATGTCCTTCCACGAAGTCAGGTACATTCATTATATGGCGCAAGTAAGCGATATTGGTCTTCAATCCTGTAATCTTATATTCGTATAACACACGGCGCATACGCTCGATGGCAAACTGGCGGGTGGTAGCCCATACAATCAGCTTACCTATCATCGGGTCGTAGTAAATAGGAATTTCGTAGCTTTCATATACATAGCTGTCGATGCGTACGCCAATGCCGTTCGGTTCAATCAACTGACGGATGATACCCGGAGAAGGCATGAAGTTATTTTCCGAATCTTCGGCACAGATACGGCATTCGATTGCGTGTCCGCGCTGAATGAGTTCTTCCTGTTTGAAATGCAGCGGTTCGTTATTGGCTATACGGAGCTGTTCTTTCACCAAGTCAACGCCTACTACCTCTTCCGTAATCGGATGTTCTACCTGAAGACGGGTATTCATTTCGAGGAAGTAGAAGTTGCGATGCTTGTCCACCAAGAATTCAATGGTTCCCGCACCCTTGTAGTTCACTGCTTTGGCTGCTGCCACAGCCGCCTCACCCATTTTCTTACGCAACTCAGGAGTTACGAACGGCGACGGGGTTTCTTCCACTATCTTTTGGTTACGGCGCTGGATAGAACATTCACGTTCAAACAAGTGAACGGCATTTCCGTAATTATCGCCTAAAATCTGAAACTCGATATGGTGAGGTTCTTCCACGAATTTTTCCAAATAAACCGTGTCGTCGCCAAACGAAGACATTGATTCCGAACGAGCCGTATTATAGGCTTCTTCCACTTCGTCTTCACTATGAATCAGGCGCATCCCCTTTCCGCCGCCACCCATAGAGGCTTTCAGCATCACGGGGTAGCCTATGCGGTTACAGATTTCTTTTGCTTCTTCTACACTCTGCAAGGGCTGTTCCGTACCCGGCACTACCGGCACACCGGCTGCAATCATGTGTTTGCGGGCAGAGATTTTATCGCCCATCGCATCCATTGTTTCCGGGTCGGGACCGATAAAGATAATTCCTTCCTCGCGGCAACGGCGTGCGAACTCCGAGTTTTCAGACAAAAAGCCATATCCCGGATGGATGGCATCCGCTCCATGACGTTTTGCTGCCATGATAATTTTATCAATATTCAAATAACTCTCACGCGAGGCAGCCGGACCTATCAAACAAGCCTCATCGGCATAAAGAACGTGGCGAGCCGTTCTGTCGGCTTCCGAAAAGACTGCCACCGTGCGGATGCCCATCTCACGACAAGAGCGCATTACACGTACAGCTATTTCACCACGGTTAGCGATTAATACTTTGTGTATCATGCTTTAGGATTTAATTATAATCTTTTTCATACTCTTTTCCGGGAGAACCTTTCGTTTCGGCACAAGAACCCAGAAACTGTGCAAAAGTAGAAAAAAAGCGCAACCATTCCAACGAATGCCCCGTTTTTTTGACATTACGTTGGTAAATTGCACCAAAATCCCCTTTTTCAGGTAAACAAAGGTTGATAAAAACAAGAAAAAGCAAAGTCGAGTTTGCAATAGGGTATATTCTGATTCGCTCTTTTTATTCTTTAAGCGGGAAAACACGGCCTTCCATGCTGATTTGCGACACTCTTCCGGGCTGTGTTACTTTCACCGTACACCGGTTTGAATGCGGGCGGAGCAGGATAACGACATCCCTGTCGTCTACGATGCCTTCGCCGCGCACTTTGATATGGAAGCGACATTCGCCGTTGCGTTTCTTCTTGCCTTCCGACACTTCTGCCCGCAGGTTCTCTTTCCGATCGGCAGGGAAACCAATATGCAGCCTCATGCCGTCATTGGGGGATATGTAGTAAGAAAAGTCCCCACCGTTTGCTTTCAGATAGCTTTCCCTCATCTCTTTGTATTCGGTGAGGGCAGGCGTAAGCGGACTGGCGGACGAGGGGTAAAGCGCATCCAACTGTACGATGAAACATCCGCTACGTAACGACGCAAGGGCTTCCTGATGTTCCGATTTCTGCTCCGGTGTTATCTGCTGTGTTTTACAACTGACACATAAACAGAAAAGAGCAAACATGAAAGAAAAGATTTTTATAAAACGCATCTTTATCTATAAATTACATTTAAACTCTAAGGTAACAACTCTCGCTGTAAATATAACAATTTAGTTTCACATATCATAGCTATCCACCGCAGTTTTCAGGAAAAAAGATTATCTTTACACCTTGAAACAAATCGCAATGCTTATGAACGTACAGATAGAAGAAAGTTGGAAAGAAGTTCTCGCACCGGAATTTGAAAAAGATTATTTTGTCAAGCTAACCGATTTCGTCCGTCAGGAATACCGCACCACTACGGTCTATCCTCCGGGACGGTTAATATTCAACGCCTTTAACCTCTGCCCTTATAATAAAGTTAAGGTAGTTATTATCGGGCAAGACCCTTACCACGGTCCGGGACAGGCGCACGGGCTTTGCTTTTCGGTGAACGACGGAATCCCTTTCCCTCCTTCCCTTCAAAATATATTCAAGGAAATCCATGACGATTTAGGCACTCCGATTCCTACTACCGGAAACCTGACGCGCTGGGCGGAACAGGGGGTGTTGATGCTTAACGCCACGCTGACGGTGCGTGCGCACCAAGCCGGCTCACACCAGCGCAAGGGCTGGGAAGAGTTTACTGATGCCGCCATCCGCTCACTCGCCGAAAACCGTGAACATTTGGTGTTCATCCTATGGGGTTCGTATGCGCAAAAGAAAGGGGCTTTCATAGACCGGAGCAAGCATTTGGTACTTACTTCCGTCCACCCATCTCCCCTTTCTGCTTACAATGGCTTTTTCGGGAACAAGCATTTCAGCCGTGCCAATGCGTACTTGGTGGAGCATGGGGAAACGCCGATTAATTGGTAATACTTTTCAACGGCATAAAAAGAGGAAAGGCTGCCTGCGAGTAAAAACATCATACTCGCAAACAGCCTTTTCTGCTATGAATGAGGCCCTATATTCAGGCTATCCGTTCTGTTTGGTTACTTCAGCTTCATCAATACAGGCTGTTTCACTGTGCTGACTTCCGACTGAACGGTTTCGTTCAGTTGCTCGAAAATCGTGATTTTGTTTTCGCCTTTCTTCAACCAAACACCGGGAATGTACAGTGTTTGCTGAGGACCTACCTGCCAGTAACGACCGATGTTGATTCCGTTGATGAAGATAATTCCTTTTCCCCATGCTTCCATGTCGATGAAGGTGTCACCGGTTTGGTCGAGCGTGAAAGTTCCTTCGTAAATAGCCGGACAGTCTTTCAATTTGTTGGCTTGGGTAGATCCGATTGTGTACACATTTCTCTTCAACGTCTGCAAATCGGGAGCTTCGCTCATGGGCAGGCGGTACATGTTCCATCCGCCGGTGATTTCTTTGCCGGCAATGGTTACGGGACTGATGATTCCTTTCGTATTGTGTACGATTTCGCTGCCGTAATTGATGCGTCCCATGTTTTCTACCAATATTTCCAATGTGGCGTTAAAGGGAACGTCGATTTCCATTGAGTAGGTTTGCGTATTACGGTTCAGTACACCCACCTTTTCGCCATCGACATATACCACGGCGTAATCGCGCAAGCCCGGAATCTCCAGCGTGCCACTGATGGGCTGATTGAAGTGACGGGTGTATAACACGTAGCCGTAACCCTGATTCAGTTGCTCGAAAGTCTGGGGGTCATTATTCGTTACGGGAGTAGTCGATTCGGTCAGGGCAAGCACATCTGCCACTTTGGTCAACTTGATAGAAGGTATCTCGATAACCGGATTAGGAGCGGGGGCATCGGGGATGGCGTATTTCACGTAGCGTTTCATCACGTTACGGATGGAGTCGTACTTGGGAGTAACCCAGCCTGCTTCGCTGATGGGTGCATCGTAATCGTAACTGGTCATGTCGGGCTGAATGTCACGCTTCTTGTCGTAGTTGGCTCCGCTGGTAAATCCGAAGTTAGTACCTCCGTGTACCATATAGAAGTTGAAAGACACGTCGTTCTTCAAGTAGGCTTCCGTCTGGCGGGCGATTTCCGACGCACTTACCTGCGGGAAGGGTTCAGCCCAGTGAGACAGCCATCCGGGGTAAAATTCCGCCACCATGTACGGGCCTTTGCCGCCGTGATACTGGTCGACTACTTTTTTCAGGTTTTCGATGTCGCTTTCACCGTTTGCCGTGGGCAGTGCGCCTTCGGTAGTTCCGCCTTCAAACAGCCAGCTTCCGTCGGACGTAAACAGCGGGACATTGAAACCGGCATCGGCAAGCTGCTGCTTAATCTTGGCATTGTAAGCGCGGTGTTCTTCCAACGGAATATCTTTCCGCTGAGCTACATACGAGCCGAACTCGTTTTCGCACTGCACCATAACGATAGGGCCTCCCTTCGTACACTGCAAGTCGCCCACTTCCTGATACAGACGTTCAATGTAGGCTTTCGTACGTTCCAAGAAAGCCGGGTTATCGCGACGGATTTCCATACCGGGGATATTCTGAAGCCACCACGGATAGCCTCCGTATTCCCATTCGGCACATACATACGGACCGGGACGAAGTATCACCATCATGCCTTCTTCGCCGGCAATACGGATATACTCGGCAAGGTTCTTATCGCCCGAAAAATCCCATTTTCCGGGTTCGGTTTCATGCAGATTCCAAAACACGTATGTAGCCACCGTGTTCAGTCCCATTCCTTTCATCATCTGCAAACGATGACGCCAGTATTGATGCGGAATACGGGCGTAGTGCATCTCTCCTGCATGGATTGACACCACCTCGCCGTTCCGATAAAAATGACCGTCTTTAATTTCGAAAGTTGTTTTCTTTGAGGCTGCAAACCCTAACGAAGAAAATAACATCAGCAACACACAAATAAGGTTCGTTTTCATGATAAGATTTAGTTTTAATGATAAAATGTGTTATGTGTAATAAGCCGAGCTGACAAACAGCCGTTCCAAACACAAAGATAGAGGTTAGCCGAAAACGAAACAAACTTATCGGGGATATTTTAACGGGATGCTTACCAACTTGTAACCATTCACTTCGTCAGCAGCCATTGCGTAAATCACATTCCGTGCCTCATCTACACACAAGCGCAGCAAACGTTGCTTAACGTTTATCTTCCGGAGGGCTTTTCCCTGCCAGTCGAATACCATTACCGATTGAGGCTCCGTAGCATCGCCTTTCTCATGCAACAGCGCATAAACAAACTGATCTGTCGCATAAACATCTTCAAACCCCAACTGCGTATTTTCATTACCTACAACAAACGATGGCACTGCTCCTTCTGCCAATCCGTAGACAGGTTCATAGATATATAATGCTGTGTCTGCACGCAGTCCTAAATCCGGCTGCACACTAAAGTATTCCAATATCCCGCCTATGTAAGTAGCATTTAACACCTTTGAACAATCAGGCTTTAAGCAAGTGCGCGTATCGCTACTAAACACCGACCACACTTCTTCAGCTTTGCCGGCTACACAACCAGTAGGAAAATCACCATAAACAGATGTTATTTCACCTTTTGCCAAATCCAATTTGCCATAACGCAGCTTGGGTTGATTAGCCTTAACCAAAAACACCTCATCCTTCACCGGAAGCATATCGTATAGGATATAAGGAATATCCGACGGGGGAAGCAGCGTGTAATCTATTTTATATTCTTGGAAAGGCAAATCCTTTACGTAATCTCCATTCAATTTATACATCACTATTTTACGCGATACGCCATCATAAACATATAACGAATCTCTGTCTTCTGACAGATGAAACTGATTGGCAGATAAAAGTTCGCCCGGTCCTTGTCCCTTACGTGCAAAATGCCCGACAGGTTCTCCCCTCAATGTATATACATGAAAGTAATAATCATCCATATAATCCAATACCACAAGCAGGGAATCCGTATATTCCATCTGCAAGGGGAAACGCCATAAAGAAGAGTCATTCAAGATTTGCACCTGTACATCATAAACATTTTCCGAGTTAATCCCATTGGAATAATAATCTGACTTGCTACTTCCGGAACATCCTACAATCAACCAGCTTACAAATAATAGCAAATAAATAATTGAGTTCTTCATCCTTTATACTTTTATCAAAATAGTACATCTTAAATGAATGTGCCATCATGTCAAAAATACACACTAAATAAAAATTGATTTATCACTTCTCTATGACGAGTCTTTTTCACATTTTAGCACATTCAAGAACTCTCACATTTTTAATTACATGGAACAAGAATGGCTACCTGTTAAAGTCCCTTTAGATGGTCCTATTTCAGTCCCACATAATCCACATTTTGCATGACACCTATTTACACTACCCCTACATGACCAGCTTGTATTTGTTCCACTTTCATTACCTGCCAACGCTTCTATATTCTCCAAAGCCAAATCTGACAATTCTTCTTTATTTTGTGCATTATAAGCTGTAATACCGGCTACCACAGCTAAAGCAGCCGCAAAAGCAATTTTTAAAATCGTATTTTTCATAAAATAATTTGTTGTTTGTTATTCGTTTCTTTGGTTTACTTTTCTCTTATAAAGCTGCAAATCCCCGATTTGCAGATAAAGATAAAAACTATTGAGAAACGGAACAAACTTTTCAGAAATATTTTTACAGTGTTCTCTTTTAAAGGACAAGAAAGGAAGCAACTAAAATAGCAACACACTGATTTTAAATACTTTACACCCATGCAAAGAAGTTGAAAAACCTTAGCGGTAGCGCAGGGCAGTCTTCCGAATAGAATTGGTCAACTCTACCGCATGGACTGACCAACACTAACGGTAGCGTTTTGAGGGTATTTTAAATGGTTAGCAAAGCAGTTGGATTCAGATAAAAAAGCGTGCAGGCTTGGGGATTTCTCCGACAAGTCTGCACGCAACCAAATGTAATGAAACTAAGTCTAACTATCAGTCGATTTCTTCATCGGCTTCGTAACCGCCCATTTCGCGGATGGCGTTTTTCAACATCACGTATTGCTGGAACAGGTGGTTTACGGGGATTTCGTTTTCGGTATAATCGTGCATCGGGCTCTTGAGGAAGAAGCTCAAGAAACGCTGGATGCCATAACGTCCGGCGCGAGCAGCCAAATCGCTCAACAAAACAAGGTCGAGACACAGCGGAGCTGCCAAAATAGAGTCGCGGCAAAGGAAGTTAATCTTAATCTGCATCGGGTATCCCATCCAGCCGAAGATGTCGATGTTATCCCAACCCTCTTTGTTATCGTTACGCGGCGGATAGTAGTTGATACGTACCTTGTGATAGTAATCAGTATAAAGGTCAGGCTGATTTTCGGGCACCAAAATAGACTCCAACGTAGAGAGTTTGCTTACCTCTTTGGTATGGAAGTTGGCAGGTTCGTCGAGCACCAAGCCGTCGCGGTTACCCAAGATATTGGTAGAGAACCATCCCGACAAACCTAAGCAGCGTGTCCCGATAATCGGTGCGAAACCCGATTTAACCAAAGTCTGTCCGGTTTTGAAGTCTTTGCCGGCAATCGGCATTTGGGTCTTTTCAGCCATTTCCCACATCGCCGGAATGTCGACTGTGGTATTAGGCGCACCCATAATGAAAGGAGCACCTTCGGCAAGTGCGGCATAAGCGTAACACATAGACGGAGCCACATGCTCGCGGTCGTCGTTCTTCATAGCCTGTTCAAGGGCAGCCAGCGTGCCGTGTACCTCTTCGCACACCGGAACATAAATTTCGGTAGAAGCCGCCCAAAGCACTACGATACGGCTGCATCCGTTTGCCTCCTTGAAGTTACGGATATCTTGGCGAAGTTGTTCCACCATCTCCCAGCGCGTAGCACAGTCTTTCACATTGTTTCCATCCAGACGTTTTGCATAGTTGTGGTCGAAAGCCGCTTTCATCGGAACAATCTTTTCCAGTTCGTCTTTAACCGGATTGATGTCTTTTTCTTTCAGCACCTCGCAGTTGATGGCAGATTCGTAAGCATTGGCAGGATATACATCCCATGCACCAAACACGATGTCGCTCAACTGAGCCATCGGAACGATGTCGCCATAATGCAAGTATTTCTTTTCAGCTCCCCTTCCTACGCGGATTTTATCGTATTGGGTCATCGAACCCACCGGTTTTGCCAGTCCTTTACGAACCATTAACACTCCAGTTATAAAGGTTGTGGCCACAGCGCCCAGCCCCACGCACAATACGCCCAGCTTTCCGTCAGCCGGTTTTACATTCATGTTTTTCATTTCTAAATTCCTTTTTTCCTTTTTATAAACAATATTTTTTGCTTTATAGACAAAACAAGTGCCCAAAGTTACGGTTTTGTTTAAATAAAACCACTTTTCGGGGAGCATTTTATTTGTATATCGGTAAATATGTGCCATAAAATCAGAGAAAAGGAACATTTGTTTAATTTCCAAGAAAAGAAGAACATAAGAAAAATATATGTATCTTTGCGCCCGAATCTTAGAACAGTAAGAAAGATGAATGATATTTGTTGCATAGGACATATCACTTTAGACAAAATCGTAACCCCGAAACAAACCACTTACCTGCCGGGAGGTACGTCTTATTATTTTTCACATGGTATGCGCCATCTGAAAGACACTCGAAACTACAAGCTCATCACAGCGCTTGCACCCAGCGAATACAAAGCAGTAGAAGACATGCGCAAAGAAGGCATCCGGGTAAAGGTATTGCCCAGCCGGAAAACCGTTTATTTTGAAAACACGTACGGAGAAAACCAAGATAACCGCACGCAGCGAGTGCTTGCCAAAGCCGATCCGTTTACGGTAGACGAGCTGAAAGACGAAAAAGCTCACATCTTTCATTTGGGCAGCCTGCTGTCGGACGATTTCTCGCTGGACGTAGTAAAGATGCTTTCCGACAAAGGAATCCTTGCCGTTGACGCACAAGGCTATCTTCGCGAGGTGAGAGGTGAAAAAGTTTACCCCATTGATTGGAAAGACAAAAAAGAAGCGCTGAAGTACATCGACATTTTGAAAGTAAACGAACACGAAGCCGAGGTATTGACGGGTTTCAAAGACCCGAAACAGGCTGCGCTGCAACTGGCTGCTTGGGGCGTAAAAGAAGTGTTGCTTACGTTAGGCAGCCTCGGTTCGCTGATTTACGCTGAAGGGAAGTTCCACAAGATTCCTGCCTACCCTCCCCATGAGGTAGTAGACGCAACGGGATGTGGCGACACGTATGTATTGGGATACTTATATATGCGTAACAAAGGGGCATCGTATGAAGAAGCCGGATGTTTCGCCGCTGCCATGTCAACCATCAAGCTCGAAAAGTCGGGACCGTTCTCCGGCACGGAAGAAGATGTCTGGAAAATAATCCACACAAGCAACCTGCATCCGCAAACTTTATAACGAAAATAAAGACAGAAAACAGATGTTATTCGAGAAAAAGGTATAACTTTGTCTGTATGAAACTCTAAAATTTGACGACTATGTACACAATACAGACAAACCCTTCGGGAACCCGAAGCATGGAAATCTCGGAAACACATCTGGAAACAATTGATAAATATGCACTCTTTCAAGGATTAATAGACAGCAACGGAATCGTAGACGAGAGCGTACTCGACAAACTGAAGCTGAACGTCCGTTCGCTGATTGCTTCGATGGAAGAAAACAGCAAAGACTTGCTCGACCTCTGCATCGATGTGATTTATCATAATAACATGAAAGCCTTCGGGCTGCATCAGCTCATTTTGCTTTACATCAACTGGAAACGTGATAAAGAAACAGAATAACCTGACTGATTGGTTGCCTACAACCAAAAAAGAAGTAGAATTAAGAGGATGGGACGAACTGGATGTCGTTCTGTTCAGTGGCGATGCTTATGTAGACCATCCGTCGTTCGGGGCGGCTGTCATCGGGCGTATGCTGGAGGCGCAGGGGCTGAAAGTGGCGATTGTTCCCCAACCGAATTGGCGCGATGACTTGCGCGATTTCAAGAAATTGGGTCGCCCGCGCCTGTTTTTCGGTGTATCTGCCGGATGCATGGACAGCATGGTAAACAAATATACGGCAAACAAACGGCTCCGCAGCGAGGATGCTTATACTCCCGATGGGCGTCATGACATGCGTCCGGAGTATCCCACCATCGTTTATTCCCAGATATTAAAAAGACTTTTTCCCGATGTCCCCGTCATCATAGGGGGCATCGAGGCTTCTTTACGCCGGCTGACGCATTATGATTACTGGCAAGACAAGGTGCGTCCGTCTATTTTATTGGAATCGGGAGCCGATTTGCTGATTTACGGCATGGGCGAGAAACCGATTACGGAACTTTGCCGGCGCATGAAGATTTCGGCTGACATTCCTCACGACATCCCGCAGACTGCTTACCTGACCCGGCGCAACAAAACGATTTCCGCCACCGGGGGCTGGGAAGACTTGACGTTGTTCTCGCACGAGGAATGCCTGAAAGACAAGCGCAAGCAGGCGCAAAACTTCCGTCACATTGAAGAAGAATCAAACAAGTATGCGGCGGCACGCATCCTGCAAACCGTTGAGGGACGTACCGTGGTGGTTAATCCGCCCTATCCGCCCATGACACAGGGCGAACTTGACCGTTCGTTCGACCTTCCTTATACGCGACTTCCTCATCCCAAATACAAAGGAAAACGGATTCCTGCCTACGAGATGATTAAATTCTCGGTCAACATTCACCGCGGATGTTTCGGAGGATGTGCGTTCTGCACCATTTCTGCCCATCAAGGCAAGTTCATCGTAAGCCGAAGCAAAGAGAGTATCTTGCGCGAGGTGAAGGCTATTACCGAAATGCCCGACTTCAAGGGATACCTAAGCGACCTCGGCGGGCCGTCTGCCAACATGTATCGCATGGGTGGAAAAGACGAAACGCTTTGCCGGCGGTGCAAGCGTCCGTCGTGCATTCATCCCAAAGTGTGTCCGAATCTGAATACCGACCATCGCCCGCTGTTGGATATTTATCGGGCGGTCGATGCCTTGCCGGGTATCAAGAAGAGCTTCATCGGGAGCGGAGTGCGTTACGACCTGTTGCTTCACGAGAGCAAAGACGAGGCGACGAACCGCGCCGCAACCGAGTACACGCGAGAGCTTATCGTGCGCCACGTGAGCGGACGGCTGAAAGTGGCTCCCGAACACACCAGCGACCGCGTGCTTTACCTGATGCGCAAGCCTCCGTTCGAGCAGTTCTACCGGTTCAAACGCATCTTCGACACGCTGAACCGTGAACTGAACCTTCGCCAGCAGATTATCCCTTACTTTATCAGCAGCCACCCCGGATGTACCGAAGAGGACATGGCAGAACTGGCGGCTATCACTAAAAAGTTGGATTTCCATTTAGAGCAGGTTCAAGACTTCACTCCCACGCCGATGACCGTTGCCACCGAAGCTTGGTATACAGGTTTTCACCCTTACACCCTTGAACCGGTTTATTCAGCCAAGACCCAACGAGAGAAATTAGCCCAACGCATGTTTTTCTTCTGGTATAAACCCGAAGAACGGCGGAATATTATCAATGAGCTTAAACGCATGGGCAGAAACGACCTTATCGACAAACTTTACAAAAGATAACTGACCGGATTCAGAGCCTGCTATACAGCTGTTATACAGGCTCTAAATCCGATTTTAAACTTTCCCCCTCAAGCCCGGATTCCCGGTCTGTACACCTCTAAAAACATTACGGTTAGAAATTTAATTTCTTGCGGAAGGATTCATCGTTTCTATTCGGAAGACTTACGGGGCTTTCGGGTAGAATTTTCCAGCTTTCAGACGAGGTATAAAACACGCCCTAATTCCCCTGTATGCTTGCCGCGAAACTTCACCCCTCCCTTACGTAAAAGAGGTCAAAATTCCGCCGCATTCTTACCTCCCTGCCTCAAGTTACGCCCGATATTCTGTTTATATTTGTTAAATCATGCAGACACGTGCAGTATATTCGTTAAGAAACCATTTATTTAGTACAGAAATACTGAAAAACATTTAGAAACCAAAAAATTAATTGAATATGAAGAAAATGAAATGGGCGGCAATGTTTGCCGCAGCTGTGGCGATGTTGGGATTTACCTCTTGCTTGAATAACGATGACGATAACTCTAACTATCCGGGATATGAGTATGTACAAATAACCAGCTCAATCGGTTATTATTCTTTCCGCAACGCCAGCGGATATACCCTTACCCCGACCAATCAGGGAGATTTATCGAAAGTCAATTTTGGAAGCGCACGGTATGCAGTGATGAGCTACCAGTATAATCCGGATTCGATAAATAATGTAACCCACACAGTAGACATCACTGTTACAGGATTAGCTCCGGTAGAAACGTACCGTAATCTTTACAACGAAAGTGAAGTAACCAGTTTCGCCAACGCTCCGTTCTATGCCGTAGGTGTAGACTCTTATGCAGCTCCTTACTTCGATAAGAACACGCTTTTCATTTTAGCCGCATACTATGCCAAACTTGATTCAGACGGCGACCTTGACGAAGCGAGCACCAACCATACATTCGGTCTTTACTATGATGCAAATGCTGAACCGGAAGCGATGTATTCAGACGACTTGGTAATGACGCTGTATCACCACGTAACCGATACAAACCTTAACAAAGAGCGTACGCAATTTACCAGCAAATATCTGCATTTCGACATCAGCAGCGCCGTTGCCGCTTACCAAAGCAAAAACGGTGAATTGCCCGACCAGATTGTAATCAAATACAAAACTCCGGATACTTCAATGGGAGGAACCGACTATGAAAAGCTGTTGGATTATGCCAATGCAAAGGATGCTACCAACCCGCTGCAAATACCTTACCAACGATATTTCGCTGAAGACAGCAACAGCAGTACGAATAACTAATGCTTAATTTATAATAAACAAAAAGGAGACATGCCGATAATGTCTCCTTTTTTTATACATTTGCGTTTCGTTCTAACCAAAGAATGAAGAAAAGATGAATTATAAAGAGTTATTCCATAAAATACTGGGTTTGCTTTCTGCTCCGGGAAAGGCGTGGGAGGAAATTTGTACTGAGAACGAAAGAAACAACATACTGACCGGATTTGTCTACCCTCTCATCGGAGTTTGCGGGCTGGCAGAATTTGCAGGAACATTCATCGAACGAGGCATCTCGCCCGATGTGTTCCAGTATGCCTTACAGAGTTGTTGCGCCGTAGCCGTGGCTTTATTCGGCGGCTTTTTCCTTGCTTCCTACCTGCTTGAGCGGATGGGAAAACGATGGTTCGGCTTATCGTGCTCCCGCGAAAGAATGCAAGCCTTTACGGGCTACTCGATGGTGGTTCTTTTTGTGCTCGATACCATTTGCCCGTTTTTCCCGATAGCCATATTACGCTGGCTGTTACAGCTATATACGCTTTTTATTGTCTTTGAAGGCGCACGCCGCTATCTGGATATCAAAGAAACCAAACTCACGTCGTACACTCTCGTGGCTACCATACTCATCTTGCTCTCGCCGGCATTGATTGAATTTATATTTAATAAACTCTCTGTTATTTTGAACTGATGAAAACTACCGCTAACAATAATATCAATATAAAAAACAAACGAGCGTCTTTCGACTATGAATTTATTGATACATACACTGCCGGAATCGTACTCACCGGAACGGAAATCAAATCCATCCGTCAGGGTAAGGCGAGTTTGGTAGATACGTATTGTTTCTTCTCAAGAGGCGAACTGTGGGTGAAAAACATGCACATCGCCGAATATTTTTACGGTTCGTACAACAATCATGCTGCACGGCGTGACCGCAAGCTGCTGCTTACCAAAAAAGAACTGCGCAAACTGGAACGCACATCAGACGAACCGGGATTTACCATCGTACCCGTACGCATGTACATCAACGAAAAAGGATTGGCGAAAGTTGTTATCGCATTGGCGAAAGGTAAGAAGCAATACGATAAACGACAAACGCTGAAGGAAAAAGAAGATAAGCGCATGATGGACAGAATGTTTAAAAGATAATGCTGCAAACGGCATTAATGTGTTTTTCTTCCTTTAACTTTTCCTATACTCAACTCTTCGAACCATGACAATACAACAACTGACAGACCAACGCATCCTCATCCTTGACGGAGCGATGGGGACAATGATTCAACGGTATCGCCTTTCGGAAACAGACTTTCGCGGAGAACGTTTTAAAGACATCGCGGGGCAACTGAAAGGATGTAACGACTTACTCAACCTGACGCGTCCCGATGTTATCGAAGATATTCACCGGAAATATCTGGAAGCGGGCGCAGACATCATCGAAACCAATACATTCAACGCCACTTCCATCTCGATGGCGGATTACCACATACAGGAGTATTGCCGCGAAATCAACCTTGCGGGTGCTGAACTGGCACGACGCATGGCGGACAGATATGCCACACCGGAAAAACCGCGGTTTGTAGCCGGCTCGGTAGGACCGACCAACAAAACCTGTTCCATGAGTCCCGATGTAAACAATCCCGCTTTCCGTGCCCTCACGTTCGACGAATTGCAGGATGCTTATTGCGAACAGATGGAAGCGCTCTTACAGGGAGGTGTAGACGCACTGCTGATAGAAACGATTTTCGATACGCTAAATGCCAAAGCAGCTATCCGTGCCGCTGAACTTTCGATGGCGAAAACCGGACGCCGCGTGCCGCTGATGCTGTCGGTCACCGTATCGGACGTGGCAGGGAGAACCCTATCCGGACAGACGCTTGACGCATTCCTCGCTTCGGTTCAACATGCAGACATTTTCTCGATAGGGCTAAACTGCTCATTCGGAGCCAAACAATTAAAACCTTTCTTGGAACAGTTGGCTAAGCGTGCGCCTTACCGCATCAGTGCCTACCCGAATGCCGGACTTCCCAACAGCCTCGGCGAATATGACCAGACGCCGGAAGAGATGGCAGACGAGGTGAAAGAATACATTGATGAAGGGCTGGTAAACATCATAGGCGGATGTTGCGGAACTACCGAAGCATACATCGCCAAGTTCTGCGAGCTGGCGAAGGGAAAGAAACCGCACGTTCCGGCCGAATGTCCGCAATATCTGTGGCTGTCGGGACTGGAGTTGTTAGAAGTATCGCCCGAAATAAACTTCGTAAACGTGGGCGAACGTTGTAACGTGGCGGGTTCGCGCAAGTTTCTGCGACTGATAAACGAGAAGAAGTACGAAGAAGCCTTGTCTATCGCCCGCAAACAGGTGGAGGACGGAGCGCAGATTATCGACGTAAACATGGACGACGGACTGCTGGACGCTGCCGAAGAGATGACAACTTTTCTTAATCTCGTTGCCTCAGAACCGGAGATAGCCCGCGTGCCGATCATGATTGACTCCTCGAAGTGGGACGTTATTCTTGCCGGATTAAAATGTACGCAGGGGAAAAGCATTGTCAATTCCATCTCGCTGAAAGAGGGGGAAGAGGCATTTATCAACCACGCCCGCACGGTAAAACAATACGGAGCGGCGGTTATCGTCATGGCATTCGACGAGAAGGGTCAGGCAGACACATTCGAACGGAAAATCGAAGTCTGCGAGCGTGCATACCGTATCCTGACCGAACGGGTGGGATTCAAGCCGCAAGACATCATATTCGACCCCAACGTACTTGCCGTTGCCACGGGTATGGAAGAACATAACAATTATGCCGTCGACTTTATAAAAGCTACCGGCTGGATTCGGCGCAACCTGCCGGGTGCCCATGTCAGCGGCGGGGTAAGCAACCTTTCTTTCTCGTTCCGGGGGAACAATTACATCCGTGAAGCGATGCACGCCGTATTCCTTTACCACGCCATCCGCGAAGGCATGGACATGGGCATCGTAAACCCCGGTACATCGGTGCTTTACACAGACATTCCCGCCAACATCTTGGAACGCATTGAGGATGTGATTTTAAACCGCCGGCCCGACGCAGCCGAGCGACTGATTGAGACTGCCGAAATGTTGAAAAGCCAAAACGAAGCCTCAACCGGAAAAACGTCCGACACCACACCTGCTGCCGGACAGACAGTGGAAGAGCGTTTGCAATACGCATTGGTCAAGGGTATAGGCGACCATCTGGAAGAAGATTTGCACGAAGCACTACAAACTTATCCCAACGCCGTAAGCATTATCGAAGGACCGCTGATGGCGGGCATGAATTACGTGGGCGAGCTGTTCGGGTCGGGAAAAATGTTCCTGCCGCAAGTGGTAAAAACCGCACGCACCATGAAGAAGGCGGTTGCCATCCTTCAGCCTTACATCGAAGCCGAAAAACAGGAGGGGACAAAAAGTGCCGGAAAGGTATTGGTGGCAACGGTGAAGGGCGACGTACACGACATCGGAAAGAACATTGTTTCGGTAGTCATGGCATGTAACGGTTACGAAATTATCGACCTCGGTGTGATGGTGCCCGCCGAAAAGATTGTAGAGACGGCTATCAAAGAGAAAGTAGACATTGTGGGACTGAGCGGACTGATTACGCCTTCGCTGGAAGAGATGGTGCACGTGGTAACGGAATTGCAACGCGCCGGGCTTGACATTCCGGTGATGATAGGCGGCGCCACTACCTCGAAGCTTCACACGGCATTGAAAATATCGCCCGTCTACCATGCGCCCGTGGTTTATATGAAAGATGCTTCGCAAAACGCTTTAGTGGCGGCAAAGCTGTTAAATCCCGACCAGCGCAATGCGTTTACCGAAGAGTTGGAAAAAGAATACCAAGAGCTGCGCGAAAAGAACCGTACGCGCACGGTGAAAACGGTTTCGCTGAAGGAAGCGCAAGAAAACAAACTCAATTTATGGGACTAAACGCAAGCGGTAGAACAGTTGGCTTCTACCCATAGAAACAGGCAACTCTATGGGAAGGAATTGACCGCTCTACCGCATGAAATTAAGAGGGCATAAAAAGAATCCCGAAGCGTGTTCGAATGTTGCTTGAACCGCTTCGGGATTTCTTTTATAATCAATCGGTCAGGAAGCTGTATACTCCCTCGCCGTTATTTCTTGGTCACCACTTCGAAGATTTCGGCTGTACCTTCAAGGCTCAGCGAAACAACCTTGTCGCTTGCTATTTCTACCTTTGCGAAGGCGGTGTTGAGCATGGTTTCCGAAACCACCTTGCCGTCTTTATCCAACTGTTTGCAGGTTATGGGAGCTGACAGTTTGTTCATCAACAGTACGTAACCTTTCACGCCTTGAGAAACTTCAAACGTCAGCGTACCTTTGCTCAGGTAAGAGGTTTCCAGATTCCGGTCGAATGCAAACACCGCTTTGGCGGGTTCCTCTGCCTTGACTGCGAATCCCAAATTATCGGGAGTAAGCGGATTTACCTCGAACGAACGTACGGAAGCGTAGTTCTTACGGTCGGAATCCAAACGGAGCAAGCGGATGTAACGCGCTTTCACAGCATCGCCCTTCCAGTTGATGTCGTACTGTTTGGTCAGTTCTTCGGTAAGCGGTTTCCATGTCTTTCCATCGGCCGAATACTGCACCACAGCGTGGTCGAAATAATCCACATCATCTACCGAGTTTCTACCCTGTATAATCGTAACCGCATTTACATCGCGTACGTCTCTCAAGTCTACGCCAATCCAGTCGTTCGGCTTCTGACCGATACCCGAAGTATAATGAGTATTCAGATCATTATCAAGCATCAGTTTGCTGAGCACGGTTGTCGAGTTGCTGAACGAGCCGATTCCCTTATACTGTTTCGGAGTTTCGCCCGTCAGTTTTTTGAGGAATCCGAACGCCATGTCATCCATGATGTTCAGGTAGAAAGGTTGCAGCTTCAGCGTACCCGACTTGTGTTCTTCGAATGCCTTGCGGTCATCGGCATCCATCAGGTTCTGAACGTATTTGTTCCAGAAACCGGCATCGTCGTTACCGGCGCGGTAAATGCGTGCCAGCTCTATCGCCTGCTTGCCGCGCGTACCTAATTTGCCGAACTCTACCAGCCACGGACGTAACTCGCCTTTCAGCAAGTTATTGGAACATCCCTGCTCCATCTGTGCAGGCACTTTCTCGATGCGTTCAAATTCGTCTTCCAAAGCCTGAGCCGCTTGGTCTGACCAATCAGCCAACCGGAAAGTTTTCGTTTCCCACGATTCATCGCGGCGGTATCCCGTTTCCGTGTCACACGAGTGGATGGCAAAAGTCCGGTACGCTTCGCGTGCGTCGGGAGCCAGCTCGCCAAGTCCTCTTTCCCAGTTATCTATCGGGTTATAGGCAGCCACGTTCCACGTATAGTCTGCCACGCCATACAACGCAAGTTTCGATGCTTCACCATGCTCCATCGGGTTACTTACCACACCGCACGTTTCTTTGTCGGTAAGCGAAGTATCCAGTCCGTACACCGGTCCTTGAAGAAGGAAATTGCGTGCATAGTCGGTTACAGGATAGTTCCACCAATAGTAAGCCGGACGCTTGATACGTGAATCCACAAATTCCAATGTCTCCGGAGTCAGGTCGCTACAAACCACATCACCCGTCCAGAACACTTTGATTTCCGGATTCATCGTATTACCGTAAATGGCAAGACTGCCTTTCGGCGTGGGGTTTGCCCACAACTTAGAGTAGTCGGTAGGACAAACGGTAAGCGGACTAACGTCTCCTTTTTCTTTCACGAACTCATCGGTCAGGCGGTTCAGCAACTCGGTTTGCTTGTAAGGATTGGTTCCCTCGCCTGAAATGTCATCAAAGAAAATAGCAAAATGACGCACGCCCAAGTCGTACATCAGATTAAACTTATTGACCAGATTGTTATAGTCTTCTTCGTTCCACTTGATGTCCTGTCCCGGATGGATTGCCCAAACAAAATCCACATAATTACGGTTACAAGCCTCTATCAGCTCTTTGATGTTTTGAGCTTCTTTTTCAGGATAAGGCAGACGCCAGTTCGGACAACTGTGATACGGGTCGTCTTTCGGTCCGTAAAGGTAAGTGTTCATTTTAAACTTGCCGTAGAAATCAATCAGCGACAGACGCACGGCGTGCGACCACGGCGTACCGTAAAATCCTTCTACCACTCCGCGGTTGGGCAAGTCGGGATAATCATTGATATCCATATACGGCAACTCACCGTCTTTCACTGCCGGGCTTTCCAGCAACTGGCGAAGAGTTTGAATACCATAAAAAGCTCCCCGCTCGTCATAACCAACGATGGTAACACCTTTTTTGTCGATACGCAGCATGTATGCGCCCGACACTTCTTTCACTCCAGCCTTTGCAGCAGCTTTGCCGCCGAAATCAACATTCAGCTTAACGCCTTTCTTGTCGAGGGTAGTAAAGCCAAAGGCATTGGCAAACTTATTCTGCTTGTCTTTCAAAGCAAACCCTTCAGAAACGTTCCATACATTGGCTCTGTCGACCGTCATCCGGTGCGGCATCGGATTGACAATGAGACCCTGATGGTCTAATTTCTTACCCGTGACCGGCAAAACGTTCTGCACTTCCGATCGCTGAGACGACAGGTCAAACTCCGCCTCTTGAGCTGCCAAAGTGCCACACGCCATCGCGCAAGCAATCGCAGCTATCATCGATTTGTTACGACTTAAATACATACTCCTAAAATTTAAATATACACTAAATTTATAATTTACTTAATCTTTTCCCGAATCTTGCTAAGATAGGCGTGCATCCCCTCAGCATCTTTCCGGCTGATAATATCCAGCAGTTCGTTAAGCTCTGTGCGGATGCCTTCTACCTGTTCGGGGGTATGCGGGTTAAACAATATCTCTTGCAACAAGTAATCGTCTTCACTCAACACGCCTTTGGCTATGTCCATGTGACGCTTGAAAGTAGTACCCGGAGCGTCCTGATGCTTCATTACGGCAGCGAAGACAAAGGTAGACACGAAAGGAATGGAAAGCGAGTATGCCACCGTTTCGTCGTGTTCCTTAAACGTGTATTCAAAGATATTTAATCCCAAACGCTGATAGAGGTCTTTGAAAAAGATTTTCCCTAAATGGTCGCCTTCTTTAATGATGATGGCGTTTTCGGTACTCAGCTTATCAAGATTGGCAAACGTAGGGCCGAACATCGGGTGGGTAGACACGTAACGGAAGCCGCACGTATCGTAAAATTCCTTTAATCCGGTTTTAACCGAAGCTATATCGCTGATGATACAGTCTTTCGGAAGAACCGGAAGTACCTGATGAAAAGCATCGAGCGTATATTTCACTGTGGCGGCGTTAATCACCAGTTCCGGTTTAAACTCAGCGATTTCTTCCAACGAAGTAAACCGATAGCAGTTATACATAAACCGCAAGCGTTGGGGATTTACATCGTAAACAGCCGTTTCGTGCTCGAAACTCAATATGTCGGTAAAGAAGGAACCCATTTTTCCGGCTCCCAATATCAATATTCGCATTTATTCTTGATTTATATATTTATGGTTTATTTGTTAATGATTTCCATTTGCTGACGAACACTTTCTTCGTGAATCAGTTCAAAGACTTGCTTTACAAAATTAGCATCCATGCCACACAACGAACCTTGCGCACCGCGCTTGTCTAATATTTCATTGTAACGTCCGGTTTGAAGGATGGTCATGTTATGTTCTTTCTTGAAAGTACCGATTTCGCGGCATACACGCATACGTTTTGCAAGCACTTCCATCAGATCGTTATCACATTCGTCTATCTGCCGGCGCAGTTCGTTCAGGTTTTCGGTAGACTGGTGCTCGCTGCGGATAACCAACAGGTTTAAGATGTAGTCTAATACGTCGGGAGTAACCTGCTGAGAAGCGTCACTCCATGCTCCGTCGGGGTTACAATGAGATTCTACAATCAATCCGTCGAATCCCAAGTCCATAGCCTGCTGGCAAAGCGGAGCAATCAGTTCACGTTTTCCTCCGATGTGGCTGGGGTCGCACAATATCGGCAGATTCGGGATGCGGCGGCGCAATTCTATCGGAATATGCCACTGCGGAAGGTTACGGTATATTTTCTTGTCGTAAGACGAGAATCCGCGATGAATGGCTCCAATACGTTTCAGTCCGGCATTATTGATACGTTCCAATGCTCCAATCCACAGTTCCAAATCAGGGTTCACGGGATTCTTTATCAATATAGGAATGTCTACGCCTTTCAGTGCATCGGCTATTTCCTGTACGGCAAAGGGGTTTGCAGTAGTACGCGCACCTATCCACAACAGGTCGATACCTGCTTTCAGACATTCGTACACGTGTTTGGCAGTGGCAACCTCTGTGGTAACATACATACCGGTTTCTTTCTTCACTTCTTTCAGCCAAGCCAATCCCTCTACGCCGATCCCTTCGAAACCTCCCGGTTTTGTACGGGGTTTCCAGATTCCGGCACGGAATATTTTGATACCTTTGTCTGCCAACTGCTTGGCGGTAGACATCACTTGTTCTTCAGTTTCGGCGCTGCAAGGTCCTGCTATTACCAACGGACGTTCTTTAGATACGCCTTCCAGTTCGATAGGTTGTAAATCAAGTTCCATATCTTTAAAGTTTTTAAGTATTCACATTCAGAGGACAAAACTTTCGTCAGTCCATAATCTTTTTAATACGGTTCAATGCCTCTGCCAGCTTATCTTCCTTTGCACAGAGCGAGATGCGGATGTAGCGTTTTCCGTTGCTGCCGAAAATAAATCCCGGCGTAATGAAAACGCGAGCCTCATGCAAAACTTTTTCTGTTAGTTCTTCTACATCGGCATAGCTGTCGGGAATGCGTCCCCACAAGAACATGCCCACTTGTTCGGGGTCGAACGTACAACCCAACGTGGTCATGATTTCTTCTGCCAACCGGCGACGGCGACTGTACACTTCGTAGTTTGCTTCTTCATGCCACTCGGCACTGTTATGGTAGGCTTGGGCAGCAGCCAACTGCATGGGGCGGAATGTACCGGAGTCGATGTTACTCTTTATCTTCAATATCCATTGTACGAAGGTGGCATTGGTAGCCAGAAGCCCTACACGCCAACCGGGCATATTGTGGCTCTTACTCATTGAGTTAAACTCGATACAACATTCTTTTGCTCCCGGAACATTCAGAATACTAATCGGCTTGCGGTTCAGGATAAAGCTGTACGGATTATCGTTGACAATAACGATGTTATGACGGCGAGCAAAATCCACCAAACGCTCGTAAAGCTCCATCGTAGCATTGGCTCCCGTAGGCATATTCGGATAGTTGGTCCACATGATTTTCACGCGGCTCAAATCCATACGCTCCAGTTCCTCAAAGTCCGGTTGCCAGTGATTGTCTTCACGCAGGTTATAGTTCACTATCTCACTGCCTAAAATTTTGTTTAGCGAGGTATAGGTAGGATATCCCGGATTAGGAACCAATACTTGGTCGCCGGGATTTACCAGTGCCAGTGTCACGTGAAGTATTCCTTCCTTCGAACCGATAAGCGGTTGGATTTCCGTAGCCGGGTCAAGGTCTACATCGTACCAGCGTTTATACCAGTCTGCCATCGCTTTGCGCAGTTCGGGTATCCCCACCGTGGGCTGATACCCGTGGGCGTCGGGCTTACGGGCATTTTCACACAATACATCGATGGTTTCGGGCGAAGGCGGCAGGTCGGGACTTCCGATACCCAGACTGATCACGTCTTTACCTTCGGCGTTCATCTTTGCCACTTCTTTCAGCTTGCGGCTGAAATAATATTCGCTTACGCTTGCCAAACGGTCGGCAGGCTGTATATTATATGGTTGATTCTCCTTCTGCATATTCTCCTAATATTTTAAGTGCTTTAGTCAATGGGGTTACGGCGTCGATAGACTGTTTATAGCGCAAATAGTCGTTAAACATCACATCGACGTAAAACATATATTCCCATTCGCGTCCGATGATGGGCAACGACTGGATTTTGGTCAGATTTATTTTATAGAACGAAAAGATAGACAATACTTGCGACAAACTGCCTTCGCTGTGAGGTAATGAAAATACGATATTCGCCTTGTTTACCTTCGAACGGTCTTTCAGTTCGTCTGCCAGCCACGGGTCACAAATCACCAGAAAACGGGTAAAATTATGCTTGTTTGTCTCAATGCCTTCCTGCAAAATTTTCATGCCATACAGTTGGGCAGCATATTTCGAACAAATGGCAGCATGTCCTTTCAGTCCTTTCTCTTTTATATCACGTGCGCTTGCTGCAGTATCTTCGGTTTCTACCACCTTCAACTGCGGATGGTGTTGCAAGAAGTCACGACATTGCGCCAACGCCACCGGGTGAGAATTCACCTCGGTCAGTGTCCCCCACTCTTCACCGGGCAAACACATAATGCTGTGACTGATACGGAGTTTATGCTCTCCGATAATCGTTGCACCACTTTCGCGCAACAATTCATAATTATGGAGCAGGCTTCCTGCAATGGTATTCTCGATGGCTATCAAGCCCAATACGTTACTGTCTTTGCGCATCTGTTCGAACACCTCCTCGAACGTATTACAACAAATCAGCTCTATTTCTTCGTCTTTGAAATATTTATGGGCTGCAATGTCGTGATACGAACCCGGAACGCCTTGTATCGCTACTCTCTTCATTTTCATAATGCTTTCTTAACGTTAAAAAAAAGTCCCGCTTTCTTACGGAAGCGGGACTTTGAAATCTATCTATCGTATTACAATTTTATTCAATTATACACGCACAAACTCCCGCTTCACTTCATTGCTAAAGTAAAAGTAATAAAAGGAAAAGAAGAAGTAAGTCGCAATCGTTTTCATTGTTGTTATTTTGTTATGGTTTACGTTGCAAAAGTAATAATTTTCTTGAACAAACAAATATTTTGCAAACTTTTTCTCATATTTTTTTTCGACTCAAACAGACTTCTTCTTTTTTGTATTACCTTTATCCTTCGATTTACGTCCGTACAGACGTATGTTCCATCAATCCGGAAGTGAGAAATAAATCCGACAATTCAATAAACCAATAATTACTGATTTTACAATGAAGTATAATTTCGATGAAGTGATAAACCGAGCCGGAACAAGCGCAGAAAAAGTAGACGGCATGAAAGAGATTTGGGGACGGACGGACTTGATACCGCTCTGGGTGGCAGACATGGATTTTGCCACGCCGCCGTATGTCATCAACGCCATCCGCAAACGTTGCGAACATCCTATTTTAGGTTATACCGCCAAACCTGAAAGTTATTACCGGGCGATTACCGACTGGGTAAAGCGACGTTACGGCATGGAAATTGAAACGAAACACCTGAACTATGTGCCGGGTATCGTACCGGGGCTGGGCATGGCGCTGAACTGTTTCACCCGCCCGGAAGAGAAGGTCATGATTATGCCTCCGGTGTATCATCCTTTCGCGTGGTTAGTAAAACGGAACAACCGCCGTTTGGTGGAATGCCCGCTGCAACTTACCGACGGTCATTACCGTATGGACTTAGAGGCTTTCCGCCGCAACATCGAGGGGGTACGTGTATTCATCCTCTGTAATCCGCATAACCCCGGAGGAGTGGTATGGACGGAAGAAGAACTGAACGCCGTAGCCGACATTTGTGCCGAGCATCACGTGATTGTGTTCTCCGACGAAATCCATGCCGACCTAACGCTTCCTCCTTACCGGCATCGTCCGTTCGCCATGATTTCGGAACGCGCCAGAAACAATTCGGTTACGTTCATGGCTCCCAGCAAGGCGTTCAACATGCCGGGGATGGCGGCTTCGCATACCATTATATATAACGACAGTTTGCGCCGGCAGTTCCGTACTTATTTGGATGCGGGCGAGCTGGATATGGGGCACGTATTGGCATATCCGGCAGTAGAAGCGGCTTACACACAGGGCGAAGAGTGGTTGGAGCAGTGTCTGGCATACATTCAGGGAAACATTGATTACATCGACGATTTCCTCAAGACGCATACGCCGAAGATAAAGGCTATGCGTCCGCAGGCTTCTTATTTAGTATGGTTAGACTGCCGCGAATTGGGATTGACGCACGACGAACTGAATGATTTCTTCGCCTCGAAGGCAGGATTGGCACTGAACGACGGGGAGATGTTCGGCAAGGAAGGGGCTGGCTTCATGCGGCTGAACGCAGGTTGCCCGCGTTCGGTGCTGGAGCAGGCGATGAAGCAACTCCGAACAGCTTACGAAGGTTTGAATTCTTGATCTGTACACACGCAGGCACGCCAGAAAGCGTGCCTGTATTGTTTCTGTCTATTTAAGTGCAAAAACGATTGGGATAGTATACTTACAACGTACCTCTTTCCCCTTGTCTTTACCCGGAGTCCATTTAGGCATTTCCCGAATAACCCGCATGGCTTCGTTGTCTAAAGTTTCATTCACGCTGCGAAGCACCTTTATGTTGCTCACCGCTCCGTCTTTCTCTATAACAAATTGCAGGACAACCCGTCCTTGCCATGCGTTTTTCATGGCTTCCTCCGGATAACTGACATTTTTCGATATGAATTCTAACAGAGCTTTATATCCGCCGGGAAATTCCGGCATTACTTCTGCCACCTCCAGTATGTCCTCTTCCGCTGAAGATGCTTCCGGTATAGCCTGCCCTTCCCCTACTTCAGCCACAGACACTGTCACGTTGGAAGATTCCGAAGGTACAGGTTGCTCTTTACCCGGCTCAGCCTCAACCGCAACTTTTTCCGGATTTTCCTGAACAGCCTCATCTGCCGGCTTGGTTTCGGAAGTACACGATACGTTTCCGGCTACCAGCAGGGCGAAAGCCGGGAGGGCGAACAGCACATACTTCAGATGCGCCGCGCCGTTGGTTTGCTTTTTGTTCATCATGATAATACGTTCTTTAAGGTGAGTGAAATTGAAATGATTCGACAATCCGATTTCAGGAAAACTGCATACCGCCTGTAACAGATGGTATTGATAATGGCGGGGAGCAACGCCCGACGCAATGACGCTGCGGTCGGCAAGGTACTCCAGATTGCGGCGCACCTCCTGCCTTACTAACCACGCGAAAGGATTCCACCAACAAATAGCGGTCAGCGCCTCCATCAGCAGGATATCTACCGAATGCCATTGGCGGACGTGTGCCAACTCGTGTGTCAGTACTTCTTTTACTTCATCGGGCTTCACCGAGTCTTTGCAGACGAATATCCATCCGAAGAAAGAAAACGCACCGGAAGGCTCTTGCAGGTAACGCACCCGCACCCCTTCCAGAACCCCTGAGGGGCTTATTCGGGCAAGCCGGAAAAGGCTGATTAACTGGATTAAAATTCTACCGCAAAGACACACCATTCCTACCCATAGGACGAGGGAACACAAGCGGTAGAATCCTACCGTTCTTCCCATAGAGTTCAGAGGCGTTACCAACACCTCCGGCAGAGCCAGTGTTTCGTAGTAATCTGCCACCCGGGTAACTGCCGTCTGCCCCTGCATCCAGTCGCTCATACCCACCCACGGGAGCAGGAAAGAAAGTACAGGTAACAAGAGCAACACTACCCTGCGCCACACCAAAAAGGTATCGCGGCAGCAGAACAATTTATAAAATGCATAAAACAGCGCTATACCTGCATTTACTTGGAGCAGATAGATAAACTCAGTAGCCATATCGGGTGTAAATTAGTACGGTTATTTTTCTTTTCCTTTCTCTATCAGGTTGATGATTTCTTTCAAATCGTCGACCGATACTTTCTGTTCTTTGGCGAAAAAAGAAACCATCTCTTTATACGAATCGGCGAAATAATTCTGCACGAAAGTGCCTACCGATGTTTTTTTATACTCGCTCTGAAGAACCAGCGGGGTGTACTGGTATGTATTTCCATACCGCTTTGCTTCCACAAAGCCTTTCCGCTTCAGGTTGTTGACAATAGACGCTACCGTTGTATAAGGCGGACGGGGTTCGGCATATTGATTTACTATATCTTTTATAAAACATGCCCCTATCCGCCAGATGTAGCGCATTACTTCTTCTTCTTGTATTGTTAATCGTTCCATGCTATATATAAGTTAATTACGAACTTTTCGCAAATCTACGATTTTTTCGTAATAAAACAAATCTTTTTATGTGAAATAATATAATCATCTGCCTTTAACGCAAAAAAACACGGCTGATACAGGCAGTGCGGCTTTGTTTGTACCGCATCTGTCCGTATCAACCGTGTTACTATATAATTGAACGAGATGTCTTACCCGACGGGATTATTTATATTCATCCCAACCTTTGATGGCGATATCGTCAATCGTCATGGTGCAGAACGCATTGATAAATGCACTGGCAAGACGGGCGTTGGTTATCAAAGGAATATTCAAGTCGATGGCTGCACGGCGAATCTTGTAACCGTTATCCAGCTCTCCTGCCGACAAGTCGCGCGGGATGTTCACCACCATGTCTATCTCTTTGTTATGCAACATTTCCAACGCTTGCGGATGACCTTCTTCGCTGGGCCAGAACACACGCGTATTTTCCACGCCGTTTTCGGTCAGGAATTTAGACGTACCGCCCGTAGCGAAAATGTTATACCCTTTAGCCTTCAATGCTTGAGCCGCTTGCAGCATATCCACTTTCTGCTTGGGCGCACCGGTAGACATAAGGATGTTTTTCTGCGGGATACGGTAGCCAACAGACAACATGGCTTTCAGAACAGCACATGAGGTATCTTCGCCGATACATCCTACCTCGCCTGTCGATGCCATATCCACGCCCAACACCGGGTCGGCCTTCTGCAAACGGTTGAATGAGAACTGGCTGGCTTTGATTCCCACGTAATCCAATTCGAACAAGTTCTTTTCGGGCTTCTCTACCGGAATACCCAGCATCACTTTCGTGGCAAGCTCGATGAAGTTTATCTTCAGCACTTTGCTTACGAACGGGAATGAACGGCTGGCACGCAAGTTACACTCGATAACCTTGATGTCGTTTTCGCGGGCAAGGAACTGGATATTGAACGGCCCGGAAATGTTCAGTTCTTTGGCAATCTGACGGGAAATACGCTTGATGCGGCGCACCGTTTCAACATACAGCTTTTGGGGCGGGAACTGGATGGTTGCGTCTCCGGAATGTACGCCGGCAAACTCGATATGCTCGGAAATTGCGTATGCCACGATTTCACCGTTTTGAGCCACTGCGTCCATTTCCACTTCCTTTGCATGTTCGATAAACTGGCTCACCACAACCGGGTGTTTCTTCGATACGTTGGCTGCCAACTGAAGGAAACGTTCCAGCTCTTCTTGGTTGGAGCATACATTCATAGCCGCTCCCGACAACACGTACGACGGACGAACCAGCACAGGGAATCCTACCTTTTCGATAAAGGCATTGATATCTTCCATCGAAGTCAACGCGCTCCATTCAGGCTGGTCGACACCGATACGGTCGAGCATTGCCGAGAACTTGTCACGGTCTTCCGCATTGTCGATGCTCTTGGCAGACGTACCGAGGATGTTTACTTTCTGAGCATCCAGACGAAGAGCAAGGTTGTTCGGAATCTGACCACCCGTAGAAACGATTACGCCGTGCGGGTTCTCCAAATCGAGGATATCCATCACACGCTCGAAAGTCAACTCGTCGAAGTACAGACGGTCGCACATATCGTAGTCCGTAGAAACGGTTTCGGGGTTGTAGTTAATCATAACCGAGCGGTATCCTTCCTTACGGATGGTGTTCAGCGCCTGCACGCCGCACCAGTCGAATTCTACCGACGAACCGATGCGATAAGCTCCCGAACCCAGTACCACAATACTCTTATGATCGCCTAAATAATGAACATCGTTAGCCACGCCGCTGTAAGTAAGATACAGATAGTTTGTCTGTGCCGGATATTCCGCAGCCAGCGTATCAATCTGTTTCACCACCGGAACAATGCCTACGCTCTTGCGGTAACGACGCACCTCAAGAATGCCGTCTTCCATATCGCCTTGATAACCTATCGCACGGGCTACTTGGAAATCGGAGAATCCCTGACGTTTTGCTTTATACAGCAGGTCTTGCGGGAGCTGGGCAATTTGGTTGTGATTGTTTCCCCAATCGTTCAGCTCTTTTGAAGTCTGCATGATGTTTTCCAACTTATAGAGGAACCACTTGTCAATCTTGGTCAACTCGTGAATCTGGTCAACGGTATATCCCGCACGCATAGCCTTTGAGATTACAAAGATACGTTTGTCGGTCGGCTCGCGCAACGCCTTGTCGATGTCAGCGATAACCAGTTCTTTGTTCTCTACAAAGCCGTGCATTCCCTGACCAATCATGCGCAAACCTTTCTGAATGGCTTCTTCAAACGTGCGTCCGATAGCCATCACCTCGCCCACAGACTTCATACTTGAACCCAATTCGCGGTCTACGCCGTGGAATTTACCCAAGTCCCAACGCGGAATCTTACAAACCACGTAGTCTAATGCCGGTTCGAAGAATGCCGAAGTGGTCTTAGTAACCGAGTTCTTCAGGTCGAACAGTCCGTAACCCAAACCTAACTTCGCAGCCACGAATGCCAACGGATAACCCGTGGCTTTAGAAGCAAGCGCAGACGAACGAGACAGACGTGCGTTGACTTCGATTACGCGGTAATCTTCTGATTCGGGGTCGAAAGCATACTGCACGTTACATTCTCCTACGATACCGATGTGACGGATGATGCGGATGGCAAGCTCACGCAACTTATGGTATTCGCTGTTTGTCAACGTCTGGCTCGGAGCGATAACGATACTTTCACCCGTGTGGATTCCCAGCGGGTCGAAGTTCTCCATGTTGCAGACCGTGATACAGTTATCGAAACGGTCGCGCACCACTTCGTATTCCACTTCCTTCCATCCTTTCAAGCTCTTTTCCACCAATACTTGCGGAGAAAACGAGAATGCTTTTTCGGCAAGTACGTTCAGCTCATCTTCATTGTCGCAAAAACCACTACCGAGTCCGCCCAGCGCATAAGCCGCACGGATGATAACGGGATAGCCTAAATCGCGGGCAGCCTGACGTGCCTGTTCGATGTTCTCGCAAGCCTCGCTCTTTATGGTTTTGACATTTATCTCATCGAGTTTCTTTACAAATAACTCACGGTCTTCGGTATCCATGATAGCCTGAACGGGCGTACCGAGTACCTGCACATCGTACTTCTCGAATACGCCTGCACGATACAGCTCCACACCGCAGTTAAGCGCTGTCTGTCCTCCGAACGACAACAACACGCCGTCGGGACGTTCTTTTGCAATCACCTTCTCTACGAAATACGGAGTAACGGGAAGGAAATAGATACGGTCGGCAACCCCTTCCGAAGTCTGCACCGTGGCGATATTAGGATTGATAAGAACGGTTTGAATACCTTCTTCTTTCAACGCCTTGAGCGCCTGCGAGCCGGAGTAATCAAACTCACCTGCCTCTCCGATTTTCAAGGCTCCGGAACCTAACAACAATACTTTCTTTATATTTTCTTTCATAATAGCTTTCGTTAAAGTATGAGAATTAATAAACTGTGGATAACGGTTAGAGAAGTTTCACGAACTCATCAAACAAAAACTCGGTATCCGTAGGACCGCTGGCTGCTTCGGGATGGAACTGCGCCGAGAACCACGGATTCTGTTTGTGACGGATTCCTTCGTTCGACCCGTCGTTCATATTGATGAAAAGCGGTTCCCAGTCTGCCCCCAGCGTATTGTTGTCTACGGCGTAACCGTGATTCTGACTGGTGATGAAACATTTTTCCGTACCCACCATACGCACCGGCTGATTGTGGCTGCGGTGACCGTACTTCAACTTATAAATCTTGGCTCCCCCTGCTTTCGACAAAAGCTGGTTTCCCATACAGATACCGAAGATAGGCAACTTTTCATTCTGCATAGCCTTACGGATATTCTGCACAGCCTCATCGCAGGTGTCCGGATCACCGGGACCGTTTGAGATGAACAGTCCATCGAATTCCAGTCCGTTGAAATCATAGTTCCACGGAACACGGATAATCTCTACGTCGCGCTTCAGCAGACAGCGGATGATGTTCGCTTTCACGCCACAGTCAACAAGCACCACTTTCTTCTTACCTTCTCCTTCGTTATACCGAATCACCTCTTTACATGACACCTTATCAACATAATTCACACCCGCATAAGTAGCTTCGGGGATGTTATCCGGCTCATCGTCGAAAACAATTTTCCCCATCATTACGCCATGCTCGCGCAATACCTTTGTCAGCTCGCGCGTGTCTATACCCGTAATACCCGGTATCTGCTCTCTTTTCAACCAGTCGGCAAGACTTTCTACCGCGTTCCAGTGATTATACTTCTCGCTGTAATCGCTCACGATAATTGCCTCTGCATGAATTTTTTCACTCTCCATAAAAGTAGGCAGTCCGTTGGCCTCGATGGTAAACGGAGGTACACCATAGTTTCCTACAAGCGGATAAGTAAGCGTCATCAACTGTCCCGCATACGAGGGGTCTGTAAGGCTTTCGGGATATCCGGTCATGGCTGTATTAAACACAACCTCGCCCGCTACGGGCTTTTCGTAGCCGAACGACTTGCCGCTGAATCGGCTCCCGTCGTCAAGGATAAGGGTTACGTTTCTCATTAATTCGTTCTGTTAGTATGTTGTTGTTATCTTTTTATAAATATCATCGGAAGTCAAAACGTGTAGTTCTGTTCTATATAGTCGATAAATGCCTGATTAACCAACTTCACGCCGCCCGGAGTGGGATAATCACCGCTAAAGTACCAGTCGCCTTCGTGTGACGGACATGCTTCATGCAATCCATCCAGTGTTTGGTAGACTATCTCTACTTTCGCCTGTGTTCCGGCAGGGGTGAGCAGTTCTACCATCTTGGCAGAAACTTCTTCGTCGGTAAACGGTGCATAGATTTCTTTCACATAGTTTACCATCTGTTCTTTCGGCAAACCCAGTTGGGCTTTCGATTTGCGGTATGCCGACTCGATGGTATCACGCATCCCCCGCTCTTCCAGCAGGGCGATGGCTGCACGGAAAGCGATAAACTGCTCCATGCTTGCCATGTCTATTCCATAATAATCGGGGTAACGCACTTGCGGAGAAGAGGATACGATGACGATTTTCTTCGGATGCAAACGGTCGAGGATGCTGATGATACTTTGCTTCAGGGTAGTACCGCGCACGATGCTGTCGTCGATAATCACCAGATTGTCTTCGTAAGGAATCAGACTTCCGTACGTAATATCATATACATGGGCGGCAAGGTCGTTGCGGGTGTTTCCTTCGGCGATGAATGTACGCAGCTTGATGTCTTTTATCGCTACCTTCTCGCTGCGGATACGCTGCGAAAGAATTTGCTCCAGCTCTGTATGACTGGGCTTATGCCCCAAAGCCTCGATGCGCTGTACTTTCAACTGGTTCAAATAGTTGTCAAAGCCCTCCAACATGCCGTAAAAGGCTACTTCCGCCGTATTGGGAATAAACGAGAACACGGTATGAACCACGTCATAATCAACAGCTTTCAGTATCGGGTCCACCAGTTTTTTACCTAACAGCTTGCGTTCGCGGTAGATGTCGATGTCGCTGCCCCGGCTGAAATAAATACGCTCAAACGAGCAAGCCTTTTTCACCTTCGGCTCGTTTATCTGTGCAAGGTGCATCTCTCCCTTTTTATTAACAAGGATAGCCTGCCCCGGCTGTAACTCATGGATGCTGTCGACAGGAACATTCAGCGCCGTCTGGATAACCGGACGCTCCGATGCCAACACCATAATCTCATCGTCCATATACCAAAAGCCCGGACGGATGCCCCACGGGTCTCTCACGGCAAAGGTTTCTCCGCTGCCGGTCAGTCCGCAGATAACATATCCCCCGTCCCACTTCGGAGTAGAGGTTTTCAGTACATTGGTCAGGTCGATGCGGTCTTCTATCGCATGGGTAATAGCCATGCCTTCCAGTCCCTCTGCCTTACATTCATTATATAACCGTTCCACTTCGCGGTCGAGGCGATGCCCCACCTGCTCCAACATGATATACGTATCGGCATACTTGCGCGGATGCTGACCGAAAGCTGTAATGTCTGCAAAAATCTCGTCGACATTGGTCAGATTGAAATTACCGCACAGCGCAAGGTTTTTCGCCCGCCAATTATTGCGGCGCAAAAACGGATGGACGTACGATATTCCGCTCTTTCCCGTAGTAGAATAGCGCAAATGCCCCATATAAAGTTCTCCCGCAAACGGAAGGCATGTCTTGGCATATTCGGCATCGCGCATCTGTTCGGGTGTCAGATCGCGGAATTGCGAATGCACGGTGCTGAAGATTTCGGTTATCGCCCCCGCGCCCAACGCACGCTCGCGGAACATATATTCCTCTCCCGGATTTGCCTGTAATTTCACGCAAGCCAGCCCTGCCGCTTCCTGTCCGCGGTTATGCTGTTTTTCCATCATCAGATACAGCTTGTTCAGTCCATACATCCACGTGCCGTACTTTTCCTGATAATACTCCAAAGGTTTCAGCAGACGTATCAGCACGACCCCGCATTCATGTTTCAGTGGTTCCATAATTTCGTCTTATCGTTTAGTTTGCCTCTTCATAAATAAAAAAATACCTGAATTACTGAAAAGTAATTTCAGGTATTAATTCTTATCCAATTCCCTATATTTATAAAAAAAACTACACATTGCGTCTTCCTATAATTCGGGATGCAAAGATAATAGTTTTGGCAGACACAAGAAAATGTTTCTCAAAAATAATTTATCGCAGAATAAAAACCATCGTTCTATTTCATGTATAGGCTAACGGTCAGGGGCAATCTTCATCGGTTTTATCCCTCTTATAATAAAATACAAGCCGATGAGCATAAAAGGAATACTCAACACCTGCCCCATGTCAATAAACATCTGGTTTTCAAAATCGACCTGACGTTCTTTTATAAATTCGACAAAGAAACGGAACGTGAATATCAAGAATATGCAAGTACCAAAAAACAACCCTTCGTTATACTTTTGTATTCGTTTATAGAGATACCAAACGATGCCGAAAATAATAAAGTAAGCTATTGCCTCGTATAGCTGCGCCGGATGCCTCGGCTGGCTGTCTACTTGTTCAAAAATGAAAGCAAACGGAAGGTCAGTAGGCATACCGATAATTTCAGAGTTCATTAAGTTGGCTATTCGAATGAATCCTGCGGCAAGAGGGGCGGCAATAGCGATTATATCCAATAGCTGTAAATATCTCATCTTTGTTTTCCTGCAAAACAGATACAAAGTAAATATCAGTCCCAAAGTACCTCCGTGGCTCGCCAAACCTGCATAACCGGTGTATTTCCAATCGCCATTCGGAAAAATGTGTATGGGTAACACGATTTCAAGCAAATGCTCCGAATAGTATCCAAAGTCGTAAAACAAACAATGTCCTAAGCGCGCTCCTATAAAGATACCAAGAAAAGAGTAAACAAAAAGCCTGTTAAAGTCTTTTTCCGGAAGATGCTTCCTATTGAATATTACGTTGACTACAAGAGTCGCCATCGCAATGGCTATCACCCAAAACAAACTGTACCATCTTAGAGCAAAGTCTCCAATGTGGAAAATAACAGGGTCGGGATTCCAATTGACAAAAATCAGTTCCATTTGAATTATTAATCTATATAGGCAATTCTGTAATATAAAGCATTTTTAAAAAGAGATTTTCAGCTAATAATGCAAATCTGGAATTAGCATTCTGATTTGCATTATTTATCAGGCAATGATAACAAAAAAATATTAGACAAACAAAAGTAAGAATATTTTTAATTCACATATTCCATCTATCACTATAAAACACCATCCCAAAACACTACCGCAAAGACGACTCATCCCTTGCGGTAGAAAGGGTGAGTTGTTCGAATAGAAACAGGCAACGCTACCGCTTGCGTTTTAATAAAAAAAACTGCTGTCTTTTCTACCTGTTAATCAACGAATTAATTTTGGGTAGAAATAGACAGCAGCCTCAGTGTATATACGGGGTATGTATTATGCTTTCTTGATGTAGTCTACAATCCAAGCACCAACTTCTTTTGTTCCGTATTTCGCTCCGCCTTCTACTTGGATTTCAGGAGTGCGTACGCAAGCATCCAACGAGGCATCAACGGCACGACGAATCAGTGCACCTTCTTCTTTGCAGTCGAAATACTCGAACAGCATGGCTACGGAAAGGATTTGTGCCAGCGGATTGGCGATGTTCAGTCCCTTAGCCTGCGGCCATGAGCCGTGGATGGGCTCGAACACCGGCGTGCTTTCTCCGGTAGATGCCGAGGGAAGCAGTCCCATCGAACCGCTGATGCAAGAGCCTTCATCGGTCAGGATGTCGCCGAAGGTGTTTTCGGTTACCATGACATCGAAGAAGGTGGGTTCTTGAATCATGCGCATCGCAGCGTTATCGACGAACATGTAGTCGGTGGTGACTTCGGGATATTTGGGAGCCATCTCCTGTGCAATCTGCCGCCACAACCGAGAAGAAGCCAATACGTTTGCCTTATCAACCACGGTGAGGTGTTTGCGGCGTTTCATGGCGTACTCGAATCCTACTTTCAGGATGCGTTCTATCTCCGGGCGGGTGTAATAATTCGTGTCGTACGCCTTATCATTGTCTTGGTATTTCTCGCCGAAGTACATACCTCCGGTCAGTTCGCGTATGCAGAGAAAATCGGCTCCCTCTACCAGCTCGGCACGAAGCGGAGACTTATGAAGCAGGCATTTAAAGGTTTGTACCGGACGGATGTTGGCAAACAATCCCAACTTTTTACGCATCGCCAGCAATCCCTGTTCGGGACGTACTTTCGCCGTAGGGTCATTATCGAACTTCGGGTCGCCTACCGCCGAAAACAATACGGCATCAGCCTCCTTACAGATACGGTAAGTATCTTCAGGGAACGGGTCGCCCACCTCGTCGATGGCGTGTGCGCCGCAAAGTGCGTATTTATAACTAACTGTATGGTTAAACTTCTCACAAACGGCAGTCATCACATCTACGCCCTGAACCGAAATTTCAGGTCCGATGCCATCGCCGGCTAATACTGCAATTTTAAAATCCATGTTTTTTCTTCGTTTTAGGTTCTTATCGAGTAGGCTTACTCTTCTATTATATTCAACATCTTAATGGTTGCCTTGATTGCCGCTTCGGTCTGGTCGGCATCCAGCCCACGGGTACGGAACTCACGATTATCGTAATTCCACGTGATAACGGTTTGCACAAACGCATCGGTGCGTCCGCCGGGCGGAATCGTCACGGCATAATTGGTAAGCATGGGGAATTTGCGGTTGAGCGTTCCCTTATAAATCTTACGGAGCGCACGCACGAAAGCGTCGTACTGACCATCTCCAGAAGAACTTTCCTGATACACCTTTCCGTTGATTTCGATACTCAGCGTAGCCATCGGTTTCAGTCCTTGAGCCAGCGTAACGAAGTAGCTCAACAGTTTTACCTTGTTCTGCGCCCCATCGTGTTTCAACACATCGCTAATGATGTAGGGCAGGTCTTCTTGCGTCACCAATTCCTTGCGGTCGCCCAGTTCGATGATACGTTCGGTTACTTTCCGCATCGAATCCTCGTCAAGCTCCAGCCCCAGACTCTCCAAGTTCTTGCGGATGTTTGCTTTCCCCGAAGTCTTTCCCAACGCATACTCACGCACCCTGCCGAAACGTTCGGGCAGCAGGTCGTTACAATACAGGTTGTTTTTATTGTCGCCATCGGCATGTACTCCCGCCACCTGCGTAAACACGCTCTCGCCCACGATGGGCTTGTTGGCAGGAATCGTTACGCCGGAATACGACTCTACCACGCGGCTAACGTCGTTCAAGCGGCTCTCGTCGATATTCGTTATGGCATGGAAATGGTCTTTCAAGATAGCCTGTACGCTGGCGAGAGGGGCGTTACCGGCGCGTTCCCCCAATCCGTTGATGGTGGTATGCAGTCCCTTTACGCCGCTCAACACGGCAGCCAACACATTGCTTACTGCCAAATCATAATCATTATGGGCATGGAAATCGAAATGCAAATCAGGATAACGCTTTTTCATCTTGCGCATGAACTCAATGACTTGCAATGGGTTCAGTATGCCCAACGTATCGGGCAGCATGAAGCGCTTGATTCCCGTATCCCGCAGTCCGTCTACCAACCCGAACACATAATCGGGCGAATCCTTAATGCCGTTACTCCAATCCTCTAAATAGACATTTACGTCCATATCGCGCTCATGAGCATAGGCAACCACGCTGCGTATGTCTTCGATGTGTTCGTCCAGCGTCTTTTGCAGTTGGTACTTACAGTGCTTTTCCGAACCTTTCGTGAGCAAATTAATGACGCGGCATCCCGCATCGTGTATCCAATCGACCGACACCTTGCCGTCGACAAATCCCAACACTTCCACCCGAGGCAGCATGTTACGTCGTGCCGCCCAGTCGCATATCATCTTCACCGCACCAAACTCTCCTTCAGAGACACGTGCTGAAGCCACTTCGATACGGTCGACTTTCAAATCTTCGAGCAACAAGCGGGCTATCATTAACTTTTCATGGGGCACGAACGAAACGCCGCTGGTCTGTTCGCCGTCGCGCAACGTCGTGTCCATGATTTCTATTCTCGGATGATTCTCCATATAAGCAGTTTATTTACGTGCCTCTTCGAAGGCTTCTATTTTACTTTTATTCTCTACCAGAAAATCAATGTCGTCCAGTCCGTTCATCAAACAATGTTTCTTATAGGCATTGATTTCGAAGGTCTCCGATTTTCCGGTTGCCTTGTTCGTTATGGTCTGCTCAGGCAGATTTACTTCAACCTCTGTTTTAGGGTCGGAATAAATCGAATCGAACAATTCTTTCAGAAATCCTTCGCTCACTACCACCGGAAGCACAAAGTTATTCAGCTCGTTATTTTTATGGATGTCGGCAAAAAAACTTGAAACCACCACGCGGAAACCGTAACCGGCAATCGCCCACGCTGCATGTTCGCGGCTGGAACCGCTACCGAAGTTTTTTCCTGCCACTAAAATTTCACCGCTGTAAGTAGGATTGTTCAACACAAAATCCTTATTCAACGAACCATCGGGATTATAACGCCAGTCGCGGAACAGATTATCGCCGAAAAACTTCTCATCGCGTGTAGTGGCTTTCAGGAAACGAGCCGGGATGATTTGGTCTGTATCTACATTCTCTAAAGGCAAAGGCACACAAGTGCTTGTTATGATATTAAATTTCTGTTTCATAATGTCATGATAAAATTACATTAATGTTCTGGGGTCGGTAATCACACCTGTTACGGCGGCAGCGGCAGCAGTCAGCGGACTTGCCAGCAGGGTACGAGAACCCGGTCCCTGACGTCCTTCGAAATTACGGTTACTCGTCGATACAGCGTATTTGCCTGCCGGAATCTTATCGTCGTTCATCGCCAGACAAGCCGAGCATCCGGGCTGACGGATTTCAAAACCGGCAGCTTCCAACACCTTGTCTAACCCTTCCTCGCGAATCTGTTCGTCGACCATCCATGAGCCGGGAACCAACCATGCGATGATGTTATCGGCTTTCTTCCGTCCTTTTACGATGGAAGCGAAAGCACGGAAGTCTTCGATACGTCCGTTGGTACATGCACCGAGGAATACGTAATCAACCTTCTTGCCCAACAACGATTCACCCGGCTCAAAGCCCATGTATTTCATTGATTTTTCAAACGAACCTTTTTCTACATCACTCATTCCTTCGGTAGTAGGGATATGCGCCGTAACTGCCATGCCCATACCCGGATTCGTGCCATACGTAATCATCGGCTGGATATCGGCTGCATCGTAACGCACTTCTTTATCGAATACGGCATCGTCGTCGCTCTTCAATGTTTTCCAGTAAGCAAGCGCCTTGTCCCATTCTTCGCCTTTCGGAGCATATTCACGCCCCTTAATGTATTCGAAAGTCACCTCATCGGGAGCAATCATACCGCCACGCGCTCCCATTTCGATAGACAGGTTACACAGCGTAAGGCGTCCTTCCATCGTCAGGCTGCGGATTGCTTCTCCGGCATACTCTACGAAGTATCCCGTAGCACCACTGGTGGTCATCTTCGACATCATATACAAGGCCACGTCTTTAGCCGTTACCCCTTTTCCCAGCGTACCGTCAATCGTGATACGCATCGTTTTCGGGCGAGACTGCAAGATACATTGCGAAGCCATTACCATCTCAACCTCGCTGGTTCCGATACCGAAAGCAATCGCTCCCATTGCCCCGTGAGTAGAGGTATGCGAGTCGCCGCAAACAATGGTCATGCCCGGCAAAGTCAGCCCGCGTTCCGGACCAACTACGTGGATAATACCGTTTTTCTTGTTCATCATCCCGAAGTGTGTCAGGCCGAAATCGGCGGCATTTTTCGCCAAAGCGTCTACCTGCGCTTTCGATACGGGGTCTTCAATCGGTTTATCTTGATCATGAGTAGGCGTATTGTGGTCGGGCATACAATAGATACGCTCCGGACGGAAACACTTCAACCCCCTCGCACGCAATCCGGCAAAAGCCTGCGGACTGGTTACTTCATGACAGTAAAGTCTGTCTATATATAATTGTGTAGGTCCTTCTTTCACCTCCTGCACTACATGTGCATCCCAAATCTTGTCAAATAATGTGTTAGCCATTTTTTCTCGTTTCGTTATTTTCTGAATTTGTTGATACAATCAATGTAAGCCTCTACCGAAGCGGCTATGATGTCGGTATTTGCACCGAAGCCGTAATACATCTGTCCGTCATACTCTACCTGCATGTGAACTTTACCTACATCGTCACTTCCTTTGCTGATAGCCTGAATGGTAAATTCTTTCAGCGTCATCTGGCGTTTTATAATCTGCTTCACCGCTTTGATGGCAGCGTCTACCGGACCGTTTCCTGTGGCTGCCGCTTCAAAATGTTCTCCAGAAATATTCAATCCCAAGCTGGCAACCGAACGAACTCCTACCCCACTCGTCACCTGAAGATACTCTAACTTAATATGATGGTTTACGTTACGGTCTGCTCCCGCCAGAACCAGAATATCATCGTCGGTAATATCTTTTTTCTTGTCGGCAAGTTTCAAGAAGTCTTCGTACACCTTATCCAGTTTCTCCTGAGTCATTTCAACCCCCAGCACATGCAGACGATGTTTCAATGCTGCACGTCCGCTACGTGCCGTCAGTACGATGGCGTTATCATCAATACCCACATCTTTCGGGTTGATAATTTCATAAGTCTGTACATTCTTCAACACACCGTCTTGGTGAATACCCGAAGAGTGGGCAAACGCATTGCGTCCTACGATTGCCTTATTGGGCTGAACCGGCATGTTCATCAGACTGGAAACCATTCGGCTGGTAGGATAAATCTTCTGGGTATTGATATTCGTATCAATATGAATGTCTTTATGACAACGTAATATCATTGCCACCTCTTCCAGCGAAGTATTTCCCGCACGCTCACCAATTCCGTTTATTGTAACTTCTACCTGACGCGCACCGTTCAACACTCCGTTGATGGTATTGGCCGTAGCCATACCCAAATCGTTATGACAGTGGGTAGAGATTATCGCTTTGTCAATGCCGTCTACATGCTCCATCAGATATTTTATCTTGGCACCGTATTCATCCGGCAAGCAATAGCCCGTAGTATCGGGAATATTCACCACGGTAGCTCCCGCCTTGATCACAGCTTCGACCACACGAGCCAGATATTCATTTTCAGTACGTCCAGCATCTTCGGCATAAAACTCTACATCGTCTACATATTTACGGGCATATTTTACAGCCGCCACCGCACGTTCGATGATTTCCTCGCGGGTGGAATTAAACTTGTATTTGATATGCGGGTCGGAAGTTCCGATACCTGTATGGATGCGTTTGTGTTTGGCATATTTCAAAGCATCGGCAGCTACATCGATATCTTTTTGAACGGCACGGGTCAATGCACAAATAGTAGGCCATGTTACTGCCTTTGATATTTCAATCACCGAATTAAAATCTCCCGGACTTGAAACCGGAAATCCTGCTTCAATAACGTCCACTCCCAACGCTTCCAGTTGTTTCGCTACCTGAATCTTTTCTACGGTATTCAACTGACAACCGGGAACCTGTTCCCCATCGCGAAGCGTAGTGTCGAAAATAAATAATCTGTCACTCATAGTCTGATTGCTTTTATCTTTTTATCATTTGTTACTTCAAAAAAAAGCCTTTCGCACAAGGAAGTGAGAAAGGCTTTATATCATTTTTGTTTTTACATCTAACAATTATATGCACACGACTCACTTCCCACCGGGGTTTCCAGTAGATTAATCAAACCGCATAGCAAAATATGTAAAAACAATCTATTCATCTCTTCTTTTTTATTTTAACGCTGCAAAGGTAAACATTCTTTCGATACAATCAAATAAAATGAAAGTTTTTTATCCGATTTAACTACAAATTCACATAACAACGCCGTTGATTGGAATTATTCGACATTTTATTCGCCTTCTATCCTTAATTCGTGCAAACAGGCTTCCACTTCACTGATACTTCCCATGTGTTTACCCATATCGTCTGACAATTTAACACATTCACGCCATTCTTGGTTCAGATTCATCTTACAGCGCGACAGTTTCATCACGATATTTGAAGGCTGATAACCGGTATCGTTCGTCAGGTTGGTACCGATACCAAATGAGCAGCGTATTTTTCCTTTACAATATTCATAGATGCTCAATGCTTTTTCAAAATCAAGCGCATTGCTGAAGATGATAGTCTTTGTGGTAGGGTCAATGCCCAGCTCTTTATAACGTGCTATCAGGCGTTCGATAAACTCAAATTCATCGCCGGAATCACAGCGGACACCGTCGAACAGCTTTGCCTGTTTCCTGCTAAAGTTACTCAAAAAAGAGTCTGAAGTATAAGTGTCCGACAGTGCCGTACCTAAATCACCGTCGTAAACATTCACCCAGTTTTCCAAAGCCATATAGTTGGCATGTTTATACCCGAACTGCGCTCCGTGGAACATAAACCACTCGTGCGGATGCGTCCCCATCGGTTTCATATCGTACTTCATGGCAAAGTAACAGTTTGAAGTCCCCGTACAGAAACGGGCATGTTCCTTCAAATAGGCAACAACGATATCGTGTACCTCAAACGAAAAACGACGGCGTGTTCCAAATTCAGAAAAGAGCATTCCATGATTGTTCGACAAAACAATCTTCCCTTCCAATTTTTCCAAGATACTGTGCTTATCCGGTATCCTATTCAGGAATTGATTCTTTATTTCGGATATGATAGCCAGCAAAGGAACTTCATAAAGGGTTACTTTATACAGATAGTCGGTTACCTCCATGTGCAGATGGCGGTTTTCATCCAAATAAACCTCAATTTTCTGCGGATCGAAGCGGAACGAAGAAAGCCACTCCCAATACACACGAGGCAAAAAACGGCAATGGCTGCACATGTATTCCAATTCTTCCTCTGTCAACGCCACCAACTTCAGGTTCTGAATTTCATTTCTCAAAGCATTCAGAAAGCCTTCCGTATATTCGGTTTCATCGCGGTCTTTAAAAGAAAACGTTCCTACCGCATACGGAAACAATTTGATATAAGCATACGAAGTGGTAAACTTATATAAATCTGTATCTAAAATAGTTTTTATTACCATAAATATTTCTATTAGGAACTGATCTTTACCATTCGATGATTTTCACAACGGAATACCTCGCCGGGGTATTCTGAAAGCAGATTCAAATTATGGGTTGTCATGATGATGGCAGACCCTTGACTGCATATCTCACGCAGCAATTCCACAATCCGGCATCCGGTTTCTACGTCCAAATTGCCGGTCGGTTCGTCTGCCAGTATAATTTCAGGCTTGTTCAAAATAGCGCGCGCAATCACGATTCGCTGCTGTTCACCTCCCGAAAGTTCGTTGGGCATTTTATATCCTTTATTGCTCATGCCTACCTGCTCCAGCACCTCGTTGATTCTTTCATCGATTTCGGCGCGGTTTTTCCATCCGGTTGCTTTCAACACAAATGCAAGGTTCTCGTATACGGTTCGGTCGGTAAGCAACTGGAAGTCTTGGAAAACGATTCCCAGCTTACGGCGCAAAGGCGCTATGTTCTTATATTTAATGGTACGCATGTTATACCCCAAAACCCATGCTTCACCTTCGCATACGTCCAATTCGCCATAAATGGTTTTCAGGAAAGTGGATTTTCCGCTTCCCACTTTCCCGATTATGTAAACAAATTCGCCTTTGTGCAGTTCGAAATCTATATCGCACAGGATTCCCAAGCCCTGCTGATTAATCGACACATTTTTATAGGAGACTAACGGTTGTTCTTCCATGCGTTATCAGTGTTTTTTCCAGTTTTCGCTATGGCGTTCTTTCAGCTCGCGCGCCAAATCTTCAATGCGATACCCCTTCGATGTCAGCAGCACAATCAGATGGTAAAGTAAATCCGCTCCTTCGTAAATCAACCGTTCATCGGTTCCGTTACAAGCCTCTATGATGGTTTCTACGGCTTCTTCGCCAACCTTCTGCGCCATTTTGTTTACCCCCGACTTAAACAGGCTGGTGGTATACGACTTTTCGGGCATCTCGGCGTGGCGTTTGTCGATGAAGTCTTGCAGTTCTTTCAAGAACATGATGTCTTGCTCGTTTTTCTCTCCCCAACAAGTATCTGTTCCTGTATGACAGACCGGACCTTCGGGATGTACCTTTATCAACAAGGTATCCTTATCGCAGTCTGCCTGAATCGAAACCACGTGCAGGAAGTTCCCGCTTTCTTCGCCCTTCGTCCACAATCTGTTCTTTGTGCGGCTGAAGAAGGTTACCTTACCTGTTTCTACCGTCTTGTCATACGCTTCTTTGTTCATAAACCCCAGCATCAATACTTTCTGGGTATAATTATCTTGGATTATCGCCGGAACAAGTCCGTTCATTTTTTCAAAATCAAGTTCCATATTCTCTTTATATTGCTTTACATCATATTATCGTATATTAATTCCTTCGCTGCGCAGGTAAGCCTTTAATTCAGGGATGGATATTTCCCCGAAATGGAAGACGCTGGCAGCCAGTGCAGCATCCGCCTTGCCCTCCAAGAATGCGTCGCGGAAATGTTCTTTCTTCCCGGCGCCGCCCGAAGCGATTACAGGGATGGTAAGGCTTTCACTCAATTCAGCCAAAGCAGCATTGGCATATCCGTTTTTCACGCCGTCATGATCCATGCTGGTAAACAGAATTTCTCCCGCTCCTCTGTCGTTTACTTCTTTTGCCCAATCCATCAGGTAACGGTCGGTTTCCAGACGTCCGCCGTTCAGATAGCATTTCCATCCTTGCGGAGTTTGGCGTGCATCAATAGCCACCACACAGACCTGCGAGCCGAAATGTTTGGCTATATCATTCACCAACTGCGGATTACGGATTGCCGCTGAATTGACCGAAACTTTATCTGCACCTGCATTCAGCAGGCGATCGACATCTGCCAGCTCGCCTATTCCTCCGCCTACCGTAAAAGGTATATTGATTTCGGCGGCAATACAGCGTACCAAGTCGGTAAACGTTTTGCGTCCTTCGTGGCTGGCGGTTATATCTAAATAAACCAGTTCATCGGCTCCTTGTTCGCTGTACATCTTGCCCAGCTCCACGGGGTCGCCTGCCTCGCGGAGATTGACAAAGTTTGTTCCTTTCACCGTCTGTCCGTCTTTTATATCCAGACAGGGGATAATTCGTTTCGCTAACATATATTTATATTAATGAGCTGAGTTCTTTCAACGTGATACGACCTTCGTAGAGGGCTTTGCCGAAAACCACAGCCGGGATTCCCGCCGCTTCCAAAGCCAATATATCATCCAGCCGGCTTACTCCGCCGCTGGCTATCAGGTGCAGCTCCGGATGCGCCTCCATGATTTGCTTATACAGGTTTACGGAAGGTCCTTCCAGCATACCGTCGCGACTGATGTCTGTACAGAGTACCTTCTTTACACCTTTATTTATATAGTCTGCCAAAAAAGGCATCAATTCTTGCGTACTTTCTTCCTTCCAGCCGTTCACGGCTATTTTGCCGTTCTTCGTATCGGCACCCAAGATGATTTTCTCGCTTCCGTACATGCCGAGCCATTTATCGAACAGTTCCGGGTGTTTAACCGCCACACTGCCCAGCGTAACCATCTGCGCCCCGTTGTCGAAAGCGATTACCAAATCTTCATCGCTCTTGATGCCCCCGCCGAAATCAATTTTCAGCGAAGTCTGCCCGGCTATACGGTCAAGCACCCGATAGTTTACCACGTGCTGCGAAGCCGCACCATCCAAATCGACCACATGCAGGCGCTGGATGCCGTACGCTTCAAATTCTTTCGCCACCTCTACCGGATTTTCATTATATATTTGTTTGGTATCGTAATCGCCCTGCGACAGACGGACACACTTTCCATCAATCAGGTCGATAGCCGGAATCAGTTCTATCATAGTGTTATCGGTTTAGAGATTTAAAAAATTAGAAAGGATGCGTTCGCCTACCTTCCCGCTCTTTTCGGGATGAAACTGCGTGGCATAGAAATTATCTTTATGCAACGCTGCGCTGAAAGGCAGGATATAATCGGTTACGGCTGCCGTATGGACATTCACCGGAACGTAGTAACTGTGTACGAAATAAACGAACTCTTCTTTCCCGAACCCCCGAAACAGCGGGCTGCATGTCTGCCCTATCGTATTCCATCCCATGTGAGGCACTTTATCCTCATGCTTCTTCGGGAGGAAACGGCACACATCGGTATCGAAAATACCCAGACAGTCGGTATCTCCCTCTTCCGAATGGCGGCACATGAGCTGCATCCCCAAGCAGATGCCCAGTACGGGTTGTTTCAAGTCTTTTATAAAAAGGTCAAGTCCGTTTGCCCGCAAGTGGTTCATGGTGGTTTCCGCCTCGCCCACTCCGGGAAAAATAATCTTGTCAGCCTTCAGCAACAGTTCCTTGTCCGATGTTATGACAGGCTCCACTCCGAGCCGCCTCAACGCATAGTCAACCGAAAAAAGGTTGCCGGCGTTATATTTGATAATAGCTACTTGCATTCCGTCAATTCATTTTTTGCAAAAATAACGAATTATACGTTCACACCAAGAATCTGTAACAAAAAGTTTCCTTTCAGCCGTTCTTGGCTTCGTAATTCTTAAAATTCCCCGTTATCAGGTTTTCACTTTCGGGATTCAGCTCGATGGCTCGCTTCAGGTCGGCAGCAGCTTTTTCCTTATCGCCTTTCAGCAGATAAACACGTCCGCGCTCCTGATACAGGCGAGCGTTATCTTCCATCAGTTCCATCGCTTCGGTATACGTATCAATCGCCTTGTCAAAGTCTTTCTGCAAGAGGAATATCCCTGCCTTCAGCAAGTAACCTTCTTCGTGGAAAGGATTCAGCGATATTACGTGGTCGATGCCTTGCAATGCCGCCTCCACATTACCTAACGCCGCGTCTATTTTTCCGTTCAGCAGCAGAGCTTCTTCACTGTCGGGGCTCAGTTGCAGCACTTTCTGTATGTCTTCTTTCGCATCTTTCGCCTGACGCATCTCCCACAAGATTTCGGCGCGCAGCAGGTAGGCGTTGATAAACCCGTCATCCTGCACGAGGGCTTTGGTCAGCAACACAACTGCCTGCAAGTCGTTTTTCAATCCTTTAGCAGCACGTGCCGACTGGTAATACACGGTGGCATTTTTGTCGTCTAAGGCAAGCGCTTTCTGGCAAACATCGTTCATGGTTGCATAGTCTTCCTGCATATAACATACGTTGGCAAGCGCCAGCCATGCACTCAGGTTCGTAGCGTCTTTTACAGTCAGCCGCTCCAACGTGTGGCGGGCGTCTTCCAAACGTCCCGTCTGCAAATAGGCGTTAGCCAGCAGCCCCAGAGTTTCCGGTTCGTCGTTCAGCGCAACGGCACTCTCGAAACATTTAATGGCGTAGGCAAGTTGCCCCATGTTCCGTGCGCGAATCCCATCGTATTTTAGTATTTCAAAATTTTTCTCGTCTTGTCCGGTCTGATTTCCATCTGTTTTGCTTCCCCCGAACAGGGATGATAATAAACCCATAATAATGAAGTATTTATAGTCTGTTCAAGCATTACCCTCCACCCGTTTGCCATACCGTGAAACCGGCTGTGATTTTGCCTTGCAAAACACTACCGCAAGAAACCCTCATCCCATGCGGATAAGTTCCTCCTTTCTACCCATAGCGTTGGTTAACGCTACGGGTAGAATTTTTCAGGTTTCAAAACCAAGCTAAGCAACATTAAAACAGGCTGTTAGTTCGTACTGCGTACAAATATACGATTTCGTGCGCACAAAGGCTTGCTCCTTGCAGCTTTTTTTGTTAAAAACATCAAAAATAAAGTATTATGTAATACAAGGTATTTAAATAAAGCATATATTTGTGCCATACAAACAATTATTGAAATACAAATGAATGTAGACAATGTAAAATCACAGATGCGTAAAGGGATGTTGGAATACTGCATTCTTTTACTGTTACACCGGGAGGCATCCTACGCTTCGGATATCATCATGAAGCTGAAAGAAGCCAAGCTGATTGTGGTAGAGGGTACGCTTTATCCGCTGCTCACCCGGTTAAAAAACGATGGACTCTTGTCGTACGAGTGGGTGGAATCGACACAGGGGCCTCCCCGCAAGTACTACCAACTGACGAAACAAGGCGAAGAATTTCTCTCCGAACTGGAAACTGCTTGGGATGACCTTTCGGATACTGTAAATCACTTAAGACAAAAACTTCTAACAGCTAACATATTATGAAAAAGACACTGACAATCAATTTGGGCGGAACCGTTTATAACATAGATGAGGATGCCTATGTTTTACTGGATAATTACTTGAATAACCTGCGCTATCATTTCCGCAAGCAGGAAGGGGCGGATGAAATTGTGCGCGACATAGAAACACGCATCGCCGAACTGTTTAACGAATGTATCCGCGACGGGAAGCAGGTAATAACGATAGAGATAGTAGAGAGCGTGATAGCCCGCATGGGTAAACCGGAAGATTTGAATGATGAGGCGGACGAGGAACAAGAGAAGAAGGATACCGACAAGAATATTTCGCGCCGGCTGTTCCGTAATCCGGACGACCGCATACTGGGCGGTGTGATTTCGGGTATCTCGGCTTACTTCGGATGGGACCCCACGTGGGTGCGTATCATACTCATTGTGTTCGGATGCTTCGTTCACGGACTGATACTGGCTTACCTGATAGCTTGGATTGTCATCCCGATGGCGCAGACGGCTACCGAGAAGTTGCAAATGCGCGGCGAACCGATCAATGTAACCAACATCGGCAAGACGGTGACGAACGGATTTGAACGCGCCAACGAGTTTGCACATTCCGACAAGCCCCGCTCGTTTCTCCACCGCTTGGGCAATGCTTTTGTGGCGGTCATCGGATTCTTGCTGAAGCTGTTTCTGATACTCGTAGCCATTTGTTGCGCCCCGGCATTGTTGGTAGGGCTGATTGTTTTGTTCGCACTGCTTATGGCTGCTACAGGCATACTGGTAAGCATCCCGGCAGCTTTTTATAACACCCTGCCTTATATCGACTGGAATCTGATTGGCAACTCGCCGACTATCGCCATCACCATAGCTGTTTGCGGACTGCTGGCTATCGGTATCCCGGTGGTAGGACTGCTGCAACTCATCCTGCAAGGTTTCGGCAAGTGGAAACCCATGTCTACCTCAACAAAGATTATCCTTATCCTGCTTTGGTTTATAGCGATGGCGGTGGGAATAATATTCTTGCTTCAAGCTCCGTTTTTCGAATATTCTTATTTCCCCGCCCTATTCACTTGATGCTTTCAATTTAAAAGGTTATCTTTGCCAATACCAAACTAAAAACGAATATGACTAAGAAAATACTTTTGCTGGGTTCCGGCGAGTTAGGAAAGGAATTTACCATTGCCGCACAACGTTTGGGGCAATACATCGTAGCTTGTGATTCATACGCGGGCGCTCCTGCCATGCAGGTGGCAGACGCTTGCGAGGTGTTCAATATGTTAGACGGCGAAGCGCTCGACCGCGTTGTAGAAAAATACCATCCGGACATCATAGTCCCCGAAATCGAAGCCATACGCACCGAACGGCTTTACCATTTGGAAAAAGAGGGAATTCAGGTAGTGCCGAGTGCGCGTGCCGTTAATTTCACCATGAACCGCAAGGCTATCCGTGATTTGGCTGCCAAAGAGCTGGGACTGAAAACGGCAAAATATTTTTATGCCACTTCGTTGGAAGAGCTGAAAGAAGCGGCTGAAAAGATTGGCTATCCGTGTGTAATCAAGCCGCTGATGTCTTCATCGGGAAAAGGGCAGTCGGTAGCCAAAGGACCCGAAGACCTGCAATACTCATGGGATTACGGATGCAGCGGTAGCCGTGGCGACATCAAGGAACTGATTATCGAAGAGTTTATCCAGTTCGACAGTGAAATTACATTGCTTACTGTTACTCAGAAAAACGGGCCTACGCTGTTCTGCCCTCCTATCGGTCACGTTCAGAAGGGTGGCGATTACCGCGAAAGCTTCCAGCCTGCACACATTGCTCCCGAACATTTGGCGGAGGCACAGCGCATGGCTGCCAAAGTAACCGAGGCACTGACGGGATACGGGCTGTGGGGCGTAGAGTTTTTCCTGAGCCACGATAAGGGTGTTTACTTCTCTGAACTCTCTCCGCGTCCGCACGACACCGGCATGGTTACGCTTGCCAATACACAAAACTTAAATGAGTTTGAACTACATCTTTACGCCGTATTGGGCTTACCCATTCCGGGCATTACCCAAGAACACATCGGGGCAAGCGCTGTCATCCTGTCGCCGATAGCAAGCAAGGAAACGCCGCGCTACCGTGGCGAAGAGCTGGTTTGTTCGCAACCCAACACGTATTTGCGTATCTTCGGCAAACCGTTTACCAAACTGAACCGCCGCATGGGTGTGGTAGTTTGTTACGACAAGAACGATGGCGACCTCAACGCATTGCGCGAAAAATGTAAAAAGCTGGCTTCGAAGATAGAAGTCTATTAAACCCGGATATTGTCCTTCTTTTATTAAGACAGAAAGGCACGAGCGGCAGAAAAATGCAGTTCGTGCCTTGTTTTTTATCCTGCCGTCCGGTGTGCCGTTTTTATGTAAATTTGTTCTTTTAATACATTTATTAATCAAGCTATCAAACAATTCGCTACTTTTGTTGTTAGCAAAAAATAGAAACGAACCTTTCAAAAACAACAGAAAGGTAGCCCCTGCGTTTCGCGCAAATAAAAAACAATAAGTCTACCGGGGAAGGACTGAAACTAAAACAAACAAAAATGAAAAAGGTATTACTGACATTGATTATGGGAATGTTTGCGGTAGCAGGCTTCTCACAGCTGAGATGGGACGTGAAGTTCGGCATGAACTTTGGGAACATGACCAAGTTGGACAACTCAAAAGTATTGCCCGGATTTACAGCGGGTATAGGTATGGATTATGAGTTTAACGAACATTGGGCTTTTCAGCCGGGGCTGATGGTTACCTCTAAAGGTTTCAAATACAAATTTGAGGGAGAGAAGTTTACAGCCCGGCCTATTTACTTGGATATCCCTTTAACGGCTGCCTACAAATTCCCCATTACAGATGATGTGAAATTTGTTGTTAACGCCGGTCCTTATTTAGGTATCGGGGTAGGCGGCAAATCGAAACTGCACATTGACAATGCGAAAAGCAACAAAATGTTTGCCGACGACGGAATGAACTGGAAACGCTTCGACTTGGGTATCCAGTGGGGTGTAGGCGTAGAACTGGGAGAACACTACCTGATAAACATCACCGGACAAAACGGATTTATCACACCGTATCACTTTGACAACGATTACGACGGTGACAAACCCCGTAACATGAACTTTGCAATCGGTGTAGGATACCGATTCTAACCGTTGAGACGGCAAAAAAAGACACATTGAGTTTATGCAAAAACATAAGCGGTAAAGACAGGTAACTCTACCGTATGCGTTACCGAACACATGCGGATGCGTTAATGAAAACATCCGCATGTGTTTTTTACTTATAATCAGAAGGCTTTGGAGGGCATGATTCGTCTTCCGAAGCCTTTTTTCATAGAAACGTAATAACGAATACACGGGTTTGAAACACAAATTGATGACCTTTGGGCAGATTTAAATTCAACATGTATAGCTATGGAAGTTATTGCTGGAAAATACGTAGTAGAATGTTTGCCCGGAGGAGAGTATTACGCTTACCTGCTGGAGCATGAACAGTGTTTTGCTTACGGCGAAACGGTGGAAGATGCCATCGAAAACGTAGAGCTGATGGCAGAAGAATTTCTGTACGAAATCTCTTCGATGTACACGCTTGAAGACATGGCATAATGCGGTTTCTTAATCTGTAAAACTATGGAACAAAGACCTTATTACCGAACGGTGGTTTTATCGGACATTCACTTGGGAACGTCCCACTCGAAAGTAAACGAAGCGAGCGACTTTTTAAGCAGCGTAGACTGTGAGCGTCTGATACTGAACGGCGACATCATCGACGGATGGAACTTACAGAAGTCGGGAGTGAAGAAGTGGAAGCCGGAGCATACGCGCTTCTTTAAAATCATTATGAACATGATGGAGAAACACGGAACGGAGGTTATCTACGTGCGGGGAAACCACGATGATTTTCTGGACAGTCTGGTTCCGCTGCGTTTCGGAAACATCCAGATAGTGAAAGACTACATGCTGGAGAGCAACGGACGTTATTACTTTGTAACCCACGGCGACGTGTTCGACCGCGTGACGACGGAAATGAAATGGCTTGCCAAGTTGGGCGACATCGGATATACGCTGCTGCTGTGGCTCAACGGACTGTATAACCGTTACCGGGTGAAACACGGAAAGCCTTACTACTCACTCTCGCAAGCCATCAAGCAGAAGGTGAAAACTGCCGTATCGTATATTTCCGACTTTGAGCGTGTGCTTGTGTCTTTCGCCCGCGCACGGGAATGCGACGGCGTTATCTGCGGACACATCCATCATCCGGAGAACAGCATGATAGACGGCATTCATTACCTGAATTCGGGCGACTGGGTAGAAACGCTTTCGGCACTGACCGAAGATAATGAGGGCAACTGGCAGGTGATGTATTACTCCGATTTTGCCCTGCGCGAATCCGGTTCCAACGTATTGGCTCTAAATATAGCATCATGAAAATATTATTCATCGTTCAGGGCGAAGGGCGGGGACATCTGACCCAAGCCATTTCGTTAGAAAAACTGTTACGCGACAACGGGCACGACGTGGTCGAGATTCTGGTGGGGAAAAGCGAAGCACGGCGGTTGCCGGGGTTCTTCGTGCGCAGCGTTCACGCACCCATCAAGCAGTTCACCAGTCCCAATTTCCTGCCCACGCAGGCAAACTGTCGCGCCAACCTGCCGCGCAGCGTGGTTTATAACCTGTTCAAGCTGCCCGAATACGCCGAAAGCGTTTACTTCATCCATCGGCGGATAAAAGAGAGCAAAGCCGACTTGGTAATTAATTTCTACGAACTGCTTACGGGGCTGACTTACTTCTTCTTCCGCCCGTCGGTTCCGCAGGTATGTATCGGACATCAGTACCTGTTCCTTCACCGCGATTTCGAGCTGCCCAAACAAAAACGTTGGAGCATGTTTCTGCTCAATCTTTTTACACGGCTTACTGCGCTGGGCGCGAAACGGAAACTGGCGTTGTCGTTCCATCCGATGGCAGACGACGGAACCATCCGCGTCATCCCTCCCCTGCTCCGGTCAGACGTATTTATACAAGAAGCCACCGAGGGAAACTATATCCACGGCTACCTGCTGAATGCGGGCTTTGCCCAAAGCGTGCGCCGCTGGCATAAGAAATACCCCGACGTTCCCCTCCACTTCTTTTGGGACAATTTAGAGGAAAACGATCCGGTAAAGAAGATAGACGATACGCTGTATTTCCACCAGTTAGACGATGTAGACTTCCTGCGCCGCATGGCGGGATGTAAAGCATACGCCAGCACCGCCGGTTTCGAATCTATCTGCGAAGCGATGTATTTAGGCAAACCTATCCTGATGGTTCCGGCACACATCGAACAAGAATGCAATGCGTTCGATGCCGTAAGAAACGGAGCGGGAGTAACCGATGAAGATTTCAACTTGGAACGCCTGCTTGCTTTCTCTGAAACTTACCGTCCCAACCCCGACTTCATGCGCTGGGCTAAATCGGCAGAACATGTAATCGTAGATGAGTTAGAATATTTCTTACCTCAAAGTCAGCCGCACCACATGTATATGGTAGAAGATTTCGTATAAACACACACCAACATATAACCAACCATTGTAACCGAGACTGTTTGATTCTGCTTATCTGCCGGCATCAGACAGTCTCTTAATTTATTACAAATTATTTGCATAATCCGATTTTTTAACATAAATTGCCCTGCAAAACGAAACAACCTTTAAGTTATACACGATGATAACCGACACTCCCCCATCGGGCAGTTTATCCAACCGTTGCAGCGGTTGCCTACTTTCGTGCGCTTTCCGCCGGCATCTGCCAATAGCGTGACGGTATCCTCCTATTTCTAACACGAACAAATGATATTAATCACTTAATCAAAACACTATGAATAACCGAATTACCCAAATATTTAAACAGCGTTACCTATCCGATTTACAAACTGCATTTATTGTTTTTTGGGTTTTAGACTTATTAGAAGGCATTGACTCCGGATTCCAAAGTGATTGGTTCTTTTACGCAACCATATTTACAAGTGTAGCTACCGCTTTACTACTTGCCATCTATGCAACCCAGAAAGTACGGAACGATAAACTTAATGAGAAAATCACCCCGTGGGTAGAAGTAACAGAACCGACAGGCTACATCAAAACGAAAAAAACATTGGCACGCTGGAAAGTAACCTACTATTTGTCGCTCTACGTTTTAATGCCTGCCATTTGTTTCTATCTGCATTTTCAAGGCGGGCAATACGAAGAACTTTTATATTTAATCGTTACAACCCTGTCAATGATATGGATTATCACCGGATTCGTTCTCATATTCAATACGGAAGATGACACTATAGTATAATTGCAATTAATCTGATAAAAACAGAAAAAAGGGAGATTTTGAAATCCTTTTGTAACATAAAATGCTTTTCTTTGCAAAAAAGTACGAATTTGTTATGGTACAGAAGAAAAAACAAGAGACTTATTACCTTGAAAGGGATATCAGTTGGATGTATTTCAACCGACGTATTTTGCAGGAAGCCACGCGCACTCACGTGCCTTTATTGGAGCGTATGTCTTTTTTAGGCATTTACTCGAATAACTTGGATGAATTTTTCAGAGTACGCATGGCTACCCAAAACCGCATAGCCGAATGTGGCGACCGTGCGGCCTCGCACGAAAGAGAACATGCGATGAAGCTCATCAAGCAAATCAACAAGCTGAACTCCGGCTACATGAAAGAGTATGAAGCCACGGTTCATCAGATTACGCAGGAATTACGGAAAGAAAACATTTACCAAATCACAGATAGCGAGATTACTCCCGAACAGTTGGAGTTTATCCGTTCGTACTACAAAAAGAACCTGAGCGGACTGATGATTCCGGTGTGGTTTTCGGCGGTCAAACTGCTCGACAGTGAAAACGATGAAAATATCTATCTGGCAGTAAAAGTTAGCCGGAAATCGCCTAAAGCTCAATCGGACTATGCGTTTATGGAACTTCCCGTCAATGTATGCGGACGCTTCGTGCGGCTTCCGGATTCGGATGGAAAGAGTTACCTGATGTACTTGGATGACGTAGTGCGCTGCTGCCTGCCGTTAGTATTCGAAGGCTTGGGCTACACCGAATTTGAAGCCTACGCCTTTAAGTTTACACGCGATGCGGAAATGGAAATCGACAATGACCTGCGTACAGGTACGCTCCAGAAGATATCGAAAGGCGTAAAGAGCCGCAAACGGGGCGAACCGCTGCGTGTATTATACGACAGTGAGATGCCGAAAGACCTGCTGAAACGTGTATTGAAGAAATTAGATTTGGATACGCTGGACACGGTATTAGAAAGCGGACGTTATCAGAACCATAAAGACTTGATGCGTTTCCCCGACTGCGGACATACGGATTTGAAATATCCGGCGTGGACTCCTATCTTGAAGAAAGAGCTGGACGGCCCGGACAGTATCTTAGAAAAGATTCGCCGGCAAGACCGTTTCATCCACGTGCCTTACCATAATTTCGACTCTTTCATCCGGGTTCTTCAGGAGGCGGCTGTAAGCAAACAAGTGCAAAGCGTGAAGATAACGCTGTATCGGTTGGCTAAAGAATCGAAAGTAGTCAAGGCGTTGATAGCTGCGGCACGGAACGGAAAGAAAGTCACGGTTGTCATCGAACTGTTGGCACGCTTCGACGAGGCTTCCAACATCAACTGGTCTAAGAAGATGCAAGATGCAGGTATCAAAGTAATTTTCGGCGTAGAGGGATTGAAAGTCCACTCAAAGATTACCCACATCGGTATGAAAAAAGGTCCGGACATAGCCTGCATCAGTACCGGAAACTTCCACGAAGGAAATGCGCGCATGTACACCGACTGTGTATTGATGACCGCACTCCCCCAATTAGTAAGAGAAGTAGATTCGGTATTCGATTTCATCGAACGTCCTTACAGTCCGGTACGCTTTAAGAACCTGCTTGTTTCGCCCAACGAAATGAAGAAGAAGTTCATTACGCTAATCAACGACGAAATAAAGAATAAAAAAGCAGGCAAACCGGCATATATCAAAATAAAAATCAACCACATCACCGACCCTATCATGGTAGAAAAGCTATATGAAGCATCGCGGGCGGGGGTAGACATTGATTTGTTGGTACGCGGCAACTGTTCGCTGGTAACGGGCATCGAAGGAGTGAGCGACCACATTCGCATCCGGGGAATCATAGACCGATACTTGGAACATTCGCGCATCTTCATCTTCGCGGCAGGAGGTGAAGAGAAAATATTTATCGGCTCGGCAGACTGGATGCCGCGGAACTTAGACCACCGCATCGAGGTGGTAACTCCGGTATTCGACCCGGCGATAAAGGGCGAAATGAAACGAATCGTAGAATACGGGCTGAACGATACACTTCAGGGACGCATCGTAGACGGCAAAGGAGAAAACCAATTCCAAGACATCGGCGAGAATCCCCCATTCCGTTCGCAAGAAGCATTATACGATTATTATTTAGCAGAAAACGCCGGTACAGGCGAATAATCATATAAAACTACAAAACATTATGGCAAAAGATAAAGAGGATTCAGCAACGTATGCAGCCATTGACATCGGTTCGAATGCTGTCCGGTTGCTGATAAAACGAATGTCAGAGAAAGACGGAGAAATCCGCTCTTCAAAAGAAATTTTATTACGTGTTCCGTTACGCTTGGGATTTGATGTTTTTGCGAAAGGCGAAATATCAGAAAAGAAAGAAAAAAACATGATTCGCCTGATGAAAGCGTATAGCAACCTGATGGAGATTTACGGCGTGAAATACTGCCGTGCATGTGCCACGTCTGCCATGCGTGATGCCCAAAACGGAAAAGACATTATAAAACGTATTGAGAAAAAAACAGGCATCCAAATAGAGATAATCGACGGACAAGAAGAAGCGAAGATTATCTATAACAACCATCTGGAGTGCATGGAAGACCGCAAGGGAAATTACATTTATGTAGATGTGGGCGGTGGCAGTACGGAAATCAACCTGCTGTCGCAAGGTGAACTGATGTGCAGCCGTTCTTACAACATCGGTACAGTACGTATTCTGAACAATGCGGTAAAAGAAAAAGAATGGGAAAGACTGAAGAAAGACATGGCAGAGTTGGCGCAGTCGTACCCGCAAACCAACATCATCGGTTCGGGAGGAAACATCAACAAGCTGTACCGCTTGGCAGAAAAAAAAGAAAAGAAACAACTGCGCATGTTGGTAACTACACTCAGTGCCCTGCATGAAGACCTGAAATCATTGTCGGTAGAAGAACGTATGGAAAAATACAGCCTGAAACCCGACCGTGCAGACGTAATCGTTCCGGCAGGAGAAATCTTTCTGACCATAGCCAACATTATCGGGGCTACGTATATTTACGTCCCGGTAATCGGTTTGTCTGATGGCATCATCGACGACCTCTATGCGCGCAACAAAGCAACACTCACAGCAGAATAGTTTCTTACAATACCACGATGATACAACAGAGGCTGCCAAACAAGTGTTAAGCAGCCTCTACAACCTGAAATGCGGCGGGTGTAAATCAAACGAGTTTCAGGCGGGAAAATTCCTGTCCGAGGGCGTGTATCCCGTCCTCTATTTTTTTGAGTTGCGATTCGGAAATATAAGTGTCCCCTTTCTTATACTGCCTCATAAGCGCATCGTTAATGCCGAGATAACGCGCAAACGCACTCACGTTAATCATGTTGTAATATTCAAATAAGGACGCAAGGTCGAATTTGAATACCAGTTCCTCATCCAACGAAGCGGGAACTTTGATTCCTGCCTCCTTGCAGGCTTCAACGGTTTCCTGCATGGAATTAAAAAATCGTCCTTTGCCTCGTTTACGGTGTTTCCTGTTCCCAAAAGTGTCACTTCGTCATCGTTTGTGTTATAAGCGATGTAAGTTCCGTCTTTCTTTTTTTCAATCGTTACATTCAGTTTCATAATCGTGCATTTTTACCTGAAAAGGAAACCGGAGATTAAAACCCGATTTCTTTTTTCAGCTTGTTCATCAAGCCGGGTCTCACTTCCTGAGACCAATGGATGTCGGCGGGGCTTTCGCCCACCTGCTCCGCAACGGCGGAGCAGAAGAAGGCTGAGCCTGCCGGAAGTTTCCGCCCGCCCCGTTTGCAGGTAATGGAATAATTACTATATTTGTACAGTTGACAATAAAACAAAGATTATGCCCGAAATTTGCAGATTTTTTGGAATTATAATAAGCCTTTATTGGAGAGACCACAACCCTCCGCACATCCATTTTACGTATGGAAATTATGAATGTTCCATGAGCATATTGGATAGAATAGTTGACGGGCAAGCCCCGGCAAAAGTAATAGCAAAGGTTAATGAGTGGATAAACCTACATGAATCTGAAATACTTACCCTTTGGGAAAAAGCGCAGAAAGGCGAAAAACTGAATAAGATAGAACCTTTAAAATAAACTTTTATGTTGAAAGTTGTAGACATTGATTACGTAAAGGATTACGAACTGCTTGTGACCTTCAGCGATGGGAGCAGGAAGAAGGTAGACTTGAAACCCTATTTGACGGGCGAAGTGTTTGGAGAGTTGTTGGATAAAGAGAAATTTATCCAATACGGATTGACGCAAACAACTATCGAATGGGCAAACGGGGCAGATTTCGCGCCTGAGTTTTTACATGAGATAGGTGTTGCCGCCTGATGTTCCACATCAGGCTGGCATGAAAACAGCAAGAGGGTGCATCTTTCATTCCGATGCACCCTCTTGCTGTTTTTGGGGGTTGATAATCACACTATCGGCTTGACGGTTTCCACCCTCATGCCGAGTGAATTAAAACCAAGCAAAATAAAAAAAGCGCATAAATGCGCTTGTCGAGCCGAAAGCGGGACTCGAACCCGCGACTTACTCATTACGAATGAGTTACTCTACCAACTGAGTTATTTCGGC